>Ga0190275_10000672_pt1 | contig 27997 bp, 22 predicted proteins | sample Popmic550T_FD_133745 | JGI IMG/M metagenome (GOLD analysis project Ga0190275, IMG submission 133745) | Populus adjacent soil microbial communities from riparian zone of Yellowstone River, Montana, USA - 550 T | ecosystem: Environmental > Terrestrial > Soil > Riparian zone > Trees stand | place...
CATCGTGCGGGACCGGCACCTGCCGGGGTTGAAGAAGCATCCGGAAGTCGAAATCGTGGCGGTCTCGAATTCCACCTACGAAAGCGCGGAAAAATTTTGCGAGGAGAACGCGCCCCACGCCACTCCAATGCAAAATTGGGCGGACCTGCTGGCCATCCCCGATCTCGATATCGTCTGGATCGGCACCCCGCCCTACATGCATTCGGCGGTCACCATCTCCGCGTTGGAAGCCGGCAAACACGTTTTCTGCCAGGCGCGCATGTCGATGGATCGCGCGGAAGCGGAGGAAATGCTCGCCACCGCGAGGCGCTTCCCGGAGCTGGTCACGATGCTCTGTCCGCCGCCTTTTGGATTAAAGGGCGATCTTCTCGTGAAGAAATTGCTGTCGGAGAATTATCTCGGCCATCCGCACCATATCCGGCTCCAATGTTTTACCGGCGCCTATCTGAATGCCGACGCTCCCGCGCACTGGCGGCAACGGATCGAGATCAGCGGGTTGAATGTGCTCGCGCTCGGAATTTACGTCGAGGTGCTGCAACGCTGGTTCGGCGACATCACCGGCGTATTCGCGCGCGGGAAAATCGTCCACGCGATCCGGCAAGGCTACGAGGTTATCGTTCCCGATCTGCTGACGGTGCTCTGCCGTTTCGCCAACGGCGCGGAAGGCGTCCTCGAGTTCAGCGGCGTGAATGCCCTGGCTTCCGGCGATCGCGTCGAAGTTTACGGCGACACCGGTACCATGACCTACGATTTCGGCACCGACGCCATCAACGTCGGCCGGGCGGGCGATCGCGATCTGCATGCGATGGAAATCACGCCGGAGCTCGAAGGCGGCTGGCAAGTCGAGGAGGATTTCATCGCGGCCGTGAAATCCAAAGGCCGCGTGCGCCCGCATCCCGACTTCGAAGATGGGCTGCGCTACATGCGAGTCGTGCAGGCAGTGGCCGACTCGCGCGCCAGCAACGAGTGGGTCGAGATCAAGACCTAACGTCTCGAAAACCGCAACCGTAACAGGTTCATCGCGCCAAGATAGATCTCGCGGCGGTGCAGCTTGGAGACGCCGAGGGTGCGATCATGGAATATGATCGGGTACTCGATAATGCGCGCGCCGGCGCGGTGGGCCCGGTAAAGCAGCTCGCCCAGGAATGAGTAACCGGTGGATTTTACCTCCGTGGTGCTGATCCATTCGAGGACTTGTCGCCGGTAAAGCCGGTAACCGGAGGTGATGTCGTGGGCCGGAATCTCCAACAGGATTGCCGCGAAGGTGTTGGCCATCCAGCTCAAGAGGATGCGCCCGATCCCCCAGTTCACCGTGCCTCCGTCGCGAATGTATCTGGAGCCGATGACGACATCGCATTGGCCGAGGAGGGCAAACATCGACGGAAGATAATCGGGATTGTGACTGAGATCGGCGTCCATGGTTCCGATAATCTCGAATCCGTCGTCCAAAGCGCGGCGGATCCCTTCGGTGTAGGCGCGCCCCAGGCCGCGTTCGCCGCGCCGTCGAAGGATCGCCAGCCTGGGGTGGGCCGCTCTCAGCTTTTCCACGATCTCTGCCGTTCCGTCAGGAGAATCGTCGTCCACCACCAGGAGATGAACATCGCTCATGTTGCTGAAAATCTTCGCGACGAGCTCAGCGATATTTGAGCTTTCGTTGTAGGTCGGAACGATGATGAGCGTCTTTCCCTGCAGGGGGAGATTCGTTGCCATTGAAGCTGGGGAATCGGTTATCATTTTCTGACGGCCAAACGGCTCGCTTCAAGTCATGTGGTAGGCGTTTGCGAAGAGGACCGTGCAGAGCGCCAGCAAGGCAACGGAGAACGCCAGGAGCGGTTCGTACATCCATTGCCAGCGGGAAGAGAGCAGGGCGAGGATGATATGGATCGGAAAGAGAATGCTCACGTAGCGCGGCAATCCTTCCAGGCTGCCCCACATCAGGTAAAAGAGGAGCGCCGCCACCGCGTAAACCAAATAGGTCGCGCGCATTTTTAAAAAGAATCCCGCGGCGGTCAGGATGATGGCCGCGCCGACAATCGCCTGGTAAAGCGGCACGAGCGATGCCGGGAAACTGGTCGGCCAAAGAAAAGTCTGCCAGGGGAACGCCAGCCTCTTTTCCCAACCGCGCGCCTGCGAATGCATCGGCACGAGAAAATCGCCGCGCTCGATGTAGAAATAGAACAGATAGATCGCGAGGCCGGCTGGAATCAACACCAGCCAGAGCAAGTGCGGCCGAAAGAAAGCGCGCAGTTCCGCCCCGCGACCTCTCCATTGCAAAATGTACTCGGCCAGCAAGGGCGCGCCGATGACCAATCCCGGCGCGCGCGTGGCCGACAAACATCCGCCGCACAGCGCCGCTCCGAGCCATTTGCCCTGGCGCGCGGCGAGCAGGGCGCCGATCGACAGGAGCAGGAAAGTCGATTCGGCATAGGCCGCGGAAAGAAAGAAACTGACCGGATTAAACATCAGAAAAGTGATCGCCCGGCGGCAGATCGGTTCGTCGTAGTCCAGACGAAGGAGGCGAATAAAAAGCAACGCTGCGGCGAGCAAACAGCCATTGGAAACAATGAGGCTGGCCACCTGGAGATCGCGGACGACGAACGCGACGCCTCGAACCAGGAGCGGGTAGACCGGGAAAAAGGCCGCTACGATTTCTGGCGTCGGCGGACCATAACCCTGTTTTGCGAGCAGCCGGTACCAGGCGCCGTCCCATTGCGTCAGGAGATCGAGCAGGTTGCCGCCATGCTGCATTTGCCCCGAAACGAAGACATGGGGGCCGCGCTCAATGATGTGCCGTGACAACCAGATCAGCATGACCACCACGCAGCGCGAAACCGCGAACATCAGCAGGACCCAGCCCGCGTTGTCCCAGAACAGCCGCCAACGCGATGAAGGTTCGGGTGCGTTTAGGTTCACAGGCCGCAAATTCTGCACGCGATCTTTTCCTTTGCCCAGCGCGGAACGTCAGCCCTCTACGTGGGAAACGTTGCTTCAGCAGATTGTTGGAATCTGGAGACTGGGGCGTTAGAGGGGTGGGTTGGGTGGACTCGAACCAACAACCAACGCCTTAAAATGGCGCGGTTTTCCCAGGGCACTCGCGTTGCATTGCTCTTTTGTTGCTCTTTTTCGGGTCCGACGCTTGGCTTAATTCGGTTTCGGGTCGTGCTCCGGTCGCCGTCATTGCAATCAAAACACTGCCTCACCAGATCACCGTTGTGTTCGAGTTGCTGCCGCTCGTCGCGTCGCCAGTAGATCCGCCTGTATCCCATGTCTTCGTCGCGGTCATCCCTGTCTTTGAGCACGGCGTGTTCGGTTCGCCTCGCGGAGGCGATGTCAAAACTGATGTGACTCGAAGGCTCACGCCGCTGGTGCACACTCCAGAACAGGCGTGACTTCATTCTGCCGGGTTTCCAGCGGGCAGCCAGGCAGGCGAATGCGGACGGTCGTGCCTTCACCCGGTTCGCTGTCTATCTCCAGCGTTCCCTGATGGCGTTTGATTATGCCGAACACCATCGCCAGGCCCAGGCCGGTTCCGTGATCGCCCTTTGTCGTGAAAAAAGGTTCGAGACAACGCTGCCGCACATCCGCACTCATGCCTACGCCGGTATCGGTGACTTCCACAAATACTTCGCCAGCGTCGTATCGCGTGCCAAGCGTGATGACGCCCGCGCCCGGGATCGCGTCCAGAGCATTAAAAATCAGATTCGTCAGCACTTCACGAAATTCGGCGCCGATGCCGGCTGCCGTCGCCTCGGTGGCCAGATGAGTCTGAAATGAAACCGCGCGATTGTTTTCGCGTGTCGCACAACGAGGCCTCGCCAGGGCAATCGATTGCTTGACGATCTCATTGAGGTCCAGCGATTCGAAAAGGTCCGCTGCTCCTCGCGGGCGATAGAAGTCGCGCAACCGACTCACGACGTGGGCGCCATCGCGGCCCGCGGTATTGATGATGCGCAAGTATTCCAGCGCGGTTGCCTCATCTGCTCGCGCGGTCGCGTTCGTGATCAGCATTTCGCTGTAACCGATGACGGACATGAGCGCGTTGCTGAAATCGTGGACCACGCCGCCGGCCATTTCGCCAAAGGCGCTGAGCCGTTCCTGTTGGACGGCCTGGCGTTGGGCGGCACGCAAATCGGAGAGCGCCTTCTCGAGTGCGCAAGTGCGCTCACTCACGCGTTGCTCGAGCAAACGATTTTGTTCCTGAATTTCGAACCGAAGGAAATGCGCCTGAAGCAGATTGCGAATTCGCATGCTGACCTCGGACGGGTCGAATGGCTTCACCAGCAGATCGGTCGCACCGGCAGCGAGAGCGCGGCGTTTGTTTTTGGCGGAGGGATCACCGGTCAGGACCAGCACGGGAATTTGTTCCTCATTGTGGCGGTCCGCGCGCAAGGCACTCAAAATATCAAAGCCATCCAGTCCCGGCATGTTCAGATCGAGCAGAATCAAATCCGGCCCAAAGGTCTCGACAGCTTCCAGCGCGCGAGTCGAATCATTGATGCTCTGGAGCTGCGTGTAGCCGATGCGATTGAGGAAGTTCGTCATCAGGCAAGTGCTGGAGACTTCATCATCCACCATCAGAATATGCGCTCCTTTTAAGGTGGCTTCGTTCATGAAAGAGCATCCTGTTCGGGAGGTGGCCGCCTCACGCCAGCACCACAGCGGGGGTGAGACGATCGACTGTGGAAAGCAGGAGCGCTGGCTCGACAGGCTTGGAAAGAAATTGTCTTCCTCCACTCTCCATGGGAGCCGTTCCAGCTTCCGTCTTCCTCACAAGTCCGGTCAGAAAGAGGATCGGGATGTGGCGAAGGCGCGCATCCATTGATGCTTCGCGCGCGAGATCGCCCCCGTCCTTACCAGGCATGTCGACGTCGAGCAACATGAGGCTGGGCTCGAACTTTACGGCCGCAGGCAAGGCGCGGATGGGATCGTTCACGATCATCACTTCATACTTGCCGGAGTTCTCGAGGATCATGCCGGACAGGCGTGAAAGGTTCGTATCATCGTCCACAATCAACACGCGTCTCTTGAGCATGCCTGATGGGGAGCAAAGCGCGTGCGGCCATGACATGCGGGAACTACGGGGTGGCGTCTGAGCGCGCTCTCCCACCTCCAAACGCAAAAAGGCCCGCGCTGGGAAGCGCGGGCCAGATTGAGGTAGAGCGTCTAAGGCGCTTACTGAAGGTGATACACTTCCGCGACGGCGACACCCATCCCGCCATTTTTGCCGGCTACGATCGCGGTGTATTGGCCGGGCGGCAGAGTGGTGATGAGAGCGGACTCGAAATCATTTTGCGGTGCCATGTTATTAGCTGCCAATTCAGCAGCCTGGACCGAATTATCCTGCCAGTCATCGTTAGCGATGAGGAGCACGCCATTGCTGTTACGAAGCTCAAGGGTCGGATCAGCCAAGAGATCAGGAATGTTAGCGAGGGAGGGCCCAATCGCGCGAACGACGACTTTTTCGCTAGCAGCTCCGTTTCCGAAGATAAACCCGGCGATCATGACATCGTTGCCGGTTTGGACAAAGCCGCGCGTGCTGATGTTAGCGAGCTTCGAATCGGTGGCCAGGTCGAGATCGTACATTTCGACGATGCCAATGCCGGAAGTGCCATTCTTTCCGTGCAAGACCGCCGTGTAATTGGCGGGTGGCAGAGTCGCGATGATCGCGGATTCCAAGTCGTTGGCCGGCGCGAGCGTGCTGGCTTGAATTTGAGTCTGCTGGGTGTCTTTCCAATTATCGTTGCTGAAGACGAGTGAACCGTCCGGTCCGCGTAGCTCGAGCACCGGGTCAGCCATAATCGAGCTCAAGCCGGAGAGCGACGGTCCGATTCCGCGCACGATTACTTTCTTGGGCGCGTTACCCGTGATGATGAATCCACCGATCAAGACGTTATCCTCGGTCTGCACTTTCAAACGTGTGGCGATGTTCAGCAGCTGAGCGGGTGTCGCTGTTGGTGTTGGCGTTGCGCTCGGGGAAGGCGTGGGAGTCGGGGTTGGTGTGGGCGCCTGAATAGGGGTGGGAGATGGCACAGGCGTTGGAGTGGAAGTCGGTTCCGGCGTTGGGGTTGGCTCAGGTGTCGGCCTTGGGGTGGAAGTCGGCACAGGCATTGGTGTTGGCGTTGGAGTGGGAGTTGGCTGAGGGGTGGGAGATGGCACAGGCGTTGGAGTGGGAGTCGGTTCCGGCGTTGGCGTTGGCTCAGGTGTCGGCGTTGGGGTGGGAGTCGGTTCCGGCGTTGGCGTTGGCTCAGGTGTCGGCGTTGGGGTGGGAGTCGGCACAGGCATTGGTGTTGGCGTTGGAGTGGGAGTTGGCTGAGGGGTGGGAGATGGCACAGGCGTTGGAGTGGGGGTCGGTTCCGGCGTTGGGGTTGGCTCAGGTGTCGGCGTTGGGGTGGGAGTCGGCACAGGCATTGGTGTTGGCGTTGGAGTGGGAGTTGGCTGAGGGGTGGGAGTTGGCACAGGCGTTGGAGTGGGAGTCGGTTCCGGCGTTGGCGTTGGCGTCGGAGTCGGAGTCGGAGTGGGAGTGGCAGATAATCCTGGGTTGGTAACATTATTTGTATCCAGGGTTACAGCCCCGTTTAGCGCTAAGAGTCGACCGGTCACAGCAGTTCCGCTCACCGTAGTTATCGAGGTATGAGCGAGGATGTTCCCAATGAAACTGCTGCCGGCGCCAAGAGTGGCCGATGAGCCCACCTGAAAGTAAATATTTCGGGCGTCAGCGCCGTTGATCAGGATCACGGTGGAGTCGCTGGAAGTGATTAGGGTGGTGCCAATCTGGATGACGAAACGGGCCGTAGGATCATCCTGAGCGTCAAAGGTGAGAGCGCCGGCTGAGTTTGCCGACGTGTTATAACGATAAACGCCGGGTAAAAGCGTTTGGCCGCCGAGATCGCTCCCGCTCAGGTTGTTGGCAGGCGGAGAAGCCAAAGCCGTAAATTCGTTGTAAGCGGTGGCGAACTCCGCGTGGGCCTGCGTCGCAACCGCGTCGCCGGGATGGAGGGCGCCGGCGGTGATGATGCCAGGCGGGAATCCGGTAATGGCGGTGCCGGGACTTACTCCGACGCTGCCGGAAATCTGACTGGCGCCGGTATTGGTCACGGTGGAAGCGCCCAGGACGGCGAAATCCTCAGCCGATCCGAGAGATTGCGCGTGAGCGTGGGTTGCGTAAATCGCCAGTGCGGCAAAGGCGACGAGGAGGCCCGGGACTAGCCGGCGACGAAAGGATGCGGTTCGATTATTGATGATAGTTCCTATTTCGAGCAGGCTCCATGCGGATCGGGTTGCGAGAATTACGCAGTGAAAGCCCGGGCCAGCCTTTCATTTGTTCCCTGACTTTCTATTAGTCAGGCCGATACTCGGGCAGAGCAGGGGCACGCATGAGTGCGAACGCAGAGATGTTCTGTCATCACGACTCTCGTTTAGTCGTGCTCTCCATCCTCATCTCGATCATGGCTGCCTTCGCGGCCCGCGAGCTGATCGGACGAATCAACGAAGCGCAGGGTAGGACATGGCTGGGCTGGCTGGCCGGAGCGTCAGTGGTGGATGGCATCGGCACATGTTCGATGCACTACACCGGAAAACTTGCCTGCCATCTGCCGATGCCAATGCTCTTCGACTGGCGATTCGTTTTACTTTCTTTGCTCGTAGCGATCAGCGGCTCGGCCGCGACTTTGTTTGTTCTGACCCGCCACAAATTTGGATGGGGCCGAGCCCTTCTGGCGAGTCTGTTGCTGGGAGGATGGGGAATCTCCGGCCTGCACTACGCGTCGATGGCCGCCATCGTCCAGCCCATGCCGCAATATCATTTTTCGCCGCTGGTAATTACCGCCGTCGCCCTGGCGATGATGATTTCGTTCGGAGCGATTGTTCTGGCGTTTCGGAATAAATCTCAGAACCGCGTGCGCAAGCATGCCAGCTCCGTGCTGCGAGGAGCGGCCAACCCAGTGATGCATTACGCCGCCATGGCGGGGGTTGCTTTCGGTGCCGGGCAGGCGCCGGACCTGTCGCATGCCGTGGGGATATGGTCGCTCGGACTCATCGGTATTTCCGTCGTGCCCATGATGGTGCTTATCGTGGGCCTTCTTACTTCGCTGGTGGATCGCTTGAACAAACAGAGAGTTCTTTTGGATGAACTTTTCGAACAGGCGCCGCAAGCGGTCGCCTTGCTGCGCGAAGACAGCAGCATCGTGCGCGTAAACCGCGAGTTCTCCCGCCTTTTCGGCTTCGGCCCGGCTGAAACGACGGGCCGTTCGCTGAAGGAATTGATCGTGCCTCCCGAGTTGACCGACGAGTACGACAGATACCTGGCCGCACGCGAGCGAGGCGAACTCGTGGAGTCTGAAGTGGTTCGACAACGCAAAGACAAAAGCCGCCTGCACGTGTCGATGCATTTTCTGCCTTTGTCACTTCCCGGCGGAAAGATCGCCGGCTACGCAATCTATCGCGATGTGACCAAGCGCGTAAAAGCGGAAGAGGAGTTAAAGAATTCCTATGCGCAATTGCGGTCGCTTTCGCGCCGCCTCGAGGAAGCGCACGAGAGTGAGCGCCGGCATTTATCGCGCGAGCTGCACGACCAGATCGGCCAGGCGCTCACCGCGGCGAAGATCAATTTGGAAATGCTTCGACCGGCGGTGCCTTCCGAGCTTGTCGCGCGTGTGAATGAGAATGCGGCAATCCTCGACCGGCTCCTTCAACAAACGCGCCAGATCTCACTCGACTTGCGGCCGCCACTGCTCGACGACCTTGGGTTAGTCCCAGCGCTGCGTTGGTACCTGGATCAGCAGGCGGAACGCGCGGGCTTGGAGGCGAAATTTTTTGCCGACCCTCTCGCGGATGACGTTCCGCCCCATATCCAGATTGCCTGCTTCCGCCTCGCGCAGGAAGCGATCACCAATGCGGTGCGGCATGCTCAGGCCAGGACGTTGACTGTAGAGCTGCGCCGCGCCGGCACCTCCTCGCGTCTCGTAGTCAGTGACGATGGCAAGGGGTTTGACGTAGCCGCCGCCAAGGCGCGCGCCGAGCAGGGGGCCAGTCTTGGTTTGCTTGGCATAGAGGAGCGGGCGGCTCTGGCCGGTGGCAATGCGCGCATTGTCTCTTCGCCCGGCCAGGGCACGACCATTGAAGTCCTTCTGCCTGCAACGATTCGCGGTGCGCGCGCAGCCAATCTTGCGCAGTAATCCAGCGCTATGTTATTCAAGAACCTTTGGAGTTTCCTGACCGGGTGCGATGATAACTGAATCGACGACGAGCGAGCCGAGGAAGACCGGCATCAGTGTCATCGAGGATGTGCCCTGGGGCACACATTTCTGTTGCTTCTACGAGACGAAGCAGGATTTGCTTGAGACGCTCGTGCCGTACTTTAAGGCGGGCCTGGAGAGCCAGGAGTTTTGTCTTTGGGTGCTTTCGCAGGCTTTGAGCGTGGAAGAAGCAAAGCATGCCCTGGCCCAGGCCGTTCCCGATCTCGAGCGCCATCTGGCGGAGGGAGTTCTTGAGATCCAAAGCCACGAGGAATGGTATCTCCGGGGCGGAGGCTGGGATCCTCAACGAGTCCTTCAGTCCTGGCGCGAAAAACTTAACCAGACCTCGGCGAAGGGTTATGCCGGTTTGAGAGCGGCGGGAGAAGGGGGTTGGGTCCAAAGCGACGGCTGGATGGTTTTTCGCGAATACGAAGAGCAGGTCAATGCCCTGATCGCGGATCAGCGGAGCATCATCTTGTGTACCTATTCGCTGACCACGAGTCCAGGTGATCAGGTGTTCGATGTAGCGGACATCCATCAAGTAGCCGTGGCCCGGCGGAACGGAAGTTGGGAACTGATCGAGACCGCCCAATTGAAAGCACGCAAGGCTGAAATTAAGCGGCTCAATGAAGAGCTTGAGCAACGGGTTATTGAGCGAACCAGCGAGCTGGCAAAGACTAATGAAGAACTGAGACGTGAGATCACCGAGCGCCGGCGCGTGGAAGAGGAACTCAAGCAGAGCGAGCGTCTGTTGGCCGAAGCTCAACACCTGGCCCACGTCGGCAGTTGGAGCCTGGACTTACCCAGTTTCACCGTAACCTGGTCTGACGAGCTCTATCGAATATTTGGGGTTGAGCCGTCGGAATTCGACCACAGCTACGAAGCGGTGATCGGAACTACACATCCGGAGGATCGTGATTGGCTCAGGAGCGTTATTGAAGGCGCTCTCAAAACACACGAGCCATTCAGTGTTTATTATCGAATAACTAAACCTGCTGGAGAAGTGCGGATCCTTCATGCCCGTGGAGCTGTAGTCACCGATAAGCACGGGAATGCGAGCAGACTCCACGGGACTGCGCAGGATGTGACGGAACGCAAACATGCGGAAGAGGAGCTCAAAAGGGAGAAGGAGATCCTTGCGAAGATATTTAACAATACCCCGATGATGATCGGTTTCGTTGACACCGACGGCGGCGTGAGGCTCGTCAATCCGGAGTGGGAGCGAACCATAGGATGGACTCTTAAAGAATTACGGGATCAAAAGGTGGACATATTTACGGAAGCATATCCTGACGCGTCGTACCGCCAGAAGGTTTTGGACTTCGTAGCGGCGGCAACTGGGGAATGGGCCGATCTCAAAATAAGGGTAAGGGATGGGCATGTCATCGATGCTGCTTGTGCTGTCGTGCACCTTTCGGACGGGACAAAGGTTGCCATCGCCCAAGACATCACTGAACGGAAGCGGGCGGCGGAACAATTAGAAGAGGTGAATCGTCAACTTCGAATTCTTTCGCGCCAGCTCTTCCACATTCAGGAAGAAGAACGGCGACACCTCGCCCGGGAGTTGCACGACGAGATCGGCCAGACCCTGACCGCGGCCAAGATCAATTTGAAAATCATTGCGCCGGATGTGCCCGCTGAAATCAGGGGCCGGCTCGAAGATAGCATTCAGCTTCTCGATCGGCTCCTCAGACAGGTAAGGGAGCTTTCGCTCAATTTGCGCCCGCCGTTGCTCGACGAACTGGGACTTGTCCCGACGTTGCGTTGGCTGGTGGACCAGCGGGCGCAACGCGCTGGGTTGCGGATCGCTTTCACCACTAACGTAGATAGTCTGGAGATAGATTCGGACGTCCAAACGGCCTGTTTCCGGGTGGCGCAGGAAGCGATTACCAACATCATCCGGCACTCCGGCGCGAAGAATGTTGCGGTCGAGCTACGGCGTGAGGCGGAACGTCTCTGGTTGAAGGTGCGCGACGATGGGGCAGGCTTCGATCCCGGGGAGATTCAGCAAAGGCTCGCGCAGCATTCCACCCTCGGCTTGGTGAGCATGAAGGAAAGAGCGTCGCTTGTGCGCGGCGGCCTCGAGATAGACTCCGCTCCCGGTCAGGGCACCGAAATCCGAGCGTGGTTTCCGCTGCCGAATGGGGGACATCCTTCCACCCCGGAGACCGCGTGAGCGCCATTCGCGTTGTTTTAGCAGATGATCATGCGCTGGTGCGCGCCGGCATTCGTTCCCTGCTGGAAAAGCTGGCCGATCTCGAAGTCGTCGGAGAAGCGGCCAACGGACGCCAGGCATTGGAGTTGATAAAAACCACGGCGCCGAATTTAATCCTGCTGGATATTTCCATGGCGGAGTTGGGGGGGCTCGAAGCTCTGCCTCGGATCGTGAAGGATTTCCCGGCCGTGAAGGTGCTGATCCTTTCGGGTCACGCGAACGAGGAATATGTCTTGCGGGCCCTGCGTTGCGGCGCGGCCGGCTACATGCTCAAGGAAGCCGCGGTCGAGGAGTTGGAGCTGGCGATTAAGGCGGTGGCGCAAGGCAACACTTATCTCAGTCCTTCGGTCTCGCGCACGGTGGTGGAAAGCTATCTCCAGCGTGCGGCTGGTGAGGAAGGTCCCATCGAACAACTCACCGCGCGCCAGCGTGAAGTCCTGCAGCTCATCGCCGAAGGAAAAAACACCAAGGAAATCGCGGGCATGCTGGATATCAGTGTCAAGACAGTGGAAGCACATCGCCTCCAGTTGATGGCGCGCCTGGACATTCACGACGTGCCCGGCCTTGTTCGATACGCCATCAGGGCCGGCCTGGTCTCCTCGGACATTTAGATGCGCGCATCTCGCAGCCTGCATCGCGCATCCCGCTTGTAAGGATTTTTCCGCTCGGATCTAAGGTTCCTCCCAATAGCGCACTGGGAAACCCGAGCCGACGCTAAGAAATGATGCCGGCTCAAGGCTGGGGTTGCAGGAATTCCCCCACTTTACGAATTCTCGCTTTCGCTTACACAATTCGCCCGCCCCCCGATCCCGTTTCGTCCGCTTTCGTCGGTGACGATCGTCTGCGTCACTCATCGTCTGTGGATGAGGCCAACCCAGCGTGTTCTACAAGTTAATGGCCACGATTGACCTAAAGGCCCTGCTGGGCATGGCAATCAAAACCGAAAGAATCGTGCTGGGTTTTTCCCAAGAGGAACTCGCCGAGCGCGCCGGTCTGCACCGCACCTATGTCTCGGACCTGGAACGAGGAGCGCGCAACCCATCGATCGCCAGCATCGAAAAGCTGGCCCAGGCCTTGAAGCTTTCCGTCTCGGCGCTTTTTGAACGAACCGGCGACGGGACCTCGAGCGAGTTTGTCGAGATTCTTCTGGTGGAGGACGACCCGAACGACGTCGAGCTAACAAAGCTGGCGTTTGAAAAGGCCCGGATCACAAATCCCTTGCACGTGGTGGGCGATGGGGCTGAGGCGCTTGATTTCCTTTTCGGGACCGGGGCTTATCAGCACCGGAATTACGCGGCCCTCCCCCAGATCGTTTTGCTCGATCTGAAGCTGCCCAAGAAAAGCGGCCTGGAGGTCCTGCGACGGATAAAGGCCGACAAGCTCACGAAAGATATCGCGGTGATCGTGCTGACAGTCTCCAAGCGGGACCGCGATATCGCGGAATGCCGGCGGCTTGGAGTCGAGACCTATCTCATCAAGCCGGTCGGCTTTCAAAACTTCAGCGAAGTGACCTCTACCCTGGATCTTGCCTGGACGCTGGTAAAACCTTTGCGAACAGAGATGGCAAAATCCGGCGGAACCGCTGGCCGGAAAACCTGGCCCTCAACATGTCGATGAATCCGCGAACAGCACGACGGGCTTTGAGGGCGAAATGCATGACGCTTTTTCCTGTAGCCCGGTGACAGAAAAAACTCTCAGTTTTCTTATTGTAAGCCGCTTTCCAATCTTCGCGATTGGCTTGGAAAGCGTTATCTCAAAACACTTCAAGTCGCATATTTATCGAGTGGAAAAGGCCGGCGCCGCACTTGATCTTTGCGCAACCGGCAAATTTGACCTTGTCCTGCTCGGTGTGACTCGGCCGGAACGAAGCGGGCTGGACTTGTTGCCTGCTTTTAATAAGCGCTGCCCGAAGGGGCGCGTTCTGGTTGTCAGTCTCCTGGCCGAAGAAGATTATGCGGCTCGCGCTTTGAAGGCGGGTGCTGCGGGCTACATCCTCAAATCCAGTTCAGTGAAGGAATTGGTTCGCGCAATCCAGCATATCCTGTCCGGAGGCAAATATGTCAGCCAGGAATTCGCGGGCCGATTCGCGGAATCGTTCGGGGCGACAAGAGAGAAGCCACACGAGTCGCTCTCGCCGCGCGAGTTCGAAGTCTTTCTCAGGATCGCACGTGGCAGTACCATCAAGGAAATCGCGGGGCAGCTTTCCCTCAGCGTGAAAACGATCAGCACCTATCACACGCATATTCTGAATAAGCTCAACCTCCGTAATGATGCGGAGTTGGGCGGGTACGCGTTGCGGCATGGGCTCATCGCTTAACCGCCACTCCGGTAGATTCTCGTCTTTATTGGGCCGGCTCTAAGCAGTGCGCTATGAGAAAAGAAGACAATCGTCGGCAGGATTATTCCTAAGTAATAATCAGGATTTGTGAAGAGGCGTCATCAGTCTGCCGGGCGAAGGTGATGACGCGTGACCCAATCGACTGACAACCTCCCCCAACGCCCGGAAGGAACGGCGTTCGTCACGAAGACATTCGTCCTCGGACGACAGACGCGCTGCCGGAATCTCTCGATCGCGGGCATGGAGAGAGGGGAATAAGTCATGACAGTCCTCATTATTGATGGCGACCCGAGCCGTCACACGGTGATCTCGAACATATTGATGCAACGCGGCTGCCACCTCCTGGAAGTGGATGGCGGCAAAGACGCGTTGAAGATAGCGCGCGCAGAAAAGCCGGCGATTGCCACCGACGACACCCATGGCAGCGGCCTCCTGGTTTCCGCATGAAAACAGAAGCACTCAGGAGATCATTAGTAAAAAGCAAGCGCGCGACTGGCGATGCTGGCCCCATCCTTGGGCCAAGGAAAAGAGTTAGCCCTCTCATCGCCCGTATGCGTTCCGAAGCGAAACTGAAAGGGTTGCTCAAGGAGGTCATCGACCTGAAGGCCGCGCTCGATGAGCACGCGATCGTGGCCATCACCGATCCGCAGGGGAAGATCACTTATGTAAACGACAAGTTTTGCGCGATCTCAAAATACTCGCGCGAGGAACTACTGGGGCAGGACCATCGCCTCATCAACTCCGGCTTTCATCCGGCGGAATTCATCCGCGACCTCTGGACGACCATCGCCGGCGGCAAGGTCTGGCACGGCGAGATCATGAACCGCGCGAAGGACGGCTCCTTCTATTGGGTGGATACCACGATCGTGCCGTTCCTGAACGAGCAGGGAAAACCGCGCCAGTATGTGGCCATCCGGGCTGACATTACCGAGCGCAAGCGCGCGGAGGAGGCCGTCGCGCGGCTCGCCGCCATCGTAGAGTCGTCCGACGACGCGATTATCGGGAAGGATTTGCAGGGTATCGTCACAAGCTGGAATGCGGGAGCGGAAAAGGAATTTGGCTATACCGCGTCCGAGATGATCGGCCATTCCATTACGCGGCTCATTCCGCCGGAACGGCGGGATGAGGAAATCAAGACTCTCGACCAGATCAGGTGTGGCGAAAGCGTGGGGCATTTCGAGACGGTGCGCGTGGGCAAGGATGGCAAGGCTTTGGATGTCTCCGTGGCGATATCAGCGATCAGGGACCGGTCGGGAAAAATTGTCGGCGCCTCCAAGGTCGTGCGCGATATGACGGAGAAAAGGAGGGCGGAGGAAGCCTTGCGGCAGCTTAATGCCAATCTTGAGCAACGCGTGGTCGAACGCACGATCCAACTCGAAGCGGCCAACAAGGATTTGGAATCGTTCTCGTATTCTGTCTCGCACGATTTGCGGGCGCCGTTGCGAGCGATCAGCGGCTTCTCCAGGATTGTGCGCGAGGACCACTCGGCGGCGCTGGATGCCGATGGCGTGCGCTATCTGGGGCTCGTGGAAAAGAGCGCGCTGCAGATGGGCCAGTTGATCGACGACCTGTTGACCTTTTCGCGGACGGGACGCCAGGCCCTGACGGTCCAGACCGTGAACACAGCGGAGCTCGTCAGCGCCTGTCTCACTGACTTGCAGGAGATGCGGGAGCATCGCCATGTTACCATCACCGTCGGCGCGCTTCCGGATTGCGAAGCGGACGCTTCTCTGCTCAGGCAAGTCTGGTTGAACCTGCTGGCGAACGCGTTGAAGTACACGCGGAAGCGTGATCAGGCCGTGATCACCATCGGCAGCCAGCGAGAAGGTGATACCGACAGCTATTTTGTTCAGGATAACGGCGCGGGCTTCGAGATGAAATACGCCGACAAATTATTCGGCGTCTTCCAACGCCTTCATCTGTCCGATGACTATGAAGGCACCGGCGTGGGCCTCGCGCTGGTCCAGCGCATCGTGCAGCGGCACGGCGGCCGGGTCTGGGCGGAAGCGAATCTGAATCTGGGCGCGACATTCCATTTTACTCTGACAGGAGGGCGGGATGATTGATTCCGGCGAAATCGAGATCCTGCTGGTGGAGGACAACCCGACCGATTTGGAGCTGGCGCTCCGGGTCTTCAAAAAACACCGCATCGCAAACCGGATCGAAGTCGCGCGCGATGGGGTGGAGGCGTTGGATTTCCTCTTCGGCGAAGGCGCGCACGCCAGCCGCGGAACCGTCGTGATACCGAAGGTCATTCTGCTCGACCTGAAGTTGCCCAAGGTCGGCGGGATCGAAGTGCTGCGCCGGATCAAGGGCGACCCACGCACACGCGCCATTCCCATCGTGGTCCTGACTTCATCACGCGAAGAAAAGGACCTGCTCGAAAGTTATCAGCTCGGCGTCAACAGCTACATCGTTAAGCCGGTCGATTTCGACCAGTTCAGCGAGTGTTTGAGAGACATCGGGATGTACTGGCTCCTTTCCAACACGCCTCCGAAAATTCATGCACCTCAATAACGGAACCATCACACCGCTGCGCCTCCTTCTCCTCGAGGACCACGCCGCGGACGCAGACCTGCTCATCGCGGAGCTGCGCCGTGGTGGCGTGCCGGCGGAAGTGAAGGTAGTGGGAACAAAAGCGACCTACCTCGAGAACCTCGATCCCGCCTTCGACGCGATCATCAGTGATTTCGAACTTCCCCAATTCAACGCGAACGAAGCGCTCGCGTTACTCCAGGCTCAAGAACTCGATATTCCTTTTATTGTTGTTTCGGGAGCGATTGGTGAGGAAACGGCCGTCGATCTCATTAAGCGAGGCGCCGCCGATTACCTTTTGAAAGATCGGCTGGCGCGTTTGCCTCAGGTTCTGGCCCACGCGGTCAAGGATCGTTTGCTTCGCCAAGAGCGCCTCGCGGTGCAGAAGGAGTTGCTTGAGAACGAGGAACGGATGCGCGCCATTCTCGAATCCGCCCTGGATGCGGTCGTCACCATGGACGGCCAGGGTCGGATCGTGGAATTCAATCCAGCGGGCGAAAAAATATTCGGCCTTCCGCGTGACGAAGCGGTCGGACGCTCCCTGGTAGACCTGATCATTCCGGAGAGATTGCGCGAAGACCATAATCGCGGCCTCGAACTCTATCTGAAAACGGGCGAAGCACGCATGCTCGGCCGACGACTCGAAGTGACCGCACAGCGGGCGGACGGCTCTGAGTTTCCCGCGGAAATGGCGGTGATGAGGATTGGCTCTCACGAGCCTCCGATGTTTACGGCATTTGTGAGGGACATCGGTGAAAAGCTCCGCGCCCAAAAAGCGGTCCGCGAGAGCGAGGAGCGGCTCCAAAGCATCATCGCGAACCTCACCGAAGGCCTGATCATTTCCGATATGCAGGGAGAATTGTTGGATTGGAATCCCTCGGCTCTGGCCATGCATGGACTCACCAGCGCCGATCAATGTCGCTTCCGGCTGGCTGACTGCGCCGCGATATTCGAACTCTCCACCCTGGATGGAACTATCCTGCCGGTCGAGGAATGGCCGCTGCCGCGAATCTTTCGCGGTGAACCGGTGCGTGACTTTGAAGCGCGCGTCCGGCGTGTCGGCACCGGTTGGGAACGCGTTTTGAGTTTCGGCGGCGCCACCGTCCAGGACGCCACGTGGGGCCAGCTTGCCTTTGTCACGGTCAACGACATCACCGAACAAAAGAGCGCGGAAGAAAAATTGCGGCGGCAGGAGAAACAATACCGCGTCCTGTTCGCGACCTATCCGAGCCCCACCTGGGTTTACGATGCGGAGACGCTCGCGTTCCTCGCCGTCAACGATGCCGCCGTGCAGCACTACGGCTATTCGCGCGAGCAATTCCTCGGCATGACGCTTCGCGACATTCGCCCGCGCGAGGATATTCCAGCGCTGCTCGAGTCTGGACCTGTCACATCGGATAAGCCGCAGGCGGCCGGAGTCTGGCGCCACCGGAAGAAAAACGGCGAAATCATCCTGGCAGAAATCTTTGCCTCCGCCATCCAGTTTGAAGAGCACGCCGCGCAGCTCGCCATCGCCATCGACGTTACGGAGCAGCGCAGGGCCGAGGAAGCCATTCGCGAAAGCGAGAGCCGGCTGAGAGCAATTATTGATAACGAGCCGGAATGTGTGAAAACGGTTTCGGCCAATGGTCTCGTGCTGGAGATGAATGCAGCGGGATTGCGGATGATTGAAGCGGAAAGCGCCGCGCAAATTCGGGGCCTCCCAGTCTCCGATTTGGTTCACCCGGACGACCGCGCCCGCTTCGCCGAGTTGCATGACAAGGCCGTCGGCGGCGAGACGGGCCAGCTCCAGTTCCGAGTCATCGGCTTAAAAGGAAGAGAACGCTGGATGGAGACGCACTCGGTCGGATTGCGCAACGGCGGAGGCACTCCCTGTTCGGTCTTGAGCGTCACGCGAGACGTCACCGATCAACGCCATGCGGAAGCAGCGACGCGCGCAGCGGATCAGCACCTGGCCGATATTATCAACTCCGTGGAGGGCATCGTGTGGGAAGCCGATCAGGCGACCGGTCGAATAACTTTCATTAGCGAGAAGGCCGAAGAGATTCTCGGTTATCCGACTGCGCAGTGGTTATCGGAACCCGGATTTTGGAGAAATCACCTGCACCCGGACGATCGGGAAAAAACGATCGCGAGTTTTATTGCGGTCGATGCCCGGTTGCATCCGACAGAGCTCGAGTATCGAATGATTTCTGCCGGCGGGCGTGAAGTCTGGATTAAAGATTGCGTCACCGTGATCAGCCCCCCGGGGCGTTCGATCCAACAGCGTGGAATCATGCTGGACGTGACCGAGCGCAAGAGCCGGGAAGCAACCGTTCGTGCAGGCGAAGCACAAATCCGAGAACAGGCCCGCCTGCTCGATCTCGCCCAGGACGCGATCATGGTGCGGGACATGGAAGACCGCATTGGATTTTGGAATCTGGGCGCGGAAAAATTGTATGGCTGGACGGGGGCGGAAGTGCGGGGCAAGGCAGGGTCCACTCTTCTATGTAAAGGCGATCTTGCCAACGCGGCTGCGACGCGAGCAGCCGTGCTCGAGAATGGAAAATGGACCGGGGAGTGCAAGCATCTCTGCAAGGACGGCAGTTATGTCACGGTCCGCAGCCGTTGGACACTGGTCCGGGATGATGCGGGGGAGCCCAAATCCACTCTCATCATCAACACCGACATCACGGAGCAGAAAAGGATCGAGGAACAATTCCTCCGGGCCCAGCGGCTGGAAAGCATCGGCACGCTGGCCAGTGGAGTGGCGCACGATCTCAACAATATTCTCGCCCCCATTCTGATGGGCGCCGCGGTCTTGCGCCGCACCGAGATGCGGAAGGGGGATGAGATGATTCTTTCCACCATCGAAACCTGCGCGCAACGCGGAGCGGACATCGTCAAGCAAGTTCTGACCTTCGCCCGCGGAGATGAGGGGGCGCGGTTGCTCCTGCAACCCGCGCATCTCATCAATGACCTGGCCAAGATCGCCGAAGGAACTTTTCCCAAGTCGATCACGGTGCGGACCAATTACCTGCATCCCTTGTGGCTGATCGAGGGCGATCCGACTCAGCTCCATCAGGTCCTGCTCAATCTCTCGGTCAACGCCCGCGACGCGATGCCGGCGGGCGGCGCGCTGACTATCTCAGCCCTTAATTTTCCGGTGGACGAGCACTACGCGAGCATGACGCCTGGAGCCAAGCCGGGACCCCATGTTCTCTTCGAGATCAAGGACACGGGGATGGGTATTGCGCGCGAGATCATCGACCAGATCTTCGACCCCTTTTTTACGACGAAGGAACCTGGCCGCGGCACGGGACTGGGACTCTCTACCGTCATCGGGATTGTAAAGAGCCACGGAGGATTTGTGACCGTCGAGAGCGAGATCGGACGCGGCACAAACTTCAAGGTCTATTTCCCGGCCCGGACTGAGGCACCGGCAACGCTGACGGAAAGCCAGGCATCGACTCTACCCTTGGCAAACGGAGAGATGCTCCTCATTGTCGATGACGAAAAGGCGATTCTGCAAGTCGCCAGGAAACTGCTGGAAGGCCACGGATATCAGGTCGTGACGGCAGGGGATGCCCCGGAGGCGCTGGCTATTTTTGCGTTGCGCAAGGATGAGATCAAGCTGGTGCTAACGGACTTAGCGATGCCTTTGATGGACGGCATTGCCCTCATTCGCACGTTGCAAAAAATGAAGCCCGACGTGTGCGTGGTCGCTTCCACGGGGCAAGGCAGTACGGAACAAGCCTTGCATGAACTTCCCAGCCTCAGCGTGAGTGCCTGCCTCACCAAGCCCTACAACAAAGAGACGCTGCTGACGACTCTCCACGACGCCCTTGGCCCCCAGACCAACAAACCATGACAACTACGCCCATGACTACTACCGCCCTGCCCTTGCGCATTCTGATCGCCGACGACCACGATGTCATGCGCGAAGGGACGCGCGCCATAATCGAGCGCCAACCGGACTGGGAAGTCTGCGGCATGGCAGCGACAGGCCGGGAAGCAGTAGCCGAGGCGATCCGCCTGGAACCCAACATCGTCATCATGGATATGACTATGCCGCAGCTCAACGGGCTCGATGCGGCGGTCCAGATCAAACGGCGTTTGCCCCGGACCGAGATTATCATGTTCACGGCGCATGAAACGGATGAATTGATTCGTGAGGTATTCGATATCGGAGTGAAAAGCTTCATCTTCAAAGCCGAGGCACACACTTATCTCATCGACGCCATTCAGTCGCTTTCCCAGCACAAGCCATTTTTCACCAGCAAAGTTTCTGAGATCTTGTTTGCGGATATTCTTAATCGTTCTGAGCCGCATTCAAACGGATCCCGGCCCGGGCAACGGCTCAGCGCACGTGAACGGGAGGTCGTGCAGCTCTTATCCGAAGGCGGCAGCAACAAGGAGGTCGCCGAGGCGCTCGGCATTAGCGTTCGCACGGCGGAAACACACCGCGCGACTGTCCTGCGGAAGCTCGGCCTGGATTCCATCGCCAGCCTGGTCCGCTACGCCATTCGCAATAAGATCGTAGAAGCATGAGTGGTGATGCAAGAGCCTGCGAGGGTATCATCCCCGCCACCGCTCGGCAGACCATTCTGGTGGTCGACGACGATTCGGCCATGCGCACCATTCTCGGATTCACGCTCGGTTCCTTTGGTTACATCGCTCTAGTGGCGGGAGACGGGGAAGAGGCGTTGCAAGTGGCCCGTAAACACCCGGAGATCAGGATGATCATCCTTGATGTGGTGATGCGCGGCTTATCGGGCAAGCGACTGGCCGAGCAACTGCAGATCGATCTGCCCAAAGCGGCCATATTGTTTTGCTCTGGACATGCCGCGGAAGCGTTGTCGCTTCATGGGATCGTCGCGACCTCCGTTCATTTCATGCAGAAGCCCTGCCAGCCGGGAGCGCTTCAGCGAAAGATTGAGGAATTGCTCGGAAGTGGTTAGGCCGTTCCCGGCCGACGTTCCGGCCATCCTCGCTGGCTTAAGCCAACGGCGCTTCTGTGAGGAAAGGCGCCATCTCCTTGTCGTAACACTCGGGACACGCTCCGTGGCTGAACCTGCTTCCAGTTTCTTTTTCAATGTAGCTTTCGACCAAGTCCCAATAATCATGCTCATCACGCACTTTGCGACAGTAGGTGCAGATCGGGATCAACTCCTGGAGCTGGTGGATTTGAGCGGTGTAGGTCAGGATCCGTTCCGCCACGCGCAAGCGCATTCGAATCGCTTCGCGATCGAGCGGCTTGACCAGGAAATCGTCCACCCCGGCCGCGCTGGCTATCTCAAAATTAGCAGCACTGGTGTGGATCGCGGTGAGGAGAATGAAGTAAGTGTAGGGGGTTTGGGCGCGGGCACGCACCTTTTCGCAGAAGGCCAGGCCATCGAGTCCGGGCATCATCCAGTCACTCACGATTAGCTGCACCGGTTCCTGATTGAATATCTCCCAGGCTTCGGCGCCATTGCGAGCGGCGATCGGTTCGTATCCGAATTTCGAGAGCGCGACCTGCAGGATTTTGGCGCTGACCGGATCATCCTCGGCCATCAGGATTCTGCTCCGCTTCGGCGACAAGACAGCGTCAGAGCGAGCTTGCAGCTCCAGGGAATGGCCGCTCGGCTGGTCGTTAGGCGCAGTCATGGTGGTGGTCGAGGCGGAAGAAAATCGTCCGGGGGTGGCTCAAAGTGGAATCCGAAGTTTGAGTGATCCGGCCACGAGAATTCGGGCCTTCGACGGGACTCCTGTCTGCGGCTCTTGTGGCTCAGGCGAAGGCAGCGTAAATTTTACCAGTTTCTCGTTCAAGTTCTGTGAACCTTTCCCTTGCCCCTCCAAAGTCACTCTCCTGGCCATGTTTCTCCAAACGCAGCGCCAAAGTCCGCGCGCGTCCCGCGCCAAACACTTCGAGCGAACTCAGGAGTTTATGAGCCTGCGCGGCCAGCCCCGGCGCGTCGCTCTTCTCCACTGCCGCACCCATTGCCTGCACGATCGTGGGGGTGTCATCCCTAAAGATCGAAACGATCTCGCTCAGTAATTCCTCATCGCCGTCGAGTTGCGAGATTAACTGTTCGCGACTGTAAAGGAGCGTCGGCGTGCTTTCGCTTTCACCGTCTCCCGCATGGGCGGTCCCTCTACCCCGCAGCGCCCGGAGGAGATCTTCCTTCCTCAGCGGTTTAGAAACGTAATCATCCATCCCGGCCGCGAGACAGCGCTCCCGGTCGCCCGCCATGGCATGCGCCGTCATCGCCACGATCCTTATGTGGCCGCCGGCCGACCCTTCTAGTTTGCGTATGCGCCGGGTCGCTTCGAACCCGTCCATCTCCGGCATTTGCACGTCCATGAAAATGAGATCGAACGATCCGTCCCGAAAAGCGTCCACTGCTTCGCGTCCATTGGCGGCATGCACCAGAGTGTGTCCTTGCTTTTTCAGGATCCCGGTCGCGACCGCGCGATTCACCAGGTTGTCTTCGGCAATCACGATCCGCAGAGGCGAACCTGCGCGCTCGCTTTGCACCGGACTGGCCTCGGGGTTGCGGGAGCTGCTGCTTTGGTTGCCGCCGATCGCGAGCAAAATCGCGTCGAGCAATTCGGATTGTGTAACCGGTTTGGTCAACCAACTCGCGATGCCGAGCGGGACGCAACGGGCCGCGCTTCCGGCGGGCATCGCGGAAGACAACATCATCACCGTGGCCTCGCCGAGTTCCGGATGTTTCCTGATCTTTTCCGCCAGGGCAAAACCATCCATCTCGGGCATGACCGCGTCGAGCAGCACGAGCTGATATGCGAAATCGGCCTCGGCCGCGCGCAGCATCTCATCCAGGCCGGCCTGTCCCGTTTCAACAAGAGTCGGACTCATCCGCCAATTCACGAGCATGTCGCGCAGGATGCGGCGATTCACCGCATTATCATCCACGACCAGCGCGCGGAGACCGGCTAGAGCGCGCGGGTCCGCGGATGTTGGCGCCGGCGTGGGTGCGTCGCGCAGGCCGAGGCGGGCGGTGAAATGGAAGGTGGTTCCCTCGCCGACTTTGCTTTCAATCCAGATTCTGCCGTTCATCTTGCGAATGAGCTCTGAGGCAATGGAAAGCCCGAGCCCCGTGCCGCCGTAGGTTCGCGTGGTGGATCCGTCCGCCTGCGCGAACGCTTCGAAAATCGCGCTTTGTTTTTCAGCGGCCATGCCGATGCCCGTGTCTGCAACGGAAAAAAGCAGATCGCTCGCCCCATTGGCCGCCGCCTGGTTGACCACCTTTACGACGATCTCCCCCTGCTCGGTAAACTTGATCGCGTTGGCGGTGAGGTTAATCAAAATCTGGCGAAGCCGCGTGGGATCCCCGACTAAATGGTCCGGGACATCCGACGCGATGTCGGCGACGAGCTCGAGATTTTTTTGGTCGGCCCGAATCCCGAGTGGCTTGAGCAGGCCGCTGATGCAATCGCGCAAACTGAAATCGATCGTCTCCAGCTCGAGTTTGCCCGCTTCGATTTTGGAGAAGTCGAGAATGTCGTTGATCAAGCCGAGCAACGAATGCGCCGAGCTTTTGACCATGCCGAGATATTCGCGCTGGTTGTGACTCAGGTCCGTTTCCAGCGCGAGATCAGTCATGCCGATGATGCCATTCATCGGGGTGCGAATTTCGTGGCTCATGTTGGCGAGAAATTCGCTCTTGGAGCGATTCGCAGCTTCGGCCGTCTCTTTGGCAAGACGAAGCTCCACTTCCGCGCGCTTCCGCTCGATGGCGAGGGCAATCTGGTCTCCCACGGCGGAGAGAAACTCCAGGTCGTCCTGGGTGTAGGCGCCTTCCTTTTCGTAATGCTGCACGGCCAGGACACCGACGGTGCGCTCAGGGGTTCGCAAGGGCACGCCCAGCCAGGAAGCGGATGGTGACCCACTCCGGGCAAGATCGCCTTGCTCGAACAACTCCGTCGCGAGTTCCTTGCTCAGCAGGAGAGGCCGGCCCGTGCGCAGAACGTAGCTGCTTCGAGTGAAACCGCTGGAGATCGGCTGCGGCGGAGGGACGGAATCAAGTTTGTCCACCCAGAACTCGAAATGGATCAGGTCGGTTTTTGCGTCGTGCAGACCGACGAAACAATTTTCCGCGTAGAGGACTTTGCCGATGGAACGATGGGCCAGGTCGAGGAGCTCGTCGAGATTGCTCGTCGTAATGACGCCTTGCATGATTTCCGAGATGACCTGGCGTTCTGCTTCCGCGCGCTTGCGCTCTGTGATGTCTTCCAGCGTCCCTTCGAAGAGAAGGATTTCGCCGCTGCTTCCACGAACGATGCGAACGTTCTCCGAGACCCAGACTGTGCTGCCGTCCGGACGAAAAACTTCAGACTCGAACCCATTGACCAGGTCTTGCTCTTCCACCAGGCGCATGAACTCTCCAGAACGCCTTGGATCGACGTAGCCGTACGATTTTCGATCGGTCCGCTCCAGGATTTCTTCCGGCGAGGAGAACCCGAAGATGCGCGCTGCGGCGGGGTTAAGCGCGAGGAAATCTCCCTGGGGCGTCAATTGGTAAATTCCATCTGCGGCGTTTTCGAAAATGGAACGATATTTTTCTTCCGCCGCTCGGCGAGCCTCCTCGGCGAGCTTGCGCTCCGTTACGTCCAGCGCCAGGACAAGCTTGGCGCGCCGGCCCAGGTACTCCAGGAGGTGAGAGGTAATCTCCACGTCGATCATGGAGCCGTCATTCTTTCGATGCTTCCAGACGCCCGCACAATCTACATCGCCGTCGGCGGACTTGGCTATGTTCGCCAGCAGCCGCGCCTTCTCTTCGAGGGAGCGAATGTCGGCGATGGTCATCGCCAGGAACTCCTCACGTCCGTACCCGTAATGGGAGATGGCGGCGTCATTGACCTCGAGGAACGCCAGGGTTTCAAGATCATAAACCCACATCGGCAACGGACTCGCTTCAAAGAGGCTGCGATAACGCTTCTCGCTTTCCTCTAGCGCTTTATCAATTTGTTTGCGCTCCGTAATCTCCTTGATAATGCCCTCCGTAATCCGGGCAATGGCCGCCCCGGAATCCTGTAATCCCGAAATCATTTCGTTTTGCATCAGCGCGAGCTCGCCGATTTCGTCGCCTGAGTCGCAAGCGAGAGGCTGCGCTTCAAGCTTGAAGGGTTCCGTCGATTCCCCGCGGGAGATACTTCTTATGACCTGCGTCAGCCGAACCAGATCGTTTGCGACCAGCCGCATTTGTTCGCGCAGCTTGTTGACCGGGGCTCCAATCCTTCGGCGGACCGACACGAACGATACCGGCATTACGATAAGAAGGAGGAGCAGGCAGCCAATGGTGAAGGTCAGATATCGCCGACCCGCGTTTTGGTAATGTTCGGTCAGCGCCGTGGTCCGGGCGGTCAGGAGAACTTCACAGTCGTCGATCGACTGCATGATTCTGGCCTTCTGGGCGTAATAGGCTGGATCAAACATCAGGCTCCTCGCCCTGGCTTGATCGGGTTCGCCATGGAGAGAAAAATTCCCGGAAGCATCTTGATAAATGCCTTTGACCGCGTGGATGGCGATCTCTTCGGTCTTAACCAGCGCGTCCGAGTATTTCTGGGCCGCGCTCAGTTTCGCAAACTCCTCTTTGGTGAACCCAATATCGCGCATCAATTTTTGGAGAGGCGCCCGAAAGGTCGGTCCCCGTGGGGGTTTTCCGGTCGCAGCTACGAGGTCCCAATAGATTCGATTGTACTGTTCGGGCCGCGGCTGCTCACCATTGCGAATGGCGAGGATCTGCCAGTAATATTTCTCGAATTGGGGATCAGCCGTGACCACATACGATCGAGCGAAATGGGTCAAAACATCGGAGCTCATTCGCAACTCTTCCGCGAGTTCGTCTGATTGGAGACGAAGGCGTTCGCTGTAGATCAACTTTTCTTGATTCGCGAACAGGAATCCCACGCTCACTGCCAGGGCTGCCACCAGGATGGCAACGGCTCCATGGATGAGATGCAGGACATTTCGGATGGTAAGACGACTTTTCATGAGTGGTTTAAATCAGCCTGGAGCCGTGTGGGGTGGTCTTCTTTTTCGGATCGAGTTTCATTAGCGCCCATCATCGGGACATTGCTATGACATAGCCGCGTGCATGCGCGGGCCTCTGTGGTCACTGCGTGAATCCCGAGGCGGCTATTACCGAGTAGGAGAACTCAGGGGAGCCAGCCCCACAGCCGTCTCAGATTTTGCAAGCGCACATCCCTCGGCGCTTGTTAAGAAAAGGGCGTCCTGGATGGGGAAGAAGATTCCGGCATGGCGTGGCGAGGCAGGTCAATAGTGAAGACACACCCCTTGGCGGGGATGTCGCGCACACTGAGAGTTCCGTCGTTTGCCTCAACGCTGCGGCGGGAGATGGAGAGCCCTAACCCGAGCCCGGTTTCATCTGCGGCGCTTTGAGTGAACGGCAGGAACATTCTTTCAACGTCCCCCGGCGGAAGCCCGCCGCATTTGTCCTCCACCTCGATTAAGATATAGGCGCGTTCCACAGACGATGAGTCACATTGCCAGGTTCAGTCGAGGAGCGACTCCTGCTATTTCCCTCCTGTCGAACCGTGCCCATCACCCCGCCTGGCCCCTGGTTTAAACAGGTCGACTTAGGAAGTTCCCGCAATTGTTGCGGTATGTTTTACGCTCTTGAGCAAGCAATAATTCTGTGAATCTCTATCGCATAATGACCGACGTGTGTGCCGGCTCTCATCAGCGAAGCGTCACGAAGGGTGATCGCGGTATCGTCACCCTCTGGGTCCGCGCTGGATCCGAAGATATCGCGCTGGCCCGGGCAAAGTTAATCCTGACGAACAGACGATACGCTTCGATCGGCCGACTCCAGTCCTATGCGGAAGCACTCGATAACGATCCACTCGCGTGTGCCACCGAAAAAGAACGAGCCGCGGACCGGCGCGAGGATGCGGTCCTGGCGGGTTACGATGCTCTGAAGGAACAAGCCCTTGCGCACGCAGACGGGCTTCACGAAGTCTGGCTCGGCGCGACTACTCAGCAGTCGGTTCCTCAGCGAAAAATTGCTTAACGAGCCGTCGGCATAAAGCGAGGGGCCGGGTGTTGGGTTTTCGCTCCGCCCTGAAAGGGCGCGGTTGTGCTTGGCAATGGCGGGGTTGTTGTCGTTTCATTGCTCTTCTCGAGCTCAATCGTTGTCTGGCTGCTGCGAGCACCATCATATCGTGGGGTGGCCGCCATGCTGCATTTGTCCCGAAACGAAGACATGGGAGCCGCGCTCGATCATGTGCCGTGAGAACCAAATCAAGGTGACCACAACGCAGCGCGAAACTGTAAACATCAGCAGCACCCAGCCCGCGTTGTCCCAGAACAGCCGTCAACGCGATGAAGGTTTCGGGTGCGTTCGGTTCACAGGCCGCAGATTCTGCCCGCGATCTTTTCCTTTGCCCAGCGCGGAACGTCCAGTTGCCGGCGTCGTCAAATCTTGCAGCAATCCCGGAATTGGATTAGAAACGTGGCTCCCCGCGCGGGGTTGGTAGCTCAATGGTAGAGCAGCCCCGAAGGCTTTCGGGGTTGGTTGCCAACGGGGAGTTCGCCGCGTAAAACAAATGCAACGGGTTGGTAGCTCAATGGTAGAGCAGCGCCCTTTTAAGGCGTTGGTTGTGGGTTCGAGTCCCACCCAACCCAGCTTTGAATATGGCCTTCGTTTACATTCTTCGAGGATCTTCCGG
>Ga0190275_10000673_pt1 | contig 27959 bp, 36 predicted proteins | sample Popmic550T_FD_133745 | JGI IMG/M metagenome (GOLD analysis project Ga0190275, IMG submission 133745) | Populus adjacent soil microbial communities from riparian zone of Yellowstone River, Montana, USA - 550 T | ecosystem: Environmental > Terrestrial > Soil > Riparian zone > Trees stand | place...
CCGATTAGCTTCGATGATTTCAAGCCGACTTTGCCTGACTCGTTGCTTAGATAGTTGCAGCGTTTCGTTCAAGTTCGCGTGCACCGTGGCGGTGGATTCGGCCACTTTCGCAATTCGCTGTTCCTGTTCAAGCTTGCGCGGCGTCGGCCTGCCGCACAGCTTTGCACGGATCGAACGCATCATGCGCCCCAGCTTCATCGACCACCCCGCGCAGGCGGCAGAACTTCCGTTCGCAGCCGGTTGATGATCTGATCCTGAAACTGCGACCACCGGCGGTCAATATCCTGCCGATATGATTCGCCGGCCGCCGCCGATCGTTCGGTGGCCTGCGCCATCGCGGTGACTTCCTTCGATAGCTGAACGATGGCGGTCGCGGTTGCCTCCTGCGCCCGCGCCATCGATTCGGTCGCGCGATTTCTGTTTTCCTGCGCGATCGTGGAGGCTTGCAGCGCGATGCTGTGTTGTTCCAGCACCTTGCCCATTTCCTGCGACTCGGCAAGGCGGGCCGCCCAGTTGTCATCGACGCGCTTTTTTTCTTTCAGGTAAAGGCCGCAGACCACGGCCAGCATCAGGCCAAGCAAGCCATATTCGACAAATTTCGGGATCAGTTCCACGACGTGACCGGGCCGATCAGTTGCCCAAACACACTTCGCGCCAGTGCACGTTATTGGCCGAAACGGTCTGGATAAACGGGACCAGATCGCCCGGCACGCCGGGCTTGCACCTGCCCTTCGCGTCGCATTGCTCGCGCAGCCATTTGCGCAGCGCCGGCGTCATCGGCGGGACCTTCGTGGATTTGCACAGCGAGTCGACCACGATGGTGCGCTCGCCCATGGCCGCGGCGCTACAGATTGTCCACAGCAGAATGATAGTCGCCAGTGCGGGCCGCATCGTGGATTTCCCTTGCTCGCTTTTCGCGGGCGTCCAGAACCTTGCGCTGATCCTCAATGTGGGATTGCCGCCCCTGTTCCTTAAGGTCGGCTTCCCGTTTCAGGTTCGTCAGCCACCCGAACACTGCCGCGAAAAACTCGCTGATCAGATACCTGATCGCCATCGGGGCAATCGTGGCGATGATCCCGCTAAGCAACTTTGATCCCTTCCGCAGGCGTCACCGCGGCCGGCGTAGGCACAGCAGGATCGACCAGCGCGCGGGTCATGCGGGCTTCGATGGCCTGTTCAAAAGCCGGCGTGTTCGGTGACACGCCCCACTTGCTGAACAGTTCCGTGCCGTGCGTGCGGACATACTCCAGCACATTGACCAGCAGCATGCTTTTCACGTCCACTTCACCCTTGCCGCGCACCGAGTCGCCAAGCTGTTGCGCGCCCCAGTTGATGCCGTTGATGACCAGTTCCTGCAACCGCTGCCGATAGGTTTCATCGATCGCGATCCCGGCCCCTTTCAGGAATCGATAAACGATGCCGACGATGAAGGCGGCGATCACGGTCGCGAATGCGGTCAGCAGCGGCACCAGAATGTCGCTGGCAAGCGAACCGATGCTGATGATCGTGTCGGTCTGCGCGAAGGCGGACGCGGTGCCCAGCACCAGCGCGAATGCCGCGATCAGCATGCCGCCGACATAGTTTGCGATTCCGTGAATCATGTTGCCCGGCCTCCAGTTGAATGGTCCCGACCACTAAAGAACGAAAACGCCGACGCTGAAAAGCACAAAAAACCGCGCCCCCGTGAAGGGGCGCGGTTGGTCACTTTTACGCGATCGCGCTCGCGAACATCACCTGAACTTCCGCCGGCGCATTCGGCAGCTTCGCGACCGCCTTGCGCGCCAGTTCATCCCGGTGCCGCTTCGCCTTGCGACCCGCCAGATCGCGGGCATCCTTTTTCGTATCCGCCCACTGGAAGTCGAACCTTGCGGTTTGATCCCAGTGCCAGCGACCACGTTTCAGGCGAAAGGTTTCGACCTGCCGCCAGATCAGGAACACCCCGGCCGCATTGCGGTGCGTGGAAACGCAAAAACTGGTGCGCTCTTTCTTCCGCTTGCCCTTGACCTCCCCGGCCGGCCAGAACGTGAAGCCGGTATGCGCCCCGGGCTTCATGATCCGGGTCAGCCGATGCTTGCGCGGATCGGCCTTCACCCGCTCCAGTTCGTTCCGCTGGCTTGCCGCCTGTATGTCCCGCCAGACCGAAGCCAATAGATCGCGACCACGTTCGTCGATCGTGCTCATTTTCAGATTCCATTTTCAAACAGCCCGCGCCCGGCACCATCGCCGTGCGACGCGGGCATTGTAGCAAACCGACTCTGCGGTTTTGCTGATCTGCTAGTGTCGACGACTCGAAAGCGCCTGCGCCACAGCGACTTCTGTGATCAGGTCGGCAGGCTTGACTCCGATGAAACGGGCACAAGTCGCGCGCGATCACACACCAGCGCGCGCGGAAGTGCCTGCCGTTATTGACCCGGGCGCGGCTGAAAATAATTTAATCGGATAAAGTGTCAGGCGGTCAGGGCGGCAGCATAAACCCGGCCGTCACAGCCGCCATCCCACCCATCATCAGCAGCGCGCCGGCGACGATCGCCATGCCGCTGGGGCGGGCGCATCGCTCCACCGCCCAGTCATGCAATGCGACAACCGCGCCCATCGCCGCGATGGTCATCGACACCATCCCGATCGCGATCAGCGCGGTCGCAGTCATCGCTTCACGCCTCGTTTGTGGTGACCGTGCCGGACGCTGTGACGATGCGCTTGCCGGTCCCGGGCAGCGGCACCGACTTCGGCCAGCGCGATCCGCCTTCACCGCCGATCAGTCGGTTTTTCGCAATGCGCGCGACGGAAATCGCGTTCGACTGATTGCCGCCAAGCACGTGATAGAACCCGGCCTTGTCCTCACCGACATAGAACCCGACGTGCCCGCTGGTGCCATTCTTCGCGCCGCGCCAGAAGATCAGGACCGCCCCGAACGTGGGCGGCGTATAAACACCCATCTTCGACCAGTTGCGCGCCAGATAGGGATTCGCCGGCAGGATTTCGTTCGGGCAGGTCAGCGCGATGCACGTTTCGACCAGATCACCACACCATGGAAGCTTGCGCGGATCGCCCAGCCGGCGGCCGTCACTCGCAAGGAACTTCGACAGTTCGGTGAAATCCTTTTCTTCGTGCAAGCCTTTCTTGCGCAGGCACAGATCGATCCACGGCGTCATCGTGGTGATCGCTTCATCCTTCGCGGCGACCGGCTTGCTGTCCGCGGCCTGCAACGCGCGAAGCGTTTCCGGCCCCACGATCCCATCGACCAGAATGCCCCGCATCTGCTGGAACATCTTCACCGCGCCGATCGTCTGGCGGCCATAGACTCCATCGATATCGCCGGGATCGCATCCCAGCGCTTTCAGCCGCTCTTGCAGTTCCCGCACCTTCATCGCAATCCCCTTCGGTTATGATTCGCCGGCAACGTCATCGGACGGCGTGACATTCTGCAACGGCTCAATCGGCGGCACCACCGGATTCCCCGGCGTCGGCTTTTCCGGCAACGGCTGCCCGGGCTTTGTCACCGGGTCCCACCATTGCTTATAGGTGCTCGCGTCCAGCGACGGCTGCGCCACATCGCACCGCGTCGTGTAGCCGCCCCCGCGCGTGTAGACGTGCTGCGCTTCCTTGATCCGATAGGTGCCGTCGACTCCGGGACGCGCGCCGGTGATCTGAACCCGACCGCCGCCGCGGGCTTGCGGTTCGCCGTTGAACAGCACCCATCCCGTGCCGCGCTCGCGCTCCGATTCCGCGCCAAGTCCGCCGGCGATCTGCCCGGCATTGTTAGCGTTCGCTTGCGGCCCCGGCTGCATAGCCGTGGCGTTCGCACCACCGAATGGCGTTTCACCGCCGATCGACTTCGATGCCGATTTCCATGCACCGCTTAGGATATTGAAGTGCTGGCTTTTCGCGCCGGAATACTGCGGGCGCGCGGTGAACGGTTTGATGCGCCACGCAATCAGGTTGTCGCCCCACTCCGCTGCGACGATCGCCGTGGGCGTGCCATCCGCCGCGAAGAATTCGGTCGCGCTGGTCAAGCTGACCTGATTGCCGGAAATCTTGAAGATCGCCCCCAGTTCGCGCTGCTGTTGCAGGCCCCAGTGATGGAACGACGAATTGATGTACCAGTAATCTTTTTGCTGACCGCCCATCGATCCGATGTTCGCGGAAAGCCCGGCCTGCTTTGCAAACTTGCCGAACACTTCCGACATGGAAACCATCTTCGCCGGGCCGTCCGGTGGCTGGCCTTCACCCATCGACATTTGAATGGGCGACTTTCCCGGCCCCTTCATGTCAGCGCCGGTCGCTTCGATCCATAGCCGACGGCCACCGCCCTTTCGACTGAACCCGGACTCCACACTCGACACCACGCCGTCGAACACCGCGCGCGTGCCTTCGCTGCGCCATCCCAGCCGCACGCTGACCGGCGCACCATCAGGCGGGATCGCAAGCTGCGCGTTGCGGTCGTCTAATTCCAGCGAACACGTGTCAACTTCGCCGCCCTCCTTATCGATCACCGTGACGCTGATCAGATAAGGGTCGAACGCTGCCGTCACGTCGCGGCCATCGACGATGATCTTGCAGAATGCGCGGACCCGGTGCGACTGCGCGAACGGAGGCATGTTTACGCCCTAGGGCCGAACAGCGTCACCGTCGGCATGTCAGGCCCCTTGCCGGCCATGATATCGGGATCGATCGGCATGAACACCTGAACGCCGGGCGGCAGAAACGGACTGACCTTGTGATAGGGCGCAAGGTGCGGGTTCACGTCCAGCGTCTTTTCATAGATGCCCGGCGCGTATCGCTTATAGCGACGCCACACCAGCAGATCGACGGTGACGCGATCGCTGGCGACGGTGATCGTTTCATAGTCGCTAATCGGCATCGGTCACACCAGAAAGCTGTAAAGTTCGCTGAAATGATCCCGCGCATCAGGCACGGGATGCCGCACGAACACCGTTTCGAATTCGATCTTTCCGCCGATGCCCGTTTCCACGATGTTTGTGTGTTTGCGCACCAGCTTTTCGATCAGATACCAGCCCAGCCCGCGGCCATCGCCAAGCATGATATATTCGATCAGTTGCGCGCGCCGCATCTGTTCCATCACGTCAAGGCTGTGCAAGCCCTTGCCGCGCAGCGAATATGGGAAGATGCGCCCGCGGATGTATAATTCCTCGTCGCCTTCCCCAACCCACTCGCGATAATACGGCGACCCGGCGATTTCCTTTTTCGCCCAGTCCGATTGCGTCATGTGATCCATTTCATGATAGTTCAACGGATACACTTCAAATTGCAAAGGCCCCCAACTGGCGAGCATGTTATTGTTTTCCTTCGTGTTTTTGGCGCGGCATCGCGGGTTTCGCTTTTCGCGTGCACTTCGCGCGATATTCCGGATCGGTCCACAGCCGGCGCATGATTTCGGCGCGCCTTGCCCCTTTGCTCGGATCGTTCGCGAAGCTTTTTGTTAATGCCTTCCCTTGTCGCTTTCGCGCCTCCGGTGTTCGCCCGGCCTTCAGCCCCGCGGCCATCGCTTCGCTTGTTTGCATTGCTCGCTTCACGCCGTCGGAAATCCGCTTCCTGACTTCCGGTCGGCCCAGACTGACCCGGATTGTCGCGGACATTTGCTCGCGAAACTCCGGTGATCTGCGCCGCTCCAGTTCCGCTTCGCTCATTCCGCCCAGCCCGCCGGGTCGAACATTCCACAGTTGCCCCGGCGCTGCGACGGCGATCAGGTTGCGTTCCAGATCGAACGCGGCGGTGTCTGTTAATCCATCGGACAGTTTGCGCGCGGTGACCGTTGCGCCATCCTCGATTGCGCGGATCAGCCGGTGATGGAACACGCCGCTGCGCACCGTTTCGCCATCAGCGCGCCGGCGTTGAATACGCCGCACGGCGCGCATGTGATCGTCGATGCGCCATCCCTTGCCCTTGCCGATGTAGCGCACCACACCGTCCACTTCGATGATGTAGACATAAGCCATTTCAAGCCGCACCGATGTCAGCGTAGGAGTCCCAGCGGGACTCGCGGACTTCGCGATTGACTTCACGTCGCGCACTGGCGCGGCGGAACTGCGGCACAAGCTGGCTGGGCGGGCTGGGCGCTTCGATCGAAGGCCGGATCGGCGCTTCCAGTTGCCCGCGCAGTGCCGTCCATTGATCAGCCGCTGGGCTTGTCGCACCAGCGCCAGCGCCAGCGCCGGCTGCCGGGCCTGCCCCGACCGGTCCAGCGCCAGCAGCGGGATCACTATTGCCGGCGGCAACCGGCGGCGGCGCGGGCGCAGGGCGTGCCGCTCCAGCAGCCAGCGGCCCAGTTGCACCGGGCGCGCCGCCGCGCCCGATCTGTGATTGCCGCCGCGCGATCGATTGTTCATAGGCGTTGCCGCCCTTGCCCCATGCGTCCGTCGTCTGGCCACCGCGGTTGATTGCGTTTGATGCTCCGGTCGCACCGCCGCTGTGCGCGTGCCCCAGCATTTGCAGCTTCCGTTCAGGCGACGCATCGCGATAGGCCTGACTCTTTTGCATCATCGTGCGGTGGTTTCCGCGCGTGTAGGCGTCCAGAAATCGTTCCTGCTGTTGCGGATTGCCGCGGAAGGCTGCGCGATCCGGCACGCCTTCGCCAAGCGCGCGCGCCGCGTCTGTTTTTGCCGCGCCGCCCATCTGATACGCGCCATCGAAATTCCCGCCTGCCCCGCCCTTCGCGCTGTAATCCCCGCCGCGGCTTTCGATATCCGCCAGCCCTTGGCGGTAGGCGTTCCATTGTTCCGGGCTGACTCCCAGTTCGTTCGCCGTCATGCCGCCGGCAGCGCCGGGCAGCTTAGCGCCGGGGGCGGCAGGTCCGCCATGCGGCTGCCCGGGCTTCGCTGCGCCCAGAAATGGATTCTTCGGTCCGCCATCGTCCGGCACCGATGCCTTCGGCGCACCCGGATCGGCCTTGCCCGACGCGATAGCCTGATTGCGTTGCAGCGCCGCCTGCGCCTTCGCCGGATCATGAACTTCGAAGTGACCGCGATCCGGATTGCGCCACGTCGCGCCCGACCGCAGGCCCCACTTGTCCGCCAGCGCGTTTTCCGCCTCCACCCCGCCCGGAAGCCCGCTGCTGACTTTGTTGCGGGCGCTCATATTGATATCGATCGCCCGGCCTCCATCCTTGCCGTGATTGCTTTGGATGTTCGTGCCGGCGATGTTTCGATCATTGAACCCGCCGATCGAACTGATGTTGCCGCCCTGCGCCGTGTAATCGTTCAGGAAGCCGCGGAAGTTTTCCGCGTGCGCCGAACCGACGGTGACCTTTTTGCCCCCGGGGCCGATCAGTTGCGTCTGGTTGCCCATGGTTTTATTGACGCGCCATGCGCCTTCCCCGCCGCCTACGCCGCCCGCTGTAGCGCCTGCCGCTGCGCCGGCTCCACCCATAGGCCCGGGCGCTGCGCCTCCACCAGCGCCGCCCCTGCCCCCGCCTGCGATCGCGCCGCCGCCTGCTGGCGTACCACCACCACCACCACCACCGCCGCCGCCACCGCCACCGCCGCCACCTGCCGCTGTGCGCGCCGCTGCCGCGGCGGTGCCAACCCCGCGACGGAATACACCAGTGCCGCCTGAACCGGGCGCACGCCTTCCCCCGCCACCCGATGGCGCTGTTCCGCCGCTGGGCGCTGCGCCTCCACCCGACCCGTCACCGGTGCCGAACGGGAAGCCCGCGCCGCCGGTGCCCGGGTCCACCCCGCCGCCTCCACCGCCTCCGCTAAACGCCGCAGGCGATGCCCCGCCGCCCGGCGTGAACCGCGGCAGGCCGCCGAAGCGGCCGACCGGTCCGCGCGATCCGCTCCACGTGCCGCCGCCGCCCGTGAAGTTCATCTTTTTCGGGCTGGTGTCCTCGACTTCCTTGGCGGCCTTGTTCAGTTCGTCGGCCAGCGCACGCGCGGCCTTCGCGGCATCTTCCTCTTGCTTCAACCGGCTGCGCATCGCCTCCAGTTGCCGCTGATCTGCGCCTTTCTGTTCGGCTTCGGTCAGCAGCCGGCGCTGTGTCTGGACGTTGAATTCACGACGCTTTGCCGTTTCATCAGCCAAGCCGCGGCCGTGGCCTTGCAGCTTCGTGGCGTCATCACTTAGCCGTTCCTGCAATGCCGGCCCCAGATCGCCCATCGCTTCATCGAAGGCGGCCTTCGCGCCTTTCTGGCGCAGCGTCTGGATATACTCCAGCGCCCGGCCGATCCGCTCCAGTCCCTTGCCGACCGACTCGATCAGGAACGTCGCGCCGGATAAGTTCGCGACCCGCACAAGCTGATCGGATAGCGTCGAAACCGAATTCGTTAGCCGTTGCCAGTTCGCCTGCGCATCCTTCCCGACCACACCGAACGCCTTGTCAACCTGACCGGCGGAATCGCGCACGTTGTTCAGTTGCTTGATCATTTCTTCGCGCTGCGAAAGCATGCTGCGAACGCCCTGCTGAACCTGCAAATCGCCGAAGATTTCATTGATGCGCGAAAGGTCGCCGCGAAGCGCGCTGTTCGTGATCCCTAGGAACGTCGCCAGCACATCTTGCCCGGCGTTGCGCGCAGCCTTTAGCTGTTCGCGCAGATCGGACACGCCCATATCCTTGAACTTTTTCACCACTTCGTCGCTGGTCATCTTTTGCAGCACGTTTTGAAGCTGTGTCGCCGCTTCGCTGCTGCTGCCGGCCGTGTTGCGCATCGTCTGGAGTGTCGCGACCAGAACCTGCAAACCCTCCGCACCCTTGTAACCCTGCGCCGCGAAAGCGGACAAAAGGCTGGGCAGTTCCTTCGCCATGTCAGCGATTTCGAACATGCCTTCATCGGCCGACTTCGCGATGATATCGAACGCGCCGGCCATATCCTTGACTTCGATCTTCAACTGCCGGTTCATCGCGCCGGCGGTTTTCGCCATATCCTCCACGCTCGCGCCCGTCGCCTGCGCAGCCTTCGCGACCTGCGGCATGAACGCCATCATTTCTTCCAGCGATCGACCGCCCTGCGATGCCAGCGATTTCAGCCCGGCCGTGACTTCCGCGATCGGCAGGCCCATCGTCTGCGCGATCGACTGGATTTCGTTGCGCACCTTTTTCATATCGCCGGCGCTTGCGTTGGCGACCACCTGAATCCGGGATAGCTCGCGATCGAACGCCGCCATGTTTTCCACGGCCCGCTTGACCGCCGTGCCGCCGGCCAGCACGCCGAAGGCCTGACTCATGTTGCGGCCCATCGTGGCCGCGCTCGCACTCGCGCGCTTTGTGTTTGCTTCGATCTGCGCGGTGGTGCGCGCCATTTCTTGCTGGAACTGGCGGGCGTTGCGGCTTGCGGACTGAAACGCGCGGGCGGTTTCATCCTTGCCGCGAAGAATGAGTCTTGCTTCGTGGTCGTTTGCCATAGGTCAATTCATACTTGCGCGCAGGCGACGCCGGCAAGCTTCATTCTTCGGCGGTGATATCGAACCCGGTGCCTTCATCCGTTTCGTCGATCGTGCGCTGGCGCAGCGCCCACTGGTCCGCCAGCGACCGTTCCGGGACCGGGGGCGCGGTCTGGTCCGGCATGCCGATCGGCGGCGCATCTGGTTGCGGAAATTCATCCGCCCCATAGGCCTGCGGCGATTGCGGAATGTTGCCGTTCAGAATGTCATCACGCATCTGCGCCGGCAGCACCGCAAGGAACGCCGCCATGACGCGATCAGCGTCGGGATAGGTCAGCAGTCGCAGCGCGGTTTCCGGCATTCCGGTCAGCGCCGCCATCAGTTGCAGGGTCGATCGGAATTCACCCTGATTCCAGCGCAGGGTGTGATCCAGCTTCACCGGACCGATTTCGATCAAATCGGTTTCCGGCTTTGCCGCATCGACCGGCGCGCCAGTGATGCGCGTCTTTTGATAGGAAAGCGGATTATATAGCTCGACGATCGCGGTTCCGCGTTTCGTAAACATCAGCCCAGCCCCTTCAAAGTGATGACCGGGATCGCCCCGGTCATCTGTGCGGCGGCGTCAAGCGCCGCACGTTCGCGCATTACAGCGCGGGTATTAAGCCCCGATCGGAACCCGCAGGATGCGGTTCATATCGAAGTTCAAATCTTCGCCACCGATGCGCCGCGTGCTGGTGAAGAAATCCCAGTCATAAATCATTTCATCCTTGAGGCTTAGTTGATACATCACGATGCCGCGGATGGAGTATTCGTGCGCCTGCAAGTCGCCCTTGCGGAAGTTCGTCGGGGCGACGCGGCCAAGCTGGCCTTGCATCACCGCCACGGCTTCGTGAAGCTCGTTCGTGCGCAGATCGCGGATCGCACCGTAAGCAGTGAACCGGCGCTTGACGTTCGTGCTGGTGCCCAGCAGCGTCATCACCCACGGCTGCCAACCAGCAAGGTTGAACGTCGCTTCCAGCCGCTCGATATGGTTCGAAACTTCGATCGCGATCGGTGCACCACCGGCCGCATGATCGGAATAGTTTTCTTCCAGATCGGGAAGCTTCAATTCCTGCAAATGCAGATGGTTCGAAAGCGTCGGATCGTGATCGCCGGCGAACAAGTTCGCGCTTTCCATTACATAAAGTGACGGCATTGCCTGTTCGCCTTTCCTCTTAAGTGTGGCCGACCCGGATCAGGGCGCGGGCTGAATGCGATAAACCCGGATCGGCCGGTGTCCCTTGCTTTTTGTCCCGCCCATGGAGGCTAAATTCCCGAACAGACGCCCAGCAAAGGAACCCCGGTTTAGACTGCCATATTCAACTGCGCTTCCAACTGCTTCACCATCGCATCGATCGCCGGCCGATACCTTGCGGACTCGGTGGTGATCTTGCGCAACACTGGCGCTTCCTCGGCCGCGAAGCTGACCGTCAAATGCCCCAGTCGGATTTCCTCGGCACTGTTCTGTGATCCGCGGAAGTGGACCTTGAATCCCAGAATGTGTTCGTCGGCCATCAGGTCGCGAAGGAAGAAGTGCATCGTGTTCAGGATGGCTTTGATCGTGTGACCGGTGATGTTGAATCGGCCCAGATACGATCGCAGCGTCCGGATCAGGCCAAGGTGGATATAATCCCGGCCGCGCGTGACGTTGTAAAACATCCACAGCGGATCGTCGGTGGCCACGTCGGTGCCCACGAAAATGAACCCGCCAGAAGAAATCGCGAAGTCATTGCCGACTTCACCACGCACCAGAATTCCGATGTTCGCGGACAAAAGCGACTGACCTTCGTTCGCGCCGTCCACGATGCTGAACTTCATGTCGCGCGCCGGGCCAAGGATGCCTTGAATCGGCTGGTTCGCCCACGAATGGAAGGGCGCACCCTTTTCGTGATCCCGGCGCACGGCGACGCCAAGGATGCGCGGCGCAAGCGGCCGGATCAGAATGTTGCCGGTTGCCGGGTCCATGATCCGGCAGCCGCCGCTGATCGGGATGATGCGCTGCGAATTGATCGTTTCGCGCCAGTCCTTGTCGGCGACTTCGGATGATCCGGTCGACTCGACCACCGCATGCGCGACAAGCTGGTTCAGGATGCTGGTCAGCGAAGCGACGATCGGATTTGCACCGACGCTGATGGTGGCCGTCGCGGTTGCGGTAACAGCACCGCCGCCGGCTGGAGGCGCTTCGATCGCGACCGTCGGGGCCGACGTGTACCATGCGCCATAGCTATCGATCACGATATCGTTCGTCGTGATTTCGCCATCGGTGTTCGCGACCGCGTGCGCCGTCGCCTGAACGATCGTCGCGTTTGTGCCGCCCCCGGTGAAGGTGACGGTATAGGTTTCATTCGGTTCATAGCCTTCGCCGATCGTGTTCACGGTCAGCGTGCCAAGGCTGTTTGCCATCTGCCCGGTATAACCCGGGGCGGCGATCAGGCGCGGCGTCACCGCCAGCTTGTCCGGCGCTTGCAGGAAGGCGGAAAGGCCGGTGCCCTGCAAACTATCGCCCATGATGTTCGCGATGGTCTGTTGCAGCTTCACGGCCGGGTCGGCGTTCGTCCCGGTCGCCGTGCGCACGATCACCATGCGCGCCGCCGACTGGAATTCGCCAAGCTGGTCATTGATGCCGCGGATCGCGTCGGGCAGGTATCCCAGCGCCCCCAGCTTTTTCAGCTTCGTGGTGTCGTTTGAATAGATCAGCACCGGCGTGTTCAGCGGATAAACCGCGGCGTCGGCTTCATCGGCCGGCCCGATCAGACCGATCGTGGACATATCCGCGCCGATGACGGGCCGCGGCTCGTGATCGATGCGGCGAATGACGATACCGAATACCGGATCAGACATGGTTCAGTCCCTTCAAATCAGTAGGTTCGGCGTGGTGATTTCCAGCCGACCTTTTTCCGCTGCTAAGCATCGAACCACGAACACAACGGGCGGTTCCTGCCCTTCCGTTTCCGGCGATCCCACGAATCGGAATTCCCGCACATAGTCACCATCTTCGGTCACTTCCTGACTGATCGGCGTCATGGAAACGGCGCGAACATCGCTGATTTGCACCGATTGCACGTAGACGTTCAGTTCCGACCGCGGCATTCGTGATCCAGACTCTAGTTTCGCGAACCATAGAACGCGGTTTTAATTCGACACAAGGGCCGGCATCACGTCATCGGCCACTGTGCGAAAAGTGAGTTTTTCTGATCTTCGGTCATGTGCCCAGACGCCACCCACTGCGCCGCGCCCATTTGCGTAAACGGGTGATCGCGCTCCACCGTGCCTGATAGGTCGAACAGTTCCCAGAAAAACGCCAGCGCCGGGTCCTGCTTTGCCGCCATGAAGGCTTCCGGCGTCAAGCTCGCAACCGTCATCGCCAGTTCAACAAACTGGATTCTGGTCAGCGGGACCGGAACCGGATCGGTCGGTGGTGGCGGCGGGATTTCTTGCAGCGCCCAGTCAGTCCCGCTCCAGATCAGGTTATATTCCGTCGGGTCATAGATCGGCTTTGCCGGCGCTTCCTCCCAGCCCGTCGCTTCGCGCCCTTCCTGATTGTTCGGCAGATCGGTCCACAGCCGGCCAGTTGCGTCGTGGGCGCTGAACGGGATTTCCTGCGGTGCGCCGCCGTCTTTTCGATAAAGCGCGGTCATTGCTGACTCCCTTTGCAGCCGGAACATCCGGGACAGGTCTGCGTGGTGGCCGCTTGTAACATGCGCGCAACTTCATCGGCCGAAAAAGGCGCTTCGCCATACGGCGAAGATTCGTCGCAGTAAACGTCGGTCAGATTGCCGGCCACATCCCGCATCGCAAAAACACAAAAGTATTGCGTTCCATCCTCCAGCGCCGTCATGCGATGCCATTGATCCTTCGCGATGACGATCACGCTGCCCGCACGGAATTCCTTCGGCGCATGCCCGGCGGCTTCGCATCTGACCGCGCCGCGCGTGACCATCGTCACGTGGTCGTGATTGTGTCGGTGCCCGGCGTGCACATCGCCGATCTTCACCAGTTCATGCGATCGCCACCAGATGTTCCCGAAAAACCCGGTGGACCTGATGGAACTCATCCCGCCCCATTCGACGCGCGCAACCGCCGCGGCCTCCCGCTCGTCATGTGGTGCGATTGCGTGCATCACGCGGCCTTAAGATACGCACCCGGCACGTCCGGAAGGCGGAATTGCGTCGCGCGATTCACATCATCTTCCAGCAACAGCGCACGAGTGAACCCGGTGCCGTTGTATGGAAGCGAAATCGCTTTGCCGTCGCCGATATCGTTCACATACTGAGTCGCGCCGTAGTTTTCCGAACCTAAGCGCCGCAGCCGGACGTTCAGGCCGTTGCGCATGATCGGCAGGATGTCATAGCTGCCGGTGCCTAAGTTTGCGTAATGATACCACAGGCGGCTACTGACCCGCTTCCAATCGGTCGCGGTCGCCGCGTAATAGTGCGCTTCGCTTGGGCCGATTTCGGTCCACGATCCAGTCAGGCCAGTTTCTGAAACGAACCGACGCGGGATATTGGTCGCAGTCATCGTGGCCAGATACCAAAACCCGTTCGAATAGAAAAAACGGGTGTAGCCGCTGGTCTGCGCAGTGACCGGAAGGTTCTGCGAAACCCAACTCAAAGAGTCGCCCCAGCTTGGCGATCGATAATAGGTGGTCGTGTTATTGGTCGCCAGCATCACGCCGGCCGGGCTGTGCTCCAGTTCGGCACTTCCATATTGCCAGTCCCAAAGGCTGAACGGACTTGCCGGCAAGCTTGTGGGCGTCTGGAAATAAGCCCACGTCGTCCCATCCCATCGCTGATAAGTTGTGCCGCCGGGGCCAGCGAACAGATAATTGCCGGCCTTCGCCAAATAGGTTTGCGTTCTGGTCAGAGGGCCGGAAACCGTGGTCCACGTGATGCCATCAGCGCTGCGCTGCAAGCTGCCGGTGTCATCATAACTGTAATAAATCGAACAGTAGAAATAGCCGTTTAAGAAAACCGGCGGGCTGGCGCTGCGCCCGGCTGCGCCAATGGACACAACCGCGCCGAATGTCGCGCCGTTGTCAGTAGATCGCCGCGCGCGGATTCCGATGCTCGAATTGCCGGTCACTATCAGGACAATGCCGTTCCCGTAGGCCGGCGGGCCGTAGGCCTGTTCATTGGAGGCGAACGCGGTGCCTTGCGTCGCTAGGGTGCCGTGCTTTTTGCCCTTGATCCAGTCATAGTGTGCGTGGCCGATCTTCGCATAGGCGGCGGGATAGGTCGCTTGCAGTTGCACGCTGCCGTCGGCCGGAATCCACGGCGATCCCGGCGCAACGGCGAAGGGGCGAATGTCGCCGACCTCCGACCCGCCAGCGCCGGAAATCTTCCGCAGTGCGCTTTGATTAACGAACATCACGCGTCCAGTTCAGCGATCACGTCCACGTGCGCTTCGATATCACCGTTCGCGCTGGCTGTGACGCGGATCGCGTCGCCCGCCTCCAGCACCTTCGGCGGCGTCTGCACAGCGTCACCGGCCTTGATGACCGTGCCCTTGATGATACTGCGCGCCACATCGGCAGCGCTATCGTCCATCCATTCAACGGTCAGCGCAGCATCGTTCACGCCATCGACGTTCGTGCCCAGAACTTGCACGATCTGGACCTTGCCGGCCGGGACGGTGTGCATGATCGTCGGCGTCGTGGTGACGGCGACCGCTGGCGGCGCGCTCAGCCGTCCGGTGCGCACCATGCTAAGATCACGGGCTGCTGTCATGTCCGTTCGTCCCTTACATCCACGTCAGTCGAATAAAACCGTTCGCGGCGTTGCCGGGATAGCCCCCGCTATTTCCACCGCTGCCGCCGCCGTAGTTGCCGCCATTGGCGGCGGTATTTCCACCGGCCCCGGCTGGCGCGCCGCCGCTTGCGCCGCCCGTACTGCCGGCCGCATTACCCCCCGGCCCATCAGGTCCGGCTGCGCCGCCGCCGCCGCGCGACCCGCCCGTGCCACCCGCGAATTTTACGTCGCCCAGAGTATTGCCGGCGGCCGACCCGCCTGCCCCCGGAGTGTCCGCCGATCCGCCCGCGCCATATTCCGCGGCGCACAGCGTGGTGCCGATCGATGTTTCCGCGCGCACGGTAGTCATGCTGCCGCCACCGCTGACTGAAAGGTAAAGATTCGTGATCCCAGCCAGCGACATGGTTCGTTTAGCGTAGGCACCACCGCCGCCGCCTTGGCCGGACGCTGGTGGATCGGCGTCGCCATATCCCCGGCCGCCGGCCCCGATGCACTCCATGATGACTTTCGTCGCCCCGGGAAACTTAGGAACGGTCCCGCCGACGGCGTAAAGCACCACCTTTTTGCCAATGCCGCTTTTCTTGCGCGACGCCTGCGGGGCGTCGAACATGATCGGATGCGCCGGTCGGCCGGCCAGTGCGGTCGGTCGAACCGACGGCATTTAGTAATCACCCATAAAGGCGACCACATCGATATATTCGCCAGTGCCCAGCGCGTTACCGGCCCCAGCGAATAGACCCCAGCCGCTCGGCAGCATGATAAACCGATCCGGCGACCCGTCGATGAACGGCTTGTCGCTCGAAAGCACGTCAAGCGCGTTCGTCGCACCTAGGTTGCCGGCGTTCGCCGCCAACGTCGAAAGGCTTAGCTGGAATCCGCGCCACAGTTCCGAACCCGCCGGCATCGCTTCCGCGGCCGCCACGATGGCGGTCGGGAACGTCAAGGTGGTGGCGGTCACTGCCGACAGAACGGCCGCGAAGTCATTGGCGCGCGTGGTCGCGCCGCGCACGATCAGCACATCATCGGGCATCCAGCCGTCGGTCACAAACGAACCCACAGTGCGCGTGATGGTGTCCGGGCTGGCACCGTTGTCCACAAACGATCCCACGCCCATGTCGGCCTGCGCAGTCAAGCGCTGCGCCAAGTAAAGCCGCAGGGTATTCGCCGCGGTGTCGCTGCTGGAGGCGGACACGGCGTGCACCCGCGAACCAGACGCACCACCGGTGGCCACCCGCACGGGGCGGGATGAATGGCTGGGCGCAAGGCGCGCAGCTTGATTGCGCCACGAACCGATCAGAAGTGGATCAAGTGCCATTTTGTGACCTCACAGAAAACGTGATGCGATGAAAAGCCGGCGCGTTCGTTCTAGCCTTGCCCCCGCGGCTTCGATCACGTCTAGGCGAGTATCTAGCGCGGCATCGGCGGCGGTCAGCGCAACGTCGGCGGCGGTGTGGGCAGCGTCGGCAGCCGTATGGGCAGCAAGGGCGGCAGCTAAGCCCGTTATGTCGGCGATGGCATGCGAGTGCAAGCCGGTGCCGTCGCCGTTCAGGAACAGCGCGTCGGTTTCGGCTTTCGTGTAGAAGTCGCCGGCAAGGTTCGCGACGTGGCCGCGGGCCGATACATAGGCCCCGATCGGCGCGGCCGTTGTCAGCGTCACGTTCGGAGTCGCCGTGGTGTAATCGACACCAGCAACCAGCTTCACGCCGTTCAGGAACACATCCATCGCGGTGAAGCCGCCGGTGATCGTGAACACCGACTGCGGCGCGACCAGCGGACCGAAGTCGGCGCTGCGCGAACCGGCGATCGACACGTTCGCCAGATTGCCCCACGTCGCGCCGTTATAGACGCGGGTCACGTTCAGGGCGGTGTTGAAATAGAACTGACCGGTGGTCGAAGGGCCGGCAGGATCAGCAGCCAACGGCCCCAGATACTTCGAAAGCATGTCAGCAAGCGCTGCCGCACTTGCCGCCGCGGCGACGCTTGCCGCGGTCGCAGATGTTGCCGCCGCGGTCGCTGACACGCTGGCGTCGGCGACCATTTCCCAGTGCGCCTGCGGTGATCCTGACCCGCTGGAAATGATCCAGTCATCGTGCGGCCCGGGATCACCCCAGAATGCGATGACTTGCACGAACAGTTCGCCGAATTCCCGATCATAGCTGATCCGGCGCGCGATCGCGTAATCAGCGGTCGTGCCCTCGCGCTCCAGCGTGATGTTCGGCGAAGCGTGAAACAGTTCGCGTTCGGGGCCTTCCGGGATGATGAAGGTGTAATAAGCATCTTGCTCCAGCAAATGTTCGGTTTCGCTGGTCGCGGTCAGAAAGCCATATTCGGTCATCGCTGTGACCCGCTCGATGGCGGGCAACAGGATATCGTTCACGCGGGACAGCACCAGCGTGTTCACTTCCGCAATCGCGGCGTCTAATTCGGGCTGGAGGGCTTCGGCGGCATGCAAGCGGCCGTCAAGGTCATCTAGGACCTTGTTCCACAGCCGATCGGTGATATCGGTTGCAGGCTTGACCCGATATTGTTCAAACTTTCGCGTCACTGGTGCCGGCCGCCTGAACCGCTTGAATTTCTTCGCTGCGATCGACTGCGCCCTGATCAGTCAGGACGCCAAGCGCCGCGGAACTGACCCGATGCGGATTGAACGCTGGCGAAAGCGGCTTGCGCACGCCGGGCACGCGACCCGGCTGGTTCAGCCAGACGCGGTGCATCACTTCACCTTCCGGCGTTGATTGAACCGGTTCCGACGCCTTGTCTGGCGCTTTGTTGTCAGGCGCTTTTGCCATCGCTGGTCCCTTTCAGATCGTCGGCTTAGCTGGCCACATAGGTGACTTCGGACACCACCGGCAGTTCGGTCACGTCGGTGGTCGCGCCGTCGGTGATCGGCCTGATCGAAGTCGTGGAAGGCACCGTGAATGACGCGCGGCGCTCCACGATCCCCGGGATATCTTCCCGATCGCTGGTCGCAGTCGGATTGTAGACCGTCCCGCCGCCCGCCGGTGTCCACAGCTTCGGCAGAATGTCATGCTTCACTTCATCGAAGTTTTCGATGACGGTCAGCGTTTCAACGGCGGTGGAGGCGGCAGCAAGGGTGCGCGTCGCCGACACGTGCCGCATCGCAGCCGCGGGCCGTGTCACCTTCACTTCCGAACCGGTCAGGTTGATTCCGACTTGGTTGGCGCGCGTGCCTTGCATGGTCAGACGAATGCTGGTCTGCGCCGGAAGGCCGACGAACGGGTTCGGCCCGCCCGGTTCGAACATATACCAGTTCGGCGAACCAACCGGGCGGAACTCCCATTCCGCCTTCGCGGACTGCGGCACCACCATGTCGGCCAGAATGTCGATCGAAGCGAGACCGCCAGCCAGTGCAACCGGCGTGAATTCGATCACCGTGCGCTGATGCGCGAACGCGCAAATCCCGAAATCGATCAGGAAGTTGTGGGAAGGATCGTTCTGCCAGAAGTTACCGACCGAACGATAGAACAGCGTGCCGTCGGCGTAATCCAGCGCCGTGGTGACCGAAACGAAATGGTTGCCGGGCGTGATGACGGCGAAGCCATACACCTTGCCGGATTCCAGATAGGTCGGCGGGAACGGATAGCGGAAATTGATGATGCCGCCGGTGTCCAGCTTAAGCTGCGCACGCGGCACCGTGGTGATCCCGATCACGCGGTTCATGTCGGGCGTGCCGTCATCGCGCGTTTCGCAGATTGCGAACGTCACGTCACCGGACACGTCAAGCCGCGGGAAGTTCACGCCCCACGAATTGATCCACATATCCTGCGAAATGGTCAGCGTTTGCACCCACGCATAGCCACCATAGCCGACGGCCGGCGGGCTGGTGCGGTTCCAGTAGGGCGATCCACTAACGTCACCCCATTTTTTCGACACGCGATAGAGCACCGTCCCGGTGACGGCATCGATCTGGTTCGTCGGCAGCGCCTGAAAAATTTCGCCGGCCTTTTCGAAGATGCCGCGTTCAACGTCGATCCAGCGTCCGCTGCCCCACCAGTTCGATGACTGAGCGACAAAGAATTCCGCACCGAACCGGACGCGATGCCGGGCCATGTCGGAAACGACGATCGAACTGGTCAAATAATTGAACTGGTTTAGCGCCACCGATCCATCGTTCGACCGGATCGGGCGGGCGCGCAGTTCGGTGTAGACCGGCAGGATCAGACCGTTGTCGTGTTCGATGAATTTGTCATCGGTCGGATTCGCCAGCGTCAACGGCGCGCCGTTTGCGCCATTGCTGGCCGCGTTCGGGAAGCGCAGGCCTTCCATGATTTTTGCCGCATAGCCGGCGAATCCGGTGTCGGTTTCCAGCAGATCAAGGAAATAGTCGGTGCCGTAGTCAGTCGCATCGTCCGGCAGATCGACCTTCGCCTTCACGCGCGCCACGTCGCGGGCGACGCGGTTCACATAGGTCTGCGAAGCCTTCGTGCGCAGTTCGTTCGCCAGCCTCGAAATGTCGCCTTCCAGCGTTTCCAGCCGGGCGTTCCAGCGATCCATTTCAAGGCCCAGCAGATAGGCCATGTTGTAGACTTCGCGCACGCTCTTGACGCGGTTCAGGTCGATCATCTGGATCGACAGAACGCCGGTCGAATCCAGTGTGACATAGGCGATCGCCAGCAGATTATCGGCGATCACCTTCGGCGTCGGCGACGCTGATTCGTTGCCCAGTTCGAACGATACTGATGCAAGCCGCCAGTTTTCAGTCGCGTGCGGTCGCGCTTCGGTGACGCGGGTCACCACGTCTTTCAGGAATTCGCGATCCTCCACGCGGGCGTTCTGCCCCTCTGGAGGCGCGCCCGAAACGACGATCGTGGCGATCCGGCGGGTCGCAATCGGCAGATGCTGCTGGAAGGAAATTTCCGCGGCCTGTTCGGTGAAAAACACCGGGCCGGCGTTATACATCGCGCCCGGCGCGACGATCACAGTGAAGGGCGGGCTTTCGGTGACATTGAACCCGGAAAAGGCCTTGCCCGGTTCGATGCCATCCTTCGAAATTCGGTCAAGCGAAGCGCGGGTGAAACCGGCTTGCGTGTTGTAATCTTCGGCGGTCGCCTTCTGAAAGTCGCTCCACCTGACCTGCTTTTCCATGGTGCTTGCTCGCCCTTACAGATAGCGCCGCGCGCGGCTTGCGAATTTGTGTTGCCCGTCGAACCGAATGTGGTCTCTGAATTCAATAGGACGGGTCGTCTGGAAAGTCACCTGAATCGTGTCGTCAAGCGCCATCGCCGCTTCGACAGACTTCAACGCGCGGTCGGTGCGCGTCAAGTCATCGTCCACAAGGAAGTTTTCACCGACGAAATCCTGATCCAGAACCAGTTCCATCGGACCTAGAATCCGATCGGCTTGGATCATCAGTTCGGCCCGGCGCTTCGGCATGCCCAGCCGGGCATCGTCCAAAAAGTCGCCTTTCAGGCCAACCGGCCCTTCGATATCCGGGTCATAGTATCGAAGCCGGTCGAACACTAGGAACGGCGAATTGTCTGGGACCAGAAAGTAATCAGTCAGCGGATCGCCGTCCACGCACATGCCCCAGCCGGCGAACCCTTCGCGCGTGCCCCGTTCATAGCGTGGAATCCACGGCTCCGGTGCATCGACCACATATTCCGGCCGATAGGGCACCACATAGGTGACCGGGAAATCGGTTTCCGAATGGTAGTAATCCCGGTGTAATTCATAGGTGACGATTTTCGCGGTGACTTCCTCGCCGCCGATGAATTCACTGTCCAGAAAACCGTCGGTTTTGAACAGCGCCGCGCCGGCCAGACCGTCCAGCGCCACGCGCTCGAAATCGATCCCGACGCCGTTTTCCACGCGGGTGACCGACTCGTAAGTGCGCAGGTTTGTTTCGACGCCGTTGCGAAACAGCGTGGTGCGCCGGCCGGCCAGCACCGGGCCGCGATCGACCGGCAGGAATTCGGCGTCCATAAACGACCCGCCGGCACCCGAAAGCGGCGTTTCATCCGGATCGTCGAACCAGACTGCGCCATCGTCGCTTTCGAAGTATTTGCCCTTATAGATGCGGATTTCAGGCAGTAGCGAAAGCCATGCGTCGAATTCAGACTTCGACGCATTCGTGCCAAGGAACAGGCCCTGCGGCGGCGTCACATACTGCAACAGCTTAAGGTCGCCACCCGGGTTCACCGGATAGGACATGACCTCCAGCGCCATTTCGATGGCGACAACGGTCCCGCGGGCGGCCTTGAACTTCCACTGGTCGGCAACCCATCGGCGTTGAACAGCTTCCGGCCACGCATCATCCCATAGCGAAACGCCCAGCGCCCACGCCAAATATGGAAGGTTCTGCGCCGTGGTGCGCCATGGGTCCCATGTGTCGATGATCAGTTCAGCATTGATGGATAGCAGCTTGTGCACATCCACATCGGCCATCGCCCGTTCAAGGCCGGTGGCCGACTGATAGATCAGCTTTGACCCTAGGGTGGACGGTGTGAACATTCCTATTCGGCCCGGCCGACCATCCGCAGTTCGACTTCCGTCACGCGCACAGCCTGTCGCGCGTTCACCAGAATGTCGGCAACCGGTTCGCGGATGCGGACATTGTGAACACCCGGGACGAATGCCGCATCATAGATCGCGGCCAGTGTGTGATCCCCGCCCAGCACCCGCTGCGCTTCAATATGCGCGTCAACCGCTGCGCGGATTTGCGCCATGATGCTGGTTTCGTCGATTGCCGGCAGCAAGGTGATATCGATCACGTATTTCGTGTTAATCACCACGACACCGGCAACGCGCACCACCGCGGTCAGAGGCTTCACCGTCGGTTTGTGCAAATGCGATCGCGCCGCCTCGATTTCCGCGGTGGTCGGCTTCGGATCGGGGCGATCCGCCATCAGCGTCACCACGACTTCCTGATCATAGCGCGACAGATGCACCAGCACGGCGCTGGCGTCTTTCAGCGTCGGCACCGCGGTCAGCGCGTGGAACACATAGGCTTCCTCTGCCCCGGCGGTGCTGAACGCGTTCGCCGCCAGCCAGATGCGCCGCCGATAGCGGTTATCCATGCGGCGCTGTTCGATCAGCGGCGTGGTCAGCACATCATAGGTTTCGCTGGTCGCGCGTGGCACGCCGCCGGGATAGCGCGACGCGATCGCGTCCAGATCACCGCCGATCGCATGCACCAGTGTCAGCGCACGCGCGGCCTGATTCACCCGATCTTCCAGCTTCACGTGAAGGTCGGTGTTAACTTCCTGATTGATCTTGATCGGGTCGAATTCCAGCCCTTCCACGTCATACTGCGCGCCCATCGGCGGGTCGTATTCCGTCCAGCGGGTTTTCAGCGCCGTCATGCGTTCGACCAGCGTGGCTTCGCTGTCCGTCGGAACGATGACCACCATCGCCGGCAGTTGATTCGGATCGATAATGGAAAAGCGACTCATGGTTGCGGCCTATCCCACATCCCCTGCCCATTGCCGACGATGCCCATGGACTTTTGCGTTTCCGGCGTCACGTCGCCCAGATGCGCGCGCGGCCGGTGAATCCCTTCGTTCCGGAACGTCGCGTGCCCCAGCCGCAGTTCCTCCGGTGAAGTCAGCGAATTGATCACGTTCGGCGCTGTTTCTTCCGGCGATCTGGTCAGCATGCGCACCCGCGTCACCCGATAGTTCGGTTCCCACAGATCGATCGCGCTCGCGATGGCCCAATAGAATCGGGTTATCACGCGCGACGTGGCCAGTTCGCCAAGGATATGCGGAACGAACGAACCAACCCATCGCCGCAGAACGCGGTCATGGTAGCGCGTCACAAATATCGTGAAGATCGACTGTTCAGTGTGCGACCAGCCGACAAGCATCTTCCCCGTTTTACGATCCATGCCGACCCGCACCGGGCGAACCGGCGCAGGTCGGATATTATCCGGCCAGATATAGGCCGAAGGGTCATAATCTTCGTACCGCGGAAAAGTGTTGTCGGCCACAGATCACGTTTACTTTTTCGCCTGACCCGGGGCGTCGGCCATCTTCGTGCCCTTGTCCAGCGTGGCTTTGCCTTCGCCGATTAGCTGCTGTGTGGCGGCCATGCCTTTCGCGCTTTTCTTTTCCAGAGGCTTCGTGCCCAGCACGCCCTGATCAAGCAAATACTGGGCTTGCGCTTGCGTCAAACGAACGATGCGATCGCCATCACGATCGACCGGGACCTGACCGCCAAGGTTTTCGACGGTCGAATCATAAACATAGAATTCCTCGATAGGGTCAGGCTTGCGCGGGACTCCAGCGGGTGAACGTGCCATCGGTTTCGCTCCTATCAGTCGTTTTTGTCATCATCCGGAACCGGGTCCTTGCCGATGACGATCGGGTGTGAGGCTATAATCTTTCCCTTCACCACCACAAGCCACGTGTCGGTGCCCATCTTGATTTTCGCACCTTCCTTGTGCGCCGCGTACCGTCCGGCATTCTTCACGCGCCCGGTCAGATAGCCTTCCTTGTTCATGCGCTGAACCATGTCGGGGTCGGCCTTTTGCGGCTGGCGCTTCTGCGGCGTTTCCGACGCATCACCACCGCCCCCTTCGCCGCCGCCTCCACCCGCGCCGCCCGCGCCGCCGCCTTGCTGACCTTGCTGGCCGCCCTGTTGCTGTTGTGGTTCCTGCAACCAGTTCTGAAACGTCGATTTCGTTTTCAGGCCGCGCAGCGCATCCTGCTGATAGGTTTCTTCATCCTGCCCCGAATTGCTCGCGTGATCCGGCGCTTTATATTGATTGTTCTCCGCATAGGCCTGAACTTCCGCCTGCCGAAGATCGCCATCCGGCGAACTCATCATGACGTTCTGGCCTTTTTTGAAAAACTTCCGTTCGCGCGATCCGCCGCGGTGATTGCCGGTGTGAAGCCACGGCGACATGAACTTTCCGCCGCCGGACTGTTCGCCCATGTTCACCCGGATTTTATCTTCCTTCACTTCCTCGATTGTGCCCTGCCGGCTGCCGAAGGCGCTCTTTCGTTTCAGGTCTGCCACTTCGAAAAGCAGCTTCTGCATGTCGTTTGCCATCACCTTTCCCCGCTGTATGGATCACGAATGAATGCAAAATAATCGATTGCGGCGTCCATGGCACGTTCCCGCAACCGGTCCAGCTTTCTTTTTCTGCGGTTACTCAATGCCGCGCGCGACACCGCCAAGTCGGCCGGCAGTTCGTCGCCGCCCTCCACTTCGTAGTCATCGGCGGTTTCAAAAACCGAAACTGTCAAGGTGCCAAGAAACTGGCGCGGGGCGGTCACGGGTCAGGATCGGGCGGGGGCGCTGGTTCGATGACCGCCGGATGGCCGCCCGCTTCATCCGTTGTCGTGATCTTCACGGCGATCGCCGGATCGTCAAGGTTGCTGTGTGTGATGGTGTCCGCGGCATGCGGGGCGATGCCGGCGGCCATCGTGCCTTCGCGCGAAATGTTCAGCAGCGACCACTGTTCAACCCAATGCGACAGATCATTATCCGACACGATATGCGCTCGCAGGATTTTGCCGATCGCGCCCATTTCCGCATCGGCTTCGAAAGCGGTCAGCAACTGGTTCCAGAACGCTGGAAGTTCGCCCGTGCGGAATAGCGGCTCCGCAATCGTGCGCAGTTGCATGCGAATCACCCGGCTTGCGTACCTGACGGCCGGGGCCTTGTCGGGATCGTGCCCGGGGCCTCCACGCCGCACTTCGATCTTCGATCGATCGCGGATCGTCATCTTGCGCCAGAATTCCGCCCACGGGTTATCGGCAGAAAACAGCGCCTGCCCGACCTGCCGGCAGATCAGGCCGACCTGCAATTCCAGCGCTTCATCGGTTTCCGCAAGGTCGCGCACCAGCGTGTCGGCTGGCACCTGATCAATGTCCGGGTCGCTGGGATCACGGTCGCCCGGGTTAGTGGTCATCTGGTAAACGTCGGAAACGGCGACTTCGATCAGCAGCCAGACCGTTGCCTGACCCGTCGCCATCGACAGTTCCAGCGGATCGATATCGGCGTCATCGGTGAAGACTCCGATGTACGGCTCGCGATCGGCGTCCAGCTTTATGTCAGCAGCCTGCGCCGGCGAATCGAACACGCGCGATCCGACGAACGTGCGCCCGCGCAGGGCCTTCACGGTCAGCAGTCGCAGAATATCTTGCGTTAAGATCACCGCACCACCGCGCACCAGAACAGCAACCGGGCGCTGCCATCCTCTGCCATGCGCGTGATTTCGACAAGGCGATCGGCGGCGTTTTTCTGTTCTGGAAGTTCGAAGCGATCGCCCTTTTTCGGATAGCCGTGCGTCGCATAGTCATCTTCGAAGTAGGCGCGTTCGATATCGATCAGCAGCGCAGCGCCGGCGATCTGGCCGCCCTGTTCGGTGTTGCCTCCAGCGCCTTCCACCGGCGCTGTGGTCGATCGCCACGACACCACGGCCCGCAAGGGATCGTCGATCGTTTCGCCGCGCACGGGGCGAATTGGATCGGGCGTCGGCGTCGTTTTTACGTAAGTGCCGCCGGCTGGGCGAACGTAAGGCCGCCACACCACCGATTCATTCAAAAGGCGGCCCACACTGCGGGCCGCCCTTTCGTCTAATTCGTCGAAAACCGTCAAGGTCTATGACGCGGTGGCGCGCTGCAACACTTCCGGCCGCAGGCAGAAATAAAGCGGATATTTATACCCCTCGACCCGCTGCCACGCACCGCGATCGCGGTCCGGGATGGTCATCGCGTAAATGTCCTGCCCGGGGCGATTGATGAAGGGTTCGAATTCAGCCGGGCCAAGGGCGCGGCCGAAAACATTGCGGGCACCGACCGGGAAGAAACGCGCCGTGCCGGCTGGGATCGCAATCGCGCCGTCATCGCTGGGGCGGAACTTGTGCCAGATGATGCCGCCGAACTCGAATTCGTCGGGCGACCGGCGGTTCAGTTCCATCGCGCCGGACCAGCCCAGATAGGCGCGCTCCACCATCGGATGGCTGATCAGCAGTGCGAAAAACGCCGGATCGGCAAGCGCATGGACAACGGTCTGACCGTTCACCCATCCGCCCTTATAGGCCAACTGCATGGCGTCGATGATTTGCGTGCACTTGTCGCGCACGTTCGTGGTCGCGACGTTCAGGGCGAAGTTCACCGCGGTCGGCTCGGCGATATCCCAGTGATCATAGAAATCGTCCAGCACCGTCACGCCGTCGGCGTCCATCACCTTGCCCATCAGGGCACCGAAGCGCATGTGTTCTTCGGTCAGTTCAAGGTCCTGCCGGATTTGAACACCGCGGCTCGCAACTTCGGCGGTCAGATCGGCAACCGCCTGCAAGCGCGGAAGCTGCAAAACGCCCTGCAATTCTTCCGCATAGATCGTCGAACCCTTGGCAAGTCGCTTCGTGCTGAACAGGCGGAATTCGCCACCGCCCTTTTCCAGTTCGACGGGCGGCGCGCCGATCGGGCTGACCGGCACCAGCGATCGCGAATTGTCCCGGCGGAACACGGCGACCGCCCGGAAGCGGCTGCGCGTTGTCGGGAATAGCGCTTCGCCGAACTGGCCAAGCAAGTCGGGCACGTAGTCAATCCGTTCGAAGGCGGCAGTCAGTTCGATCGCCCGGAACGATGTGCTGGTGAAAAGGTCTTGCAGCATTGGATTTGCTCGCTTTCGCTGGGGGCGACTAAGGCCTGTTGATTACCGGAACGCGATGCCAGCGGCGGCCAGTGCCGCATACGCGGCATCTTTCTGGCCATTCGTTGGCGTACCGGCGAAGGCAAGCGCCGCACGCTGAACTTCCGCGTCGCGCACGATGAAGGTGGCCTTCACGGCCACATCCGTCGCATCGACGGTTTCGAACAGAATGGCGGAAGCCTTGTCTGCGCCGGTTGCACCGCCGGCGGGATCATAAGGCACATATTCGCCAGACCCTGCCGCAGCCGTCACGGTGATATCGAAGCCATCGCCGGCAGCGAACGGTGTACCGCCTGCGGTGATGGTAAAATTCACGGGGCCGTTGAATGCCGCGCCCGGTGCGCCGCGCCCCACTTCCTCGCCGCCCGGTCCGTAAACCGCGAACGTGTCAGCGTCCAGAAACCGCGCGCGATAGACGCCCGCGCCGGCGTCATTGTCGGCGGTCAGGGTGCCAAGCGTGCCGTTGCCGGTGTTGCCGCCGGCGGCCGCGGCCGAAGATGATCCGCGCGTCGCGGCACTGGACCGGCGCGCCATAATCATGCCGTTCGGGACCTTCCCCGCACCGGATGCGACCACGGCCTGTTCACGCGAACGATAGCCGCGCGCTTCTGAAACGATAAACGTGGCGGCAAAGCCGACCGGGTTCACTAAGACGGGGGCCATAGGTCATTCACTCCGTTTCGGGGCCGATGCCCGCGTTTAGATTATCGCCGTGCGCTGGTGTTGCCGCCGGGATAGCGGCGCTGCGCAGCGGTCGAAGCATTTACGGTTTTCAGGGCGCTGTCCCAGTTGCTGCCCTCTGTGTGGGCTTCCAGCGCAGCGGCCTTTTGCTCACCCGGATGGCTGGTCACGTCGTCTGCGCCGGTTTCGTTGGCGCGCTGACCGATCGGCGGGATCGCAGCGGCCACGGCGACATTCGCGACCACAAAGGCCACAACGTCATCGGCGCTCATGCCGGGCGATTTGATTGCAAGGTCCAGCGCCGCCTTTTCGCGGCCCTTCACACCTTCGTTCGAAAGGATCGATGCAAGTCGCGTTTGCGCGGTGGCGGTGCCTTCGGCAACGCCGGCGCTGAACACGTCAGATCGGAAGCGGTCCACGTCGGCCGACGTGACCAGCAAATCGCTGTTTTCCTGCGGCGTGCCCAGAAGCTGAATTGTTCGTGGATCGGTCATTTATCACACCCCTTCGTGCCGGCTTGCGGCTTAGGTC
>Ga0190275_10000674_pt1 | contig 27957 bp, 29 predicted proteins | sample Popmic550T_FD_133745 | JGI IMG/M metagenome (GOLD analysis project Ga0190275, IMG submission 133745) | Populus adjacent soil microbial communities from riparian zone of Yellowstone River, Montana, USA - 550 T | ecosystem: Environmental > Terrestrial > Soil > Riparian zone > Trees stand | place...
ACGTCGCCGATGCGGCTGGTCAGCGCGGTCTGCATCGCCGCGCCGCGGGCGGAGCCGTTGATCACCATCCCGATCAGGGCGAGCCAGATGCCGGTGAAGGCCTCGCCGGTGAAGGCGAGGGCGATGCCGAGGCCGATGAAGAGGTAGCCGAAGCCGCGCCCGAGGTTGGCGGCGAAACGAGTCGCCGAGTTGCGGTTGCCCGTCTTCCACCAGGCGATCGCGCGGGCGACACGCCCCCCGTCCATCGGGAACGCCGGCAGCATGTTGAAGACGAGGACGAGGAGGTTGATCGTCGCCAACCAGGCGACCAGCGCCATCGGGCCGGAGATGTCGGAGCCCCGCTCCAGCACAGCCGCGTCCCGGAACCCGGTCCAGCCGGCGACGACGATGCCGCCGACGGTGAGGACGACGATGATCAAGAGCGTTACCGCCGGCCCTCCCAACGCCACCTTCATTTCGGTTCCCGGCGAATCGGCTTCGCGGTCCATCCGCGCCATCCCGCCGAAGATCCAGAGCTGGATGCTGGAGATGCCGATGCCGTTGCGCATCGCCACCACCGCATGGCCGAACTCGTGCAGGAGGATCGAGCCGAAGAAGCCGACGGCCCCGAGCAGCGCCAGCAGGAACGGCGTGGTGCCCGATTGCCCAAGCAGGTCTTCGAAGAAGTCGGCCAGGAAGAGAATGACCAGGAAGAGGACGATGAACCAGGACCAGTTCACGGTGACCTTGATTCCACGGAAGTGGAACAGCGTGATCGATCCACCGCCCAGCCCGAACATGGACCCATGGTAAGCGGCTAACTTCCCCGGGGATGCCTGGCGAAGCGAATTGGCTGCGGGAGCGGCTCGAGGAACTGGAGCGGATCGAGCGTCCGTCCGCCTCCGAAGGCGAGCGCCGCGCGGCCGAGTGGCTGGTCGATCAGCTCGACCAGCTGGGGGCGACGGCGCGGATCGAGGCCGAGCCGGCCCACGGCACCTACTGGTGGCCGCTCGGGATCGGCGCCGCTCTGGGAGCGCTCGGCGCCGCTGCGACCCTGCGCGGCCGGCGCGCGCTCGGCGCTCTTCTCGCCGCCGTCGGCGCCGCCGGCATCGCCGACGACTTCCCCCCAGGCAAGCGGCGCCTGCGCCGTCCCCTCCCCCGGCGCACCACTTACAACGTCATCTGCGAACTCGGGGACCCGCAGGCGGAGCGGACAATCGTCCTCAGCGCCCACCACGACGCCCCCCACTCCGGCCTCGTCTTCCACCCGGCGCTGCCCGAGCTCGCCGACCGCCTCGGCCTGCTCGACCGCACCGACACCAGCCCGCCGCTGATGGCGCCGGTGGTCGGCGGGCCGGTGCTGGCGACGCTCGGTGCCCTCAGCGGCCGCCGGCTGCTCTCCAAGCTCGGGCTCTTCCTCGGCCTCGGCACGATCGCGGCGATGGCCGACATCGGGCTGCGCAAGTCGGTGCCGGCGGCCAACGACAACGGCACCGCCGTCGTCGCTCTGCTCGCGCTCACCCGCCGTTTCCTGGCCGAGCCGCCGGAGGGGATCCGGGTGATCCTGCTCTCGACCGGCTCGGAGGAGAGCTTCAGCGAGGGGATGAAAGCCTTCGGCGAGCGCCACTTCGAAGAGCTGCCGCAAGAGAGCACCTTCTTCCTCTGCCTGGAGACGCTCGGCGCCACCCACCTGCTGGCGCTGCAGGGCGAGGGCTTCCTGAAAATGCGCGACTACCCGCCCCGCGCCCTCGCCTTCGTCAACCGCCTGGCCGAGGAAGAGGGCATCTGGCTCTACCCCAACCTGCGCACCTACAACGGCACCGACGCTCTCGAGTCGAGGGTTGCCGGCTACGAGACGGTGGCTCTGTGCAGCTGCACCGACCAAAAGCAGCCGGGCCGCTACCACTGGCCCAACGACGTCGCCGCCAACGTCAACTTCGACACCTTGGAGCGGGCTATCACCCTCTCTGACAAAGCAGTTAGGCGCCTGGGCGGCCACTGGTTGTAACAGCCACGCGGCCTGAGTCGCCGCCGGGAGAGGGTCTCGCCGGACCCTCCCCGCTGTTGTCCGCCGAGACCCTCTCCCGGCGGCCCCACCACCCTTTTATGTGACGAATCGGAGGTGTGACGAATTCCGACTACGCCCTAGGAATTTCGCGCTATAGCATCCGCCCTCGTGCCATCCCATGACGTTCTCGTAATTGGGGCCGGACTCGCCGGCCAGCGGGCCGCTCTCGCCGCCGCCGAGGAAGGCGTGTCGGTCGGGATCATCAGCAAGGTTCATCCGGTCCGCTCCCATTCCAACGCCGCCCAGGGCGGCATCAACGCCGCGCTCAACCCGGGTGACTCCTGGGAGTCCCACGCCTTCGACACGATCAAGGGCAGCGACTACCTCGGCGACCAGGACGCGGTCGAAGTGATGACCCGCGAGGCGCCGGAGGAAATCCTCCACCTCGAGCACCTCGGCGTCACCTTCCACCGCAACGAGGAAGGCAAACTCGGCACCCGCGCCTTCGGCGGCGCCTCCGCCGCCCGCACCTATTACGTGGCCGACATCACCGGCCAGGCGATCATGCACGTGCTCTACGAGCAGCTGATGAAGTACTCCGAGCAGATCGCCCGCTACGAGGAGTGGTTCTGCAGCTCGCTGGCGCTCGACGAGAACGGCGAGTGCTGCGGCGTCGTCACCCGCAACGTCGCCGACGGCTCGATGGAACTCTTCCAGGCGAAGGCGGTGATCCTCTGCACCGGCGGCAACGGCATGGTCTGGCAGCCGACCACCAACGCCCTGATCTGCACCGGCGACGGGATCGCGATGGCCTACCGGGCCGGAGCCAAGCTGATGGACATGGAGATGATCCAGTACCACCCGACGACGCTGGCGGGCAAGGGCTTCCTGATCACCGAGGGCGCCCGTGGCGAGGGGGCCCACCTGCTCAACGCCAAGGGCGAACGCTTCATGGAGAAGTACGCGCCGAACAAGATGGAGCTGGCCTCGCGCGACGTCGTCTCCCGCGCCGAGCAGACCGAGATCAACGAGGGACGCGGCTTCCCCGACGGCACCGTGGCGCTTGACATCACCGTCGTCCCGAAAAAGCGCGTGCACGAGGCGCTGCGCGAGATCGTCCTCGTCGGCCGCGACTTCGCCGGCGTCGACATCACCCGCGAACCGATCCACATCAAGCCGGGCAACCACTACACGATGGGCGGGGTCAAGACCGACATCGACGGCCGCACCGACATTCCCGGCCTCTACTCGGCCGGCGAGACCGCCTGCGTCTCGGTCCACGGCGGTAACCGGCTCGGCGCCAACTCGCTGCTCGACACTCTCATCTTCGGCAAGCGCTCCGGCCGCGACGCTGCTTCCCGGGCGAAGCGGATGGAGCTCTCCCGGCCCTCGAAGCAGGCGCTCGAGGATGAGGAGAACCTGGTCGCCGACCTGATCTCCCGCGAGAAGGGTTCCGGCCGCCGCATCTCCGAGATCAAACGCGAGCTGGGCCAGACGATGGACGCCAAAGTCGCCGTCTTCCGCGACGAGGCCGGGATCACCGAAGCCCTGGAGATCGTCCGTCGCCTCAAGGAGGAGGCGAAGACCGCCTACATCGACGATCACGGCAGCGTCTTCAACCAGGACCTGATCGGCGCGATCGAGCTCGGCTACATGCTCGACAACGCCGAGTGCACCTGCGTCGCCGCACTGGAGCGCAAGGAGAGCCGGGGCGCCCAGTACCGCACCGATTTCCCCGAGCGAAACGACGAGGAGTGGCTCAAACACATCGATCTCGAGCGCACCGAGGACGGCCCGGCGATGACCTACTCTGAGGTAACGATCACCCAGTGGGAACCCCAAGAGAGGACTTACTAGATGGCCGAGTACACGATCAAAGTCCGCCGATTCCAGCCTGAGAGCGGCGAGGGGCCCTACTGGGAGGAGTTCAACGTCGACCTCGATCCTTCGCTCTCCGTCCTCGACGGGCTGCTGCAGGCGAAGGACCGCGACGACGGCTCGCTCTCCGTCCGCTGCTCCTGCCGCGCCGCGATCTGCGGCTCCTGCGGGATGAAGATCAACGGCCAGTCCGGGCTCGGCTGCAAGACCCAGATCGGCGAGGCGCAGGAGCAGGCTGACAAGACGGCGAGCGCCGTCGGCAACGACTCGTCCAGCATCCCGATCGTGATCGAGCCGATGGGGAACATGCCGGTGATCAAGGACCTGATCACGGACATGGAGTCGACGCACTGGACCAAGATCCGCCGCGTCACTCCCTGGCTGCTGCCCCACGGCGAGCCGCCCGAGCGCGAGTACATCGTCGAGTCGGAATCGATGATCGACATCACCCAGTCGATGGCCTGCATCCAGTGCGGCGCCTGCGTCTCCTCCTGCCTCTCGATGGAAGCCGACCCCGACTTCATCGGTCCCGCCGCCCTCGCCAAGGCCTACCGCTTCGTCGGCGACCCGCGCGATGCGGAGAGCAAAGAGCGGCTCCATGACCTCGCCCACGACCCGCACGGGATCTACGACTGCACCCACTGCTTCAGCTGCATCGACGCCTGCCCGAAGGGCGTGGCGCCGATGGACCAGATCATGCGCCTGCGCCGCAAAGCCGGCGAGGAGGGGATCGAAGACCCCAACAGCGGCCACGACCACGAGATCGCCTTCGTCAAGATCATCGAGAAGAAGGGGACCCTGGACGAGTCGCTGCTGCTGCAGGAGTCGTTCGCGCCCGGCATCAAAGGCAAGCTGAAACCGAACAAGCGGGCGATCCGGGAAATGCTCGGCTCGATTCCGACGGCGATCCGCGGGATCAAGACCGGCAAGATGCGCTCGCTGCCGAAGCTGATCCCTGGCATCCATCACAAGCTCCCGGGAGACGCCCAGGACGACGTCAAGGCGATCTACAAACACGCCGAGGAGCACAGCGAGGAATTCAACTTGTACATCAAGGGCGAGGAGGGTGAGCTCGTCGACGAGGATGTCGAGAAGGGCATCGAGCGCTCTACCGATCCCGACACCGCGGAGGCGAAATGATGGCCGATCAGATCAAAGTCGCCTACTGGCCCGGCTGCGTATCCCGCGGCTTCACCCCCGAGCTCCACGGCTCGATGGCGCTCGTCGCCGACCGCCTCGGAATCGAGCTGGTCGAACTCGACCGCGCCAACTGCTGCGGCGCCGGCGTCATCGCCGAGCACAATCAGGAGCTCGCCGACACCCTGAACGCCCGCACCTTCGCGCTGGCCCAGCAGACCGGGCTCTCGATGATGAACATCTGCTCGACCTGCCAGGGCGCGCAATCGGAGTGCCAGCAGCGCCTCGATGCCGACTCGGCCTACCGGGCTCACATCAACGAGACGCTTTCCGGCCAGGGACTCGCCTACGACAAAGGCGAGGAGGGCGGCTGGACGAACAAAAACTTCCTCTGGCTGCTGGTCGAGGACTACGGTCTCGACCGCCTCGCCGAGCAGGTAAAGCGGCCGCTTAGCGGCCTCCGCGTCGGCCCCTTCTACGGCTGCTACATCGTGCGGCCGAAGGAACGGCTCGGCTACAACCATTACCCCGATCGCGATATCTACCTCGAGCAGGTGATCGAGGTCCTCGGCGGCCAGGTCGTCGAGTATGACGGCGCTCGCAAGTGCTGCGGCTTCCCGGTGATCACGATGGCCCGCGAGACCTCGCTGCGCCAGGCCGGAACCCACGTCAGCGACGCCATGGACGCCGGCGCCGACTGCCTGGTCACCCCCTGCCCGCTCTGCCACCTCAACCTCGACATGCAGCAGCCGGAGGCGGCAAAGGTCGTAAACCGCGACCTTGGCCTCGCCGTACTCCACCTGCCGCAGCTCGTCGGCCTCGCCCTCGGCGCCGACCCCAAGGAACTGGGAATGAGCAAGCACATCGCCTCGACCGGTTGGGTCGAGGAGCGCCTCACCGCCGGCGCCGCGGCTTAGCCGCCGAAGACTGCCTGCAGCGCAAAGGCGAGCACTACGGTCGCCATTGAACCGATCAACGTCTGCTGCAGCCGGTCGAACTTGGCATCAAGGGAGTTGAAGCGCGCATCGATCTGCGACGTCAGGCGATGATCGAGCTCGGTCACCCGCTCCGCCAAGTCATCCAGGCGGGCATCGGTCCATTGGGCGCGGCTGCTCTCCATGCCGAAAACGTAGCAGACAAGATGTTACGTATTGCACGCTGAATGAGAATATTTTGCGACGAGATCTGCGTCTCGCCGGGCTTAGTGCTTCGCCACGATCTCGGCGATAGAAACGACCCACATTGCTGCAATCAGAAGCCAGAGAATCGCCATCTCTGCCTTGAAGGCCCACTCCCAGGGCCGCCTCTCCAGCTCCCTGATCTTCGCCTCGGCCTCGTAGAGGCGATCCCTGAGACGCTCGATCTCTTTGCCTTGGCTATCAACTCTCCAGTTTTCTACCTGTCCAGTCATATGGATATATATAGCAGACAAAACATTTCGTGACACGGGCATTTCGGACCGGGCGCCGTCCGAATGTCGCAACCTGCAGGTTCGATAGCCTGGTTCCCAGGTGAGCCGGGAAGACTGGTCGGCACTCGATTAGTCGACCCAGAAATCTTCCGTGGACCTCATCTCAGCCCTCCCCTTAGCCGCCGCCGGCGACACCGCCGAGGTGCTCACCGACCTCTTCCTGGTCCTGCTCGCAGCCAAGCTGGGCGACGAGGTCTTCAAGCGGATCGGCCAGCCGGCAATAGTTGGCGAGATCCTCGGCGGGGTGCTGATTGGCCCCTCAGTGCTCGGGTTGGTCGAGGTGGGAGAGGTGTTGCGGGTGTTCTCGGAGCTGGGTGTCGTCTTCTTGCTTTTCTGGGTCGGGTTGGAGACGCGCCTCTCGGAGATGCGGGCGGTGGGGCGCATCGCGGTTGCGGTCGGCAGCGCCGGCGTCGTCGTCCCCTTCCTCGCCGGCACCGGACTCGGGCTGGCCCTGGGCGAGAGCAGCGAGACCAGCGTCTTCCTCGGCGCGGCGCTGGCGGCGACCAGCGCTGGCATCACCTCCGCGACCTTCCTCGACCTCGGGATCGCCCGGACCCGGGCCGCCCGCACCGTGCTCGGGGCGGCTGTCGTCGACGACGTCCTCGCCCTGATCCTGCTCTCGGTGGCGGTCGGGATGGCGGCCGAGGGTGGCGTCGACGCCGGCGCGATCCTCTTGGCGCTGGCCGTGGCAATTGCCTTCGTTGCCTTCGTCGCGCTCGGGGGGACGCGGCTGCTCCAGAGCCGGCCGCGCCTGCTCGAGGCGCCGGAATTCGCCAAGTCGCCGCTCCTGCCCGCCGTGATCCTTTGCCTCGGGCTCGCCGCCTTCTCCGCCAAGATCGGGCTGGCGGCGCTGATCGGCGCCTTTCTCGCCGGCATGATTGTCGCCGAGACCAAGGACCAGAGCTCGATCGAGGAGGAAGTGCGGCCGCTCTACTCCTTCTTCCCGCCCTTCTTCTTTGCCTTCATCGGGATCGAGCTCGATCTCGGCGCCCTCTTCAACGGACCCGCGCTCTGGTTGCTGGCGGTAATCACCGTAGTGGCGGCGCTGACCAAGCTCGTGCCCGCCTACCTCGCGGCGCGCGGGCTCGGCCGCCACGAGGCCGCGATCATCGGCGTCGGCATGGTCCCCCGGGGCGAGGTGGGGATCGTCATCGCCTCGATCGGGGCCGCCGAGGGGGTCGTCGACGCCGAGCTCTTCGCTGTGGTCGTCGGGATGGCGGTACTGACGACGCTAGCCGCGCCGTTCGCGCTGCGGCGACTCAGCCGCGAGTGAGCAAACCGCGCTCGATCAACTGCTCGCCCAATTGAACCGTGTTGGTCGCGGCGCCCTTGCGGAGGTTGTCGGAGACGACCCAGATGTCGAGCGCCCGCTCGTTGCCGGCGTCGCGGCGGATGCGGCCGACGTAGACGTCGTCCTTGCCGGCAGCGTCGATCGCCATCGGGTAGCGGCCCGCGGCGGGATCGTCGACGACGGTCACCCCGGGCGCTGCTTCCAGCAACTCGCGCGCCTGCTCGGGGCTCAGCGCCTCGCGGGTTTCGACGTTGACCGCCTCGGAGTGACCGGTGATCACCGGCACCCGCACGCAGGTGGCGCTGACCTTGATCTCGGGGTCACCGAGGATCTTGCGGGTCTCGTTGATCAGCTTGCGCTCCTCGTCGGTGTGGTCGTCCCCCTCGGGGAAGTTGCCGGCGTGGGCGAGGACGTTGAAGGCGATCTGGTGTGGGTAGATCTGTGGCTCCGGCATCACGTTGCCGCTGACCAGCGCCTGGGCCTGCGTGCGCAGCTCGTCGATCGCCGCCTTGCCGGTGCCGGAGACCGCCTGGTAGGTGGAGACGACCAGGCGCTCGATCCCAGCGGCGTCGTAGAGCGGTTTCAGGGCGACGACCATCTGCATCGTCGAGCAGTTGGGGTTGGCGATGATCCCGTTGTGGCCGGCGAGCGCGTCGGGGTTGACCTCGGAGACGACCAGCGGCACGTCGTCGTGCATGCGCCAGTAGCTGGTGTTGTCGACCACGGTCGCCCCCGCCTCGACCAGCTTCGGCGTCCACTCGGCGCTGATCGAGCCGCCGGCGGAGGAGAGCACCAGGTCAAGCCCCTGGATCGAGTCCTCGCTCAAGGTCTGGCAGGTGAGCGCCTTCCCCTCCCACTCGATCTCCTTGCCGGCGGAGCGCTCGGAGGCGAAGGGGACGATCTCCCGGGCAGGAAAGTTTCGGGTCGCGAGCAGCTCGAGGATCGTCGAGCCGACAAGGCCCGTCGCGCCCAGCACTCCGACTCTGTAGCCGTCAGCGGCCATGCCTTCGAGTATGACGGGCGCTCAGCCGGCGACCGTGGGCCGGTGATCGGGGCCGGTCGGGTCCTCGGGCTGGATCGCGTCCTCGCCGAGGTCGAACGCCTCGTGGAGGAGGTTGACCGCCTCGGCGACGCGGTCGGCGCCGATGACGCATGAGATTTTGATCGGCGAGGTGGAGATCATCTCGATGTTGATCTTTGCCTCGCCGAGGACTTGGAAAACTTTGGCGGCGACACCGGGGTGGGAGCGCATGCCGGCGCCGACTATCGAAACCTTGCCGATCTGCTCGTCGGCGAGGACCTCGAGCGAGACGTCGCCGAGGCCGGCGATCGTGTCGCGGGCGAGCGGCAGGTCGGAGCGGTCGACGGTGAAGGAGAGGTCGGCCAACTGGTCGTCGCCGACGGGCTCGTTCTGGATGATCACGTCGACGTTGACGTTGGCGTCGGCGAGGGCACCGAAGATGCGCCCGGCAACTCCGGGCTCGTCGCGGAGGCCGTGCAACGTCACCCGGGCCTCCGAGCTGGAATGGGTGACTGCGGTTACAAAGGGGTTCTCCATGGTCTCTTCCTCTGAGACGACGAGGGTACCGGGACCGTCCTCGAAGCTGCTGCGGCAGTGGATGCGGACTCCGTGGTTACGCGCGTACTCGACCGAGCGCAGCTGCAGGACCCCGGCCCCGGAAGCCGACATCTCCAACATCTCCTCGAAGGACACGCGGTCGAGCTTGCCGGCGCCGGCGACGATCCGCGGGTCGGCGCTGTAGACGCCGGCGACGTCGGTGTAAATCTCGCAGACGCTCGCGCGCAGAGCCGCCGCAAGGGCGACGGCGGTGGTGTCGGAGCCGCCGCGGCCAAGCGTGGTGACGTCGCGACTGTCGGTGGAGACGCCCTGGAAGCCGGCGACGAGGACGATCCGGTCCTGCTGCAGCGCCTCGGAGATGCGGTCGGCACGAACGTCGATGATCCGCGCCTTGGTGTGGGAGGAGTCGGTGACGATCCCGGCCTGGGAGCCGGTCAGCGAGATCGCCTCGTGGCCCATGTCGTGGATCGCCATCGCCGCAAGCGCGCAGGAGATTCGCTCCCCGGTCGAGAGCAGCATGTCCATCTCGCGGGCGACCGGCCGCTCGGAGATCTCATGCGCCTGGCTGACCAGTTCGTCGGTCGTCTTCCCCCGCGCCGAGAGGACGGCGACGACGCGGTGGCCCTCCTCGCGAGCGGCGACGATCCGCCCCGCGGCACGCTTTATCCGCTCAGCGTCGGCGACAGAAGTGCCGCCGAACTTCATCACGATGATGTCTGATCCATCCCCGGTCATCGACGCCTGAGGATAGTCGCCGCGGGCTTCCTACTCAGCCGCGCCCCCGAGGTTCCCCAGCATCGCCTGTTCAGCCATCCGGATCAGCCCGAGACCACTGTGGGGACGCATGTCGCTGCTGCGCACCCGCACGTGGGAGCCGTGCGGGCCCACCACCTCGACGATCGTGCAGACGTCGCCGATTTCGCAGTCCTCGCCATAGTCGTTCTCGATCGCCTCCATCTGTTCGGCCACGACCCGGCCGACCTTGCTCTGGTCAAGCGACATCTGAATCTCCTCTCCTGGGGCCTTCGAACACGGATTGCTGACCATACAGGTGTGATGGGAATCACACTTGACGATATATCAAAGCGATATATAAGCCAGCATGGAGCAGCTGAGCACCACCGCCTACGTGATCCTCGGGTTCGTCCGCAAAGGCCCGAAATCCGGTTACGAGGTCAAAGCGCTGGTCGACGAATCGACCCGCTTCTTCTGGGCGGCCAGCTACGGGCAGATCTATCCGGAGCTGAAACGACTCTCGGCGACAGGCCTGATCGTCGGCTCCGACTCTCCCACCGGCAGCCGCAAGCGAACGGTCTACGAGATCACCGCCGACGGCGTCGAGGAGCTGCAGAGCTGGTTGCGGCAGCGGCCCGAGACCTTCGAGGTGCGCGACGAAGGACTGCTGAAGCTCTTCTTCGCCGACGCGCTCCCGCGCGAAGAGGCGCTGGCGACCTTGCGCGAGATGCGCGCCCGGCGGAGCGCCGCCCACGAGCAGCTCCAGGCGATCAAGGACTTGAAGTTGAAAGGTGAGATCGAGGACCCCTTCCCGCTGATCGTGCTGGAAAGCGGTCTCGAGTTCACGAAGTGGTTCGTCGATTGGTGCGAGCGGACGGAGGCTCGAATCCTCGACTCCGCTCTCGAGGAGAGGAGCAGCTGATGTTTGACGCTTTGGCACGACTTGCAAACGGGAGGGCACGGAGGGTCGGCCTCTTCGCCATCGTCCTCTTTCTCCTCGCCGGCGCGATCGGCGGCTCGGTTGCTGATCGGCTCGACCCCTACGGGGCCGAAGACCCCGACACCGAGACGGTGAAGGCGATGGACCGACTGGAGGAGGCCGGGCTGCGGGTGCCGGCGGTGATCGCCGTCGTCCAGGACGCGCCGATCGCCGACCCCGCGACCAAAGCACGGGTCGTGGCGCTCGAGCGCGCGGTCCGGGAGCGGCCCGACGTCGCCTCCGTCACCGGCTACTACGACACCCGCTCCCCCGCCTTCGTATCGCGCGATCGCCAGTCGACCTACTTCGCGGTGGCGCTGAAGGCGACCGGCGATAAACAGCTGCAGGAAGTCGGCGCCGACATCGCCGAGCAGCTCGCCGACGAGCCCGGCGTCGTCGTCGGCGGCTTCGCGGTGGCCACCGAGCAGGTCAACAAGCAGGTCGAGGAAGACCTGAAAAAGGCCGAGCTGCTCGCTTTCCCTTTGCTCTTCCTGCTCTCGCTGCTCTTCTTCCGCAGCCTCGTCGCAGCGCTGTTGCCGCTGATGATCGGCGCCCTCGCGATCATCGGCACCTTCCTGATCCTGCGCGTGGCGAGCGAATTCGCCTCGATCTCGATCTTCGCCCTCAACCTCACCACCGCGCTGGGGCTGGGGCTGGCGATCGACTACAGCCTCTTCATCGTCTCCCGCTACCGCGAGGAGATCGCCAAGAGCGGGCCGGGCCTACAAGCGATGCGGCGGGTGATGGCGACCTCCGGGCGCACCGTCTTCTTCTCCTCGCTGACGGTGGCGGCGGCGATGGCGTCTCTGTTGGTCTTCCCCCAGCGCTTCCTCTACTCGATGGGCTTGGGTGGCGCGCTGGTGGCGCTGTTTGCAGCGCTGATCTCGCTGACCGTGCTGCCGGCGGTGCTGACCCTGCTGGGCAACCGGGTCAACGCCGGGGCGCCAAAGTTCCTCCAGCGACGGGCCGAGGCGGACGCGCGCCAGGCCGAGGAAGGCTTCTGGTACCGGCTCTCACGCTTCGTGATGCGGCGGCCGATCCCGATCGCGACGCTCAGCGCGCTCTTCCTGATCGTCCTCGGCCTCCCCTTCCTCGGGATCAAGTTCAACACCGTCGACCCGACCGTGCTACCGGAGTCGGCGAGCGCGCGGGTGGCCTACGACAACGTCAGCAAGGAGTTCCCGCCCTACCATGACACCCCGATCTGGGTTGCCTTCGAAGGCGACGGGCCGCAGGCCGCCGAGTTCGCGGCGCAGGTGCGGGGGGTCGACGGCGTCGCCGAGGTGGCGCCGCCGCGACAGCTCGAGCCGGGAATAACCGCGATCCAGGTCATCTCCCAGAACCCCTTTGTCTCCGACCAGAGCCAGGAGACGGCGAAGGCGATCCGCGCCCTGCCCGCCCCGGCGGGGAGCACCGTCCTCGTCGGCGGCGCCACCGCGGACTTCATCGACTTCCAGGGCAGCCTCGCCGAGCATCTGCCGATCGCGCTGGCGATCGTGATCCTGAGCACGCTGGTGATCCTCTTCCTGATGACCGGCTCGGTGATCCTGCCGATCAAGTCGCTGATCATGAACTTCCTCAACCTCAGCGCCGTCTTCGGACTGCTGGTGCTGATCTTCCAAGACGGTCGGCTCGAGGGCTTCCTCGACTACTCCAGCCCGGGGGCGCTCGAGCAGACGATGCCGATCCTGCTCTTCGCCGTCGCCTTCGGCCTCTCCACCGACTACGCCGTCTTCCTGCTCTCGCGGATCAAGGAGGCACGCGACGGCGGCGCCTCGGACTCGGAGTCGGTGGCGATCGGGCTCGAGCGCACGGGCCGGATCGTCACCGCCGCCGCGCTCCTCTTCGCGGTCGCAATGGGCGCCTTCGCCACCTCCCAGATCATCTTCATCAAGGAGAACGGGGTGGGCACGGCACTGGCGGTCTTAATCGACGCCAGCATAATCCGCGCCCTCCTCGTCCCCTCCCTGATGGAGCTGCTGGGTAAGTGGAACTGGTGGGCACCGGCGCCTCTGCGGCGGTTGCACGAGCGCTGGGGGATCAGCGAGACGGCGGAGGCCCAGGCCACCTCTCCATAGCCAGGCGGCTGGAGTCACCCAGCTTTAGGCAGAGCCACCGTCCCTCGGGCGTCTACCGGAGCTCTGTCGTGGAGGGTGCCGGAGGGGATCTCCAGGCACTCAACCACGAGCCATTGGCGAGTGGTGCCTGGAGATCCCCTCCGGCACCCTCCCCCAACTGCCCCTTAAGCGAAAGCCTGAGTGGCGCGGCGACGAAGATCGGCGTTGAGCATGCCGGTCACCTCACTGGGCCGGTGCCCGGCGGAGGGGACGGCGGCGCCGATTAGGCCGTCGGCGCGGAAGCCGTAGAGCGGAGCGACGAAGCCGAGGTCGCGAATCTTGCGGACCAGCTTGACGGCGCTCTGGGTGTCGGCGTTGGGGCCGCAGAGGACGATCGCGGTCGGGTCGAGGGCGCCGAGGGCGCGGCCGAGGCGGTCGTCGCCAAGCTCGTTGGAGAGGACGAGAACGCGGAAGCCGGCGCGGCGTAGGGCAAGGTCGAGGGCCTGGGTGTAGACCTCCTCGGCGCCCTGGCCGTGGCTTGAGTCGAGCAGAAGGATTCCGGCCGGACGGGCGGCAGTGGAGGCGAGGCGACGGGCGCCGTGCAGCCAACCGGTGGCCCACCTGGAGGCGAACTCGAGCTCGGCCTCGCTCTCGGGGTCGGCGGCGAGCTTGTCGATTGCCGGCAGCAACAGCTCCTCGACGGTGCGCTCGAGCGAGCGCATGGCGAGACTCTCCTCGACCGCCCGATCGGCGGCGGACTCGTCGTAGCTCTCAAAGGCGGCGGAGAGGCTGCCATCGTTGGCCGGCGCGGCCTGGCGCTGGCGCGCCAGCTCGATCGCCGAGGAGATGTTGCCGGTCTCCGTCAGGGCGTCGCGCAGCGCCTGCAGCTCCACCAGCTCGTAGTTGCGGTGGTTGCCGACGGTCCGCTTCGGCGTCGGATAGCCGTAACGGCGCTCCCAGCTACGGAGAGTGTTGGGGCTTACGCCAAGAACTTCGGCGGCGGCGTTAGTGCGGATTCCGGGCATTGGTTAAAGAACTCGAACGTGGGGGTGCGCAGGGTTTTTCGAGTCCGGCGGTCATTCTCGCACCGGTTCTGCGGGTTTACACCGGTTATCGACAAATTTCGCAGAAACTGTTAGCGATCTTGCAAGGCACCGACGCCTACGGGCTGCCCCACGGCTCGGGCACGCCACATCGCTGCATCGGCCTTGTGCAGAAGTTCTTCGGCGTCGGCGCCATGGTCAGGGCAGGCGACGACGCCGGCGGAAACGGAGATCCGCAACCCTCCCGCCCGCTCGAGATCGTCGAGCTGCCGCAGCAGCCGCTCGCACATCTGCACCCCTTCGACCGTCCCCGTATTGGGCGCCAAGACGCAGATCGCGTCCTCTTCAAGTCGAAATGCTTCGTCGACGATCCGGATGCTGTCGCGGAGGGCTGCACCCACCATCGAGAGGACGGCGTCCTGCCCCCCCGCAACGTCCCCAGGTTTGATCCCCGGCCCCGAGGCATCGAAGACCGCCAGTCCAAACGGATGCCCATGCCGCCGATTCGTCTCCACCAACTGCTCTAACCGCCGCCGCATATGCCCCGGGCGATAAAGGCTGGGAAGTTCTTCGGTTCCCTCTTCAAGAGGGGGAGCCGGGGCCGGAGCACCATTGGCAGGGGTCGAGGAGACCCTCTCCGGAGCCTCCCCGCTGTTGCTCCGGATAGGGTCTCCTCGACCCCCCGCCGCGGCCTCGATCGCAGTAGCGGTTACGCCCCCAAACTCCTCAGCCAGCCGCTGGGCCGCCAGGGCGAAATCTTCTCCATCGGTGCCAATCTCGTCGCGCAAGCTGCTGAGGAGATCGACATGGAGCTCGGACACCTTGAGAGCAATGCGGCTCGCAGCCGAACGATCGTCCTTGCGACGACCTGCCTGTGACTGGTCAAGCACGCAGTGACCTTGGCGAAAGCGGCGGACACTCGATTCGCAGAAAGCCGCTATTTGCGGGTCGACAAACGTCCAGGACGGATGTCCGCGCCCGCTTATTCCAGGGTTCTTCGGCCCGCCAGGGCCTTGCCGAGGGTTACCTCGTCGGCGTGCTCGAGGTCGGCGCCGACCGGCAGGCCGCTGGCCAGGCGCGAAACCATGACCTGCCCGCGCAGCATCTCGGCGATGTGGAGGGCGGTCGCCTCACCGGTGGTGGTCGGGTTGGTCGCCAGCACCACCTCCTCGATCCCCCCTCGCTCGACCCGCCGCCGCAGCTCGCCGATCTTCAGGTCTTCGGCATCGACGCCGTCGATCGGGGAGAGGGCGCCGCCGAGCACGTGGTAGAGGCCGCGGTATTCGTGGGTGCGCTCGATCGGGATCACGTCGGCGGGCTCCTCGACCACGCAAATCGTCGCCCGGTCGCGGTTGTGGTCGGCGCAGATGCGGCAGCGCGGCCCCTCGGCGAGGTTGAAGCATTCCTCGCAGAGGCCGACCTTCTCCTTCACTTCGCGGATCGCGTCGCCGAGGGCGAAAGCCTCTTCGTCGGGGGCGCGCAGAAGGTGGAAGGCGAGCCGCTGCGCGGTCCGCTGGCCGATCCCCGGCAGCCGCGAGAGCTCGGCGACCAGGCGCGCGAGCGGTGCCGGGCCCTCGCTCAACCGAGCATGCCCCCCAAGCCGCCGATGTCGCCCCCGGCGATCCCGCCCATTTTCGAGCTGGCCAGCTCCTGCGCGGCGCGCAGTCCCTCGTTGACGGCCGCCTGCACCATCTCTTGGAGCAGCTCCGCATCCTCGGGGTCGATCGCCTCGGGGTCGATGACGATCTCCCGCAGGGTCAGGTCACCGCCCATCTTGACTTTGACCATGCCGCCGCCGGCGCTCGCCTCGACGACCTCGTCTTTCAGTTTCTCCTGCGCCGCCAGCATGTCGGCCTGCATCTGCTGCGCCTGTTTCATCAGGGCATTGACGTCGAAGCCTCCGGGTCCTCCTCCACGTGCCACCTAACTGACCTCCTCCGCGTCGAACTCGCTTTTCAGCCGCTCCAGCAGCTCTTCCTCGTCGATCTCGCCACTACCCGGCGCCGGCGTATCCGGCGGCGCCTCGGCGTCCAGCACCACATATGACGGCCGCAGGCCGGTACCGGTCACAGCGGCGAAGGCCGCCGCAACCGTGTCCCGCTTCTCCGGGCTGTCGGCGTTCTTCTTCAAGAAGGTCATGTCGGGAGGGAATCCCACCTCGAGACCGTCCTCGCCGAAACGGACCGGGCGCGCGCCCTCGAGGGCGCCGGCGAGGGCCGGGGCGGTCTCCTCCAGCTTCTGCAGGACGGCGGGCCAGACCCGCTGGATCTCGTCGAGGGACAGGGCGCCGGGAACTGCCGGCGCGCTCTGGCCGGCGGGTCCTGTCTCCGATCGGGGGCTCTCCCTACCGGGAGAGTCCTCCCGATCGTCGCCACCCGCCGGGGGAGCGGCTGCAGCTGACGGCGTTGGCTCAGGCGGCAGCGGGGTGGCCTCGGCCTCTTCTTCTTCGGCGGGCGCGGGTTCTTCCGCTGGCGCTGGTGCGGCCTCTTCCACCGGTGCTGGTGCGGGTGGGTCGCCGGGGGACGGCTCCGTGGGCTGCTCGTCCAGGGGAGGCGTTTCTGCCGGGGGTGGCACGGTAGGGGGGACCCCCACCTGCCGCGCAGGTGGGGGTGGGTCCCCTGCCGTGACAGGACCCGCGGCCTGAAGCCCTTTGCCTTGCCCCTGCTCCAAGCGCTCAATCCGCCGCAGCAGACCCTCAGTGTTGGGATCCAGATCCGGCCGGGCAGCCTTCAGCAAGGCGATCTCAACCGCCAGCCGCGCGTCGTCCCCCTCGCGAACCGCGGTCAGCGCGCTCGCCAGCTCGTCGATCGTGCGGAGCAGGTTGACGGGGCGGATCGCTGCCGCCTGCGCCTGCATCCGGGCGGTGTCGGTAGCGGTGACGACGAAGGTGGCAGGCACTTCGCCGGTGGTCTGGGCGATCAGCAGGTGGCGTAGGTGGGCAAGCAGGTCGCGGGCGAACTGCGAGGGGTCACGGCCCGAGCGCGCCATCTTCTCGACCCCGAGCAGGACCCCTTTCGGATCCTCGGCGACGACCGCGTCGACGGCTTCGAAGAGGAGGTCGGCGTCGGCGGCGCCGAGCATCTCCAGCACGTCCTTGAGCTCGACGTGGTCGCCGCCGAAGGCGACCAGCTGGTCGAGGGTGCCGAGGGCGTCGCGGAAGCTGCCCGAGGCCGAGCGGGCGATCATCGCGCTCGCTCCCTCATCGACCTCGATCGACTCGGCGGCAGCGACACGCGTCAGCACCTCGGAGATCTGCTCCAGCGAGGGCCGCTGAAAGTCGAAGCGCTGGCAACGGTCGGCGATCGTCGCCATCACCTTGTGGGACTCGGTGGTGGCGAGGACGAAGACGGTGTTCGGCGGCGGCTCCTCGAGCGTCTTTAGGAAGGCGTTCCAGGCCTCTTTGGTCAGCATGTGCGCCTCGTCGAGGATGTAGACCTTCCAGCGGCCGCCGGTGGGGGCGTAGGCGACGCGCTCGCGCAGGTCGCGGACGTCGTCGACGGAGCGGTTCGAGGCGGCGTCCATCTCGATCACGTCGACCGAGGTGCCGGCGGCGATCGTCACGCAGGACTCGCATTCGCCACAGGGAGTGACGGTGGGGCCGCCGCGCTCGCAGTTCAGCGAGCGGGCGAGGATCTTCGCCATCGAGGTCTTGCCGGTGCCGCGAGAGCCGACGAAGAGGTAGGCGTGATGCACCTTGCCCTGCTCGACCGCGTTGCGCAGGGTGCGGACGACGTGGGTCTGGCCCACGACCTCGTTGAAGGAACCGGGGCGGTGGCGGCGGTAAAGGGAAGTCGATTCGCTCACTCGAAAGCCAGTGTATCCACGGCTCGACAGCGCCCCTGGGCGGTAGTCCCGATACCGTGCCGCCCGTGCCGAAGGGGGTCCGCAACTGGTTGACGCCCGCCGCCTGGGTGGCTGGCGTCAGCGGTGTGCTGCTGCTGCTGTTTCCCGTCGGCTTCCCCAACTACGACACGATCTACGCGCTCGTCTGGGGCCGGGAACTCGCCCACCTGGAAAGCCCGGACCACGGCGCCGCGCTGCCGCCGACCCCCCACCCGCTGACCGAGCTCTGGGGGCTGGCGACGACGCCCCTGGGCGATGGCGCGATCACGCTGACGATGATCGGCGCCTACGTCTCCCTGGGGCTGATCGGCTACCTCGTCTACCGGCTCGGCGAGGTCTGGTTCGACCGTTGGGTTGGTGGCGCCGCCGCCCTGATCGTCCTCACCCGCGCCCCCTTTCTCTCCAACGGCCTGCGCGCCTACATCGACCTCCCCTACATCGCCCTCTGCCTGGCAGCGCTGCTGGTCGAGGCCAAGCGCCCCCGCGCCGGCTGGCCCGTCCTGGCGCTACTCGCCCTCGCCGGCCTGCTGAGACCCGAGGCCTGGCTCTTCGCCGGCGTCTACCTGCTCTATCTCGCCTTGGATCCAGAGCGAGGGGAACGAGCGAGGGACTCTTTCTCCGTCCCCCCTGCGAGCCTCATCCTCCTCGCTCTAGCCGGGCCGATTCTTTGGGTCCTCTTCGACTGGATCACGACCGGCAGCCCGACCTACTCTTGGACGGGGACCAAAGAAACCGTCGAGACGCTGGAACGGCAGACCGGGCCTGTCGACCTTGTCCTCTACGGGCCGCGCCGGCTCGGCGAGGTGCTGCAGTGGCCGGGGATGGTCGGGGCCATCGGCGGCGTCGTCCTCGGGCTCGCCTTCCTGCGCCGCCGCTCAACGCTTGGCGTCGCCGCCGCGGCCCTCGCCCTGCTGGCCTTCGCGATCCTCGCCTGCGGCGGTCTCGCGATCCTCCCCCGCTACACGATGCTCGCCGCCGCGGTGCTGGCGATCTTCGTCGGCGTCGCGCTGCTCGGCTGGCGCCTGCTCGAGCCCAGCGATCCCTGGCGGCGCCGCTGGCAGGTCTTCGCGGCGATCGTCGCGGTGATGTTCCTGGCCTGGCTGCCGAATCAGTGGGACCTCGACTCCCGCGTCGACACCGACCTCACCAACCAGGCCCGGATCGAGGGTGACCTCTCCGACCTGGTCGACGCCGGCGCCTTCGAGCCGCTCTGCGGCAAGATCGCGGTCCCCAACCATCGCGCCGTCCCCCGCCTCGCCTTCGGCCTCGACATCAAGCCGACCGAGATCGTCAGCGCCAGCGAGGAACGGGTACCGAAGCGCGGTTACTTCGTCGCCCCGGCCTCCCCCTTCGTCATCCACAACTTCATCCTCGATCCAAACGACCCGACCGCCCCGACCTTCCCGGTCCCGGACGGGTACACCAAGGTTGCCGCCAACGAGTCCTGGATCGTCTACCGCCGCTGTTAGCCGGCGATGATCCCGCCGGTCCTGGCTACGGCTGAGCTGGCAGCTCGAAGCCGCGTTTGAAGCGCTGCGCGCTGACGCCGTCGCAGCTCTCCCGCGCGTCTTCTGGTCCAGCACCAGAGCGGTCCTCGGGCACGATCACGGCGAAGTTGGCGATGTCGCGGACGCCGAACTTGAGTTCGACGTGGACCTGGCCGTAGCGGCCGCCGCCATCTTCCTCCCAGTTGAGGATCAGTTTCCCGTTAGCGGGAATCGTGCGTCCCTCTGGAGCCCGGGCGCCGCCGCTGAAGAAGCGCTGTTCACTCGGCGAGTCGGGAGCCTGGCAGGTGATCTGAATGTTGAAGTTGAGGTTGCGGACCTTCCGGTTGCGAACCTCGAAAATGACGTACTCGCCGCGCGGGCTCAACGCTCCGTAGGTCCCGTTGGGGACAACCGAGGTGGTCGGGCGAGCGCCGGCACCGGGCACTGAGGCAACCACGGCGACAAGCGCGACCAGCAGGACCGTGAGAGGGAAAGCGCGTCGCACCTTCCCTCTATCGACTCCGCCGCGCGGAACTTGAGCGCTGGGCGACGCTAGTCCGCGAGGCGCTCGATCGCGTCGATCGCGGCGTGGGTATCAGCGGCGAGATCGGGATTGCCCAGCTCGACCCGCGGCGGCAGCTCGACGTGAAGGTCGTTTGACGGGTCGAGGCGAGCCCGCAACTCGCCGCACCGGGAGTCGAGCACGTGGCCGCCGCGGCTGCGGTCGGCGCTGATGAAGTGCAGGTGGTAGCCGCCGACCTCGATCCCCTCGACATAGGCGGGGAAGCGGAAGCCCAGCATCGTCCCCTCGACCCCCTGCAGCTCGAACACGTGCTGGTCGGCGACGACCTCGGCCAGCGGCCGGTAAGGCGGGTCCTGAGCCGGGACCGAACGGGCGCGGACCAGCTCGAACCGGCCGTCGAGCCGGATCGCGCAGGAGGAGGCACCGTCCGGGGTAAGCCGGTCGAGCTTCGCCAGCAGCTGCTCGTGCGCGAGGCCGGGCCCGATCCGCGCCTCGACCTCCGGCTCGAACCGGGTCACCACCGCGAACGGGGTCAGCTCCTCGGGCCCGATCGGGCGCACCACGCCGTCGACGTCGGCGCGAAAGAACTCGCCGTCGAGCGCGATCATCTCGCCGTCGAGGTGGTTGAGGGTCCCCAGTCCGAGGTCGCCGTGCTCGGCCAGTTCGGCGAAGCTGAGGTCGCCGTCGAAGGCCCCGTCGAGCAGGGCCCCGATCGTCGAGGCCTGGAAGAGGACGTGCGGCTCGGCCTCCGCGTGCAGGTCGGCTCGCCGCATCGACTCGACGTGCAAGGACCGGATCCAGCGCTCGTCCAGCATCGGGCCAGTCTGTCAGCGGCTGCGGTCAAGCGTCACAACTCCAAAGGTGCGGTCATGAAACCATCAGGCCGATGGCGGCGATAGAGCTCAGCGGCGTGGTCAAGACCTTCGGTGAGATCACCGCGGTCGACGGCCTCGATCTCGACGTCCCGGAGGGGATCTGCCTCGGCCTGCTCGGACCCAACGGCGCCGGCAAGTCGACGACGATGCGACTGCTGACCGGCCAGGCCGTCGCCGACGCCGGCCGGCTCCGGGTCCTCGGCTACGAGCTGCCGGCGCAGTCGAAGCCGGCCCGGGCGGAAATGGGGGTCGTCCCCCAGCTCGACAACCTCGACGTCGACGTCACCGTCGAGGACAACCTTGCCGTCTACGCCCGCCTCTACCGGGTCAAGGACGTCGGCGCCGCGGTCGACCGCTGCCTCGACCTGGCGCGGCTGCGCGACCGCCGTCGCGCCGCCGTCGACAAACTCTCCGGCGGGATGCGCCGCCGCCTGCTGCTCGCCCGGGGCCTCGTCCACGAGCCGCGCCTGGTCCTGCTCGACGAGCCCACGGTCGGCCTCGACCCGCAGATCCGCACCGAGCTCTGGACGCTGATCGGCGAGCTGAAAGCACGAGGGACGACGATCCTGATGTCCACCCACTACATCGAGGAGGCCGAGCGGCTCGCCGACGAGGTGGCGGTGATGCACCGCGGCAAGATCATCAGCCGGGGCCGCCCCGCCGACTTGATCGCCGAGCACGCCGGCCGCCAGACCGCCGAGGTCTACGCGCCGCCGCAGCGGCTGAGCGAGCTGCGCGCCGAGGCCGAGGCGGCGGGGCTGCGGGTGAGGCCGGCCGGCCCGGCGATCGCGATCGTCGGCTCCGAGCAGGCGAGCGACGGCGCCGTGCCCGAGGACGCCGTGGTGCGGGCGGCGACGCTCGAGGACGTCTTCGTGCTGCTGACCGGCGAGGAGGCGGAGTGAGCACCCAGGTCCCCCCCGGGCAGCGGACGATGCGGCGGCTGGAACCGGCGGCGATCGCCGGAGTGATGAGCCGCGAGGTCGCCAACTTCCGCACCTACTGGCGCGGCACCACCTTCTCCAGCGTCCTCGAACCGCTGGTCTACCTGCTCGCCTTCGGGCTGGGGCTGAGCGCGACCCTGGTCGACGAAGTCGACGGGATCTCCTACATCCAGTTCGTCGGCACCGGGATGGTGGCGACGGCGGTGATCTTCTCCAGCGCCCTGCCCTCGATGTTCGGCACCTTCGTCAAGCACCGCTTCCAGAACACCTACGAAGCGATCCTGGCGGCGCCCGTTGATGTCGAAGAGCTGGTCACCGCCGAGATGCTCTGGATTGCGACCCGCTCCGCCGTCTACGGCTGCGTCCCGCTCATCGTCACCTTCTTCTGGGGGCTCGTGCCCCAGCCGGGGATGCTGCTGGTCCCCCTCTTCGCCTTCGTCACCGCCCTCGGCTTCGCCGGCTTCGGCGTCGCGATGGCGGCGACCGTCGCCAAGATCGACCAGTTCAATTACGTGACGGCGCTGTTCGTGACGCCGCTCTTCCTGGTCGCCGGCACCTTCTTCCCGATCGACGGCCTGCCCGAGGGGGTGCAGGTGGTGGCCCAGGTCAACCCCCTGCACCAGCTGGTCGAACTCGTCCGCGGCGGCGCCTTCGGCTACGAGTGGGTCGACATCCTGCGCTTCGCCTTCCTCGTCTTCTTCGCGCTGGTGACCTGGCGGGTCGCGGTGCACCAGATGCGCAAGCGGCTGATCGACTGAGGCGGCGTTCGTCCTTTGTCGGCCACAGGGCCACAAAGGACGAACGCCGCTGAAGTTATGGACCGTGCACCCGCCTTCGAAGTGAGGTCACCGGGCGTGTCCATCGCTTGAGGCTCGAGTCGGGCTCTCCTGCGGCACCCGCGGCATCCGCTTAAGGCTGCTTCCTTCCGGACCTGACCTGATTCGCGTGCCCACGTCGCGCAGGACCCGGCCGTCAACGCCGCCGCGATGCACTGACCCCGACGGCCAGCTCCTCGGAACGGTAGTCGGCCCCGCTAAGCGGATTTCGGGTTACAGGACACCGCTAATTCCCCGCCTAGCACGGTCCACTGCTGATCCTAGCGGGCCGGCATAGGATCACGCGCGTGATCACGGTCGACACCGACTCGTTCTTCGCAATCGTCGCCGTCGCCGCGATCGGTGCGATCACCGTCGCCGCCCTGCCGAAGAGGTTCGCGCCGCCGGTGGTGGTGCTCGAGCTCATCCTCGGAATCCTGATCGGGCCGGAAGTCCTCGGGCTGGCGGAGTCGAGCGATTTCGTCGACTTCTTCGCCAACCTCGGCCTCGGGATGCTCTTCTTCTTTGCCGGCTACGAGATCGACTTCGAGCGGATCAAGGGCACGCCGCTGAAGCTCGGCCTGCTCGGTTGGCTGCTCTCGGTCGGACTCGCCTACGGGATCGGGGGAGCGCTCGCCGCGGCGGGGGTCGTCGTCTCATTTCTCTACACCGGCTCGGCGATGGCGACGACGGCGATCGGGACGCTGATCCCGATCCTGCGCGACAACGGCGAGCTCAAGACCCGCTTCGGCACCTACCTGCTGGCGGCCGGCGGCGCCGCCGAGTTCGGGCCGATCCTGCTGGTGACGCTGGTGCTCTCGACCACCAACCCCCTGCACGAGGCGGTGATCCTGCTCGGCTTCGTCGCCCTCGCGCTTGGCCTCGCGATCGCCTCGGTGCGCTACGCCTGGCGCGGTTGGCCGGCGCTGGAGCGGACGCTGGAGGCGAGCAGTCAGCTGGCGGTGCGGATAACGGTGGTGCTGATCTTCGGCCTCGTCCTGCTCGCCGGGGAGCTCGGCCTCGACATCCTCCTCGGCGGCTTCGTCGCCGGCATGATCACCCGTCTGGCGCTGAAGGGCCAGGAGCTCGCCGTCTTCGAGTCGAAGCTGACCGCGGTCGGCTTCGGCTTCTTCGTCCCCTTCTTCTTCGTCGCCAGCGGGATCGCCTTCGACCTCGCCGCCCTCGGCTCCGCCGAAGCGATAGCGAAGCTGTTCCTCTTCTTCGCCCTCTTCCTGATCGTCCGCGGCGCCCCGGCGATGCTCCTCTATCGCGGTGTCCTCGCCGCCCGCGACCGCGCCGCTCTCGCTTTCTACTCGGCGACCGAGCTGCCCTTGGTGGTGGCGATCACGACGATCGCCACCGAGTCCGGCCACATGAAGACCTCGACCGCAGCCGGCCTGGTCGGCGCCGCGATGCTCTCGACCCTGGTCTTCCCCTTCGTCGGCCTCGCCCTGCGCAAGGGTGGCGAGGCGGAAGGGGGAGAGAGCGACGGCTCCCTCCCCCAGCCCGAACCGGTTAGCGCTTGATCAGCTTCAGCCGTTTGTAGACGGTCGCCTTGGCCTTCCCGGCCTTGACCGTCTGCTTGAACAGCAGCTTCTTCTTCTTTGCCACCTTCGGGCGCATCTTCGGCTTCACCTTGAGGACTAGCTGCTTGGTCTTGCCCTTGGCGATCTTCGCGGTGCGCTTGCTCGTCGCCGGCTTGCCCTTCTTCAGCAGGCCCTGGACGCTGACCCGGCAGGCGCGGCCAACTTGCGCCGGGCACTTGGCCTTGACGAAGACCCGCTTGCCTTTGAGGATCGCCGGGCCGATCAGACTCGACTGCATCAGCGTCGCCAGGCTCGCGTTGGTGAGGCCGTCGGCGGCGCCGTTGCCGCCTCCTGCGCCACCGCCATTGCCAGCACCGCCTCCGGGGCCGCCGCCGGCGCCGGCGCCAACCGTGACCGAGACGTTGTCGAAGCGGGCAACCGCGGATCCGAGCAGGCCGACGTTGGCCAGCGAGGAGGTCGTTTCGGAGTCGATCAGGAGGGCGTAGGTGTGGCCCGCGACCAGTTTCGTCGCGCCCTCTTTGTTCCCGAACGTTTCCACCGCGCCACTCACCGAGTCGGTGATGACGTCGGTACTGGAGCCACCGGTGCGGTCGACGAGAATCACCCGGTAGGTGAGCGTCGGAGTCAGGTCGAGCAGGTTGGCCGAAGCCAGCTGGCGGTCGAGCGAGACCGTCGCCGGGCCGCCCTCGGACGCCGTGAAGTTCGGCGATTCGAAGATCGCGGTCGATTTGAAGACCCCGCCGACGTTGACCAGGACGGTGGTCGTCGCCGCCAGGGAGCCCGCCGGGTTGCCGTTGGCTCCGTCATAGCCAGCCGTGGCGGTGCAGAGCCCTCCCAGGCCGAAGTTGCAGGCCGGCTCCTGTGCCGGCTTCCAGCCTTCCATGCCGCCCGAAAAAGTGCTGCCGCCAGCGGGATACACGGCGGCACGCGCCTGGCCCGCCATGAGCAGCACCACCACGAGAGCCAACAGGCCCACCCCGATGCCCCCTCGAATCGATCTGTCCAGTGCTTCGCTCACGCCGTGCCTCCTAGAAGTTGAAGAACTAACCCGTCGGCAGAGCAGTGCCCTTTACTTAAAATTCTCAACCTCATTACCAACTTCTTTGGACAGACGTTGGAGGACGTCCGTCCTACCCAGGCACGCGTAGAATCGGTTTCACCCGGGCGCGTAGCTCAGTGGGAGAGCGCTCGCTTCACACGCGAGAGGTCGCTGGTTCGAAACCAGCCGTGCCCATCTCCTTAACCTCTACCGATGGCCCGTGTCCACATCCTCAAGCGAGAACAGCGTGTTGAGATCCCGATCGAGGCGGCCTTCGACTTCTATGGCGACGCTCGCAACCTGGAGCGGATCACGCCACCTTGGCTCGGGTTTGTGGTGACGACGCCGGAGCCGATCGAGATGGGACCTGGGACCTTGATCGAGTACCGGTTGCGGCTGCACCGGGTGCCGGTGCGGTGGCGGACGCGGATCGAAGCCTGGGAGCCGCCGCTGCGCTTCGTCGACGCGCAGGTCAAGGGCCCCTACTCGCTCTGGGAGCACACCCACACCTTCGAGGAGGACGGGCCCGGGGCGACGATCATCCGCGACCGGGTCCGCTACTCGCTCCCCCTCGGCCCTCTGGGCGAGCTGGCCGAGCGGCTGCTGGTGCGCCGCGACCTGCGCCGGATCTTCGACTACCGGCGCGAGGCCGTGGCGCGGGAGATGAAACAGCCCGCGTAAGCAGCTACTGCTGCATCACCGCAATGACGTTCCCCGACGGGTCCTCGAACCAGGCGATCTGGGGGCCGGGGCCGCGGACGATGCCCCGCTCGTCGTGGTCGAAGCCGTCGTAGCGCTCGAAGCTGACCCCACGCTCGGCCAAGCCGTCCACCGCGGCATCGATGTCGTCGACCTCGAAGTTGAGCATCGTGTAGCTGGCGGGGGTCATCTCGGCGCTGAGGTACATCAGCACCTCGAGGTCGCCGGCCAGCCTCAGCGCCGTCACCCCGTGCTCCTCGCTTAAGACCTCGACCCGCAGCCCCAGAGTCCCCTCGTAGAAGCTCCTCGCCGCATCCATGTCCTTGACGGCGAACCCGCTGGTCGCCTTCTTGTCGCCAAGCATCTCTGCCTCCTCGGTCGTTGGCTCTCTACCCATAAGACCGCCTCGGGGTCGAAAAGTCATCTCTATTCGTCGGGCGGCCGACGGCGGCCGCGCTTGCGCTCGCCCTGCCGCCGCTTCTGCTCGAGCCGGCGCTGCCGGGAGGCGCGGGTAGGCCGGGTCGCCCGGCGTTTGCGCTGCACCCGCAGGCCGGCCGCGATCTTGGCTGCCAACCGCTCCAGCGCCAGCTCGCGGTTGCGGGACTGACCGCGGGCGTCCTGGGCGACGGCGGTGACCAGGGGTCCCAGCCGCCCCAGCAACCGCGCCCGCTGAACGTCGTCCAGCGCCTGGGAGGCCTCGACGTCGAAGACAGCTTCCACGCGCGAGGCGGTGACGTTCGCGTGCTGGCCGCCGGGGCCGGAGGAGCGGCTGGTCCGCAACTCGATCTCGGCCAGCGGCAGCGAGAGCCGCTCGTTGATCCGCAAGGCGTCGGCCACGGCGCTAGCCGGCGAGCTCGGGGATGTGGCGCTCGAGGTGCTCAGCGATCGTCTGCCGCACCCAGCGCTGCATCTCGGGATCGGCCATCCGGTAGCGGCCGAGCAGCATCTTCTGCTCGTCGAGCGGCAGACCGGCGATCTCCCAGCGCACCGCGAGGCGCTCGAAGAGGACCTCGGAGCGCCGCCGCCAGGCATCCTCCTGCGACGCCGCCTCCCCCGCCGGCGGCTCCCCAACCTTGGCGATCGTCCCGGCGCTGAGCGTCTGCCGCAGGGTAAGGACGTTCCCCTCGGGATCGACGTAGTCGACCGTCGGCGCTTTCTCGCGAGGCCGCCGCTGCTTCTTCCGCTTCGCCATCGCTGCTGACCTCTCTAGGCGAGGGCGTCGATCTTCGCGGCCAGGTCGAAGTCGGCGGCGGTCAGACCGCCCTCCGAGTGGGTGGAGATCGTCACCGTGACCGTGTCCCAGGAGACCGAAACGTCGGGATGGTGATTCATCGCCTCGGCCGGCTCGACCAGGCTGGCGACGAAGCGGACGCTGCCGACGAAGTCGTCGCGCTTGAAGTCCTTCCGGATCGCCTCGCCCGCGCGCTCCCAGCCAGAAACGGCCGACAGCTTCCGCTCAACTTCTGCCTCATCGAGTAGCGCCACGGGCTTATGCTGGCAGGCGGGGAATGACGACGCAAACGACGCAGAAGCCGACGCTCTGGCAGATCGACATCTCGCACTACAGCGAGAAGGTCCGCTGGGCGCTCGAGCACAAGGGTGTCGACCACGTTCGCCGCACGCCGCTGCCGGGCTCCCACATCCCGATCGCCTTCGTCCTCACCCGCGGCTCCCAAGTCACCCTGCCGATCCTGACGATCGGCGGCCGCGCGATCGGCGACTCGACCGAGATCATCGCCGTGCTGGAGGCCAGGTACCCCGACCCGCCCCTCTACCCAATCGACGCCGAGGAGCGCGCTCGGGCGATCGAGCTGGAGGAGTGGTTCGACGAGAACCTCGGCCCGCACACGCGCCTGCTCCCCTTCTACGAGCTGATCCAGGAGCCCGAGACCTTCGCCGAGGTCGCCGCCGCGGCCGTGCCAGGACCGCTGGGGAAGGCGAAACCGGTGGTCGGCGCCTACGCCCGCGCCTACACCAGCATCCGCTGGGGCGCCAACAGCAGCGACGACGCGCAGCGCGCCCGCGAGGGAA
>Ga0190275_10000675_pt1 | contig 27938 bp, 22 predicted proteins | sample Popmic550T_FD_133745 | JGI IMG/M metagenome (GOLD analysis project Ga0190275, IMG submission 133745) | Populus adjacent soil microbial communities from riparian zone of Yellowstone River, Montana, USA - 550 T | ecosystem: Environmental > Terrestrial > Soil > Riparian zone > Trees stand | place...
CCCGGCGACCGAGGAGCGGGCGGTGCGGATCGAGCTGTTCGGCGACGAGGTCGAGTCGATGCGCTGGTTCTCGACCTTCACCCAGCGCTCGCTGGGCGAGGCCGAGCGGGTCGAGCTGGCGCCCGCCGCCGAGCTCGACGCCGAGCATCGTGAGCTGGCTGAAATGGCGGCGCTGGAGGCCGCCGAGAAGGAGGAGCAGCTCTCCAACCTGGCCGAGCTGCTGCCGCTGGACCACTTTCTCGCCCCGCTCGACCTGGTTCCCGACAACGCCACCGTCGTCCTCGCCGCCGCCGAGGAGATCGAGCCCGCCCTGCGCGACCACTGGGAGGACGCGACCGCGGCGATGCACGCCGACGACGCCCAGCACCTCTACGTCGACGTGGCGGCGCCGCTGACCGCCCGCGCCTCGCTTGCGCTGACCGCCGCCGGCGAGGACGACGAGGACGCCTTCCGCGCCGCCCGCGCCGAGTCGCCCGCCCGCAGCGTCAAGGAGGCCGAGGGCGAGCTGGAGAAGCTGGTCCGCTCCGGCTACCGCACCGTGGTCGCCTTCGACAACCGCGGCGAGGCCGAGCGCGCCCGCTACGGCCTCGACCGCATCGATGCCCGCATGCTCGAAGGCGGCCGGCTCTCGCCGGACCCGGGGCTGGCCTTCGTCGAGGCGCGCCTGCGCGAGGGCTTCGTCAGCCCCGAGCTGAAACTCGCCGTCTATCCCTACCGCCGCCTCGTCCACCGCCGCCGCACCGCGGAGCCCGCCCCCGGCGCCGGCAAGGGCCGGCTGGCCTTCGGCGATCTGCGGGTCGGCGACTACGTCGTCCACGAGGACCACGGCGTCGCCCGCTTCGCCGGCTTCGAGACCCGCGACGTCGGCGGCGTCACCCGCGACTACCTCTACCTCGAATACAAAGGCGAGGACCGCGTCTTCGTCCCCACCGACCAGCTGGCGAAGCTGAGCCGCTACGTCGGCGCCGGCGGCGAACCGTCGCTCTCCGCCCTCGGCGGCAAACGCTGGCAGAACATGAAGGCGCGGGCGCGCAAGGCCGCCGGCGCTCTGGCCGGGGAGCTGCTCAACCTCTACGCCGAGCGCCGCTCCCGCCGCGGTCACGCCTTCGGCCCCGACGGCGAGTGGCAGATCGCAATGGAGCAGGCCTTTCCCTACCGCGAGACCGCCGACCAGCTGGAAGCGATCGAGGCGGTCAAGGGGGACATGGAGTCGGAGCGGCCGATGGACCGGCTGGTCTGCGGCGACGTCGGCTTCGGCAAGACCGAGGTCGCCCTGCGCGCCGCCGTCAAGGCCGCCGCCGACGGCAAGCAGGTGATCGTCCTGGTGCCGACCACGATCCTCGCCCAGCAGCATTTCGGCACCTTCGGCGAGCGCCTCGCCGACCTCCCGTTCCGGGTTGAGGGAGTCTCGCGCCTGCGCCCGGCGGCAGAGGTGAAAGCGGTCCTCAAGGACTTCGAGGCGGGCAAGGTCGACGTCCTGATCGGCACTCACCGGCTGCTCTCCCGCGACGTCCGCGCCAAGGAGCTGGGTCTGGTCGTGGTCGACGAGGAGCAGCGCTTCGGGGTCAAGCAGAAGGAGCTGCTGCGCCAGCTGAAGCTGAAAGTCGACGTGCTGGCGCTCTCGGCGACGCCGATCCCGCGCACCCTGCAGATGAGCCTGGCCGGCCTGCGCGACATCTCCGTGATCGAGACCCCGCCCGAGGGCCGGCGCCCGGTCCGCACCTACGTCGGTCCCTACGACGAGGACCTGATCCGCAAGGCGATCGAGCGCGAGGTCGAGCGCGGCGGCCAGGCCTTCGTCCTCCACAACCGCATCGACTCGCTGTTCGAGACCGCCGAGCGCCTGCGCGCCCTGGTCCCGAAGGCCCGCTTCGTCGAAGCCCACGGGCAGATGGACGAGCACGCGCTGGAGGAGACGATGCTCGGCTTCCTGCGCGGCGAGGCGGACTGCCTGGTGACGACGACGATCATCGAGTCCGGGCTCGACATCCCCAGCGCCAACACCCTGATCGTCGAGCGCGCCGACCAGCTCGGGCTCTCGCAGGCCTACCAGATCCGCGGCCGCGTCGGGCGCTCTCGCGAGCGCGCCTTCGCCTACCTGCTCTACCCCTCGGCCGAGGCGCTGAGCGAGGACGCGGCGGCGCGCCTCTCGACCCTGGCCGACCACACCGAGCTCGGCTCCGGCTTCCGCATCGCGATGCGCGACCTCGACATCCGCGGCGCCGGCAACCTGCTCGGCGACGAGCAATCCGGCCACGTCGCCGCGGTCGGCTTCGAGCTCTACTGCCAGATGATCGACGAGGCGGTGGCCGAGGCCGAGGCGAGCCGGGAGGAGGGCGAGGAGCAGCAGGAGGCACCCGAGCCGGTTCGCCTCGACGTTCCCGTCGACGCCTACCTGCCGGCGACCTTCGTCCCCTTCGAGGCGGCCAAGATCGACGTCCACCGCCGCATCGTCGCCGCCCGGGAGCCCGGCCAGCTGCGGGCGATCCGCGACGAGCTCAGCGACCGCTTCGGGCAGCTGCCCGCGCCGGCTGAGAACCTGTTGAAGCTGCAGCAGGCGCGGATCGAGCTCGGCCTGGCCGGCGCCCGCAGCGTCGAGTTCCGCGGCGGCCGCCTCAGCGTCACCGGCGTCGAGCTCGATTCCGAGCAGGCCGGGGTGCTGTCCGCGCAGGTCGAGGGCGCGCTCTACGAATGGCGCGAGCAGACCGTCGCCCTGCGGGTTGCCGGCGACCCCGAGGAGCGCCTGGCGGCGGTGCTGGCGGTCGCTACCGGATTGCGCGAGGCGCGCCGCACGACCGAGGCCGCCGCAGCCTGACGCGCCACAAGCCGGGGATCTTCCCGCGCGGGAAGCAATTTGACTATGCTGCCCGCTTCGTGGGAGCGAAACCGGGGCAGAGCAGGAAGATGGGTCGTCAGCGCCTCGCGCTGCTCGTCTTCGCTGCGCTCTTCGTCGTCCTCTTCGCCGGCTTCGCGATTGCCCAGGGGCTCGGCAGCCCGAGCGTGCCCTCCGGCGACGTCGCGATCGTCGAGAGCGTCCCCGATGACGTCGGCAAGGTCAGCGAAGCGGAATTCAAACGGGCGCTGATCCAGCAGGCGGCGGCGGGCGGACTGAAAAAACCGCCGAAACCGGGCGAGTCGAAATACGACGAACTGAAGACCGCGGCGCTGGGCGAACTCCTGGACACGATCTGGATCCAGGGTGAGGCCGAAGAACTCGGCATCGTGGCGACGCCGAAACAGATCGCCACCGAACTGGCTTCGATCAAAAAACAGAACTTCCAGACCGACGCCGAATTCCAGCAGTTCCTCAAAACTTCCCGCTACACCCAGGCGGACGTTCTGGACCGGGTGAAGCTGCAGCTGCTCAGCACCCAGATTCAGGAACGGATCACGGGCGAAGCGCCGCCGCCCTCGAATTCGGAGATATCGGCCTTCTACGACACCAACAAGGATGCGCAGTACACGACCGCCGAGTCCCGCGACGTTCGCACAGTCATCAACAAAGACAAAGCGAAAGTCGAACAGGCCAAGGCGGCGCTCGAAAAAGACAGCTCCCCGGAGAGCTGGGAAAAAGTGGCCCCGAAATACTCGAGCGACCCGGTGACGAAATCGAAAGGCGGGCTTCAGACCGCGCTGACCGAGGAACTCCTGCAGGGGCAGGAGGAGCTTCGCTCGGCCATCTTCGACAGCCCGGCGGGTGTGCTCGTCGGCCCGGTCGAGGCCGGCGGCAGCTTCTACGTCGTCGAAGTGGAGAAACTTAACCCGGAGAAAGTTCAGAGCCTCGGCGAAGTCAGCGCCCAGATCAAAAGCCAGCTGACCCAGCAGCTGGCCCAGGAAGTCTTCTCCGACTTCGTCGCCGAGTATCAGAGCAAGTGGGAATCGCGGACCTTCTGCGCCGAGGACTTCCTGGTCGAACGGTGCTCCAACTACGTCGGCTCCGGCCACCCCGCCAGTGCCCCGCCCGCCTGCTACGAAGCCGACCCCAAAGGCGGGGCGCCGAAAGATTGCCCGGCCCCCGTGGTGCAGGCGACTCCGGCCATACCCGGCAGCACGACGGTTCTCAAACCGCAGGGGGAACGCCTGCCGCAGCGCCCCCGTCCCGAGGGCCTCAAAGAATCTGACGGTGCGGGCGCGCTGCCCGAAGGCGTGGTCCCCGGTGCCGCCGGCGCCGCGCCCCCGCCGGCCGAATAGCGCTCCTTTCGCCCGCCGGGGTCAATAGACTCGCGCGTCCCGTGAGCGCCATCTCCTCCATTCACGCCCGCCAGATCCTCGACTCGCGTGGCAACCCGACGGTTGAGGTCGAAGTCGCGCTCGAGTCCGGCGCCCGCGGCCTCGCGGCGGTGCCATCCGGCGCCTCGACGGGAGAGTTCGAGGCGGTCGAGTTGCGCGACGGCGGCGACGCCTGGGCCGGCAAGGGCGTCTCGCGAGCGGTCGCCAACGTCAACGGCGAGATCGCCGCGGCCCTGACCGGCGCCCGCGCCGCAGAGCAGGGCGCGCTCGACCGGACGATGATCGAGCTGGACGGGACCCCGAACAAGGGCCGCCTCGGCGCCAACGCGCTGCTGGGCGTCTCCCTCGCCGCCGCCAAGGCCGCCGCGATGGACGCCGGGCTGCCGCTCTACCGCTACCTCGCCGAGCTCTACGGCGGCGGCGAGCCGACCCTGCTGCCGGTGCCGATGATGAACGTCCTCAACGGCGGCGCCCACGCCGACAACTCGGTCGACTTCCAGGAGTTCATGGTCGTCCCGGCCGGCGCCTCCAGCTTCTCGGAGTGCCTGCGGGTGGGGGCGGAGGTCTACCACGCCCTGAAGAAGACCCTCGCCGCCCAGGGGCTCTCGACGGCCGGTGGCGACGAGGGCGGCTTCGCGCCGGACCTCGACTCCAACGAGGCGGCGCTGCAGGCGGTTCTGGCCGGCGTCGAGGCAGCCGGCTATGAGCCCGGCACCGACGTCTTCATCGCCCTCGACCCCGCCACCAGCGAGGTCTTCGAGAACGGCGCCTACGTGCTCGAGCACGAGGGTCGCAGCCTCTCGCCGGAGCAGATGGCCAGCTACTGGGAGGACGCCTGCGGGCGCTACCCGATCGTCTCGATCGAGGACGGCATGGACGAGGAGGACTGGGACGGCTGGAAGCTGCTGACCGAGAAGCTCGGCGACCGCGTCCAGCTGGTCGGCGACGACCTCTTCGTCACCAACCCCGAGCGGCTGCGGCGCGGCATCGGGCTCGGGGTCGGCAACTCGATCCTGGTCAAGGTCAACCAGATCGGGACCCTGACCGAGACCCTGGAGGCGATCCGGATCGCGCGCGAGGCCGGATACACCGTCGTCATCTCCCACCGCTCCGGCGAGACCGAGGACACGACGATCGCCGACCTCGCGGTCGCGACCGGCGCCGGGCAGATCAAGACCGGCGCTCCCTCGCGCTCCGATCGCGTCGCCAAGTACAACCGCCTGCTGCGAATAGAGGAGGAGCTGGGCTCCGCCGCCGAGTTCCCGGGCCTGCAGGCATTCGTCCAGCGCCGTTCCTAAATGAAGGAATGCGGCGCCCAGCCGCAAAGGACCGGGCATGGCAGCACGCGCTCAGGCCGGCCGCGCCGCGACCAGGCCCCGCCGCAAGCCGGCGGCCCGCCGCCGACCGGCCGCCCGCAGCGGGGCCAGCCGCGTCAACTGGGACCGGGTCGGGCGGATCGCCCTCACCCTCGTCCTCGCCGCCGTCCTCTACTCGTATCTGAACCCGGCGATCGACTTCGTCAAGACCTACACGGCGACGACCGCGGCGAAAGCGCAGCTGCACGAGCTGCAGGACGAAAACACCCGGCTCCACAACCGGATCCAGTCCGCCGACGATCCGATCGTGCTCAACCGCATGGCCCGCGCTCAGGGGATGGTCGCCGAAGGCGAGACTCCCGTGGTCGTCCGCGGTCTCGGCGGCTGAGCGGCTTCTCAGGGGCCTCCCGTGCTTAGCCTCGGCTCCTACCTCCTGGGAGCCGCTCAGCTGGCCGTGGTGGCCTTCTCGCTGGGCTTTGGGGCGTATCGGCTGCGGGGGCGGTTGCTGCCGGAGTGGGAGGGGGCTCCGGCGCGGCTGGTGGAGGGGGTCGTGGGCGTGGCGCTGCTGATCTGGATCTCGGAGATTCTCGGGACGGTCGGGCTGTTCTACGCGGGCGTGCTCGTGGGCGCCTGCGTTTTGGTCAGCGGGACGATCGCGCTCTGGCCGGCGGGTCCTGTCGGTGTGGCATCCCCCACGGTGCTCGGCGGCGGGGCCGCCTCCGCGCCGCGGGGGACCCCCGCCACACCGCCACCCCCCGGAGAGAGGCTTTGGCGGCTGCTGATCATGGTTGGCGTGATCGCGCTGGTGGTGGGGCACTGGGCGCTGACGACGAAGAGCGCGCTGGATCGGGGGGTCTTCAACTTCGATTCGCTCTGGTACCACTTGCCTTTTGCGGTGGAGATGGTGCAGAGCCATTCGGTGACCGGGATGCACCACGTCGACACGGTCTTCACGAACTGGTTCTATCCGCAGAACTCGGAGCTGCTGCACGGGGTGGGGATGCTGCTGACGGGGCGGGATCTGCCGTCGCTGTTCTTGAACTACGGATGGCTGGCCGTGGCCTTCTTAGCTGCCTGGTGCATCGGTAGGCCGTATGGGCGCGGGTCGCTGAGCGTGGTCGCGGCGGCGATCCTGCTCGAGGCGCACATCCTCGTCGTGCGCGAGCCCGGGGCCGCCAAGAACGACCTCATGGCCGGCGCCCTCCTCCTCGCCGCCATCGCCATCCTCGTCACCGCCTGGAACCTCCGGCGCCTCAACGGCACGGCCGCTGCGAGGGACGAACACCCCGCCGACGGGCCTGAAACGTCCAAATTGTGGACGCCTGAGGCCCATCGACCCTTGGGGTTGCCGGTGGGGTGGGCGTTGGCGGCTGCTGGGTTGGCGACGGGGCTGGCGGCGGGGACGAAGGTGACGGTGTTGGCGATGGCGGCGGCGTTGAGCGTGGCGGTGCTGGTCCTGGCTCCGGCGGGGAGGCGGTCGGCGGCGGCTTGGTGGTGGTTCGTGCTGGCGCTGCTGGGGGGCGGCTACTGGTACCTGCGTAATCTCATTGTCGCCGGCAACCCGCTGCCGGCGGTCGAGAGCCTGGGGCCGATCTCGTTGCCGCACCCCGAGCGCTTGCAGATCGGCCGTCCCGACTTCAGCATCGCCCACTACGCGACCGATACCGGCGTCTGGGGCGACTACTTCGCTCCCGGCCTCCACGACGCCTTCGGTGCCCTTTGGCCACTCGTGCTGGGCGCGGCGGCCCTGGCGGCGCTGCTGGCGCTGCTCAGGGGGCGGGACCGGGTCGTGCGCTGGATGGGCGGCGTCGCCCTCTTCGGGCTTCTCGCCTACGTCTTCACCCCGCTCAGCGCCGCCGGCGCCGACGGCGCTCCGGAGGCCTTCGGGATCAATATCCGCTACCTCTACGGCGCTCTGCTGGCGTCCCTGGCGCTGCTGCCGCTGCCCCGCTTCTTCGACCGAGGGCGGCGCCAGTGGTGGCTGCTGGCGGCCCTGCTGGCTGTGCTGGCGCTGACCGACCGCGGCGACGCCGTGCTCAGGGATCCGGACCGGCCCTTCGCGCTGGCGCTGATCGTCCTCGCGGTCCTGGTCCCGGCAGCGCTGCTGTGGGCGCGGGGGAGGGGGGCGAGCCGCGGCATCGTCGGTGCCGGCTTCGCGGCCCTGGCCCTCGCCGTGGTCGCGATCGGCTACCCGGTCCAGCGCCACTACCTCGACGAGCGCTTCCGCAACGAGGTCGCGGCCGAGAGCATTCCCGGGATGGGCCTGGACTCCGCCTACCGTTGGGCCCGCGACGTCGGCGACGCCCGCATCGGCCTCGCCGGCACCACCGCCGGCTTCGCCCGGTACGGCTTCTACGGCACCGATCTCTCCAACCGGGTGGTCTACCTCGGCGAAGCGGGCCCGCACGGCGCCTTCAACGCGATCCCGACCTGCGCCGGCTTCCGCGCCGCCGTCAACGCCGCCGACCTCGACTACTTGGTCACCGCGCCCTTCCTCAACTTCCTCGACCCCGGTGACCCGATCGCCTCGCCCGAGGCGCGCTGGCTGCGTGGGGAGTCGGGAGTCGAGCCGGTCCAGCGCAGCGGCGCGGTGACCGTCTGGAAGGTCACCGCCGAGCTCGACCCCGGCGCCTGCGGCCCGCGCGACGCGCCCCTGCGCGAGATCCCCGATACCGGCACTGGGTAGTCTCGGCTCGGTGAGCTATCCGCTCGAGAACGCGCTGTTCCAGTGGGAGGACGGCTACCGCGCGTACCAGGCCCTCGGCGACCCGCGCGAGCGCCGCCTCGCCGACCGGGTCATCGGCGCGGTCAGGGAAGAGCTGCGGCGGCGGATCGGGCCGACCTTCACCGCCGGCGAGCTGGCCGAGCTCTACGGCCGTGGCACCGACTGGTGCCTGCAGGTGGCGATCGACGTGGCGCCGGCCGCGGAGGGCGACGCGCAGTCGCTGGCTGACGCGGCCTTCTGGCTCTACTTGAGAGGCGCCGGCGACTTCGCCGGCGGCAGGCAGCTACTCGTCTGAGTCTGAGTCGTCCGAGCCTTCGGGCTCGGGAGCGGGGGAGCCGGCGCGGCGGATGACGATCTGGTCGGCGTCGATGCGGACGGTGACCTCGCGTTTGCCCGCCCAGTGCTCGGCGTAGACCGGGTTGTCCTTGACCGAGGCGTCGAGCCAGAGCCCGTAGCCCTCGTCTTCGCCGTGGTCGAAGGTCGCCTCGAGCTCTTTGCGCCGGCCGCGTCCACCGCGGCGGCCGCGACGGCGGCGGCGTTTGGGACGACCCTCGGGGCCGGAGCCGCGCTCGGAGTCCTCGTCGGAGCGCTCCTCGCCGTCCTCGTCCTCGTCGTCCTCTTCGGGCTCCTGCTCGGCGGCAGCGGCCTCGATCTCGGCTTCGATCTCGTCGCGGAGGTCGATTTCGCTGGAGCCGGCGTTCTCGTCGTCGGCGGAGAGGTCGTACTGCTTGCGGAACTCGCGCAGCTCGGTGGCGCTGATCTCCAGCTGGTGGGCGATCCAGGCGTCCGTCCGCCCCTGGTGCACCCAGGCGCGGATCTGGTTCAGCTGCGGCTTCAGTGAGCGTCGGGCCATCGGCGCGCGAGTCTATTCAAGTGAGAGGTTCGTTCGCGGAGCGCTAGGCCATCAAGAAGGCAAGCGCCTCGAACATGGCGATCACGACGACGACGACGGTGACGGTCAGGCAGACGGCGAGGACGCTGAAGCGAACCTTGCTGTGCTGCTCGGTGCGGTTGATTTTCCGCGCCCGGGAGCGGTTGGCGGCACGCCGGCGCAGCTGCTCGCGGCGGCGGCGCTCGAGTGAGGTCTCCTGCTCGAAGGCGTTCTCGAACTGGGAGATGCTTTGTCTCATTCTCATAGAGGGTGGTCCAAAAGGACCGCGGGGCACCGTAGCAAAGCCGCGAGGATCGGTTCAGGGCTAGCAGGCGCCCCAGAGGCCGCGGCCGGCCCGCGCCGCCCGCAGCTCCAGGCGCCGGAAAAGCGCGCTGTGGAGCGTATTGGGCGGGATCCTCAGGGTTCGCGCCAGCCCCCTGCGAACGAGCTCGGCATTGAACAGCTCGTGATCGATGAACGCGTAGGCGAGCAGGCGGTCGTAGACGTCGCGACGCTCGGCCCCCAGGACCAGGCGCACCGTCTGCCCCTCGAGGACGCGGTGGGTGAAGCTCGAGGCCTCGGCCCCGAAGCACTCGACGGGCGCTTCGGGCTTGACCGTCTCCGGGGTATCGACCCCGATCAGGCGCACGTCCTCGACCTCGTCGCCGATCCGCGCTTCGATCGTGTCCCCGTCGACCACCCGGGTGACATAGGCGTCGACGCGGCTCGGCCCGCTCTCGCCGGCGCTGAGCTCCCCATCCCACGGTCGCACGATGAGGAGGGCGACCCCGACGAGCAGCAGCACGCTGCCCGGTCGGCCCCTCCTCATCGGACCGAACCCCTAGGGGGTGCGGCGGACGTTGGAGAGCAGCGTCTCCTTGATCTGCCCGACGATCTCCAGCGCCTCGTTCCACTCGCGCTGCCAGACGTTGCGGCCGAAGATGACACCGGAGCCGCCTGCCTCCATCACCTCGCGGGTGTTAGTGAGAACGGTCTCGTCGTCGGTCTTGGAGCCGCCGGAGAGGACGACCAGGGCGCGCCCGGCAGATTCGACGCACTGGCGAATCGCCTCCGCCTGGTCGACCTGCATCTCGTTATAGGGAGCGGGGGCGTCCTTGTCCTTGCCGGGATCGATCTTCGGCATGTTGAGCTTGACGATGTCGGCGCCCATCTCCATCGCCATCCGCGCTGCGTAGTCGATCGCGTAGAAGGAGTTGGCGCTGCCCTTGGCGTCGATGTTTTCGCCGCGTGGGTAGGACCAGATCACCAGCGGCATCCCGAAGCGATCGCAGTCCTGGCGTACCTGGCGCAGCTGGGCAAGATCCTCGTCCTGGCGCGGGGAGCCGACGTAGAGCGTGTAGCCGATCGCGTCGGCGCCGAGCCGGACGCCGTCCTCGACGCTGGAGTTGCAGGAGGAGAACGACTTCGCCGAAGAGGGGATGTCGGTCTTGCCGTTGACCTTGAGGATCAGCGGCACCCGGCCGGCGTAGTCCGGGTAGTACTTCTCGGCCATGCCGATCTGACAGGCGAGCGCCGAGTAACCGGCCTCGGCCGCGAGCCGGAACTGGTAGTCGGGGTCCTTGGAGGCGGGATTGGGGAAGAAGTCGCGCGGCCCATGCTCGATCCCCTGGTCGATCGGCAGCAGCATCAGCGTTCCGTTGCCGGGACCGAACTCGAACAGCAGCCGGTGCAGGCGAGCGCGTTTGCCGGGCGGCAGGGCCGCAAGCAGCGATTTCTGCTCGGTCAGACTCTTCAGCTCCACGTAATTTCCTCCTCGAAGACGGGTGTCCCCGGAGTATGCCACCGGAAAGCGGAGCGGGGCACCGGACAAGAGGGTTATTCTCGGTGGACCATGAGCGAGACTGAGCTCAGCGTCATTTGCAAGAACTGCGGCTCCGAGGTCAGTCCCTACGTCACCGAGTGCCCCTACTGCGGGACCCGGTTGCGCAAGCGGGCGCCGAAGCTGGAGCGGCGCGGCGACGGCCTCGAGGCCCAGCGCCCGCGCCGCAGGCGGCGGCCGCGGCTGCTGCCGCGCCGGCGGGCTCGCGCGGAGGCGGCGCCCCGTCCCTTCCGTCCCTACGCCACGCTCGCCTTCATCCTCGGCTCCGCCGTCCTGCTGCTGATCCAGAAGGTCAGCGGCGACGCGCTCTCGACTTTCGGCGGGCTGCTGGTCCCGCTCGACGACGAGTGGTGGCGGTTCCTGACGGCCCCGTTCGCCTACGTCAACGTCGGGTACCTCTTCGTCGTCGCGCTCGGTCTGGCGATCTTCGCGCCGGGGCTCGAGCGCCGGCTCGGCAGCTTCCCCACGGCGGTGCTGCTGCTGGGCAGCGGTGCCCTCGGGATGCTGGCCGCCAGCGGCGTCGCCAATGTCCGGGACGATCTCGCGGTGATCGCCGGCGGCAACGGCATGGCGCTCGGTGCCCTCGCCGCCTGGTTCGCGATCCGCCGGGCCGAAGCGAAGGGGGCGATCGACCAGGAGTACGACACGATCGGCGTTGCGGTCGCCGCCGCGGTCCTGATCGCGCTGCCGCTCTTCGTCCCGACCGCGGACCTCGTCGCTGGCCTGGTTGGTGGCCTCGTCGGCGCTCTCGCCGGTCTGGCGGCCGCCGCCCTGAGCCCCTCCGACTGACTAGGCTGATCCGGTGCCGGAGGAGAGCGAGTTCGAGGCCGCGATCGAGCGACTGCTGGACCCGCAGCGCTTCTCCGAGGCCGAGCGCGTCGTCGCCCGGGCGGCACCGCAGCTGCAGAAGGTGCTGATCGCGGCGCTTGCCGAGGGCGGCTGGTTCGGCGAGCCGCACGAGGCGGAGGCGCTGCGGGCGGCCACCGTCCCCGATCCCGACGAGCGCATCGCCGCCGTCCGCGCCCTGCTCGCCGAGGAGGCGCGGATGGGGATGATGGTCGGCGTCGCCGTCGGCTGGGCACTGAAGGAAGAGCTGACCGACCCAACGGAACCAAAGGGAGAGAGCTGAGATGGAGATCAAGTTTCATGGCCAGTCCTGCTTCGAGCTGAGCGACGGCAAGGCGACGCTGCTGATCGATCCGTTCCTCAAGCCCAACAACCCGGCCGCGGTGGCGAGCGCCGAGGAGGTCGAGCCGACCCACATCGCGCTCTCCCACGGTCATGCCGACCACGTCGCCGACGCGGTCGCGGTCGCCAAGCGCACCGGCGCCCACTGCATCGCGATGGTCGAGCTGGCGAACTGGCTCGAAGGGCAGGGGGTGGAGAACGTCAGCGATCCCAACTTCGGCGGTACGGTCAGCTTCGACGGGGGGTCGGTCAAGCTGGTCCCCGCCTGGCATACGAATACGGTCCCGGGCTCCGAAGAGGCCCCCTACAGCGCCGAGCACGGCATCGTCATGGGCCCGGCCGCGGGGTTGATCGTCAAGCTCGGCGGCAGGACGATCTACCACGCCGGCGACACCTGCCTCTTCGGCGACATGAAGCTGATCGCCGAACGCGACCCGGTCGACGTCGCCCTGCTGCCGATCGGCGGTCACTACACGATGGATCGCCACGACGCCGTCGTCGCGGCCGAGCTCGTCGGGGCCGAGACGGTGATCCCGATGCACTACGACACCTTCCCGCCGATCGAGACCGACGCAGCGGCGTTCAAGGCCGACGTCGAGGCCCAGACCCCTTCGCGGGTCGTGCTGCTGAAGCCGGGCGAGACGCACGGCTTCTAAGAAGAACTGGCCAGCTGGCCAGGCTTGAGGTAGCCTCGCTCGGACCACGCAGCCGACCGGAGGGGAGCTGAAGATGGGGGCCAAAGAGGCTTCGGGGACCCAGTCCAGGACCGAGCGGGCCGACTTCCAGGAGACCGCCGACCCGGCGCTGATCGAGGCGGCCGACCGCACCGCCGACGTCAAGCTCCTCACCTACGTGGAGCTCTACCTGCTCTGGGAGCGCCAGCAGTGGCAGACGCAGGAGCTCGACTTCTCCCGCGACCGCGAGGACTGGCACGAGCGGATCAGCCCGGAGGAGCGCTTCCAGCGCATGTACGGGCTCTCCTCCTTCTTCATCGGCGAGCAGAAGGTCGCCGAGGAGCTGGGGCCGATCATGCGCGCCGCCCCGACCGAGGACCAGAAGATCTTCCTCTGCACCCAGATCGCCGACGAGGCCAGGCACGTCCGCTTCTTCGAGCGTTTCTACCGCGAGGTGGGGGTGCTCGAGTCCGACGGTCTCGGCGCGATGCTGGAGGAGACCTCGGCCCACCTCAACGACAACTTCGGCCGCCTCTTCGACGAGATGCTGAAACAGCGGACCGACCGCCTCGCGGCGGAGCCCGAGGACGGCGAGGCGCTGGTCGAGGCGGTGACGCTCTACCACATGGTCATCGAGGGAATGCTGGCCCTCACCGGCCAGCACTTCATCATGGACTTCAACGAACGCGAAGGGACGCTGCCGGGCTTCGTCGAGGGCTTCGCCAAGGTCGCCCGCGACGAGCACCGCCACGTCGCCTTCGGCTCCGTCTTCCTGCGCGAGAAGGCGCACGAGGACGAGCGCTACAAGCGGGCGATCCAGCGCACCCTCGAGGAAGCCCTGCCGGTCGCCGATGGCGTTCTCTCACCGCCCTGGGCCGAAGCGGACGACTTCGAGCTGTTCGGCTACTCGCTCGAGGAGACCCGGCAGTTCGCCGGCACCTGTCTGATGCGGCGCCTCAAGGTCATCGGCCTCGGGTAGCGCCCCCGCGGGGCGGCGCCTCTAGTAGGGGTCCTAGGCGGCCGGGTCGGCGGGCTCCGCAGGCGCTTCGCCTTCGGAGCCGGAGCTTGCCGGCGGCGGATTTTCGGCCGGAGGTGCTTCGGTGGGCGGCGCTTCGGCCGGCGGCGGCGGCGCCGGTTCGGTGACCGGCGGGCTGGTCGCCGGCGGCGCCGGGCTGGTGGCAGGGGGGGTGCCGCCGACGGTGACGACGACAGTCCCGCCGCCGCTATGGGGGGCGCCGGCGGTGCTGCCGGCCTGGGGCGTGGCGGCGGTGACCGATTCGACCGTCGGGTCGCCGCTGCTGATGGTTTCCTCGCCAGTCGCCTGACCGGTTGCTTCGGTCTGGGCGGGAGCGACGGGTGCGGGCTCGACCGCGGCGGGCTCGGGGGCCGGCTCGACCACGGGGAGCGGCGCCGGGGTTGCGGCCGGAGCCTCGATCGCGACTGCCTTTGGCGCGCTGACCTGTGCCGGCGCGAGCGCCGGGCCGGTCTGAAGGGGGAGCTGGCGCTGGGAGACCTTGGGCTGGGGGTCGACCGGGGTGCCGGAGTGCTGCTTGACCTCTACGGCACCGGCGGTGAGCACCGCCGCGGTGACGACTCCGGCGACCGCCTTGGTGCCGATCGCGCCGCCGATCGCGCCGATCCCTCCCGCCGCGCTGCCGCCGCCGATCGCGGCACCGACGCCGCCGACCGCACCGGCGCCGACCGCGCCGCTGGCCGCCGCGCCCGCGCCCGCGGCGCCCGCGGTCCCGGCGGCACCGCCACCGGCGCCGCCGAGCCCGAGCTTGGCAGCGATGAAGCCCTTCAGCGCGACCAGGGCGCCGACCGGGAACAGCGCCGCCAGGGCCTTCTCGTTGGAGCGGACCTGGGCGCGGAAGTCGGCGCATTCCTCGCACTCGCGAACGTGGCGGCGGACCGGGCCGGAGACCTTGCGCAGCCCCTCGGCGGCCTCGGAGAGCTCGACCCGGACCTCGCCGCAGGTCAGCAGCCGTGCCTGGCTCGCCTCGGCGAGCGAGATCCGTGCCCGCACCAGCAGCGACTTGACCGAGGGCACCGTGGTCTCCATCGCCGCCGCGATCTCCTCGTAGGAGAGGGCGTCCATCTCACGCAGCAGCAAGGCCGAGCGCTGGGTCTCGGGAAGTTTCTTGACGTCGACGAGGAGCTGGCGGAACTCCTCGCGGTTGTGGACCCGCTCGGCGGTGGAGGAGGCCTCGACCGCCGGCACCATGTCCATCGATTCCTGCGCGTCGGCGGTCGGCTTGCGCAGCTGGTTGAGGCAGCGGTTGCGGGCGATCCGGTAGAGCCATGGGCGCAGGTTGATCTCGCGCTCGTCGCGGAGCATCGCTTTGTAGGCGTTGACGAAGACCTCCTGCAGCACGTCCTCGGCGTCCTCGGTGGAGCCGAGCATCTGGCGGCAGAATCCGAGCAGGCGCCCCTGGTAGCGATCGACGATCGTCTCGAAGGCGCCGGGGTTGCCACCGCGCACCATGGCGACCAGCCGCGCGTCGCCCTGCAGCTTGAGCAGGGGGGAGCGCCGGGCCAACAGTCCGCGGCGACTGGCGTGCGTGAGTGCTGATGCCTCCAAGCTCTCCTCCAGGGAAGGCGTTGTTTCCTGTACCTAAGGACACCGTAACAGCGGCGGAGTTGCGTCCTTGCAAGTTTTAACGCGGGTTTAGGCCCGTTTGTCAGGGGATACCATCGGCCTGCCCGGGTGGCGAAACTGGCAAAAGCGGCGCCCTTAAAAGGCGCTGCCCCGTAAGGGGCTTGCGGGTTCGAGTCCCGCCCCGGGCACTCCCTTATAGGCTCGCGCGATGGAGCACGGGGGGCGGATCGTCGCGCAGGCGCTGAAATCGCGCGGAGTCGACCACCTCTTCACGCTGTCGGGGGGACATCTGTTCTCCATATATGACGGCTGCGAGGAGGAGGGGGTCGGGATCGTTGACGTGCGGCACGAGCAGACCGCCGTCTTCGCCGCCGAGGGGATGGCCAAGGCGACGCGGAAGCTGGGCGTCGCGGCGCTGACCGCGGGGCCCGGGGTGACCAATGGGCTCAGCGCGATCGCCGGCGCCCAGGCGAACAACTCGCCGGTCGCGGTGCTGGGTGGGCGGGCGCCGGAGCTGCGCTGGGGCTCGGGCTCGCTGCAGGAGATCGATCACCTTCCCTTCGTCTCGCCTCTGGTCAAGTCGGCGCAGACGGTCAAGGAGCCCGGACGGATCGCGGCGATGACCGCGGCGATGCTGGATCAGGCGCTCGCGGCCCCGAGCGGGCCGACCTTCCTCGATTACCCGCTGGACGTCGTCTTCACCGAGGCCGAGCCGGAGATCCCGCCTTTGCCGCCGGCCGCGGCCGGCGAGCCGGCGGCGGGGGTGGAGGAGGCCGCGGCGCTGCTGGCCGCGGCCGAGCGGCCGGCGATCATGGCCGGCAGCGGCCTCTACTGGGGACACGGCGAGGAGGAGCTGCGGACGCTGGCGGAGGCGCTTGGCATCCCCGTCTTCCTCAACGGCCTCGGCCGCGGTTGCCTCCCGGCCGACCACCCTCTCGCCTTCAGCCGCGCCCGCGGCACGGCGCTGCAGGGGGCGGACGTGGCCCTGGTCGTCGGCGTGCCGATGGACTTCCGGCTCGGCTTCGGCGGCAGCTTCGGCGAGGAGACGAAGCTCGTCCGCCTCGACGTCGCCGAGAACGCGCTCAGCGCCAACCGGGCGCCGCAGCTCGATCTGGTCGGCGACGTCAGGGCGAGCCTGGCGGCGATCCGCGAGGCCGCCGGCACGGAGTCCCGCAGCGGCCGCTGGCTGGAGGAGCTGCGCGAGGTCGAGGGCGAGAAGCGGGCGGCCGAGCTGGAGGAGCTGAACGACTCGCGCTCGCCGCTGCACCCGGTCCGCATATATAAGGAGCTAGCGGCGGCCTTGGACCGCGACGCGATCGTGATCGGGGACGGCGGGGACTTCGTCTCCTACGCCGGTCGCTTCATCGACACCTTCGAGCCCGGCTGCTGGATGGACCCGGGGCCCTTCGGGTGCCTCGGCGCCGGGCCGGGCCAGGCGATCGGCGCCAAGGTCGCCCACCCCGACCGCCAGGTCTGCCTGCTGCTCGGTGACGGCGCCTTCGGCTTCGCCGGCATGGAGTTCGACACTATGGCGCGTCACGGTCTCGGCGTGGTCGGCGTGATGGGCAACAACGGCATCTGGGCGCTGGAGCACCACCCGATGAAATTCCTCTACGGCTACTCGGTGGCGGCCGAGCTGCGCCCGGAGACCCGCTACGACCAGCTGGTCGAATCGCTGGGCTGCGACGGCATCCTCGTGCGTGACCCGGCGGAGCTGCAGCCGGCGCTCGAGCGGGCCTTCGAGTCGGGGCGCCCGACCCTGGTCAACGTCCTCACCGACCCCGAGGTCGTTTACCCGCGCAAGTCGAACTTGGCTTGACAGAGCCAGATATGGCCGCAGCTCGGCGCTGCTGAAGAGGGCGGGGGCGGAAACGAGAATCGGCCGCCTTCGCGGGCGGCCGATTCAAGCTGGCCCCTCAGGACGGGCAGGGGTACGTCTTCAGGGACCATGTGTATTCGATGGGCCCAGACGGCGGGAGGCGCCATGATGCGGCAATCGCCTAAGCCCTGTTAACCAGGTCTGAGCGGTGGATTAACCACTGCTCTTCTCCGGTGAGCCGATTATGCGCTCGGCTATCCGCTGCGTCTAGTTGCTCCCAACCCCACTACTCATAACCAGGTAGTGCCGACCTACCAACTTTTATGGCAAGGGAGTTGCGCTTAACCCAACTGTCCTGTTGGGAATGGCGAGCCTGTCCACCCGGTACCGCGAAGTTCTCAGAGCGAAGAGTCGGTGCTCAGGCGCGGATCTTGGCCGCGTGAATCGCCGTGCCGTAGAGGATGTCGTGCTCGGAGACCTCGATCCGCTCGAGCTCGAAGGCGCGCATGGTCTCGATCAGGATCACCACGCCGGCGACGATCGTCGGCGCCCGGGCGGGGTGCAGGCCGGGGATCTCGACCCGCTGCGCGAGCGGGGCGGAGGCCAGCCGCGACAGCATCCGCTGGATCGAGCGCAGGGAGAGGACGTGGCCATGGACCCGCGCCGGGTCGTAGGGCTCAAGCTCCATCTCCACCGCGGCCAGCGAGGTCGGGGTGCCGGCGACGGCGATCCCGGCGCTGGCCACGAGCCCGTCGCCGACGGCGGCCTCGATCAGCCCGCGCACGTCGGCGGCGAGCGATTCCAGCTCGACCGCGGTGGGGGGGTCGGAGGCGATGTGGCGCTCGCTGTGGCGGACGACGCCGGCCTGCAGCGAGGCGTGGAAGGAGATCTCGGCGCCGGTGCCGACGATCAGCTCGGTCGAGCCGCCGCCGATGTCGACGACCAGCGTCGGCTCGGTGGGGCTGTTCTCCGAAGTGGCACCGAGGTACGTGAGCCGCGCCTCCTCCTCGCCATCGAGCACCCGGGCCGAGAGCGCGAACCGCTCGCGCAGCTCGGCGACGAAGGCGCTGCCGTTCTCGGCGTCGCGAACGGCGCTGGTCGCGATTGCTTCGACGACTTCGGCCCCCAGCTCCTCATAAGCGCTGACGTAGCCGCCGATCGCCTCACAGGCGTCCTCGATCGCCTCCGCCGACAGCCGCCCGGCGAGGTCGACCCCCCGGCCCAGCCGCGTCACCTGACTGCGCCGCTCGGCCGGCGACACCTTCCCATCCGCGACGTCGGCCACCAGCAACCGCGCCGAGTTGGTGCCGACGTCGATCACCGCGACCCTTGTGGACCCCCCGCTCATTGGGCGGGGACTCTAGACCGCCGCAAAGCCGGGAAGTCCCTTGCGCAATGCGCAACCCCCTGCCCCCACGCCATCTCCCCATTGCTACCATCAGCGAACCGCCGCGGGGTGGAGCAGCCAGGTAGCTCGTCGGGCTCATAACCCGAAGGTCGCAGGTTCGAATCCTGCCCCCGCTATTTCACGAAAGCCCCGCAAATGCGGGGTTTTCGTCTTTCTTGGGGCGCAGACAAAGGGGTTCAAAAACGCCCATGGGGCAAGCCCTGGGGCAAGGTGAGGTCAAAGTGAGGTCGATTTAGACCTTGCGCGGCGGTCCCGGTCCACCTACGTTCGGCCGCGAGAAACGCGAATAAGTGGCCCCGGCGGCGCGCTAACGCCCCGGGGCCCGGCACCGAAGAAACGACCTTCGATGCGAGAGAGACCGTACCGACGTAGGCCGCCCTGGACCGCGTCGTCGGCTCGTTCTCGGTGCCCCTACCGGGAGGAGGGGCAGCCAATGCCCGAGACGACCATCACCATCTACCGCGACCAGCGCGCCGGGCTCTACGAACTGGTCCGCAATCACCTCGGCAGCATCGAGGACTTCTGGATCGCGCTGGAGCGGACCCGAGACTTCGCCAAGGCCGAGCGGTTGGCCTTGGAGTTCTCCGAAGACTTCCGGCTGTTGGACGACATCGGCTGGCACCCGCACGACCAGCGCGAGACGTTCGATCTGACGATGCCGGTGCACGACCTGATGGAACTGCTCAGGCGTCTGCACGGCGAAGCCGTCCAGATCCTCGTCGGGTCGGCCGGCAGCGAGGCCCGGTCTCGCCGCGACGATGCCGACACTGATCGACGCTTCCAGCTCGGCTACGAGACCTGCGAGAAGGTGCTGGCTGAGCTCGATCCGCGGGGCGGGCAGTCAGCGTGACCGCGTCGGAGGAGGCCGGACAGGAACTGGGGCCGTACACGGAGGTCAGCGATGGCTTGATCCTTGAGGCCGTCGATCGGGCGGTCCGCGGATCGACACGATCTTGAAAGTGTCGGCCGGAGTCGAAGCCTCTCCGTGCGACCTGATGGCCGGCCTGCGCTGGTGCCCCGGCCGCTACATCGAGGGCGAGTTCTACGTCGAGGATCATTCCGCCTCGTCGTCGGCATCCGGCGAGCGGAAGGCAGGGAAGGCATGAGCTTCGGCCGGAAACAGCCCCTCCCGCCCTCCGACGAGCTGCGGCAAAGACTTGGGGCCAACGTGCGGAAGCATCGGAAGCGGCTGGGGATCAGCCAAGAGGAGTTTGCCTTCCGGGCCGAGATTCATCCCACGGCGGCCTCTAAATTGGAGATTGGTCAGACCCTGCCCTATATCCACACCATCATGCGCGTGGCGGGAGGACTGGGGGTGACGACGGACGATCTCAGCGTAGGCATTCTCTGGACGCCGCCCGAAACGATCATCACTCCAGGCGTCTTCGAGGTGCCGGACGACCCCGATCTCACGGCAGAGGTCGCCGCACTCCGCGCGCAGGCAACCTCGGGCAAAGGCCGGAAACTATGAACAGGCCGATCCCAGCCAGGGAATTGCCCTACGAGGCGAGGTCGCGAATCGCGGACAACGTGTTCCTCTTGCGGAAGCGCGCGGGCTACTCGCAGGAAGACCTCGGCAAACTGGCGATGGTCTCAGTGGATCGGATCGGCAAGATCGAGAACGGTCGAGTTACCGGCAAGTTCGACACCTACGTGAGGCTTGCCGGGTCACTGTCTGTCCGGGTCCATGGCGGGGGTGACGTGGACTCCCGCCAGTATCGAGATGGAAGTTGACGCCGTCTACGAGGTCGAGTTCGACGTAGAAGCTCCCTGACGGTTACGGGGGATCAGCGACAACCGTCCTTTAGTGGAGCCCGACCATCACCTTGGGCTCAGGAAGCGTTCCGTCGGGTAGGTTGGGATAAAGCCCGACTTGGCGAGGAGGAAGCCCATGAGAATCAAGCTAGGACGCCCTTCACCAGCGATGGCGGTTGCGTTGCTGGCTCTCTTCCTCGCGGTCGGCGGCAACGTCGTCGCTTACGGGCTGGGCCGGAACTCGGTCCACTCTCGCGACATCGCGCCTGGAGCTGTAAGGGCGAATGACCTCGGCAAGTTCCGACTCCGCACGTCCGGCCCGATCCTCGATCGGGACGCCACGGCCCATGACGGCATCTACGCCCAGGCCGGCGGACGGGCGAAATGCAAGCGGGGTGAGCGGCTAATCACTGGCGGCTCTCAGGCGAGTGAAGGCGAAGCTGCCACTCCGTATATGCGGATCGTGGACTCGGGGCCGGTACAAGCCGAACGATCCTGGCAAGTGAGGTGGGCTTCCGACATGGGCGGAGCGGCAGGCGAGGACTTCGTCGTTATCGCCCTCTGTCTAGTCCGATAGCCCGCCGCGGACGCCGATTCGACGTGCTGGTCCCGTGATCCCGCGGAGCGAGAAAACGTCGCGGCTCTGTTTGAAGAACGTCTGATTATCCATCCTCATAAGTGGGTATTAGCCCCGGTTGCATAATGAGTCGCTGAGGTAGGCGACTCGCGGAAATCGGAGGCGGCAGTGAGCGATTTCGGCAGCGGCGGCAATGAGTGAGGGGACCACTTTCGCCCCTTCTCGCCCTGTAGGGGTGATGGACTCTGATCCTTCGACCACGATCCCCGCGAGCGGCAGCGACGCCCTGCTCGACAGCTTCGTCCGTGGTGAGCGCGGGGGGAAGCTCCGAACGCAGCTAACCACCCGGTACCCGGAGTGCTCCGCGGAGCAGATCGAGGAGGCGGTGCAGTACGCCTGCAAAGCCTTCCTGGATGAGGCGGAAGACGTTTCGGCGCCGGGCACGGTCTACGCCTGGATTCGTACGGCGGCCTTCCGCCACCTGAACCGCGAAGCCGATCGCCACCGGCGCGAGCTCTCGGTCGATCCCGTCGAGGACGGGATCGCGGCGTTCGCCGCCGAGGAGCCGGGTCCCGCCGAGGAGCTGATCGCCCTCGAAGACGACGCCGACCTGGCGATGCTCGTGGAGGAGGTCTCCTCCTCGCTGCCGGATCGGAGGCGGGACGTGCTCGCCCTCTACGGCGCCGGCTACAGGCGCCCGCAGATCGCCGACCGCCTCGGCCTGAGCGAACGCACCGTCAAGCGCGACCTTCTCGCGATCATGGAACAGGCGCGAGCGACCCTGGCTCGGCTTGTCGGCGGCGGCTGCGAGCGCGGCGAGCCGCTGGTCGTCCGCTTCGTCTGCGGCGTCTCGACGCCGGACGAGTCGGCCCAGGCGCGCGAGCATCTGTCTCACTGCGAGCGCTGCACGCTGCTCTCCGAGAAGCTGATGGCCTGGCGCGAGAAGGCCGGCGCGATGCTGCCGGCCCCCGTCGCCGAAGGCGCCAGCCCCGGCGTGCTGGAGCGGCTGGCGCATAAGGCCACGGAGGGAGCCGCCACCTTCAAGCAGCAGATCCTCGACGGCGGCGCCCAGCTCAAACAGCAGGCGACGACGACGTACACGCGCGCGGCCGAATACGCACCGTCACTTGCCGGCGGTCGGCCCGGTACCGCCACGGCCTTGGTCGCGGGCTGCCTTGCGGTGGGCGGCGGCACGGCCTACTGCGTCGATCAAGGGGTCGATCCGCTGGGCGCGGCGAGGGGATTGATCGCCTCGGCGCCCGAAGCCGATTCTGAACCCGCGACCGAGCCGCCCGAAGCCGAATCGACGGGTCCTGAATACGTGCCGGCCGAACCGCCCGCAGAAGAAGCGCCCGCCCCGGAACCGACCCCCGAACCAGAGCCGCAGGCCCAGCCAGAGCCCGAACCCGAGCCCTCGCCGCCCCCGGAGTTTGAACCGGCTCCCGAACCCGAACCGACCTATGAAGCCCCGGCCCCTGAACCCGAACCCGCCCCCGTCCCGCAGAACGCAGGGCCGCAGTTCTGAGGACCGGGAGGACCGTGATGCGGCCGGCGACGAGAAACGTTCACGGCGCAGCGGCACTCGCCGCCGTCCTCGCGATCCTGGTCGTCCTCGCAGCTCCCCGGTCGGCAGCGGCTGGCGAATACACGATCTCCGCCTGTCAGGCCGACGGGGCCGGCTATGCGAGCTTGGCCTTTGAAAACTTCGCCACCCGAGGGATGAAGTGGCGGCGGGCCTGCGATCCACTGGGACCGCCCCTGCGCGGATTGATCGCTGCGAACGTGCCGGGCACCGGCCGGGTCGCGCGCGGGGCGCAGTCCGGCTTCATCCTCGCCGCCCCGCCCGGCACGACGTTCGCGCGCCTGCGCTGGTCGGGGCATGCGCAGCGCCGCGACTGCCGCTACGCCCTACAGCTCTACGCCGAGCGTCCCGGCACCTCGCCGGTCTCGATTAAGAACGTCCGCGCCAACCGCAACTGCCCACGCCCCGACTCCGCCCAGGCGTCAGCCGCGCGCTTGCGCGCATACGACCTCGGCGGCGCGACGCGGATCGTCCAGCGCATCGTCTGCGTCGGCGCTCCCTCGCGGGAGTTCTGCTCATCGCGCGGCCAGAACTTCATCCTCACCTTCGCCGCCGAGGCGACCGTGGTCGATGGGACCGCTCCGTCAGTGGGGATCGTCCCGGATAAACCGCTCACCCTGGGCCAGTGGGTGAGTGGAGGGCAGACTTTCAACTACGACGCCTCCGACAACGTCGGAATCAAAAGCGCGTCTGCGTTGGTCAGCGGCGGGGTGCGCGGCAGCCAGGCGGGCGAGTGCGACTACGCGAAGACGGTCCCTTGCACCAGCGGCTCGGGCCGCATTGATGTCGATACTGCGGAGGTCCCCGAAGGCACGCAGCCGCTGACTGTCACGGCCGAAGACGCTGCGGGCAACCGCGCTGACTCCGCCGCCGTCACGGTTCGGATCGACAACACCGCGCCGGGCGCGGTGCCGATCGGCGTCGGCGGCGGCGAGGCATGGCGGAACAGCAACGACTTCGATGTCGCCTGGGCCAATCCGGCTGAGCCCGACCGGGCGCCGATCAGCGCCGCCCACTACCGCCTCTGCCGCGTGGCCGGCGAGGAGTGCGTGAGCGGCGATCGCGCCGGGCCGGCGATCACGGCGCTCGACAACCTCACGGTTCCTTCGCCCGGAGAGTGGGAGCTGAGGCTGTGGCGGGAGGACGCCGCCGGCAACCAGGAGGTCGCGAACGCCTCCCAGCCGGTTCGGCTGCGCTTCGACCCGGAGCCGCCGCAGCTCGGCTTCGAGGCTCTGAGCGTCGAGGACCCGACGCGGGTTTCCGTGCTCGTCACCGACCGCATCTCCGGGCTCGGCGGGGGCGGGATCGAGCTCAGCCAGGCAGGGTCGGGCACCTGGCAGGTCCTGCCGACGAGCCAGGAGGGCGATCGCCTCATCACGCGGATAGACGATGCCGCGCTGCCGCCGGGTGACTACGAGATGCGCGCCACCGCCCACGACCAGGCGAGCAACCTCGCCGGCACGGACCGGCGCCTCGACGGCCAGCCGATGCGGGTGAGGCTGCCGCTGCGGATCGCGACCTCGATCAAGGCGGGCGTCCTCGTCAAGCGCACTGTCACCCGCAAGGGCGGGAAAGGCAAGGTGCGCCGCATCGTCCTCGAGTGCGAGGTCTGCGGCTTTGACTTCTTCGAGACCTATGGCGAGAGAGGCAATGGGTTCGCCGAGTGCCATCACAAGCTGCCGCTCTCCCACGGCACCCGCTCTACCTATCTCCGCGATCTAGCGGTCGTATGCGCGAACTGCCACCGCATGCTCCATCGCGGCGACTCCCTCACCGTGGAGGAGCTTCGCGACGGCCTGAGTCGAACCCCCTGATTCCCGAATCGCAGACTTGCGGGATGCCGAAGCAGGCCTGGGCTGCTGGGGCAAGAAATGGGGCAAGAAGCCCCACAGACTCCAGCCGATCTCAGCCGATCTCGATCTCGCGAAAACCGCTCTAGGCCGCGCCCCACAGTGCCCAGCCGAGTCAGGGGGGCGCGCTCATAATCGGACCGTCCTTGCGGAAACCCGAAGGTCACAGGAGTTTCCCCGCCTTGCGAACAAATTTCTGGACCCCTCCGATGGGAGCTAGCGCGGGAGCGACCGGAAATCCAAGGGAGCCACAAACTACTGACAACTTTTCCGAATACCCGAAATAGGCTTGACCTACACCTCGGTTCCTTCTACGGTCCCCTCGAGTTGTCTCGTTCCTCTTCCATCATCCGCCAAGCAGCGCTTTTTGTTGCGTTGGTCGTCGTTCTGGGAATCGGCGGTGCGGCATCGGCGACGGCCACGCCTCCCACTGAGCCGTTCAGTCCGGAAGGGGAAAGCGTCCTATACGGCTGGGACGGCGCTGACAACCTCTTGCCCCCAATCACGCCCACTTTCCCGGTGAGTGGGGGCTTACGAAGTCTGAACGAGCCGAAGACTCAATCGCATGGCGCGGACACCTTGTTATGCGGAGCCGTGTGCACGCCTACCTTTCGCTACAACGCGATCTCCACGGTCACATCAGCCGCGCCAATCGGTCTCACCCCCACAGATATTCGAGATGCTTACCGCATACCCGTCGATGGCGGCTCTGATCAGACGATCGCGATCATCATAGAAGGAGACGCTCCGAACGCCGAAGCAGACCTGAATGCCTACCGATCCCACTTTGGTATTCCGCCGTGCACGGCAAGCAGCGGTTGCTTTCGAAAGCGTGATGAAAATGGAAGCGTGGTCAACTTTCCACCCGCGAGCATAGATTCGTCGCTAGAGGTCGCTCTCGACCTGCAGATGGCCTCCGTAGCCTGTCAGGAGTGCAAACTTCTCCTCGTTGAGGGAAGCCTCTTCAAGTCCGTGAATACCGCAGTTGCGCTTGGCGCAACTGCGGTCAGTATCAGCATGGGCGTTCCCGAGGCCTCCGGCGCTCCAAAGAGAAACAAGTACTTCAACCACCCTGGTGTTCCTATCACCGCCTCGTCAGGAAATCACGGGTACCGCAACTTTGAAGCGAGTGCGAATGTCCCTAGCTACCCGGCGTCGGCGCCCAACGTCATAGCCGTTGGAGGCACCGAACTGACCCCCGCCCCCAACACCCCCCGCGGATGGACCGACAACGTATGGAAACACTCAGGAGGCGGCTGCAGTGATTGGAATGCCCGCCGCAAGTGGCAGGAGTTCATTGCCTGCGGTAGGCGGATGACGAACGATGTCTCCATCGTAGCCAAGAACGTTCCGGTGTACTCCACCTATGGGATGAATGATCCAGGCGAATATTGGCATACCATGGAAGGAACGAGCATAGGGGCCCCGCTCATCGCAGGCCTCTATGCGCACGCTAGTCAAGCGGTTCGCAACGACCCGGCGAAAGCTCTTTACAATGACCTCGCGGGGAGCTTTGGCAGTATCTTCGACGTAGGACCCACTCCTGGCCTCAACAACACCAATTATCTGGGCCACTCCTGCTCACCTCAATATCTATGCAACTCGGTTTCCGGCAGCGATGGGAAGTCTCTGGAGGGTTACGACGGACCGACCGGCGTGGGAGTCCCGCAGGGTCCGCCCATACTTGTGAAGTGGGTGATAGCGAACACGCAAATAAATCATCTAGGTGGCACTGGGATCTATTCCCCGGATATAGATTGCGCTTCGCCGAGCATGTGCTTCGCTGTGGGATCAGACCCCTTCGCTGAAGGTGAGACACCGCTTGCGGCTGAATGGGATGGCAAATCCTGGAGTGCCGTTTCGGTCCCAGTTTCGGTCCCCCTGGAAAATGAAGAAGTTGAATGGCTTGGCGGGCTCACGGGGGTATCCTGCCCGACCACTTCTTTCTGTCTGGCAGTTGGGCAAAAAGGCCAGTCTGGGGGCGAGGAATCCTACGTCATGCGGTGGGACGGGGGACAGTGGGAAGTTGACGGATCGGCACCGAGTCTCGCGCCTGAAAGCCAATATTCCGTCCCGTTTGCGGTTTCTTGCACCTCGGCCACTGATTGCATGATTGTCGGCGGCGAAAGCACGACCTTGTCGTGGTATCCGAATAGCCGAATGACAAGCCTGCGCTGGACGAGCGGTGGGTGGTCGTCGCCGCTCGAAATCCCTTCTCCCAGCGGAGAGAGTGCGAGGGTGAGGAAGGTCAGCTGCGCGGCCGAAGAAGTGGAAGGCGAAGAAGAAGAACTCTGTATGGCCGTCGGGTGGGTCTGGTCTAACGCGGCGGAAAGTTTCCAGGTGTTCGCTTGGCGATGGAATGGGTCTTCGTGGTCAATTGACACCAGCCTGCCGGCCCCTGGATACCAGAGCGAATTGTGGGACGTGTCGTGTCCGTCCCTGCATTCGTGCATGGCTGTCGGGTGGATGGCGGAAGGGGCCGGAAATTACAAATACGAAGATTCCGTTCCTCTGTCTGAGCACTGGAACGGGTCCGAATGGGTTCTTGGCAAGCCCGCAATGCAGGAGCCTCCAGCCATAGAAGGGGCAATCGCGTTCCTTTCGCCCCAGGAAGAGGAAGAATTTTGGGAACAAAGAGAACTAGAAGAAGAAGGGGAAGCCTACGGGGTGTCTTGCGCGACGCCGACCTCTTGCGTGGCCGTGGGAGCGAACTTCGGCAACGGCTACATCCTCTCCGGCTGGAACGGGACCAGCTGGAGCAAGCAGGAACAACATGAAATGCCTTCGAGTGCATACTATTATGGAGACCAGGTCGATTGCGTGACGGTGTCCTTCTGTCAGGCGTTTGGAGGGGGAGGCGGTTCGGTCCTCTTCAGTCTTCTCACTGAGGATGAATCCCCGTCTCTGATTGAGGGTGGAGGGGTTGCCGATCTAAGTCCAGGTGGAGCCACTCTAGGCGGCATTGTCAATCCCCAGGGTTCCTCGACCACCTACCAATACCAATACGGCACGACCACCGAATACGGCTCTAAAGCCCCGGCCTCGCCGAAATCGATCGGCTCAGGCACCAGCCCGGTGGAAGTCAGCGAGGAAATCGAAGGCCTGGCGCCGGAAACCACCTACCACTTCCGCCTGGTGGCGACCAACGAAAAAGGAACCGCTGAAGGCGAAGACCAGACCTTCACGACTCCCGGGTGGAAAACCCTCTCCACCCCGAACCCTTCCGGCGCGAGCGACAGCAACCTCCACGACGTCAGCTGCGAACCGAGCACGAGCGCCTGCACCGCGGTCGGCAAGAGCACCGTCTCGGGCTCAGACCGCCCGGTGGCCCAGCGCTGGGACGGCACCTCCTGGTCCGAACAGAGCCCCGCGAAAAAGTCGGGCACCCTCCCCACCCGCCTCCTCGGCGTCGACTGTCCCTCGGAAGCCCGCTGCCTTGCGGCCGGCAACTACCAGCCCTCCGAAGGCGGCCCCACGCTCCTGACGGAGATCTGGAACGAAGGC
>Ga0190275_10000676_pt1 | contig 27907 bp, 25 predicted proteins | sample Popmic550T_FD_133745 | JGI IMG/M metagenome (GOLD analysis project Ga0190275, IMG submission 133745) | Populus adjacent soil microbial communities from riparian zone of Yellowstone River, Montana, USA - 550 T | ecosystem: Environmental > Terrestrial > Soil > Riparian zone > Trees stand | place...
GGCCCGGCGCGCTGAGCCGAAGCCCAGCGCGCCGGACGGCGCGTCATGCGCCGAGGCGGGCCGCCATCGCCGCGGCGGTCGCGGCGTCCGCCGCGGGTGCGATGCGGGCGCTGAAGCTGCGCGTGTTCACCCGCTGGGCACGCGCGATCTGGACGCCGAGGGTCGGGCCGGGGTTCGGCGCCGAGCTCTGAGCCGACGGGCGCACCGTGTGGACGGCCGCGCCGGCCGGGCGGCTGCGGGGGACGACGACGTAGCCGGCGTCACGGCTGCGCACCCACAGCCAGGCCACCCGCGCGAGGCTCAGCCGCGTCGCGCCCACCGCGACCTGGCGGCCGTCGCGGAGCATCGCGATCACCTGCGCCGAATTGCCGCCGGTGGACGGGAAGAGCACGTCGGCGGTGTAGCGGGCGCTGCCGCGCAGGCGCCGCAGGCCCCAGCGCGTCTCGATCCAGTCGCGCGTGAAGCGGTGCGCGACGGTGGCCGCCAGCGGCCCGGAGCGCAGGCTGCCGGCCGCCCGCAGGTCGCTGAACGTGCCGGCGTACGGGACCCGGCTGTTGACGGCCGCCGAGACGGCCTGGCCGCGCGGCGCCTTCGTGAGCCGCAGCGGGGTGACGGAGCGGTCGACGCGCGAGCGGCCGATCTGCGTCGCGAGGACGCGGCGGCCGCTGACGTCGCGCACCCACAGGCCGAAGGAGGCCGGGGGCGTGCCGCCGATCCCGCCGGCGACGTCCTGGTCGCCGTCGTAGAAGCGCGCGAGGTCGAGCCCGCCGTACGGGAAGGCGCGCTGGTTGACCGCGATGACGGCGGTGTTGTACGTCGGGGTGCTCACCGCGAGGCGGCCGATGTCGGGGTCGTAGCTGTACATGGCGGGCGGCTGGGCGGCGGGCATGCGGCCGAGGCCGGCGGCGATCGCGCGGGCCGCGTTGGCCTCGAAGCGCGAGACGGCGAGGCGCTGGCTGCCGACGCCCTGCGGCACCTGCTTGACGCCGAAGAAGACGCCGTCGGGCAGGCCGCCGCCGCGCTCGGACTGGCGGTCGGCGAACTGCAGGCCGCGGTCGAGCAGGTACTTCGCGTAGCGGCCGTACGTGCGGTTGGGCTGCAGCGCCTCGGTCGAGGCGAGGCCGATCAGCGAGAGCTGGGCGAGGCCGAGCTTCTTCGCCTGGTGCCAGCGGTCGAAGCCCAGGCCGGAGTCCCAGTTCAGGTAGCCGGCGTGGGTCCAGTAGCCGGTGATCGCCCGCTGCGCCCACCCGCGGATGGTGCGCAGGGCGGCCGGCGAGAGCGCCTTCATGCCCGCGCGGCGCGCCTGCTCGTAGGAGCGCGAGAACGACAGGACGATGTTCGCGTACTCGGCCGAGTCGACGTTCATCGGGTGGTTGAGCGCCGCGTGCGGCAGGTAGTGGAAGCGGTCGCCGGGGCCGAGGTTGCCGGTCGCGCCGGCGCGCGGGGCGATGCCGTCGACGAAGTGGCGCAGCTGGGCCGAGAGGTCGCGCCGCAGGAGCGTCGGGTCGCCGGTCACGGTCGCGTCGGCGGCGTACATCGTCGCGTACCAGTTGACCTGGTTGAGGCGCACGGTGGGCCAGCGCCAGAACGATCCGCGCGCCGTGCGGTGGATGGCGCTCGCGATCGCGTCGGCCGTCGACTGCGGGAGCTGGAGGGCGGCGCGCGCCTTCCACGCGTAGACGAGGCCGTCGACCACCTCGGCGTCGAAGACGAGGTGCTGAGCGCCCTGCGGGTCGTTCATGGAGTTCGTCCAGCCGGGGGCGTGGGTCTGGGAGCCGGCGCGGGCGCGCGGCGTGCGCGTCACGTACGGCCCGCCCGGCTTGACGAGCCGCAGCGCGAGCAGCCGGGCGCGGTGGTCGTTGCGGGCGGGGCCCTGGTGGCCGGTCTGGGCCGCGACGGCGTGCGTGAGCAGCATCATCGCGTTGAACATGGGCTCCACCCCGCCGCTGCCGGCGCGGTAGTAGCCCGCCTTCTCGTCCCAGAGGCCGTCGACCCGCGCCTGCATGCGGTCGGCGACGGCCCAGTAGCCCGCGTCGTCGTACGGCGGCGCGGGAAGGGCGGTCGTGGTGGCGGTGGTGGTGGCCTGCGCTCCGGGCGCGTCGGCGGCGTGCGCCGCGGGGGCGGCGGCGAACAGCGCGACGGCGGACACGAGCGCGGTCAAGACATGGGGGAATCGACGCCGGCGTGTGGCGCCGGCGGCCGGGGCGGCTCGCACGGGGAGGGTCCTTCCTGGGGCGCCGCCGGATCGGGCGGCGCGCGGGGTTCGGGGAGTGAACCCAGGATCCGTCCGCGGGGCCCTTGCTCCCAGGCACTCAGGGCGGGAGCGACCCTCCCCCAGGTGCAGGGCGTTTCAGCCCTAGGTGTGAACGGATGGGCGGTACGCTGACGGCGTGTCCTCGCCGCTCGACGCCCACGCCGCGAGCCCGCGCGACCTGCGCGAGCGCATCGCCGCCGAGCGCCGCGGCACGCCGTTCCTGCTCTTCCGCCGCAACGACGACGAGCAGATGATCGTCGACCTCGACGCGGCCGGGGAGCGCGTCACGATCGGGCGCCGGCCCTCGAACGACGTGGCGCTCGACTGGGACTCCGAGGTCTCGCGGGTGCACGCCGCGGTCGAGCGCATCGGCGACGAGTGGACCGTCGTCGACGACGGCCTCTCGCACAACGGCACGTTCGTCAACGGGACGCGCGTGACGAGCCGTCACCGCCTGCACGACGGCGACACGATCACGATCGGCGGGACCGCGATCGCCTTCCGCGCGCCCGCCTCGGAGTCGCTGTCACGGCCGACCGTCACCGCGATCGGGCCCTCGCTCGGCGAGCTGCTCACCCCGGCCCAGCGGCGCGTGCTGCTCGCGCTGTGCCGCCCGTTCAAGGACTCTCCCTACGCCACGCCGGCGACGAACCAGCAGATCGCCGACGAGCTGTTCATCAGCGTCGACACCGTGAAGAGCACCCTGCGGGCGCTGTTCGAGATCTTCGGCGTCGACGACCTGCCGCAGAACCAGAAGCGCGCGAGCCTCGCGCTGCAGGCCCTGCGGGCGGGCGTCGTGGTGCGGCGCGCCCTCTAGTACTCGATCCGGCTGAGCGTGTTCTCGCTCACGTTGGCGACCCACACCTCGCCGGCCGCCGCCGTGATCGCCCCCGGGTTCAGCCCGACGGGGATGGGGTCGGCGCTCGCGCGGCTCGCGCGCACGTCGATGCGCGTGACGGTGTTGTCGCCGGCGTTCGTCACCCACGCCCAGCGCCCGCGCACGGCGATGTTCGTCGGCAGCGCGCCGACGCGGATCGGCTGGACGTCGTTGCTCGTGGCGTCGATGCGCGAGACGGTGTCGTCGCCGCGGTTGGTCACCCACAGCGAGTCGCCGCCCGCGACGATGTCCTGCGGGTTGGTCCCGACGCGGATGCGCCGGACGGTCGCGCCGGTGCCGGGATCGATGCGCAGCACGAGGTCGTTGCGGCGGGCGACGATCCAGATCGCCCGCTCGGTGACGACGAAGCGCCGGATCCCCTCCGGCACCGCGATGCCACCGCCGATCGCGGCCCCGGAGCGGGGGTCCAGGCGGCGCAGCACGTCCTGGCCGCCGGGCGTCGGCGTGAGCTCGGCGACCCACAGCGACCCGCGCCCGGTCTCCACCGACGTCGGCTGGGACTCGGTCTCGAAGGCGGCGCCGCGCCGGGCGCCGGTCTCCGGGTCCAGCCGCACGACCCGCCGCTGGCGCGACACCGGCACCCACACGGTGCCGAACCCGCTCGCGACGCTCGACGCCCCGACGCCCACGGACGGCCCGCGGCCGGCGAGCCGGGGCTGCGACGCGTCGGGGTCGACGCGGCCGAGCCGCTGGCGCTTGAAGCTCGACAGCCACACGTTCCCGCCCGCCACCACGAGGCCGTTCGGCCGATAGCCGGCGACCCGCACGGTCGCGGTGACCTGCGGCTCGGCGGCCGCGGTCGCCGTCGGCGTGGCCGTGGGTGTGCTCTCGGCGCCGGTCCGGTCGCCGCCGTCGACGAGGACGATCGCCGCCACCGCCGCGGCGACGAGCACGGCGAGCGCGAGGCCCGCGAGCGCGCGGCGGCGCCCTGGGCGCTCGCGCTCGGAGGGCAGGCGCGCCGTCGCCCCCTCGGGCTTGACCTGCGTGGTGACGGGCTTGCCGGACGTGATGGTGGGTGCGTCGGTCGGCGCCGCGGCCCCCACGGCGACGAGCCGCTCGGGCTCGCGCACCGACTCGTCCTCGACAGCCGCGAGCGCGGCGCGGCCCAGGTCCCCCGCCGACGGGTAGCGGTCGTCGGGCTGCTTGGCGAGCGCGCGCTCGGCGACCTCGTCGAAGCCGGGCGGGAGCTCCGGGCGGCGCTCGGACGGGTGCGGCGGCGGCTCTGAGAGGTGCGCCCACAGCTTGGCCTCGTCGCCCTGGCGCGGGAACGGCACGCGGCCGGTGAGCACGAAGTACAGGACGCAGCCGAGCGCGTAGATGTCGGCCCGCGCGTCGACCCGCTCGCCGCGGATCTGCTCGGGCGCCACATAGTCGAGCGTCCCGACCCAGTGTCCCGGCCGGGTCGAGCCGGCCGCTGACAGCGCGTGCTTGGTGAGCCCGAAGTCGGTGAGGTACACGTGCTCGTCGGGACCGAGCAGGACGTTGGCGGGCTTGACGTCGCGGTGCACGAGCCCGGCGGCGTGCGCGGCGTCCAGCGCGGCGCCGATCTGCGCGACGAGCCGCGCGGCGCGGCGCGTGCCGAGCGGGCCCTCGCGGCGCACGAGGCTGCGCAGGTCGTCGCCGGGCACGTAGCGCATCGCGATGTAGGCGATGCCGGCCTCCTCGCCCGCGTAGTAGATCGGGATCACGTTCGGGTGGTCGATCGAGGCGGCGATCTTGGACTCGCGCACGAAGCGGGCGCGCATCGTGGCGTCGTCCATGAGGCCGGGCGCGATGACCTTGAGCGCGACGATGCGGTCGAGCGCGAGCTGCGTGGCCCGGTAGACGACCCCCATCCCGCCGCGCCCGGCGACGGCCTCGATCCGGTGCCCGGCGAACACCGTCCCGCCCGCCATCTCCGAGCCGATCTGCACGGGCTCAGCCATCGACGCGTTGCGGGGTGAGCTCGTCCAGGGCGCCGAGGACCGCGTACGCCTGGCCGAGCGCCTCGGGCCCGGGCGGGAAGGCGTGGTTGGGCAGGGCGATCACGCGCATGCCGGCCGCATGCGCGGACAGGATGCCGTTGTGGGAGTCCTCGACCGCCGCACAGGCGGCGGGGTCGACGCCCAGCCGGCGCGCGGCCTCGACGAAGACGTCGGGGGACGGCTTGCCGCGTGCGACCTCCTCGGAGGACACCGTCGCCCGGAAGTGCCGCGCGATGCCGGCCTGCTCGAGCACGACGTCGATGACCTCGCGGTTCGACGACGACGCGAGCCCGAGCGGCCAGCGCGCGGCCATGCGCTCGACCGCCGCGACGGCCCCCGGGATGAGCGGCAGCCGCGTTCGGTAGCCCGCGAGCATGCGGGCCACGACGTCGTCGGAGATGTCGGCGGGCTCCATGTCGACCCCGAGCCGGTCGCGCACGTAGACCGGCCACTCGCGCGAGCTCATGCCGAGCATGTCGATCGCGGCGCCGTCGGTCCAGGTCCCACCGCGCTCCACGACGAGCTCGCGCCGCGCGCCGTCCCAGGCCTGCTCGGAGTCGACGAGCACGCCGTCGAGGTCGAAGACGACCGCCTCGATCACGGGCGGGCGTGGCGGCGGCGAGGAACGGCGGGCATGTCGTGCGGTGCTGCGGCGGAGCGGGGGACCAGGGAATCGAACCCCGACCTGCGGTTTTGGAGACCGCCATCCTCGCCGTTGGACCAGTCCCCCGGCGCACCCGGCGTGATCGACCCGAATGCTGGGGGCGATTCTACTTGCACCGCGTCCACCGGTCGGAGCCCTTGACAGAGCTATGTTTCATAGCCTACGGTTCGTAGCTATGCAACATAGTCTTACGTCAAGGGAGCCCCTCACATGACGCGCACCCAGCGCTGGACGCTCACCGTGGTCTGTGCGGCCACGGCGATGCTCATGCTCGACATCGCGGTGGTCAACACCGCCCTGTCGGCGATCGCCGCCGACCTCGACACCGGCCTGTCGGGCCTGCAGTGGATCATCGACGCCTACACCGTCCCGCTCGCGGCGACGGTCATCACCGCCGGTGCGCTGGCCGACCGCTTCGGTCGTCGCCGGCTGTTCGTCATCGGCCTCGGCATCTTCATCGCGACCTCGCTGCTCTGCGCGACGGCGCAGTCGATCACGATGCTCAACGTCTCGCGCGCCGCGCAGGGCGTGGGCGCGGCGGTCATGTTCGCGGTCTCGCTCGCGGTCCTCTCCAACGCGTTCCCGCGCCTGGAGGAGCGCGTGAAGGCGCTCGCGGCCTACGGGGCCACGATGGCGGGCGCGTTCTCCATCGGGCCGCTGGTGGGCGGCGTGCTGACCTCCGGCCTCGACTGGCGGTGGATCTTCCTCATCAACCTCCCGCTCGGGCTGGCGTGCGTGTGGATCGTGCGCACGTACGTCGCCGAGTCGAAGGACCCGCGGGCGCCGCGCGTGGACCGGCTCGGCCTCGTCACGCTCACGGGCGGCCTCTTCCTGCTCGTCTACGCGCTGCTGCGCGGCAATGACGAGGGGTGGTCGAGCCCGCAGATCCTCGCCTGCCTCGGCGGGGCCGGCGCGCTCCTGTGCGCGTTCGTCGCCGTCGAGGCGAGCGTCAGGCACCCCATGCTGCCGCTGCGCTGGTTCCGCAACCCGTCGTTCACGGGCGCGCAGGTGGCGGCGTTCGGCATCTCCGCGTCGCTGTTCGCGATGTGGCTCTACATGACGCTCTACCTGCAGCAGATCCTCGGGCTCTCGGCGATCGAGGCGGGCCTCGTCTACCTGCCGGGGACGCTGCTGAACTTCGTCGTGGCGGGCGCGACGGCGCAGGTCGGCCAGAAGGTCTCGCCGCGCGTGCTGGTCGCCGCCGGCCTGGCGCTGATCGGCGCGGGCCAGGCCCTGCTGACCGTCGTGGGCGCCGACTCGCCGTGGTGGCTGTTCCTCCCCGGCCTGCTCGTCGCGATGTTCGGCACGGGCATGTTCAACCCGGCGGTCAGCCAGGTGGCGCTGAGCTCGGCGCCACCCGAGCAGAGCGGCCTCGCCGCCGGCGTGAACGACATGTTCCGCCAGGCCGGGATCGCGGTCGGCACCGCGGCGCTCGGCGCGCTCGTCCCGGCGGGCGCCGCGCTCGGCGCCGGCTCGCCGCAGGCCTACGTGGACGGGCTGCACGACGCGCTGTGGGTCGGTGCCGTGCTCGCCCTCGCGGCGGCCGCCGCCGCGGCGCTGCTCATCCGCGGGGGGCACCCGGGCGGGGCGCAGGCGCCCGGCGACGTCGCCCTCGAGGCCGCCTGAGCACGGGGCGCGGTGCCGCGCCGGCTACGCGCCGGCGCGCACCGCGCGGTCGCGGCCGCGCCGCTTGGCCTCGCGCAGGGCGTGATGGGCGCCCGAGAGCAGGTCCGGGAGCCGGACGGCGTCCTCGGGATGGCTCGAGACGCCGAGCGAGACGGTGAACGGCAGCCCCGCGAGGTCGCCCGTGCGCCGGTCGGCCAGCGTGTCGATGACCGTCCTGGCCGTGTCCTGGCCGAGCACCGCGGCGCCCTCGACCCAGACCGCGAAGTCGTCCTCGCCGAAGCGCGCGGCCGGGCCGTGCGCCTCGAGCGCCCGCGCCACCTCGGAGAGCAGCACGTCGCCGACCGCCCGGCCGTGGAGGTCGTTGACGTGCCCGAGGTGGTCGACGTCGCACAGGAGCACGCTCCCGGACTCGCCGTGCTCGAGCCGCTCGCGGACGCCGGTCAGCCAGCGGTGGCGCGACATCAGGCCGGTGAGGTCGTCGGTGCCGGCGAGCCGCTCCAGGCGCGCGAGCTGGGAGCGCGCCTCGTGCGCCATCCCGCCCGCGAGGCCGACGACCGCGATGTCGGAGATGTCCTCGAGCGAGAGCCCGAGGACCTGCAGCGCGAGGCCGAGCAGGCCGTCGTCGTGCGTGCGGCGCGCCAGCAGCTCGACGACGTCGTTGGCGACGATGACGCACGCCGCCTCGGGAGAGGGGACGGCATGCCCGCCGGGCCCGCCGTGGTGGGCGGCGATCGCCTCCTCGACGACGTCGTCGACGCCGGAGGCCCGCACGACGAGCGCGCCCGCCGACGCGTGGTCGACGCCGAACACCTGCCGCTCGACCTCCGCGCGGGCCGTGCCGGAGGGGTAGGCCTCGGCGACCGCGTCGGTGGCGACGCTGCCGTACGCGAGCGGCAGCACGAGCTTGCCGACGTCGTGGAGCAGCCCCGCGAGGTGCGCCGTGTCGGTCGGCGCGCCGGCGCGCGCGGCGACCGCGTGCGCGCAGGTCGCGACGGTCGCGGCGTGCAGGTGCAGCTGCCCGATCGACCGCCCGCCGTTGCCGGGCGCGCGCTCGAAGAAGCGGCACGTGGCGGCCTCGAGCGCGAGGCGCGCGACCGCCCGCCGGCCGGCCAGGGTGGCCGCGGCGCGGATCGAGCGCACGCGCAGCGGCCGCGCGCGGGAGGCGGAGTTGGCGTAGCGCAGCACGTCGGCGGCGAGCCCCTGGTCTGACTCGAGCACCGCGACGAACTCGCTCGTGGGCGTCTCGTCGTCCTCGGCCAGTGCGCTGAGCCGCCGCACCGTGCCGTCGAGCACGGGCAGCCGGCCGAGCCGGTCGATCGCCATCTGCAGGCGTGGGTCGACGGCGACGTCCACGGGGTTGATGTCGGCGCGGCGGCCGCGAAGGTTGAGCGGCGGCGCGGGGATACCCTCAGCGGCGATGCGATACGGCTACAAGGCGTCCGCCGAGCAGTTCGACTCCCGCACCCTGCTCGACTACTCGATCGCGGCGGAGAAGCGCGGCCTCGACGCCGTCGCGGTCTCCGACCACTTCCAGCCCTGGCGCCACACGGGCGGCCACGCCCCCGCGGCGCTGCCGTGGCTGGGCGCGCTCGCCGTCACGACCGAGCGCGCCCTGCTCGGGACGAGCGTCCTCACCCCCATGCTGCGCTACCACCCCGCGATCATCGCCCAGGCGTTCGCGACCGTCGCGCAGCTCGCCGGCGGGCGCACCTTCCTCGGCGTCGGGACGGGCGAGGCGATGAACGAGACGCCGGCCACCGGCGGCGAGTGGCCGGCGGGCAAGGAGCGCCGCGCGCGCCTGGCCGAGGCCGTGGAGCTCATCCGCGCGCTGTGGACCGACGAGCGCGTCGACTTCGAGGGCACGTACTTCAGGACCGAGAAGGCCACGGTCTACGAGCGCCCAAAGGAGCCGATCCCGATCTACCTGGCGGCGAGCGGGCCGATCGCGGCCAGGCTGGCTGGACGCCTCGGCGACGGCTTCATCTGCACGAGCGGCAAGCCCATGGAGCTCTACGACGAGCTGCTCGGCAAGGTCCGCGAGGGCGCCGGGCAGGCGGGACGCGACTACGACGCCATGCCGAAGATGATCGAGATCAAGGTCTCCTACGACACCGACCTCGAGGCGGCCGAGCGGGCCTGCCGGTGGTGGGGCGCGCTCGGGCTGTCCGGCGAGCAGAAGAGCGGCGTCGAGGACCCGCTCGAGCTCGAGCGGCTGGCGGACGCCCAGCCCGAGCAGGCGACCCGGCGCTTCATCGTCTCCACCGACCCCGACGAGGTGGTCGCGCGGATCGCGCCCTACGTCGACCTCGGCTTCACGGAGCTCGTCTTCCACGGGCCGGGCGACGACCAGGAGCGCTTCCTCGACCTCTTCTGCCGCGACGTGCTCCCGCGGCTGCACGAGCGCTTCGGGGCATGAAGGTCTCCGTCCTCGACCAGACGCCCGTCCCGCAGGGCGCCACGGGCCCGGACGCCCTGCGCAACACGCTCGACCTCGCGCGGCTCGCCGACACGCTCGGCTACCACCGCTACTGGCTCGCCGAGCACCACGGCGGACGCATGCTCGCCGGCCCCAGCCCCGAGGTCCTCATCGGCCCGCTCGCCGCGGCCACGAGCCGCCTGCGGGTCGGCAGCGGCGGCGTGATGCTCCCCCACTACAGCGCGCTCAAGGTCGCGGAGTCCTTCAGCCTGCTCGCCGGCCTGTACCCGGGCCGGATCGACCTCGGGCTCGGCCGCGCGCCGGGCTCGGACCAGCTCACCGCGTTCGCGCTCCAGCGCGACCGCCGCGAGCGCGCCCCGGACGACTTCCCCGAGCAGCTCGCCGAGCTCCTCGCCTACCTCGAGGACGACTTCCCGCCGCAGCACCCGTTCGCGCGGCTGACCGCGCTGCCCGGCGTCCCCGAGGCGCCCGAGCCGTGGCTGCTCGGCTCCTCGCCGCAGAGCGCGCTGTGGGCGGCGCAGCTCGGGCTGCCCTACGCCTTCGCGGACTTCATCAACCCGCGCGGCGCCGAGATCGCGGCGCTCTACCACGAGCGGTTCACCGACTCAGGGCGGCTGCCGGCCGCGCAGGGCATGGTCGCGGTGTCGGCGATCGCGGCCGCCACCGACGAGGAGGCCGAGCGGCTCGCCGCGAGCGGGCGGATGGCGTTCGCGATGCTGCGCCGCGGCAACCCGATCCCGGTCCCGCCGGTCGAGGACGCCCTGCGCTTCCTCGCCGCGAACCCCGTGAGCTCGGACCGCCGGCTCGTGCTCGGCGCGCCGGCCACCGTGCGCGCCGGCCTCGAGGCGGTCGCCCGCGAGTACGGCGCCCAGGAGGTGATGGTCGTGACGATCGTCCACGACCACGCGGCCCGGCGGCGCTCCTACGAGCTCATCGCGGAGGCGTTCGGGCTCAGCCGCAGCGACGCCGACAGCGCATCGGGGTCGCGCGAGTGGCGCGCGGCCACGACCGCGTAGTCGAGGTCCTCGAGCACCCAGCCCCGCCGGGCGTCGTAGTAGGCGAGGTCGGCGACCGGCACGCCGACGGTCACGTCGCGCCGCTCGCCCGGCTCGAGCGCCACGCGGGCGAAGCCCTTCAGCTCGCGCGGCGCGCGCTCGACCGCGGAGTCGGGCGCCTCGACGTAGACCTGCACGACCTCCTCGCCGGCGACCGCGCCGGTGTTCGTCACCGCGACGGTCGCCGTCACGGCGTCGCCCGCCTCGCGCACGCGCAGGTCGTGCAGCGCGAACGTCGTGTAGCTCAGGCCGAAGCCGAACGGGAACGCCGGCTCGGCGCCGTCGCGGTCGAGCTTGCGGTAGCCGTGCCAGAGGTCGTAGGTGATCGCCGTGGCGTCGCGGTCGAAGTGGGGCAGGTCCTGGGCGCGCGCGGGGAACGTGCACGGCAGGCGGCCGCTCGGGCTCACGGCGCCGGTGAGCACGTCGGCGAGCGCCCGTCCGCCCTCCATGCCGGGGTACCAGAGCATGAGCAGCGCGGCGACCTCGTCGCGCCAGGCCTCCGTGATGACCGCGCTGCCCGCCATGACGGCGACGACCGTGCGCGGGTTGGCCGCGGCGACCGCGTGGATGAGCGCCTCGTCGTCGGCGTGCAGCGCGAGCGACGCGCGGTCGCCGCCGGGCGGCATCGTCATGTGCTCCGTGCTGCCGCCGAGCACCGCGTCCGCGAAGTCCCGGTCCTCGCGGCCGGGCTCGGGAAGGATGTCCTCGAACGCGCTCATCATGTCCGGCGGGATGTACTCGCCCTCGTCGGCGTGGGTGTAGCCCACGACGAGCACGACCGCGTCGGCGTCCGCCGCGACGCCGGCCGCCCGGTCGGGGTCGCTGCCGTCGTCGTAGTCGACGTCGCCGAGGACCGTGCGCAGGCCCTCGAGCGGCGTGATCACGTACGCCGGCCGGGTGTTGCTCGAGCCGCCGTCGCCCGTGTTCGCCATCGCCGCGAGGCGGCCGATCACCGCCACCCGGCCGGTGCCCGCGAGCGGCAGCGCCTCGCCCTCGTTCTTGAGCAGCACGATGCCCTTGCGGGCCGCCTCGAGCGCGAGCGCGCGGTGCGCGGGCGAGCCGGCGGCCTCGGGGCGGTAGGCCGCCGGGTCGCGACCCTGCCCGAAGCGCACGAGCTGGCGCAGGACGCGCAGCGCCGCGTCGTCGACGCGCGCCTGCGGCACCTCGCCCGCGAGCACGAGCCGGAGCAGGTCGCGGTCGAAGTGCGCGCGGAACGGCATCTCGACGTCCTGCCCGGCGAGCGCGGCCGTCCGCGCGTCGCGCATCCCGAGGATGAAGTCGGTCATCACGAACCCGTCGAAGCCCCAGGTGTCCTTGAGGATCTCCGTGAGCAGCTCGCGGTTCTGGCCCGCCCACTCCCCGTTGACGCTGTTGTAGGCGCTCATCACCGATGCGACGCCCTCGCGCACGACGCGGCGGAAGTGCGGCAGGTAGACCTCGTGCAGCGCACGCTGGTCGATCTCGACGTCGACGGTGAAGCGTGCGTTCTCCATCGAGTTCAGGGCGTAGTGCTTCACGCACGCGAGGACGTGGCGCTGGACGCCGCGCGCCAGCGCGGCACCGAGCGCGCCGAGGTGGTGCGTGTCCTCGCCGTAGGTCTCCTGCGCGCGGCCCCACGCCGGGTGGCGCAGGAGGTTGATGCAGACCCCGCCGAAGAAGTTGCCGCCGAGCGCGCGCACCTCGCGCCCGATCGCATCGCCGATGCGCTCCTCGAGGTCCGAGTCCCACGCGGCGCCGCGCGCCATCGAGACCGGGAAGGTCGTGGCGTCCTGGAGGTTCACGCCGCGCGGGCCGTCGACGAAGCGGATGCCCGGCAGCCCGAGCCGCGGGAGCGCGCCGGCCGGCCAGTTGCGGCTCGAGTAGCCGCCGGGCGCGTTCATCTCGCGCATCCCGGGCCAGAACGGGAGATCGCCACCCATCAGCTCGACCTTCTCCTCGAGGCTGAGCTGGGCGAGCAGTTCGCGGGCGCGCGCCTCGATGGCGTCGGGGGCGAGCGTCTCGGGCGTCTCGAGGGCGCCGAAGGGGGTCGTGGTCACGGCGCGCACCCTAGCCGCCGTCCTGGCGCGGGGGTACGCTTGTGACGATCGTTGCGAACTCTGGGAGGGCGGCGACATGCAGGTGCGCGAGGGGATGACGTCCGTGGTGCTCACCGTCGGACCCGGCCACACCCTGCGCGAGGCGGCCGGCCGCATGGCCGAGCGCAAGGTCGGCGCCGCCGTGGTCGTCGATCCGGACGGGCAGGGCCCGGGCATCGTCACCGAGCGCGACGTGCTCCTCTCGCTCGGCTCGGGGCAGGACCCCGACACCGAGAAGGTGTGCGATCACCTCACGATCGAGCTCGTCGCCGCCGAGCCGGAGTGGTCGCTCGAGCGCGCGGCGCGGGAGATGATCAAGGGCGGCTTCCGGCACCTCGTGGTGGTCGAGGCGGGCGAGCCCGTGGGCATCCTCTCGATGCGCGACATCGTGCGCTGCTGGACGCCCGAGCACGTCCCCACGTAGTCAGGCGAGCTCGCGCCACTGCGCGGGGTCGTGCCCGAAGAGCATCGTCGCGCCCGTCGCCTCGGCGAGGCGGGCGAGCCGGCGAGCGCTCGCGCGCGCCTGCGCCGGGTCCGCGCAGGCGAGCCAGTTGTCGCGCTCGAGCTGCTCGGGCACGGCGATCGCGTCGCCGCACAGGAGCACGGGCCGCGCGGGCACCCGGACGAGCACGGCCTGCAGGCCCGGGGCGTGCCCCGGCGCGCGGATGAGCTCGACGCCCGGGACGAGCTCGAGGTCGCCGTCCACGAGGTCGTAGCGCAGCTCCGGGCGCTCGAAGTACTCGCGCGCGTAGCGGTCCTCGGCGACCGCCGTCTCGTAGGCGTCGCGCTGCACGGTGATCGCCGTCGCGGCGAAGCGGTCGTTCTGCCCGCAGTGGTCGAAGTGCAGGTGCGTGTTGACGACGTGGGTGATGTCCGCAAGCGCGAGGCCGGCCTCGGCGAGCCGCCGCTCCAGCCGGTCCTCGAGACGCATGACCGGCAGGATCGCGTCGTCGAGCGGCGAGCCGCCGAACGTGTGGCGCGGGTCGTCGATGTGGACGGGGTGCATTCCCGTGTCGATGAGGACGCGGGCTTCGCCGGTCTCGACGAGGTACATCGGCACGGGGATCAGGACCCGCGTCCCGTCGCCACTGCCCGGGGTGAGGATCGCGCCCTTGTCGACGTCGGCGTGGCCGGCGCACAGGACGGAGAGCCTCACGGGCGCGCGCGCTCCGCGACCTCGTCGAGGAAGCCGCCGAACAGCGTGGCGGCGGTGGCCCGCGAGCCCTCCTCGCGGCTGCGCGTCTCGGCGAGCACCGCCGCGCGGGCGTCCTCGGGGAAGTCCATCTCCGCGATCCAGCCCTCGAGCATCGCGACGCTCGCCTCGGGGTGGAACTGGATGCCCCACGCGGTCTCGCCGAGCCGGAAGGCCTGCTCGCAGACCGGGCTGTAGGCGAGCGAGACGGCGCCGGGCGGCGTCGAGAACGCGTACGAATGGCCCTGGAAGGCGAGGAGCCGGTCGCCCTCGAAGGCCCCGAGCAGCCGGTCACCGCGCGCCTCGGGGCGCAGCAGCACCTCCGTCCAGCCGTTCTCGGGCTCGGGCGACGGGCCGACCTCGGCGCCGGCGACCAGCGCGAGCATCTGCGCCCCGAGGCAGACCCCCAGCGTCGGGGTGCGCTCCGCGAGCGCGGTCTCGAGCGCGGCGAGCACGCCGCGCATCCAGGGATGGCGGTCGGTCTGGTCGACGTGCATCGTGCCGCCGAGGACGAGCACGCCGTCGTGCGGGCCCGCCGGGGGCGGCGCCTCGGCGGGCAGCCAGGGCTTGAGCTCGACCCCGCGCGCGGCGGCCACGTCGGCGAACAGCCCCGGCCCGTCGTCGGCCTGGTTGACGATCGCGAGGACCTTCATGCGGCCTCGAGCGGCGTCTGCCGGTCCGAGAACAGGTCGTACTCCGCGAGCTCGAGCGTGTGGCGGCGCACCGCGAGCACGTGGCCGGCCGTGACCGTGTGCCAGCCGGGCTGGCCCCAGCCCGTGGAGGCGATGACGAGGCCGCCGGCGTCCAGGCGGTAGCGAAGGTTGAAGTAGGCGACGAGCTCCTCCTCGGTGAACAGCCGGTAGTACTCGTCGGGGTAGGGCTCCTCCTGGTGCCAGCTCGTCGCGTAGAGCGTGTCGGGCGTGATGAGGAAGGCGTTCAGGCAGCTCGGGCTGAAGCGCCCGAGGATGTCGGAAACCGTGCGCCGAATCGCCTCGACGGGCGTGCAGCCCGCCTCCATCGCGGCCACGACGGCGAGGAAGTAGCGCTCGCTGTCGGTCGCGCCCCGCGGGCGCCCGCGCCAGGCGGCCGGGAGGATCGCGTCGAGGTCCTCCTGCGGGAAGATCGCGCCGTTGTGGGCCATCATCAGGTCCCCGTGCACGAACGGGTGGCTGTTCTCGTGGCTCACCTCGAGCGGGGGCGTCGCGGAGCGCAGGTGCACGATGCCGGTGTCGCCGAGCGGCGTCGCCGCGAGCCGCAGGAACTCGGGGTCGGCGTCGGCCGACGTGAGCGACCGCCGCACCGACGGCCCGGCGCCGTTGTAGAAGCCCATCCCCCACCCGTCGGCGTTCTTGCGCGCCATCGCGATGAACTGCTGGAGGTGCCGCGGCACGAGGTCGGTCACGGCCGTGGGGCGCGGCGCGGCGTAGGCGAGGAAACGGCACATGGACGGCGGACCGTATCCTCAGCGGCCTCGGGCTGCGAGATGTTCCAGGAGATCCAGGAGATCGTCGACGACCTCGCGGAGGACCTCGACCGCGCGGTCGTCGTCGAGGACGAGCACCACGCGCTGATCGCGCACAGCCCGCACCGCAGGCAGGTGGACGCGATCCGCGAGCGGTCGGTGTTCATGCGCCAGACGCCCGCCGAGATGATCGAGTGGGTGGCGACGCAGGGGCTGCGCGAGTCCGAGGGCCCGCTGCGCCTGCCCGCCAACCCCGCGCTCGGCGCGGAGAGCCGGATCTGTGTGCCGCTGCGGGCCGACGGCGTGCTGATCGGCATCCTGGCGGTGCTGGACTCCCAGCAGACGCTGGGGCCCGACGCCGTCGAGCGCTGCGGGGCGGCGGCCGCGGTGCTCGCGCAGCGGCTGGAGGACCTGCGGCTGCTCAACCAGGCGGGCGCCGCGCGCGAGCGCGAGCTCGTCGACGCGCTCCTGTCCGCGACCGGCGCGGCGCGGGCCGAGGCGGGCGCCTCGCTGATCCGGGAGGGGCGGCTGCCGCCCGGCCGGCTCACGGTCGTCGGCGTCTTCCCCGGGCGGGCGCCCCACGCGAGCGCGCTGCAGCGGGTCATCCGCCGCGCGCGCGGCGCCGTGGCGACCCGCGGCGTCGCGGCCGCCGCGCGCGCGGACCACGCCGTGCTGCTCGTCCCGCTCGGCGCCGCCACGCCGCGCGACGTCGCGGAGCAGGTCGAGCAGGCGCTCGCCCCGCTCGTCGCCTCCGGCGTGCTCGCGGAGCCCCCGCTCGTGGCCTACGGCGAGGCCGCCGAGGGCTGGGACGCCGTCGCGGCCGCGCACCGCCACGCCTGCCGGGCCGCCCGCGTGGCGAGGACGATCGGCGAGCTCGGCGCGGACGGACCTGTCGGCTGGGAGCAGCTCGGCGTGTTCGGGCTGCTCGCGAGCGTGCCGTCCGACGAGCTCGGGCGGCTCGCGCTCGTCGAGCCGCTGCGGCGGCTCCGAGACAAGCCGGAGCTCCTGCACACGCTCGAGGTCTACCTGGATCTCGCGGGCGACGCCAAGCGCGCCGCCGAGCGCCTCGCCCTGCACCGCGCGAGCCTCTACTACCGGCTGCACAGGATCGAGGAGCTCCTCGCGATCGACCTCAAGTCGGGCACCGACCGGCTCGCCGTCCACGTCGCGCTCAAGGCGGCCCGCCTCACGGGGCCGCCGTAGCCACCACAGTGGCCAGCCGGCGCACGCCCTCGTCGACCATTTCCTCCGGCATCCGCGAGAAGGCGAGCCGCATCTCGTTGCTGACCCGCCCGTCGGTGTAGAACGGGCGGCCGGCCACGAAGGCGACCCGCGCCGCGGTGGCCGCGGCACCGAGCGTGGTCGTGTCGACGGCCCACGGCAGCCGCAGCCATGTGAAGAACCCGCCGCGCGGCCGCGTCCACTCGCAGCCGGGCGGCATGTGCTCGTGCAGTGCGCGGTCCATCAGCGCCCAGCGCCCCGCGTAGAGCGCGCGCGCCTTGCGCAGCTGCGGGCCGAAGTGCCCGGCGCGTCCGTACTCCTCGACGAGGCGCTGCCCGAAGGCGCCTGCGCACTGGTCGGTGTTCTGCTTGGCGACGCCGAGCTGCGCGATGAGCTCCGCGGGCCCGGCGGCCCACCCCAGCCGCACGCCCGGGAAGAAGACCTTCGAGAACGTGCCGGCCTGCACGACGAGCTCGGGCGCCAGCGACCACAGCGACGGCAGGACCGCCCCCTCGTAGTCGATCTCGCGGTAGGCGACGTCCTCGAGGATGCAGAAGCCGTAGGCGCGGGCCAGGTCGACGAGCGCCTGCCGGCGCTCGACCGAGAGCGTGAGGCCGGTCGGGTTCTGGTGCTCCGGGATGACGTAGACGAGCTTGGGCCGCAGCCCCGCCCGCAGGCGGTCGGCGAGCACGTCGACGCACAGCCCGTCGTCGTCCATCGGCACCGCGTGCAGGTCCGCCTCGTAGCCGCGGAAGGCCATGATCGCCCCGAGGTACGTCGGCGACTCGACGACGACGGCGTCCCCCGGGTCGAGCAGGCTCCGCGCGACGAGCTCCATGCACTCGATGCCCCCGCTCGTGACCATGAGCTCGCCGTCGGCGGGCCGCACGCCGTCGAGCTCGGCGACCCGGTCGCGCAGGTACTCGCGGACACTCGCCACGCCCTCACTCGCCGAGTACTGCAACGCCACCGCCGGGTCGCTGCGGATGAGCTCGGCGGCGAGCGGGGCGATGACGTCCGTGGCGAACGTCTCCGGCGCCGGGAAGCCGCCCGAGAACGTGAGCATGCCGCCCCCAGCGCCCGCGAGCGCGAGGATCGCGGTGATCTCCGCATCGCCCTGGCGCGCCGCGCGGCGCGAGAGGCGCGGCGCCCAGTCGACGTCCACGCGGCCCTGGGCGCTCACCCGAGCGACCCCGCGTCCGCGCCCTCGGCCTGCAGCTCCTCGTGGTAGTAGCGCTTGGCCCACGCGAGCCCCTGCCAGGTCGTGAGCTTGCGCGGCACGACCTTGATCGTCCAGCAGGGCTCCTTGGACACCGAGTCGCGGTAGGACTCGGTGTGGTAGCTCTCGCGATACTTCGGGCCGGTGTGGTGGGTCCCGATCTTGTTCCAGATCGACATCTCGCCGTTGTCGAGGTACGGGCCGACGGCCGCCTCGACGATGATCGCCGTCCCCTCGGCCATGACCTTGCGGATCGGCGGCACGGGCTCGTCGACGAGGACGGAGACGCGCGGGTCCTGCGCGATGTAGTGCGCCCACGCGGAGCGCTCGCGCGCGACGAGCCAGAAGGCCAGGCCGTCCCAGTGGTACCAGGCGGGCACGAGGTAGGGCGAGCCGTCCGGCTTCAGGCACGCCAGGCGGGCGATCCACGGCTCGGCCAGGAACGCGTTCATCTCCGCGCGCGACATCGCCCCGGTCTTCTTGGGGCGCCAGCTCTCGTCGGGTTCGGTCATGGCCTAGAACACCTCGAAGTACTCGCGCTGCTCCCAGTCGGTGACGTGGGCGAGGAACCGGCCCCACTCGGACGTCTTGAGCATGAGCATGTAGTCGATGAACGCGCTGCCGAAGCGCTCGCGGTAGAGCGTGTCGACCTGCAGCGCGTTGATGGAGTCGATGAGGCTCCCGGGGACCGCGGGCCGGTCCACGTTGTAGGGCTCCTCGTGGAACGCCCCCGGGTCCAGGCCCCGCTCGATGCCGTCCAGCCCCGCCGCGATCTGCGAGGCCATGTAGAGGTACGGGTTGGCGGCGGGCTCCCCGATGCGGTTCTCGAGGTGGGTGCCGGGGTCGCCCGGGCCGCCGATGACGCGGATCATCGCGCCGCGGTTCTCGTAGGCCCAGGTCACCTTCGACGGGGCGAAGGAGTTCGGCTGGAAGCGCTTGTAGCCGTTGACGGTGGGGGTCGTGAACACCGACGCCGCCGCGGCGTGCTCGAGCAGGCCGCCGGCGAAGTTGCGCGCCACGTTGCTGATCGGCCCCTTGGCGTCCTCCGCGGCCGCGAAGGCGTTCGTGCCCGACGCGATCTCCCGCAGGGACTGGTGCAGGTGCCAGCCGCTCGAGAAGAAGTTCGCGAGCGCCGGGCGGCACATGAACGACGCGTGCAGCCCGTGGCGGCGGCAGATCTGCTTGATCGCCGAGCGGAAGAGCAGCATGCAGTCGGCGGCCGCGAGGCCGACCTGCGGGTCCAGCGTGAACTCGACCTGCCCCGGCCCCCACTCGTCCTCCATGCTGCGCAGCGGGATCCCGACCGCGAGCAGGTGCCGCGAGAGCTCCTGCAGGATGTCGTCGATCTCGTCGTTGCGGTTCTCGGTGAGGTACTGGAACCCGTGCGCCACGGTGCTCACGTCCGGCGGGTCCGGCGGGTAGCCGGACTGCTCGGGCGCCAGCCGCGGATCCACGAGCTTGGTGATGTAGAACTCGACCTCGAGCCCGGCGACGTACTCGTAGCCGGCCTCGCGCAGGCGCTCGAGCTGCGTGCGCATGATCTGGCGCGTCGAGAACGGGACCGGCGCGCCCGTCGAGAAGTACATGTCCGACAGGATCCAGCCCGTCGCGTCGACCCACGGGAGCACGCGGAAGGTGCTCGGGTCCGGCACGAGGATCGTGTCCGGGTAGCCGCTCATCTCCGGGATCCCGAACCCGCCGCCCTCGACGAAGAGCGGGACGAAGATGTTGTTCGTGGTGTCCATGACGAGCGTGGCGCTCTGGAAGTCATGGCCGTTGCGCAGCGCGCGCAGGAAGTCCGGGACGGTGACGGTCTTCGAGCGCAGGATCCCGTGCTGGTCACCCCAGGAGATCCGGATCTGGCGCAGCTCCTGTGCGAGCACGTCGCGGCTCAGGCGCTCCGCGGCCTCGCGCTGCTCGTCGGTCCACAGGCCGTGGGCCTCGATGAACCCGACCTTGCCGACCCCGAGCTCGCCGAGCGCAGGATCCCCCATCGACGATGCTTCCACGTGCCCTTCCTCGGTCGCTGACGCGGTCTTGACCCGCGGGCACGCTACTCGCGGGGCCCGGACCTGCAAAACGGACAACTGTCGGAGATTGGCGGCCCGGCGCTAGACACCTGTCCGAAGCGCGCCGTCAGACCAGGAAGGCGAGCCGGCTCTCCTCGCCGCGGTCCAGCCGGGCGACGTGCTCGTCGTGGTTGGTGAGGTCGCGCAGCGCGGTGCCGCCGCGCTCGAGCGCCGCGAGGATCGCCCGCTCGCTGTCCGCGATGCCCTCGGCGGCATCGATAGCGGCCGCGAAGCGCGCGGGCGGCGCGATCGCGATCCCGTCGTCATCGCCGAACACGAGATCGCCGCGCGCCACGTCGACGCCGCCGCAGCGCACCGGCCGGCCGGCCGGCGCGCGGGAGACCGCGGTGCCCGCCATCGGGCTCGTGCCGCGCGCGAAGAACGGCAGGCGCCCGCGGCGCAGGCCCTGCAGGTCGCGACAGAGCCCGTCGACGACGATGCCGGCCAGCCCGCGCCGGCGCGCCTCGGCCGCGAACAGCTCGCCGCAGACCGCCACGCCACAGCCGGCCGCCGCGATCACGAGCACGTCGCCCGCCTCCGCCTCGGCGAGCGCGCTCAGCACGGGCAGGTGGTCGCCGTCGGCCACGACGGGGAGCGCGGGCCCCGCCATCCGCACGTCCGCGACCATCGCGCGCAGCCCCGGATCGACCACGGGCAGCGCCTTGTCGGCGTCGCACAGCAGCGACACGTCGAGGCTCATGAGCCGCTCCACCAGGTCCGCCACCACCGCGCCTCCTCCTCGCTCGCCGGGTGCAGAGCCTGCCACAGGTTCCGAACCGGCGGCCGCCGGAGATGAGGATCGCAGCATGCGGATCGAGCGCTTCGAGACGCTGGCCTGCGATGGCGGCTGGCGCACGTACCACTTCCTCAAGCTCGTCACGGACACCGGCGTCGTGGGCTGGAGCGAGTTCGACGAGGGCTTCGGGCCGCCCGGCCTCGCGACGGTCATCGGGCGCTACACCGAGTGGCTGACCGGGCGCGACGTGCACGACCACGAGGCGATCCGCGGCACGCTCGCGGCGACCGCCCGGCCGGCGCCCGAGGGCCTCACCGCGGAGGCGATGGGCGCGATCGAGAACGCGCTGCTCGACGCGAAGGCGAAGGCGCTCGGCGTCCCGGTGTACGACCTCCTCGGCGGCCGCCACCGCGACACGGTGCCGGTCTACTGGTCGCACTGCGCGAGCTGGCGCATCAACCATCCCGACCACTACGCGCCGGCGATCACCGACCTCGACGGCGTCCGCCGGGCCGGCGCCGACGCCCGCGAGCAGGGCTTCCCGGCGCTCAAGACCAACCTGTTCCGCTACGAGGGCGGCCGGCCGCACCGCTGGATGCCCGGCTTCGGCGCGCCGCCGGAGCCCGGCCTGAACGTGGACCCGCCGCTCATCCGCGACGTCCTGATGCACCTCGAGGCGCTGCGCGACGGCGCCGGGCCCGACGTCGAGCTCATGCTCGACATCAACTTCAACGCCCGCACCGAGGGCTTCCTGCGGCTCGTCCGCGCGCTCGACGACGTGCCGCTGCTGTGGATCGAGCTCGACGTCCACAACCCGGAGGCGCTGGCGACGATCCGCCGCCACAGCCGCCATCCGATCGCCTCCCTGGAGACGCTGTTCGGCGTGCGCGGCTTCCTCCCCCACCTGCGCGCGCAGGCGGTCGACGTGGCGATCGTGGACGCCGTGTGGAACGGCGTCTGGCAGGCGATGCGGATCGCGGGCACGGCGGAGGCGTTCGACGTCAACGTCGCCCCGCACAACTTCTACAGCCACCTCGCGACGTTCATGAACGTCCACTTCGCGGCGGCGACGCCGAACCTGCGGATCATGGAGACCGACGTGGACCGGCTGGCGTGGGACGACGAGCTGTTCACGCACGTGCCGGAGATCGCCGGCGGCGCGATGACGGTCCCCGACCGGCCGGGCTGGGGAACCGAGCCCGACGAGGAGGCGCTGCGCGCGCACCAGCCGCGCCCGGGCGGCGCCTATCTCGGGCTCTGAGCGGCGATCACGTCCGCGACCCGCCAGGCGTTCGCCATCGTGGTCAGGCACGGGTTCACGCCGCCGTTCGTGGGCAGCAGCGAGGCGTCCGCGACGTGGACGTTCGCCGTGCCGTGCAGGCGGCCGTCGCGGTCGCACGCGCTCGCGGCGGGGTCCTCCCCCATGCGGCACGTGCCCGCCGAGTGCTCGCCGGCCGCCGGCACGGGCCGCCGGGCGTAGAGGTCGACGAGGTCGCGCACGCCCACCTCGGCCAGCCAGGTCTCGAGGCGGGCGCGCATGAAGTCGCGCACCGCGAGCGTCGCGGGATGGACGGCGCCGCGCAGCCGCGCCACGGGCATGCCGTGCAGATCCGAGACGCGCGGGTCGAGGGTCACCCGCGCGTGCGCGGACGGGATCTCCTGGCCGATCCCCATCGCGCCCACGACGTACGGCAGCCGCGTGCGCATCCACGCCTTGTGGGCGGTGCCCCAGGCCGGGTTGGCCGAGCCGGGGTGCGACCTGCGCCGCGACGAGCGGCAGCAGCGCCGGGGCGTCGAAGAGCACGCCGCCGCCCCAGGCCGCGCCGTCGCGGTGCAGGAAGTCGAGGGTCGCCACGGAGTGCCCGGGCCCGGTGAAGGGGTTGATCGGGTCGGCGCCGTTGCCGTAGAGCAGCGCGAACGCGTGGTTGTGGAGGTTCGTCCCGACGGCCGCGTTGCCGAGCCGCGAGGCGAGCAGCAGCCGCGGCGTCTCGATCGCGCCGGCGCTCACGACGACGGTCCCGCAGCGCACCGTGCGCTCCACGTCCCCCGCGACGAGCCGCACGGCGCTCGCACGGCCCGCGCGGTGCTCGATCGCGAGCACCTGCGCGCCCGCGAGGACGTCGCAGTTCCCGCTCGCCACCGCACGCGGGATCACGGTGTTGTGGGTGCCGTTCTTCGCGTCCACGGGCGACGGGTGCCCGACGCACTGCGGGCACAGCGCGCAGGCGCCGCGGCCGGCACGCGGGACGCTGTTGATGGCGTACGGGAGCGGGCCCCAGGTCCAGCCGAGCCGGTCCGCCGCGGCCCCGAACGCCTCGCGGCACGCGTCGGAGGGCAGCGCCGGCATGGGGTACGGGCGCCGGCGCGGCGGCCGCGCGGCGGTCGGCCCCTCCGACGGGCCGCAGACGCCGATCTCCCACTCGACCCGCTCGTAGTAGGGCGCGAGGTCGTCGTAGCCGATCGGCCAGTCCGCCAGTGAGCTGTCCTCGGGGACGCCGTACTCGGAGGCCATCGCGAAGTCCTCGGGCATGAAGCGCCAGGCCGCGCCCTGCCACACGCGGGTGCCGCCGCCGATGGCCATGGCGTTCAGGCCCCAGCCCCACGGATCCGTGTCCGCGTCGACCACCCGCGCGCCGCCCGCGCCGTCCTCGAGCACGCGCGGGTGGCCGGCGCCGGGCCCGGCGGCCGGGCGGTACACCGCCGCCCGCTTGCCGTGCAGGTGGTCGCCGCGCAGCTCGGCGTTCGTGTGCGCCCTTGCGCGCTCGACGAGGAGCACGCGCGCGCCCGCCGCCGCCAGCACGGCCGCGGCGACGCCGCCGCCGGCGCCCGCGCCGACCACCACGGCGTCGTAGGCCTCCCGCACGGCGCCGGCGGCGATGACCGGGACGGGCGCGGGCTCGACCGCGGCGCGTGCCGAGCCCAGCGCGCGGAAGCCGACCATCGCCCAGGAGGGAGGCTCCACGCCGCCGTTGCCGCCGTAGTAGCCCTCGTAGCTGACCCGCACCAGTGCCGCGAGCGCGGCGGGGTCGGCCGCCGCGAGGACCTCATCGCGCGCGGCGCCGTCCAGCTCCGCGAAGGCCGTGCCGTGGCCGCGGCGTGCCGCGGCGTCGAGCGCGCGCGCCGCGCGGGCGAGCGGCAGGGCCGCCCACGCGAGTGCCGCGTCGCCCTCGCGCTCGAGCAGCGCGCCGACACCGCCGTCCCAGCCCGCCGGCCAGGCGTCGCCCGGCACGACCGTGTCCACGGCCGCACGCACCGTCTCGAGGTCCTTTGCCGCCAGCCCGCCTGTCATGTCCGCCTCTCTCCTGCGAGCCTGTACGCCCGTCCCGCCCCGGCCGCCAGGAGACAGCCGCCCACATGAGCAGATTCGCACGGTCCGCATGCATCGAGTGGCTGTTCGCCGAGGACGACGCGCCGGTGCCCGAGCGCGTGCGCCGCGCCGCCCGGGCCGGCCTCGACGGCGTGGAGTTCTGGGGCTGGCGTGCCAAGGACCTCGACGCGGTCGGCGAGGCCGCGCGCGCCGGTGGCCTGGAGATCGTGATGATGCTCGTCGAGCCGCAGGTGCCGATCGTCGACGCGGTGCGCCTGGACGAGTTCGAGCGGGCCGTCGAAGAGTCCGCGCGCGCGGCCGAGGCGCTCGGCTGCCGGACGCTCGTCGTCGCGTCGGGCGAGACGTTGCCCGACGTGCCCGCCGAGCTGCAGGACGCCGCGATCGTCATCGCGCTGCGCAGGGGCGGGGAGATCGCCGGCCGCCACGGGCTCACGCTGCTCTTCGAGCCGCTCAACGACCGCGTCGACCACCCGCGCTTCTTCGTGGCGCGCACCGACCATGGCCTGCGCCTCGTCGAGGAGGCGGGCTCGCCGCACGTCAAGCTGCTCTACGACGTCTACCACTCGGCGATGATGGGCGAGGACCCGGGCGCGCCGATCCAGGGCAAAGGCGACCTCGTCGGCCACGTGCACGTCGCCGACACGAACGGCCGCCACGAGCCGGGCACGGGCGACATCGACTGGGCGGCCGCGCTGCAGGCGCTCGCGGACGCCGGCTACAGCGGCCACATCGGGCTCGAGTACCGCCCCACGGGCGACACCACCGCCTCGCTCGCCGGGCTCGAGCGCGCGCTCGGCTGAGGTAGGGTCTGCGCGAGGGAGTCGTGCCCGCGCACCTGGCCGACGAGCGCTTCGAGCTGCAGGCCCTGCCCGCCGGCGAGCGGTGGGACGCGTGGCGCAGCGTGCTCGCCGAGACGCACCTGCCGTGGGACATGCCGCCCGAGCCCGCGGCGACCCGCGCGCCCGACGCGTGGGTCCGGCGGCTGCGGCTCGGCGACGCGGCGATCGTCGACTGCGGCTGCGACCCGTGCCGCGGCACGCGCGGCCCCGCCGAGATCGCGCACACGGACGGCGAGTACCTCGCGGTGCTCATCAACCGCGGCGGGCACGAGGTGCTCGCGCAGGACGGCCGCGAGACGGAGCTGCTCCCCGGCGAGCTCACCGTGTGGGACTCGCTGAAGCCCGCCGGCTTCGCGGTGCTCGCGCGGCTGCGCAAGCGCACGCTGCTCGTCCCGCGCGACGAGCTCGGGGCGCTGTGCCCGCGCGTCGGCGAGCTCACGGCGACCGGCCTCGCGCGCCGCACCCCGGTCGCGCAGCTCTTCACCGCCTATCTCGACGCGCTGGTCGCGCGGCTGCCCGACCTCGACCCGTACGCGGCGGCGAGCGCGCGCGCGGCCACGCTCGAGCTGCTGGCCGCGGTCCTGCGGCCCGACGCGCCGGCCGGCGAGCCCGCGCTGCGCGCCGGCCTGCACGCCCGCGCCGTGGCCCACGCCGAGCCGCGGCTCGCCGACCCGCGGCTCACCCCGCGGGCGATCGCGGCGGCGCTCGGCGTCTCGCTGCGCACGCTCCAGCTCGCGTTCGCCGAGCAGGAGGACTCCGTGGCCGCCCATGTCCGCCGACGGCGGCTCGCGCGCGGGCGCGCCGACCTCGTCCGCGACCCGGCGCTCTCGGTCACCGAGGTGGCCTTCCGCTGGGGCTTCGTCGACGCGGGACACTTCACGCGCACGTTCAAGCGCGAGTACGGGCTCACCCCGCGCGAGCTGCGCGCCTTGCGCTTGCGCGCATAGCCCCGTCGCGTTGCGCGCGCTGGCAGGACGGGGCGCCGCGGCGGGCGTAGCGTTGCCGCGAGTCCACGTCGCGAGGAGAGGGACATGAGGCAGGACGTCGAGTTCGACGCCGAGGGCGTCACGCTGCGCGGCTGGCTGTACACGCCCGACGGCGCGAGCGGACCCGCCCCCGCCGTGGTGATGGCGCACGGCTTCTCGGCCGTCAAGGAGATGTACCTCGACCGCTTCGCCGAGGCGTTCGCGTCGGCCGGCCTGGCCGCGCTCGTCTTCGACAACCGCAACTTCGGCGCCAGCGACGGCGAGCCGCGCCAGGAGATCGACCCGTGGGCGCAGGTGCGCGACTACCGGCACGCGATCACCTACGCCGAGACGCGCGACGAGGTCGACGCCGGCCGGATCGGGATCTGGGGGTCGAGCTACTCCGGCGGCCATGTGCTCGTGGTGGGCGCGATCGACCGGCGCGTGAAGTGCGTGGCCTGCCAGGTGCCGCTCGTCTCGGGCCACGCGAACTTCCGCGCGCTCGTGCGGGCCGACTTCATCAAGCCCTTCCAGGACGGCTTCGCGGCCGACCGCCGGGCCCGCTACGCGGGGGAGGCGCCCGCGATGGTGCCCGTCGTCCAGGAGGACCCGCTCGCGCCCTGCGCGCTGCCGACCGCGGACTCGTGGTCGTGGTTCACCGAGACCGGCGAGAGCCGCGCGCCGTCGTGGCGCAACGAGGTCACGATGCGCTCCGTCGAGCTGTTCACGGAGTACGAGCCCGGCACCTACCTGCCGTGGATCAGCCCCACGCCGCTGCTCATGTGCGTCGCCGAGGGCGACCACCTCACGCCGAGCGACCTCGCGATCGCCGCCTTCGCCACCGCGAACGAGCCCAAGCGGCTCGTGATCCTCCCCGGCGGGCACTTCGACGCCTACGTCGCCGGCTTCGACGAGGCCTCGACGGCCGCGACCGACTGGCTCACGGAGCACCTCGCATGAGCCGCCTGGACGACAGGGTCGCCGTGGTCACCGGAGCGAGCTCGGGCTTCGGGCGCGCGATCGCGGTCGCCTTCGCGGCCGAGGGCGCCAAGGTCGTCGTCTCCGACATCCACGAGGCGCCCAACACGGGCGGCTTCGAGGCAGACGGCGATCTGACGACCGTGCAGGCGATCGAGGGCGCCGGCGGCGCGGCCACCTACGTAGCGTGCGACGTCACGCGCGCCGCCGACGTCGCCGCGCTCGTCGAGACCGCGGTGAGCGTCTACGGGCGCCTCGACGTGATGGTCAACAACGCGGGCATCTACCGCGGCGGCAAGCTCGCGCACGAGTTCACCGAGGAGGACCTCGACGCCTGCTACGCCGTCAACGTCAAGGGCACGTTCTTCGGCGCCCAGGAGGCCGTGAAGCAGTTCCTCGCCCAGGGCGAGGGCGGCAGCATCATCAACCTCGTCTCGACCGCCGGGCTCGGCGGGCACCCCAACCAGAGCGTCTACAACACCTCGAAGGGGGCGGCGGCGAACCTCACGCGCTGCCTGGCGATCGAGTACGGCCACGAGGGCATCCGCGTCAACGGCATCTGCCCGACCTACGCGAAGACGTCGCTCACGCGGGCGCTGTTCGACGACAAGGACTTCGACAAGCTCTTTACGGACTCGATCCCGCTCAAGCGCTGGGGCGAGGTCGAGGACATCGCGCAGCTCGCGGTCTTCCTCGCCTCGGACGACTCGAGCTACATCCACGGCGACCTCATCCGCGTCGACGGCGGCGAGACGCTGTCGCGCTACTCGGTCTGAGAGGAGGCGGCAGACATGGCGAGGCTCGACGGCAGGACCGCGGTGGTGACGGGCTCGAGCTCGGGCAACGGGCGCGCGATCGCCCTCGCGCTCGCGCGCGAGGGGGCGAACGTCGTCTGCTCGGACATCCGGCGCGAGGCGCGCCCCGA
>Ga0190275_10000677_pt1 | contig 27881 bp, 29 predicted proteins | sample Popmic550T_FD_133745 | JGI IMG/M metagenome (GOLD analysis project Ga0190275, IMG submission 133745) | Populus adjacent soil microbial communities from riparian zone of Yellowstone River, Montana, USA - 550 T | ecosystem: Environmental > Terrestrial > Soil > Riparian zone > Trees stand | place...
GAGAAATGGAAGATCGACGAGGAGATCGAGTCGACCCTGAACCGCCGCGTCGACCTGCCCTCGGGCGGCTACCTGATCATCGACTACACCGAGGCGCTGACCGTGATCGACGTCAACAGCGGCTCCTTCACGGGGCGCGGCAAGGGCGGCCTCGAGGAGACGATCACCAAAGTCAACACCGAGGCGGCCGAGGAGGCGGTGCGGCAGCTGCGGCTGCGCGACATCGGCGGCATCATCGTCATCGACTTCATCGACATGGCCCGCGCCAGCAACCGCGACAAAGTGCTGAAGGTGATGCGCAAAGCGCTCGACGCCGACAAGTCGAAGAGCTATGTGGTCGAGGTCTCGCCGCTGGGGCTGGTCGAGATGACCCGCCAGAACGTCACCGACGGGGTGCGCGAGATCCTCACCGCGCCCTGCCCGACCTGCCACGGCGAGGGCGTCGTGCTCTCGGCCGAGACGGTCGCCCTGGAGGGACTGCGGAAGATGCGCGACATCGCCGCCGAGCACGGCGACGACGAGGCCTTCCTGATCCGGGTCAACCCGAAAGTGGCGCACGAGCTGACCGCCGAGGACAGCGGCCTGGCCGAGCTGGAGGACGAAACCGGCAAGCGCTTCCACTTCGAGGGCGGCGACGCGCTGGCGATCGACACCTTCACCGTGGTCGAGCAGGGCACGCGGACCGAGATCGAGGAGCGGGCGTTGCCGTTCAAGGTCGGCGAGGAGGTGCTGGTCAAGATCGACGAGCCGCACATGTACAACGCCGACGACGCCGTCGCCCGGATCGACTCCTACATCGTCAGCATCACCGGCGGCGGCCGCTTCGTCGGCGAGCGCAAGCTGGTGCGGATCGAGGAAGTCGAGCGCTCGGCGGCGATCGCCTCGCTGCTGGGCTCCGACTCCCCGAACGGGTCCGGCGCTGCCGGCGAGGGCGACTCCGAGCTAGACTCCGCCGCTGCTTCGCGCAATCGCAGTCGCGGCCGTAGAGGCGGCCGGGGGCGTTCGCGCGCCAAACAAGGCAGCAAGGAAGACGATTGAGCATGTATGCGGTAGTCGAAACCGGTGGCAAGCAGTACAAGGTCGAGCAGGGCACGTCCCTGCTCGTCGATCGCCTCGATGCCAAGGAGGGCGACAAAGTCGCCCTGCGCGCGGTGATGTTCCGCGACAGCGACATCCTCGCGGCTCCGAAGGAGCTGGAGAAGGTCAAAGTCGAGGCGAAGGTCGCCGAGCACCTGCGCGGGCCGAAGATCAAGGTCTTCAAATACAAGGCCAAGAAGGGCTACCGCCGCAAGGCTGGGCACCGTTCCGAGCTGACCAAGCTCGAGGTGACCTCGATCAAAGCCGGCAAAGCGGCTCCGAAGAAAGCCGCCGCCAAGAAAGAGGAGGACTCCGATGGCTCATAAGAAAGGGCTGGGGTCCAGCCGCAACGGGCGCGAATCCAATCCCAACATGCTTGGGGTCAAGGTCTTCGCCGGTCAGGAGGTCACGGGTGGCGAGATCATCGTGCGCCAGCGCGGGACCAAGTTCTGGCCGGGTGAGGGGACCGGGCTCGGGCGCGATCACACGATCTTTGCGACGCAGGCCGGCAAGGTGGACTTTTTTACCGCCCGTAAGGGGCGGACGATTCGCGTCCTCGCTGACGACTGATTTCGTCTTGAACGTGGGGGAAGGGTCGGGTGACCCTCGCCCTCACGAACAGCGGGGAGGTTCGGTTGAGGGTCACCCGACCCTTCCTCGCAGGTTCTAGCCTCTTAAGGCCGTGTACGACAAGGCGAAAATCTGGGTTGAGGGCGGGGCCGGGGGGAACGGCTCGGTCAGCTTCAGGCGTGAGGCTCACGTGCCCAGGGGTGGGCCCGATGGTGGGGACGGTGGGCATGGCGGCGATGTCGTGCTGGTCTGTGACTTGTCGAAGCGCGATCTGGGGGCGTTGAAAGGCAGTCGGCACTTCCGGGGGCAGCGGGGGAGTCATGGGGAAGGGTCGAATCGGCATGGGGCGCGGGGGGAGGAGCGGGTTATTCCGGTCCCCGCCGGGACGCAGGCGACGACGGTGGATGGGAGTGCGGTCGACCTCGTGGAGCCGGGGCAGCGGGCTGTGGTGGCGCATGGGGGGCGCGGGGGGCATGGGAACAAGCGGTTCGCGACCTCGACCAGGCAGGCGCCGCGGTTCGCGGAGAAGGGGACGAAGGGGGAAGCGGACTGGATCGAGCTGCGGCTGAAACTGCTGGCCGACGTTGGCCTGGTGGGGTTGCCGAACGCGGGCAAGTCCTCGCTGCTGGGGCGGCTGACGCGGGCGACGCCGAAGGTGGCCGACTATCCGTTCACGACGCTCTCGCCGGTGCTGGGGACGATCGAAGGCGAGGATCGGCAGGCGGTGGTGGCGGACATCCCGGGGCTGATCGAAGGAGCCGCTGAGGGGGCCGGATTGGGGCACGAGTTCCTCGCCCACGTCGAGCGCTGCTCGATGCTCGTACACCTGGTCGACCTGGCGCCGCTGGAAGGCGATCCGGAGGGCAACTACGAGACCGTGCGAGCGGAGCTTGCCGCGCACGGCGCGGGGCTGGAGCGGCTGCCGGAGCTGGTGGCGCTGACCAAGCGCGACCTGCTGCCGGCCGAGGAGACGGAGGCGGCGGTGGCCGAATGGGCGCAGCGGTTGGGCGACAGCGTGCTCGGCGTCCTCGCGGTCTCATCGGCCACGGGCGATGGCCTCGACGAGCTGCGGCAGGTCGTCCTCGCCAAGCTGCCCGCGCTGGAGCCGGTTGCGCCGGTGGGGGGCGATGGGCCGGTGGGCGAATTCGAGGCCGAGTACCGGGTTTACAAGCCCGCCGGCGAGGGTGGCTACTGGGTCGAGAAGGAGGAGGACGGTGCCTTCAGGGTCGCCGGGCGCGGCGTCGAGCTGCTCTTCGACCGTCACGACATCAAAAACGAAGAGGCGCTCGCCTACCTGGAGCAGCGGCTCGGCGAGATCGGCGTCCTCTCCGCGCTCGCCAAGGCCGGCTTCGAGGCCGGCGACGACGTTCGCATCGGCGAGCACGAGTTCGAGCTGCACATCTAGCGCCGCGAAAACCCCGCCGCCGGTCTCAGGTAGCATCGGGTCGATGAAACCTTCTGTCAGCAACCCGATCGGAGCCCTCATCTGGGGAAGAGGCGCCCGTTCGGTGTCCCGCTCCAGTCGGCGCGGGGGGCGATTTGGCTGGCTGCCCGACCTTAACGAGGCCGTGCTGCCGATTGCCGGACTGATCCTGCTGGCCGAAGCGCTGTCGCTCTTCCACCTAGGGCTGATGCTGCAGTTCCTGGTTGTGGGGAGCGCCTTCGGGGCCGTGATCGGGAAAACGATCGTGGTCTGGCGGGAGCGAGGCGGAGATGCCCTGCCGCCCGAGAGGGTGCGGAGGATCGAGTGCTCCTGGATCCTGCTCGGCGCAACTGTGATGTTGCTGCTTGCCGTTCTCGCTTAGCGCGCCGGCGATCTCGGTTACCTTGCGGCCATGACCCTGGTCGTCAAGCTCGGATCCTCGATCGTCGCCGCCGACGACGGTGACCTGCGCACGGACGTCCTCGACTCCGTCTGCGCGCAGGTCAGCGCGCTGGAGCGGGAGGGCGAGCGGGTGGTGATGGTCACCTCCGGCGCGATTGCGCGGGGGATGCGGTTGATGGAGCTGCCGGTGCGGCCGCGGGCGATGGACGAGCTGCAGGGCGCCTCCGCGGTCGGCCAGGGCGACCTCTTCCGCGCCTATGAGAGCCGTTTGGCCGCGCACGGGACCAGGGCGGCGCAGGTGCTGCTGACCGCGGCCGACATCGCGGCCCGCACGAACTACCTGAACGCGCGCCAGACGCTGCGCCGGCTGGTCGAGTGGGGGGTGGTGCCGGTGATCAACGAGAACGACACCACCGCCACCGACGAGATCAGCTTCGGCGACAACGACTTCCTCGCGGCCCAGGTGGCGCTGCTGCTGGACGCCCGGCTGCTGGTCCTGCTGACGAACATCGACGGGCTGCTCAGCGCCGACCCGCAGCACGACCCCTCCGCCCGCCTGATCTCCGAGGTCACCGACTTCGCCGAGCTGGCCGCGCTGGAGATCGGCGACCGCACCTCGGCCTTCGGCTCGGGCGGCATGCGCAGCAAGGTGGCGGCGGCCGAGATGGCCAGCGAGGCCGGGATCCCGGCGGTGATCTGCAACGGGACCAGCCCGGGCACGCTGGCGGCGGCGGCGGCCGGCGCCGAGTGCGGAACCCGCTTCGCACCCCAGGCGGGCAAAGCGTCGAGCTTCAAGCTCTGGCTCAAGTACGCGAAGCCGGTGCGAGGGACGATCGCCGTCGACGACGGCGCCGCCAGGGTCCTGCGCGAGCGCGGCTCCAGCCTGCTGCCGGTCGGCATCCTCGCCGTCGAGGGCGGCTTCGAGGCCGGCGACGCGGTCGCGGTGGCCGCCGGTGGCGACACGATCGGCAAAGGCATCGCCGACTATTCGGCCCGCGAGCTGACGCAGGTGCTGGGGATGAAGAGCGACGAGGTCCGCGCCATCCTGCCGCACGCCGCCGACGAGGTCATCCACCGCGACCGCTTCGTGCTGCTCTAAGTCCCAAGCTACCCTTGTCGGATGGCTGTGACCACTAGCACCGTTGCCGAGAGCTGCAGCGCCGCCAAGAGCGCCGCGCGTGCCCTGGCCACCGCTTCGACCGCGGCCAAGAACGCCGCCCTGGAGGCGACCGCGCGGCTGCTCGAAGAGCGCAGCGAGGAGATCCTCGAGGCAAACGCCGCCGATCTGGCCGACGAGCGGGCACAGGGTCTGAGCCCGGCGCTGCGGGACCGCCTGGCGCTGGACCCGGAGCGGGTGGCGGCGATGGCCGCCGGCGTGCGGGTCGTCGCGGAGCTCGACGACCCGGTCGGCGAGGAGCTCGAACGCAAGGTCCTGGACAGTGGCTTGGACCTGCGCAAGGTGCGGGTGCCGCTGGGAGTCGTGGCCGTCGTCTACGAGGCCCGTCCGAACGTGACGATCGACTGCGCGGCGCTGACGATCAAGAGCGGCAACGCGATCGTGCTGCGCGGGTCCCACTACGCGGAACGCTCCAACGGCGCCCTGGCGGCGATCGTGCGCGAGGCGCTCGCCGAGGCCGAGCTGCCGGCCGACGCGGTGGTGCTGCTGGCCGGCGGCGGGCACGAGGAGCTGGCTGGGCTGGCGACCCAAGAGGGGCTCGTCGACCTCCTGATCCCGCGCGGCGGCGAGGGCCTCAAGGCGGCGATCAAGGAGGTCGCGACGGTGCCGGTCATGTACGCGGCGGCCGGCAACTGCCACGTCTACGTGCATGCCGAAGCCGATCTCGAGATGGCGCGGCGGATCGCGGTCAACGCCAAGGTCCAGCGGCCCGGCGTCTGCAACGCGGCGGAGACGCTGCTGATCGACGCCGCGATCGCCGCGCGCTTCGCGCCCGCGGTGCTCGCGGACCTGAGCCAGGCCGGCGTCGAGCTGGTCGGCGACGAGCGCGCCCGCGCCAGCGCCGGCGAGGTCGAGGTCGAGGTCGCGACCGCGGCAGACTGGGATGCCGAGTTCCTCGGCTTGAAGATGGCCGTCGCCGTCGTCGATTCGACCGCGGCCGCGGTCGAGCACGTCAACCGCCATGGCACCGGCCACTCGGAGGCGATCGTCACCACCTCGGAGGAGGCCGCGGACGAGTTCGCCACCGGCGTCGACGCCGCCGCCGTCTACATCAATGCCTCGACTCGCTTCACCGACGGCTTCGAGTACGGGATGGGGGCCGAGATCGGCAACTCGACCCAGAAGCTGCACGCCCGCGGGCCGATCGGAATGCGCGAGCTGACGACGTTCAAGTACGTGGCGCGCGGCGACGGCCAGGTGCGTGAGTAGCGCGGGCGGTGGCATCGGGGTGCTGGGGTCGGCCTTCAACCCGCCGCACCTCGGCCACTTGGCGCTCGCACAGGAGGCGCTCTGGCAGCTCGGCCTCAGCGAGGTGATCCTGGTCCCGACCGGCGACGCCCCGCACAAGCGCATCGCCGACGATCCCGGCCGCGAGCTGCGGATGACGATGACCCGGCTCGCCGCCGCCGACGATGCCCGCTTCTCGGTCTCCGCGCTCGAGGTCGAACGCGAGGGACCGTCCTACACGTATGAGACCTTGGAGCTGCTTGCGAGCGAAAGAGGCGAAACGGAGCTGGTATTCGTGATGGGCGCGGATGCCGCCGTGCACCTCGAGAGCTGGCGCAACCCGGAGCGGGTGGTCGAGCTGGCGCGACTGGCGGTGGCACGCCGGGCCGGCGTCTCGGAGGCCGACGTCGGGGCGGCTCTGCGCAACCTCGGCGCCAACGGCCGGGCGACGATGCTGGAGATGCCCCAGTTCGGCGTCTCCTCCTCGGCCGTGCGCGAGCGCGCCGCCGCGGGCCGGCCCTTGCGCTACCTGGTCCCGGAGCCGGTCGCCCGCTTCATCGAGGAGAAGGGGATCTACTCATGAGCGGGCCGCAGTCGCAGTCGCTGGCGCGTCGCCTGGCCGAGCTGGCCGACTCCAAAAAGGCCGAGGACGTGGTCGTGCTCGACATGCGCGAGCTGGTCTCCTACACCGACTTCCTGGCGATCTGCACCACCCGCAACGAGCGCCAGGCGAAGGCGGTCGTCGACGAGGTCCGGCTGCAGGTCAAACACGAGCTGGGCCTGCTGCCCGGCGGGGTCGACGGCGCCGGCGAAGACGGCTGGGTGATCCTCGACTACCTCGACTGCGTCCTCCACGTCTTCACCGCGGAGGCCCGCGACCGCTATCAGCTGGAGGATCTCTGGCGGGAGGCGCCGCGCCTGGAGCTCGACCTCGAGGCTCCCGAAGCCCCCTCCGCAGCCAGCGCCTGACGAGCCGGCACCGGCTCGGTGCATCTGTGACGAATTGCCGTCCGAGGGTGATCGTACGGTGCCGCGCATGGGTAGCTTCAAGCGGTCGCTCTTCGGCTACCGCCGTCCCGATGTGGAGGCGGCGATATCCGCGCGCGACGGACAGATCAAGGCGCTGGAACCGGTCGTCGCCGAGTGCGAGCGACAGGCGACGACGATGGCCGAGCTGGAGCGGGAGCTCTCTGCGCTATCGGGGATGGTGATCGAGCGCGAGCGTGAGATCCGCGGCCTGACCGAGCGCCTGCGCGAGGCCAACGAACGTCACGACCGCAGCATCGCCTCGCTCGATGCCGTTTCCGGTCGCCTGGAGGAGATCCAGTCCCAGGCGCGCGGCCAGGCGACGCGGATCCGGATGAAAGCGCTGCGCGAGGCGGTCGAGGTGAGCCGGCGGGTGCAGGAGCTGGCCGAGGCCCAGCCCGCCGCCGCCGCCGAGTCCGCGCCGGCCGCCAACGGCGAGGTCCGGGTGCCGGACTTCGACGGCATCTTCGAGGGACTGGTCAAGCTGGAGATCGGCCCGCTGGGCGACTTCGCGCAGCTGGTCGGCTTCGAGGACGCGGTCGGGCAGCTCGGCGCCTCCGACATCTCGGTCGAACGCTTCTCCGAGGGCCGCGCGACCCTCTCGGTCCAGCTCGACCAGCCGGTCGAGCTGCTGCGGGAGCTCGAGGAGCTCTCCTCGCTCGACTTCAAGGTCCGCCACACCGCCCCGGACAACCTGATCCTCGACGTCGACGAGGATTCAGGCGAGCAGCGCGCCGCCTAAGCGGGCGCCAGTCGCGATAAACTCGTAGGCCGATCTGGGGCTGTAGCTCAGCTGGAAGAGCGTCGCGCTGGCAGCGCGAAGGTCAGGGGTTCGAGCCCCCTCAGCTCCACTCTCAACGAACCGCCCCTCGCTGCCGATGAGTGAGCGATGAGCGCGGCCAACCAGCATGTGTTCTCGCACGGGATGCAGGACACGCGGGAGACGCTCGAATCCTGGAACGAACGCCCCTGGGCGGTGCTGCGGGGCTGGCTGGCTCTGAGCGTCGCGATCGCGCTGGCCCTGCTGGCGGCGGTCTGGGTGGTGGCCGGCATGCTGACGCCCGACCTGACCCCGATCCACCTGCCGGGCCTGACCTCGCCCGCGGAGCCCGACGACCTGCTGCCGATCCTCTGGCGCAACTCGTTGGTCCTGGCCCTGCACGGCTTTGCCTGCGTGGCCGGCTTCATCGCCGGCGCCTCGATGCCGATCGCCGCCGCCCAGCGCAGCGGCTTCTCGCGCTGGGTCCACGTCAAGGCCGGGGAGCTGGCGATCCTCTTCGTCTGCGCCGTCACCCTCTTCTCACTTGGGACCCAGGCGCTCTACCTCGGCTTCCAGGGGGCGACCCTGGCCTTCCAGCTGGAGATCTCCCGGTTCGAGCTGATCCTCAGCGTTTTCCCGCACGCCCTGCCCGAGCTGACGGCGCTGTTCCTGCCGCTGGCGGCCTGGATCATCGCCAGCCGCCGCGGCGAGTGGAACCAGCTGCTCGCCGCCACCTTCATCACCGTTGCCCTGGCGGCCCCGGTGCTGATTGCCACGGCGACGATCGAGGTCTACGTCTGGCCTCACATCCTCCAGGCTCTCTCGCCTGTCGTCTGACAAGATCGCCGCTCGATGAGCGGCTACGAACCGAAGGCGATCGAGGCCAGGTGGCAGCAGGTCTGGGCCGAGGAGAAGACCTGGGAGGTGCCAAATCCCGGGCAGCCCGGCTTCGACCCCTCGAAGCCGAAGTCCTACGTGCTGGAGATGCTGCCCTACCCGTCCGGCGAGCCCCACGTCGGCCATCTCAAGTGCTACGCGGTGGGGGACGCGATCGCCCACTTCCGCCGCCGCCACGGCTTCGAGGTGATCCACCCGATGGGCTACGACTCGTTCGGCCTGCCGGCCGAGAACAACGCGATCAAGACCGGCGAGCCGCCGCGGGCGGCGACCGAGCGCTCGATCGCCTCCTTCCAGCGCCAGTTCCGCGAGTGGGGGATCTCGATCGACTGGTCGCGCGAGCTCGCCACCCACACCCCCGAGTACTACCGCTGGACGCAGTGGATCTTTCTGCGCCTGTTCGAGCACGGGCTCGCCTACCGGACCGAGGCCGCCGTCCAGTGGTGCCCCAAGGACGCCACCGTGCTCGCCAACGAGCAGGTCGTCGACGGTCGCTGCGAGCGCTGCGGGACCGAGGTCGTCCAGCGCAATCTCGAGCAGTGGTTCTTCCGCATCACCGAGTACGCCGATCGCCTGCTGGCCGGCTTCGAGGCGCTCGAGTCCTGGCCCGAGCACGTGATCACGATGCAGCGCAACTGGATCGGCCGCTCCGAGGGCGCGGAGGTCGTCTTCACCTGCGCCGACCCCGAGCTCGAGTTCCCGGTCTTCACCACCCGGCCCGACACCCTCTTCGGCGCCACCTTCTTCGTCCTCGCCCCCGAGCACCCGGAGCTGATGCGGCTGGTCGCCGGCACCCCGGCGGAGGAGCCGGTGCGCGAGTACGTCAACCGGATCGGCCGCGAGTCGGCCGAGGAGCGCGGCGCCGAGGACCGCGAGAAGACCGGCGTGCCGCTCGGGCGCAGCGTCGTCAACCCGGTCAACGGCGAGGAGATCCCGATGTTCGTCGCCGACTACGTGCTGATGGAGTACGGGACCGGCGCGATCATGGCGGTCCCCGGCCACGACTCGCGCGACTACGAGTTTGCCCGCAAGTTCGAGCTGCCGGTGAAGCGCGTGATCGCGGGAACCGACCCCGAGGCCGCCCGCGACGAGGAGGGCCTGCCCTATCCGGGCGACGGTGCGATGGTCGGCTCCGGGCGCTTCGATGGCAAAGGCAATCGCGAGGCCTACGAGGAGATCGTTGCCTGGCTGGGCTCTGAGGAGCGCGGCAAGCCGGCGGTCAACTACCGGCTGCGCGACTGGCTGGTCTCGCGCCAGCGCTACTGGGGTGCGCCGATCCCAATCGTCCACTGTGAGAAATGTGGCGCCGTCCCGGTGCCCGACGACCAGCTCCCGGTCGAGCTGCCGGAGATCGAGGACTACGCGCCGCAGGGCAAGAGCCCGCTGGCGGCGGCCGCGGACTGGGTTGCCACCGAGTGCCCCCGTTGCGGCGCGCCGGCGCGGCGCGAGACCGACACCATGGACACCTTCGTCGACTCCTCTTGGTACTTCATCCGCTACCTCGATCCGCGCAACAGCGAGGCCGCGTGGGACCGTGCCGCCGCCGACCACTGGCTCCCGGTCGACCAGTACATCGGTGGCGTCGAGCACGCGATCCTGCACCTGATGTACGCCCGCTTCTTCACCAAGGCGCTGGCCGACATCGGCCAGCTCGACGTCCAGGAGCCGTTCGCCAACCTCTTCGCCCAGGGGATGATCACCCGCGACGGGGCGAAGATGTCGAAGTCAAAGGGCAACACGGTCAGCCCCGGCGACTACGTTGAGCGCTACGGCGCCGACACCGCCCGCACCTACGTCTGCTTCATGGGGCCACCCGAGCGCGGGGGGGACTGGTCTGACGAGGGCGTGGAGGGAGTCAACCGCTTCCTCTCCCGGCTCTACCGGCTCTGCGAGGAGGTCGAGGAGCACACCGGACCGGCGCAGCCAAGCCCGGCGGTGCAGGGCGAGGCGCGCGAGCTCGTGGCCAAGGCTCATTGGGCGATCGAGAAGGCGAGCCGCGACTTTCAGCGCGGCTTTCAGTTCAACACCGCGATCTCGGCGGTGATGGAGCTCATCAATGACGCCTACCGGCTCAAGGACGGCCTCTATGGCAGCCCCGAAGGCGACGCCGCCGTGCGCTTTGCCACCGCCACCGCGGCCTCGCTGATCTTCCCCTTCGCGCCCCACCTCGGAGCCGAGGTGATCGAGGCCCTGACCGGGGAGCGGGTCTGGGATCAACCGTGGCCGCTGGCCGATCCCGCCCTGCTGGCCAGCGACACCGTGACCCTGATCGTCCAGGTCAACGGCAAGCTGCGCGACCGCATCGAGGCCGCCGTCGACGCCTCGCAGGCGGAGTTGCTGGAGCTCGCGCGGGCGAGCGAGAAGGTGGCCCGGCACCTCGACGGCAAGGAGATCGTCAAGGAGATCGTCGTCCCCGGCAAGCTCGTCAACCTCGTGGTCAAATAGCGGCGGCACTCCGGCGCTGCCCGCGGTTCTGGTAGAAAGCGCGCCGATGCTCGTCAGGCGTTTCGAGGACGCACCAGTTGAGGAGTGGCACCGGCTACGCACCCACGTCCTGATGGACGCGGGCGAACTGGGCTCCCGCAATCTCTCGGTCACCTGGCTCTCGGTTCCGGCCGGGGCCGAGCAGACCCTGCGCTCGGACGAGCGCTCCGAGCAGGCCTACGTGGTCGTCCGCGGCGCCGGCACGATGTCAGTCGCGGGGGACACCCAGCAGGTGGGGGAGGGAGACCTGATCCTGGTCCCGCCGGCGACCGAGCACTCGGTCGCCAACAATTCCGAGGCCGAGCTCTCCTGCGTCTCGATCCAGTCGCCGCCCGTCGCCGCCGCCGAGCTCTACAGCGACCAGCTCGCCGAGGTCGCCGGCTACGACGACGACGATGACATTTAGCTGAGTCGTTTCAGTTTGCGCGCCACGCGCGCGCCGGTGTGGTCGAGGCTGCGGCCATGCCCGAGCTGAGTCGCGCCCAGATCGTCGTCTATGGAGCGATCGCCGTCGCCCTGCTGCTGGTCGGGGCACGCGCGATCCGGGCCGAGGGAGGCGAGCACTCATTTGCCGCCGCCTCGGCAGGGCCCCCGGCGGACATGGGCTTCAGCCTCAGCGGCCAGGCCTCCGACGTCGTCGTCGACGTCGCCGGCGCGGTCTCCGACCCGGGCGTCTACCGGCTGCCGGCCGGAAGCAGGGTCGAGGACGCGATCCGGCGCGCCGGCGGCGCCGGCGCCGAGGCCGAGCTGGAAGCCATCAACCGCGCCGCCCGGCTCGCCGACGGCCAGCAGGTGGTCGTGCCCGCGCGGGGGCCGGGCGGGACCGCCGTCGCCGCGACTGGAAGTGCCGGGGAGGGGCCGATCAGCCTCGGCACGGCGACGATCGAGCAGCTCGACACGATCGAGGGCATCGGCCCCGTCACCGCCCAGGACATCGTCGACTTCCGCGACCAGCACGGCGGCCTGGCTTCGGTCGACCAGCTCGACCAGGTGCCGGGGATCGGGCCGGCGACGATGGAGTCGCTGCGCGCCCGGTTGCAGCCCTAGGGGCCACCCTCCGTGCGCTCGCCGCGTCTATCGCCGCCGATCCTGTTCGGGATCGCCGTCCTGGTGGCGCTGGCGCTGCCGCGTGCCGACGCGATCCGCGAGCGCGCCGAGCAGGGACTGGGTAGGGGGATGCCGGCCCGCGAGGCGGAGCTGGCCCGCGGCTTCGTGCTCGGCGAGGACGAGGGAATCGATCCCCGCACCGAGGAGGACTTCCGCCGCTCCGGCCTGGCCCATCTGCTGGCCGTCTCGGGTCAGAACGTGATGCTGCTGGCACTCCTGGCGATGCCGGTCCTGGCGGCGTTCGGGATCCCGCTGCGCGAGCGCCTGGTCTGGGTGCTGGCGCTGATCGCTCTCTACGTGCCGCTGGCGGGGGCCGGTCCCTCGATCCAGCGGGCCGGCGTGATGGGCGCGGCCGGTCTGCTGGCGACCCTGGCGGGCCGGCGGGCATCGCGCCTCTACGCCTTGCTGCTGGCGCTGGGGGTGACCGTGGCGATCGACCCGACCGTCGCCGCCGACGTCGGCTGGCAGCTCAGCTTCGCCGCCGTCGCCGGGATCTTCGCCCTGGCGGCGCCGTTGCGGGCGGCGATCGCGGCCCGAATCGGCGCCGGCGCCCTGCGCCGAGGCCTGGCCGACGGCGCCGCGGTGACGATCGCCGCGACCCTGGCCACGGCACCGCTGGTCGCCTTCCATTTCGGGACGCTCTCGACCACGACCCTCGTCGCCAACCTGCTGGCGATGCCGGCGGTGGCCCCGGCGATGTGGCTGGGAATGGTCAGCGCCGCGGCGGCGCAGGTCCCGGGCCTGCCGCTGGAGGTCCCGAACGGCCTCAACGCCCTGCTGCTCGGGTACATCGCCCAGGTGGCGGCCTGGTGCGGTCGCCCGAGTTGGGCCGAGATCGAGGTCCAGCTCGGCGGGGCTGGCTTGGCCTGCTCCTATCTAATGCTTGCCGCTGTCGTAGCGCTGGTCCTTCGCTGGCGTCGCCATCGCCGGCTGGCGGCCCTGAAACAGCCCGCCGATGGGCCGATTTCCCACCCTGGAGGTGGGTTTTCGGCCCAGCGGCGGCTGGCTTGGGTGGCGGCGGCGGTACTCGTTGGCGTTTTGGGTTGGGGGGCTGTGGGCGGGGAGTCGCCTGCGACGCCGATCTCTGGCTTACGGGTCGAGATCCTCGATATCGGCCAGGGCGACGCGATCCTGCTCAGGCCCGCTGGTGCACCCGCGGTGCTCGTCGACGGCGGGCCGCCGGGTGAGGACCTTGCTCGCAGGCTCGAAGAGGCCGGGGTGGAGCGTCTCGGCGCCGCCGTGGTCACCCACGATCAGTCCGATCACACCGGCGGGATCGAAGAGCTCTGGGGCCGGCTTCCGGTTGCCAGGTTGATCTACGCGCGGCTGGGGCGGCAGACGCTCGCGGCGGCGCGGGCGGCGGGTGCGGTGCCGATCGAGACCGCCGCCGGAACGGGGCTGCGTTCCGGGCGCCTGCGCCTGCAGGTGCTCTGGCCGCCGCCGGGGCTCGTCGGTGGCTCGATGGCCGGTATCGATCCAAACCAGCAGGCCCTGGTGCTGCTCGTCCGCTGGCGCGGCTTCTCGATGCTGCTCAGCGCCGACGCGGAGGCGGAGGCCGTCCCGCTCGACCCCGGTCCGGTCGACGTCCTCAAGGTCGCCCACCACGGCAGTGACGACGCCGGCCTGGCGGCGCTGCTGGAGCGGACCGGGGCCCGCCTGGCCGTGATCTCCGTCGGCAGCGGGAACCCCTACGGCCACCCGACCGCGGCGACCCTGGCGACTCTCGGCCGCCATGGGGTCGAGACCCTCCGCACCGATCGCGACGGCACCGTGAGGATCGACGTCGACCGCGACTCGGTCGCCGTCGTCACGGACGGATGAGTCCGCGGGGCCGTCGCCTAGACTCGCCCCGTGGCCGAGGAGATGCGAGCGCTGTACCTGATCGCCGGCACCGACGAGGCGAAGATCGACGCCACGCGCGGTCGCCTGCGGGCGCGGGCCGAGCGCGAGGCGGGTTCCGACGCCCTGGAGATCTTCGAGCCGGGGGAGGGGCGGGGCATGCCCGACCACGAGGCCCTGCTCGCCGCGATCCCGGCGATGTCGCTGATGGAATCGCGGCGCTACCTGCTCGCCGACGGCGTCGAGCGCTGGCGCGACCGCCAGCTGGAGGCGGTCGCCGCCGCGGTGGCCGAGCTGCCCCCCGATCTGACCCTGGTCCTGATCGCCCGCGCCAAAGCGCCGGCCAAGCTGGCCAAGGCGATCAAGGCGGCGGCCGGGGAGATCCACGAATTCGAGGCGCCGAAAGCGCGTGAGCTGCCCCGCCTGCTGGTCGCCGAAGCGCAGGGCCTCGGCTTCCGCCTAGAGCCGGCCGCCGCGCGCGTCCTCGTCGACCGCATGGGTGCCAGCCCGGTGCGCCTGCGGCAGGAGCTGGAGCGGTTGGCGCTCTGGGCGGGGGAAGGCGGCACGGTTACCGCGGCCGATCTCGAGACGATGATCGCCGATACCTCCGAGGCCGCGGTCTGGTCGCTCTCCGACGCTCTGCTCGAACGCGATGCCGCCGCCGCGCTGCGGATCGGCGAGCGCCTGATCGACCAGGGCGAGAACGTGACCGGGCTGATCTACGGCCTCGCCTCGCGCCTGCGCGGCGCCTGCTTTGCCGCTGGCCAGCTGGCCGAGGGAGTCTCGCCCAAGCAGGTCGAGTCCTCGCTGAAGATGCACCCCTACGCCGCCAAGCAGCTGGTCGCCCGCCTGCGCGACGCCGACGTCGCCCAATTGCGCGCAGCTACCGAGGCGCTCGCCGAACTGGAGCTGTGGTGTCGCGGCGGCGCCGATTACGGCGACGAGCTGGCGCTCACGCTCGCCCTGCGGCGGGCGGCGGGCGTTGTGGCTGCGGCCTGATTACTTCGCGGCGGCAGCGGCGATGCGGGAGGCTTTCGCCTTCTTGCGGGCGCCGGTGTTCTTGTGCATGGCGCTCTTCTGCACGGCCTTGTCGATCTTCGAGACCAGATCGCGCTCCTCGGTGGCGATCGCCTCGGCGTCGCCGCCCTCGACCGCGCTCTCGAGGCGGCGGAAATGGGTCTTCACCGTGCTGGTGAGCAGCCGGTTCTCAGCGCGCTCGCGCTCGCTGCGTAGGATCCGCTTCTTCTGTGAGGCTATGTTGGCCATGAGTCAAGTGCCTGGGCCGACGCCGTGTCGGCTCCAAGCGGCCGCCGACTATAGCGACTGAGACCTCGATCCACTTGGAGACGCCCAAGGCACCCGACACCCCCGAAGCAGACGAGCGGGCGGCGATCGACGCCGATACCGCCCTGCGCCGGGCCGAGGCCTTCGATCCCGGCGAGGAACCGGAGGGGGAGCCGGCGCCCGGGAGGCAGGCGGGGCGGATCGCCCGCTCGACCGCCTTCTTCTCGATCGCCACCGCCGCCTCGCGGGTTGCCGGGCTCGCGCGCGAGGTGGTCGCGGCCAGCTACTACGGGATCAGCGGCCCGATGTCGGCCTTCACGATCGCCTTCCAGGTCCCGAACCTGATCCGCAGCCTCTTCGCCGATGCCGCCCTGCAGCCGGCATTCGTGCCGATCTTCACCGAACAGCTGGAGAAGAAGAACTACCGCGAGGCCTTCCGGCTCGCCTCCAGTCTGCTGCTGATCGTGACCATGGTGCTGGGCGCGATCACCGCCCTATTCATCCTCGCCGCCCCCGTCGTGATGCCGCTCTTCGCGCCGGGGTTCCAGGGGGCGCTGCTCGACCTCACCGTCGCCCTCTCCCAGGTCCTCTTCCCGATCCTGGTCCTGTTGGGGATCAGCGGTGTCGTCGTCGGTGTCCTCAACAGCTACGACCGCTTCGGCGCCTTCGCGATCGCGCCGCTGTTCTGGAACCTGACGATCATCGCCGTGCTGGTCCTCGCCGACCCCCTGTTCGAGGGGGAAGACCGGATCTACGCTTACGCGATCGGCATCCTCGCAGGCACCCTGGTGCAGCTGCTGATCCCCGTCTTCGACCTCCGCAATACCCCGTTCAAGTTCAACTGGAGCTTCGAGTGGCGCAATCCCGACGTGCGGCGGGTGCTGGTGCTGATGCTGCCGGTGACGATCAGCCTCGGCCTGATCAACTTCAACCTGCTGATCAACAGCTTCTTCGGCAGCTTCGTCAGCGACGAGGCGCCAGCGGCGATCGACAAGGCGTTCCGGATCTACCAGCTGCCGCAGGGGATCTTCTCGGTCGCGATCGCCACCGTGCTCTTCCCGACCCTGGCCCGCTTCGCCAGCCGCGGCGCCTACGACGATCTGCGGACGACGATGGCGAACGGAATGCGGCAGATCCTCTTCGTCCTCATCCCCGCCGCCGCCGCCGTCCTCGTCCTCGCCGACCCGATGATCCGTCTCGTCTACCAGCGTGGCGCCTTCGACGCGGCGGAGACGGAGGTGGTCTCCACGGCGCTGTTCTGGTTCGCCTTCTCGCTCCCCACCAACGGCCTCTTCCTGCTCCTCACCCGAACGTTCTTCGGCCTCCAGCGCCCCTGGATCCCGACCCTGATCGCGGCCGGCAACCTGGCGGTGACGGCACTGGGGGCGCTCGCCCTCTACCACCTCGGCGTCGGCGGCATCGTCGCCTCGACCGCGATCGCGACCACCGCCAGCGTCGTCGCCCAGAGCGTGATCCTGCACCGCCTGCTCGGCGGCCTGGAGCTGAAGGGGCTGCTCTCCGTCAGCATCCGCATCTCCATTGCCGCGGCTGCCCTGGCGGCGGTCAGCTTCGGGGTCTGGGATCTGCTCGACGGCGTCCTCGGCCGTGGCCTGCTCGGCCAGATCGTTTCGCTCGGCTGTGGCCTGGCGGCCGGCGGAGTCGTCTACCTGCTCGTCGCCAGGCTCCTGCGGATCGCCGAGCTGGAGCAGATCATGCGCCTGCTGCGGCGGCGCTAGATGCTGGGTCCCGGCCGCTACCTGCTGGGGGTCGCCGAGCTGGCGCTGCTCGTCGGCTGCGCCTGGCTGGGAGCGTCTGCCCTGCGGGCTCGCTTGCTCCCTAGCTTTTCGGGAGGGCCAGCCCAGCTTGCCTCGACTGTCCTGGCGCTGGCGATCTTGATCTGGGTGGCCGAGCTGCTCGGCTCGTTTGGCGCCTGGAAGCCGTTGCCGTATCTCGTTGTGACGGCGCTCGTGGGCGTGGCTCTGTGGGCCCTCTCCGGCGGGTGGCGCGGGGGGAGGGGCCGAGAACGTAAACCTCGCCCGCAGGCCCCTCCCCCCGTGACAGGACCCGTCGGCCGAGGGCTTGATCCCACGGCGTTGATCTCCTTCGCTATCGCGCTCGCCGCCTTCATCCACTTCGCCTCGGGGGTGAAGCTGCGTCTCTCGACGGGGATGACCGGGTTCGATTCGACCTGGTACCACGGGCCGTTCGCGGCGGGGTTCTTTCAGAGCGGTGAGACGTTCGATCTGCACTTCATCGCGCCGCAGTTCCTGGCCTGGTTCTACCCCGCCAACGGGGAAATCTTCCACGCGGTGGGGATGCTGGCGTTCGGGCGGGATCTGCTGTCGCCGCTGCTGAATCTGGGCTGGTTCGTGGGCTGTCTGGTTGCCTGCTGGTGCATCGGGCGGCCGTATCGGGTCGCTCCCTGGTCGCTGATCCTCGGGGCGGTCGCGCTGAGCGTGCCGGCGCTCGCCGATCAGGCGGGGGAGGCGCGAAACGACATCGTCGGGATCTTCTTCCTGCTGGCCGCGGTGGCGATCGCCGTCAATGCCTGGGCGGCCCGGGGGGAGGGGGAGAGGTCGCTGTCGGTGGGGGCGTTGGTGGTCGTCGGCTTGGCGGCGGGTCTCGCGGCCGGGACCAAGCTCAACTTCCTGCTGCCCGCGGGGGTGCTGGTCCTCGGCCTCGTCGCGATCGCGCCGCGTGGAGCCCGCTGGCGGGCGCTGGGCGTGGCCGGTCTCGCCGCCCTGGCCGGAGGCGGCTACTGGTACCTGCGCAACCTCGTCCACAGCGGCAACCCGCTGCCCTGGATCGACGGGATCGGGCCGATCTCGCTGCCGGCGCCCGACCAGGCGCTCGGCGGTCGCGAAGCGCACAGCGTGCTCGGCTACCTGACCGACGGCGCTATCTGGTCCGACTGGTTCCTGCCGGCCCTCCACGACGGCCTCTGGCTGTTCTGGCCCTTGCTCGTCGCCTTGGCGCTGGCCGGCCTGGTGCTCTGCCTGGGCCGGGACGCCGCCGCGCGGCGCCTCGACCCGATCCTGCCCCTCGCCGGTCTGGCCGGCCTGGCGACGGCGCTCGCCTGGCTGGTCGCTCCCACCTCGGCTTCCGGCCCCGACAGCATGCCGCGCGGCTTCGAGTCCGGCCTGCGCTACCTGGCCCCGGCCCTGGTCCTCGGCCTCGCCCTGCTGCCAGCGACGCCCGGCCTGCGGGACCGTTTCGCGGGCCTCGCCGCGCGGTTGTCATTTGTCGCCCACAGGGCGACAAATGACAACCGCGCTTATCGCGGGTGGCCGCTTGGCGCCTACGGGGCCCTGGTCGTTTTGATCGTCGTCATTGGCTACCCCGTCCAGCGCCACTACCTGGGGAGCCGCTACTCGGATCCCACCTTCACCACCCCCGGCCTCGACGCCGCCTTCAAGTGGGCCAGCGGCATCGGCGATTCCCGCATCGCCACCACCAGCACCCGCCAGTACCCCCTCTTCGGCACCGACCTCTCCAACCAAGTCCAGTTCATCGGCACCGAACGCCCCCACGGCGGCTTCGAAGCCCCCGCCACCTGCCGCACCTGGCGCACGGAGCTCAACAAGGGCGACTACGACTACGTGATCACCACCCGCGACCGCCTCGAACCCGGCAAGCCCCCATATCCCGACCAGGCTCGCTGGACCGAAGGCCCCGGAGCCAAACCCATCCTGAGAAAGCCCCCCACGGTCGTATTCCAGCTCGAGGGAAGCCTGGATCCATCAGCGTGCCGCTAGCAGCGCGGCTCGCGCGGGTGGCGGGTGGGTGGGGTGGTGTTCCGCCGCGCGGAGTCTGCGAAGGGCACTCCTTTGCCCCTGGCGGGGCTCCCATCCCTCTGCCCTGAGCAGATCGCAGCGCAAGGAAGGCCACCCCACCCACCCGACAGGACCCGCGCGCCACCCGCGCTCGCCATACTTCCGCACGCCCATGGACCGCATCCGCAACTTCTCGATCATCGCCCACATCGACCACGGCAAGTCGACCCTGGCCGACCGCATCCTCGAGGTCACCGGCGCCGTCGACCCGAAGAAAATGCAGGCGCAGATGCTCGACTCGATGGACCTCGAGCGCGAGCGCGGGATCACGATCAAGGCCCAGGCAGTGCGGGTCGAGTACAAGGCCGCCAACGGCGAGACCTACCACCTGCACCTGATCGACACCCCCGGCCACGTCGACTTCTCCTACGAGGTCTCGCGCAGCCTCGCCGCCTGCGAGGGGGCGCTGCTGGTCGTCGACGCCGCCCAAGGGGTGGAGGCGCAGACCGTCGCCAACACCCACCTGGCGATCGACGCCGGCCTGGAGCTGATCCCGGTGATCAACAAGGTCGACCTGCCCGGGGCCGAACCGGAGCGGGTGGCGACCGAAATCGCCGACCTGACCGGCGGCGACGCCGAGGAAGCGCTGTGGATCTCGGCCAAGACCGGAGTGGGCGTACCGGAGGTGCTGGAGGCGATCGTCGAGCGCATCCCGGCGCCCAAGGGGGAGCCCGAGGCGCCGACGCGAGCGCTGATCTTCGACTCCGAGTTCGACCAGTACCGCGGCGTCATCGCCTACGTGCGGATGGTCGACGGCTCCTTTCGCAAGCACGAGCGGATCCTGGCGATGCAGAACGGGACCGAGGCGGAAATCGACGACATCGGCTTCTTCCGGCCGGCGATGACCGCGGTCGAGGGGATGGAGGCCGGCGACGTGGGCTACCTGATCACGGGGATCAAGGACGTGACCAAGCTGCGCGTCGGCGACACCCTGACCGGCCGCGACCGCTCCGCCGCGGAGGCCCTGGAGGGCTACCGCGAGGTGCGCCCGATGGTCTTCTGCGGCGTCTTCCCGATCGACACCGACCGCTACGAAGACCTACGCGACGCGCTCGAGAAGCTGGCCCTCAACGATGCGGCGCTGTCCTGGGAGCCGGAGACCTCGGAGGCGCTCGGCTTCGGCTTCCGCTGCGGCTTCCTCGGCCTCCTGCACATGGAGATCGTGCGCGAGCGGCTGGAACGGGAGTACGGCCTCGACCTGCTCTCGACGACCCCGAACGTGCGCTACGAGGTCCACCTCACCAACGGCACCTCAAAGGAAGTCCGCAGCCCGACCGACCTGCCCGACCCCGGCACGATCGAGTCGGTCGAAGAGCCCTACATCCGCGCCACGATCATCTGCCCCTCCGAGCAGGTGGGCGCGGTGATGGAGCTCTGCCAGCAGCGCCGTGGCACCCACGTCGACATGCACTACCTGAGCCCGGTGCGGGTGCAGATCCGCTACGACATGCCGCTGGCCGAGATCGTGCTCGACTTCTTCGACCTCCTGAAGTCCTCTACCCGCGGCTACGCCTCGCTCGACTACGAGCCGATCGGCAACCGCGCCTCCGACCTGGTCAAGGTCGACATCCTGCTCGCCGGCGACAAGGTCGACGCGCTCTCGATCATCGTCCACCGCGACTTCTCCTACGAGCAGGGCAAGCGCTTGGTCGAGCGCCTGCGCAAGACGATTCCGCGCCAGCTCTTCGACGTCCCGGTGCAGGCGGCGATCGGCTCCAACATCCTCGCCCGCGAGACGGTCAAGGCGTTGCGCAAGGACGTCACCGCGAAGCTCTACGGGGGCGACGTCACCCGCAAGAACAAGCTGCTGAAGAAGCAGAAAGCGGGCAAGAAGCGGATGAAGTCGGTGGGCCGGGTGGAAGTGCCGCAGGAGGCGTTCCTGGCGGTGCTGCAGATCGACGAGTAGCGGCCGTCGCCTGGCTGCGTGGCCAGTTAGAGTGCCCGCCCATGCCGATCAAGACCGATGCAGTGGGTAAGGAATGGCCCGGGACGACCTACCAGGTCGGCCGGGAGAAGATCAAGGAGTACGCGCACGCGCTGGGGATCGACAACTCCGTGCACTTCGACGTCGAGGCGGCCCGCGCGGCCGGCTTCCGCGACGTCGTCGCACCGCCGATGTTCGCCGTCGTCTACAGCGGCCCGGCCCTTGGCCCGGTCCTGTTCGACCCCGACGTGGGAATGAACTTCGCGGCGATGGTCCACGGCGGCCAGGTCTTCGAGTGGGGCGAGCCGGTCTGCTCCGGCGACGAGATCACGACCACCTCCAAGTGCCTCTCGATCGAGGAGAAAGACGGCAAGGGCTTTTACGTCTTCGAGACCGTCTCCGTCAACCAGGACGGCGCCGAGGCAGTGCGCGGCACCTGGACCAACATCGTCAGGGGAGTCTGAGATGAGCGAGCCGAACGTTGGCGATCGAGTTCCAGAGCTGAGCGTCACGCCCGACAGGTACCTGCCGCACCGCTACGCCGGCGCCTCCGGCGACTTCAACCCGATTCACATCGACCCGGAGTTCGCGAAAGCGGTCGGCCTGCCCAGCAACATCCTTCACGGGCTCTACTCGATGGGCCTCGTCGCCCGCGCCAACGCCGCCCTTGCCGGTGGCGATCCGCGGGCGCTGAAGCGCCTCTCGGTCCAGTTCCGCGGCATGGGCGCGCCCGAGCAGGAGATCGTCGTCTCCGGCACGGTCAAGGCGGTCGACGGCGATCGCGTGGTCGTCGACACCATCGCCCAGCAGGGCGAGACCGCGATCATCAAGAACGCCGAAGCGGAAGTGGAGCTGTAGGAGCGCCAGGTGACCCCTCCCAAAACGCTCGGCGGGAGCCTCGCTTGAGTGTTCTGGGAGGGGTCACCTGGCGCTCCTCCTAGACTTCAGGGAATGCTCTCCGAGCGACAAGAGCTGATCTTGCAGATGGTCGTCGACGCCTACCTGGCGTCGGCGAAGCCGGTGCCGTCAAAGGAGGTCGCGGAGCGGCCCGAGGTGGCCTGGGGCCCGTCGACGGTGCGCGCTGAGCTGGCGCTGCTCGAGGCGGAGGGGTACCTGACCCATCCGCACACCTCGGCCGGGCGGGTGCCCACGGACGTCGGCTACCGCCGTTACGTCGACCTGTTGATGGCTTCGGGGGCGCTGCCGGCAGAGACCCAGGTCGAGCTGGAGCTGTCGCGGCTGCGGCGCGAGGTCGACGAGGCGATGCGGGAGACGACCGCCGCTCTCGCCCAGGTCACCGACCTGGTGGCGATGGCGACCGCGCCACAGCCAAGCTGGGCGGCGACGATCCACCGGGTCGAGGTGCTGCGGCTGCAGCCGCACAAGGTCGTCGTGATCGCGATCGCCTCGACCGGCGACGTGACCCGGCGCATCTTCGAGTTCGAGCGGCCGGTCGACCACGGGCTCGTGGAATGGGCCTCTAGCTACCTGAACGAGTCGCTGGCGGGCCTGGCGATCGGCTCGCGGATGATCGCCGGCCGCCTCGCCGCCCCGGAGCTGGACGGGATCGAGGCCGAGTTCATCGCCACCCTCGGTGCCACCTTCACCGACCTCGAGCGCGAGACCGGTGCCGACCTCTACCTGGAGGGCGCTTCGCGGTTGCTCTCCGAAGCGCACCTGGCCGACCTGCCCCACGCCGATGAGCTGATGACGGCGCTGGAGCGGCGGGCCGGCGTCCTGCAGATGCTGCGCTCCTCGCTCGACGAGCGCTCGGTCTTCCTCTGGATCGGCGACGAGAACCCGCAGCCGGAGCTGCGCTCGGTCAGCGTGATCGGCGCCAACTACGGGCTTGGCCACCGCAACCTCGGCGCGGTCGGCGTGGTCGGCCCGCTGCGGATGGACTACGCGACCGCGATCGCCTCCGTGCGCGGAGCCGCCCGCGAGCTCTCGCGCTACTTCGAGACCGTGTACGACGGCTGACCCCATGCCGCGCGACTACTACGAGGTCCTCGGCGTCAGCCGCGACGCCGGCGAGACCGAGATCAAGAAGGCCTTTCGCGGCCTCGCCCGCGAACTGCACCCCGACGTCAACGATCACGACCCCGAGGCGGAGGAGAAGTTCAAGGCGGCGGCCGAGGCCTACGAGGTCCTCTCCGACCCCGAGCGCCGGCGCACCTACGACGCCTACGGTCACGAGGGTCTGCGCTCGGGCGGATTCGACCCGCGCAGCAGCTCGTTCGGCTCGATCGACGACATCCTCCAGGCCTTCTTCGGCGGCGGCGCCCAGTCGTTCGGATTCGGCGGGGGCGGGGGCGGCGGCCGGGCTGCCGGTGGCGACATCCTCGTCGCGATCGAGCTCGACCTCGACGATGTCGCTACCGGCGTGCGGCGGGAGATCTCCTTCGACGCGGTCGGCGCCTGCGAGCACTGCCACGGCAACGGGGCCGAGCCGGGGACGCCGATCTCCACCTGCGAGCGCTGCGACGGCTCCGGCCAGCTGCGCCGGGTCGCCCGCACGCCGTTCGGGCAGATGGTCCAGGGCGTCGTCTGCGACGCCTGCGGCGGCGCCGGCAAGATCCCCGAGACGCCCTGCGCGGAGTGCGGCGGCAGCGGCCGCACCCCCGGCGAGCGCACGCACGCGGTCGAAATCCCGCCGGGAATCGAGAGCGGGCAGCGGCTGCGCGTGTCCGGCGCCGGACACGCCGGCGACGCCGGCGCCCCCGCCGGCGATCTCTACGTCGAGGTCGAGGTCGCCGAGGACGAGCGCTTTCAGCGCGATGGCACCGACCTGCTCAGCGTCGTCTCGATTCCGGCGACGGAGGCGATGCTCGGCACCACCGTCACCGTGCCGACCCTCGAGGGCGAGCGCGAGATCGAGCTGGCGGCGGGGATCCAACCCGGCCACGAAGAGGTCCTGCGCGGTGCCGGGCTACCGCGCCTGGGCAGCCGCCGCCGCGGCAACCAGTGGGTGGTCCTCAACGTCATCGTGCCGACCGGCCTCAGCGACGAGCAGCGAGAGATGGCGGAGCGGCTCGACGAGTCGCTGGAGGAGGAGAACCTCGGCCCGCGCCAGGGCGAGGGCCTGTTCAGCCGCGTGCGCCGGGCCTTTGGGTGATCCGCCTTGCCGTGCGCTGCCCGCCCGAGCAGGCGGATCTGGTCCTCGCTGAGTTGACCGTGCTGGCCCCCAACGGGGTCGAGGAGGAGCGCGGGCCGGGCTACGTCGAGTACGCGATCTACGGCGGCGCGGGGGAGCTGCCGGAGCTGGGCGAGCTCGACGCGGTCGTCGGCGAGGGCCGGATCGAGGTCGCCAGCACCGAGATCCCCGACCACTGGGCGGATCGCTGGCGCGACTTCCACAAGCCCTTGCTGGTCGCCGATCGCCTCTGGCTGCGTCCGTCCTGGGAGGAGCCGCGTCCCGGCGCGATCGACGTCGTCGTCGACCCCGGCCAGGCCTTCGGCACCGGCGCCCACCCAACGACCAGACTCTGCCTGGAGTACCTGCTGGAGCTGGAGGCGGCGGGGGAGGCCGATGGACCGCTGACGGACCTCGGTACCGGCTCGGGCGTGTTGGCGATCGCTGCCGCCAAGCTGGGCTGGGGCCCGATCCACGCTTACGACCATGAGCCTCCAGCTCTGGAGGCTGCCGCGGCGAACGCTGCTGCGAACGGGGTCGAGATAGAGCTCGAACGCGTCAACCTCCGCGAGCGCCTTCCGTCTCTCGCTCCGACCGTTGTCGCCAACATGACCTCGCCGATCCTGAGGGCGGTGGCGGGTCAGCTCGAGGGGCCGCCGGGCGGGGGTCGTGGGGGGACCCTCTCTCGCAACAGCGGGGAGGCTCGTTCGGGTCCCCCCACGACCCCCGCCACGCTCATCTGCTCCGGGCTGCTGCCGAGTGAGCTGGACGAGGCTGAGGGGTTCTTCGCCGAGGCCGGGCTGGCCGAGACGGGGCGGCGCCGCGATGGCGATTGGGCTGCATTGCTGCTCCGTCGCCGCTGAGAGATAGGGTTTCGCCGTGCCCCTCGCCTCGATAGTCGACCCCGGTTACAAGATCGCACTGTTCCTTCACGTTCTCGCTGTGGTGCTGGCGTTTGGTCCGACTTTCGGTTACGCGTTCTTCTTCTCAGTTGCGCCGCAGTATCCGCGGGCGACTCCGGCGATTTTGGCTGGCGTGCAGAAGGTCGACAGGTACCTTGTCAACCCGGGGATGATCGTGCTGTTGGTGGCGGGCATAGTCCTGCTCACGGCCAGCGGTGGGGCCTGGGAGACGAGCGATGTCTTCGTCGGTGTCGGCTTCCTGGCGATCATCGCGCTCTTCGGTCTTCAGCACGGGTTCTTCCAGCCGCAGACCCAGAAGGCGAAGGAGCTGGCCGAGCGGGACCTGAAGGCGGGGGACGCGCTCAGCCCGGAATTCGAAGCGCTGAGCCAGAAGATCGGCCAGGTCGGCGGTATCGCGGGCGTCATCGTCGTGGTGACGATCTTCTTCATGTCCTACAAGCCGTTCCTATAGGCGCTCGGCAATCTGGACCGCTGATGGTGGCGGGGGCTCCAGAGCTCGATCCGGCGCTGCCGGTGGCGATGTTCGATTCCGGGGTCGGCGGTCTCACCGTGCTGCACGAGTGCCTGGTCTCGCTGCCCGAGGAGGACTTCGTCTACCTCGGCGACACGGCTTGGTTCCCCTATGGGACCCGCGATCCCGACGCCCTGCGCGAGCGGATCGCCCGGATCGCCGAGTTGTTGCTCGGCGACGGCGCCAAGCTGCTGGTGATCGCCTGCAACACCGCCACCTCGATCGGGGTGGACGTCGCCCGCGCGGCCGCCGGCGAGCGCGGGGTGGAGGTGGTGCCGGTGGTAGAGCCGCAGGCCGAGATCGCGGCGGCAATCACCGATAGCGGCAGAGTCGGCGTCCTGGCGACGCCGAACACTGTCAACAGCGGCGCGTATCGGCGGGGTCTGGAGAGCCAAGGGCGCAGCCTGCAGGTGACCGAGGTGGCGGCGCCCGATCTAGCTCCTTTCATCCAGGACGGGCTCGCCTTCGACCGGAGCACGATGGAGATGGCGCGCCGCTACTGCGAGCCGCTGGTAAAGGCCGAAATCGACACCCTGATCCTCGGCTGCACTCACTACCCGCTGGTGGCACCGATGCTGCAGCGGATCCTCGGCCGCGACATTCGCCTGGTCAGCGGCGGCCACGCCGTCGCCGCCGCGGTCCAGCGCACCCTCGAGCGCGCCGGCATCGCCCGCGAGCCCGACGGCGAGGGTGACTACCGCTTCCTCTGCACCGGCGACACCGACTCCTTCCGCGACCTCGGCACCCGCTTCCTGCAGATGCCGCTGGGGGAGGTCGAGCGAGTGGAGATCGAGCCGAAGTGACGCTTCCGCGCGCCATTTGATCCAAGGTCGAGGCGATTGGCGCGCCCCACCTGCGTCCCGATCCGGAAACATTTCGCCCGACGCCCATTCTTGCCCATGGCAATACCGTATATACTCCCCCTGTGGCGAAGGTGATGATCTCAATCCCCGACGACCTGCTGGAGCGTCTCGACGCCCAGGCGCGTGCCGCCCGCGAGACCCGCAGCGGCCTGCTGCGGCGCTTGGTAGAGCGCGAGCTGAGCGAGCAAGGGGACGGCTGGCGCAAGCAGCTTGAAGACCTGCTCGGCCCTCCCGTTCACCTCGGCGGCGAAGCGGCGAAGCTGATCCGCGAAGACCGCGAATCCCACTGAGGTGGTGCTGCTCGATGCCAGCGTCTGGGTCGCGGCGAAAGACGCCGACGATCGGTACTTCGATGCCGCCCGAGCGCTCGTCCTCGACACCAAGCTGTCGACGACCGCGCTCGATCTGACTTTCTACGAGGTCGCCAACGTCGTCGGTTCGCGCTGGCAACGCCCGGACCTGGCGCAGGAGCTCAGCCGCACGATCGAGCTGCGCTGCGGTGGCCGGATCGTCGCGGTCGACGTCGACCTGATCGATGCCGCGGTCGCGATTGCATCCGAGCACGGTCTTCCCACCTACGACGCCGCCTATGTGGCGGCCTCGCGCCGCGGAGAATGGACCCTGGTCAGCACCGATATTCGCGACCTCGTCTCCAAGGGCCTCGCGGTGACTCCCGACGCCGCCGACTACCCTTAGCCCGATGAGCGTTCTAGAGCAGGTGCAGGGCGATGTGCGGACGGCGATGAAAGCGCGCGAGAAGGAGCGGGCGGCGGCGCTGCGGATGGTCGTCGACGTGCTCCAGCAGGACGCGAAGCTGGGCAAGGGCGACGAGGTCGCGGTGCTGCAGCGCGAGCGCAAGAAGCGGGTCGAGGCGGCCGAGGCCTACGAGGACGCCGGGCGCACCGAGCAGGCGGCCAGCGAGCGTTTCGAGGCGGAGTTGATCGAGGGCTACCTGCCCCAGCAGCTCTCCGACGAGGAGCTGAGCGCCCTAGTCGACGCCGCGGTGGCCGAGACCGGGGCCAGCGAGCAGCGGCAGATGGGCGAGGTGATGTCGGCGCTGATGCCCAGGCTGGGCGGCCGCGCCGACGGCAAGCGGGTCAGCGCGGCGGTGCGTGAGCGGCTTGGTGCGTGAGCGGCTTGGCGCGTAGGCAGCTGACCCTCGACAACACCGTCGCCGCCGAGCTGGCCGGCTCGGAGGACACCGTCCTGCGCGAGCTGCGCGGGCGGCTGGACTGCGACCTGCACCTGCGCGGCAACGTCCTCACCCTCGACGGCGACTCCGACGACGTCCAGGCGGGGGCGACGATCGTCGACGAGCTGGTCGAGCTGATCGAGCAGGGGCACGACGTCGCGCCGGGGACGATCGAGGCGGTGACCGGCGCCCTCGACGCCGACGAGAGCCCGGCCGAGATCCTCGACGA
>Ga0190275_10000678_pt1 | contig 27862 bp, 26 predicted proteins | sample Popmic550T_FD_133745 | JGI IMG/M metagenome (GOLD analysis project Ga0190275, IMG submission 133745) | Populus adjacent soil microbial communities from riparian zone of Yellowstone River, Montana, USA - 550 T | ecosystem: Environmental > Terrestrial > Soil > Riparian zone > Trees stand | place...
CCGCCTCTCGAGCGGGCTCCTAATCATCAAAAACACCGCGATCCAGGTCGCCGCGCAGGCGTTGATCGCGATCGTCGCCCTGATCGCCGTCCCGATCCTGGTCGACCGGCTCGGCACCGAACGCTTCGGCATCCTCAGCCTTACCTGGGTGGTGATCGGCTACGCGAGCCTGCTCGATCTCGGTCTCGGGCGCGCGCTCACCAAGATGACCGCGGAGCGGCTGGGAGCAGGCGAAGCGGGCGGGACCCCGCGCCTCTTCTGGACCGCGATCCTGATGCTCGGCAGTATCGGGGTGGCAACCGGGGCCGCACTTGCCCTCAGCTCCGGGCTGCTGACCAACGACGTCTTTTCGATCAAGCCGGATCTGACCGGGGAGGCCCAGGCCACCTTCATCCTGATCGCCTGCACGGTTCCCTTCGTCCTCTGCAGCACCGCGCTGCGCGGCAGCCTCGAAGCCCACCAGCGCTTCGACCTGACCAACGCCGCCGCCGTGCCGCTCTCCCTGCTCTCCTATTTCGGCCCGGTCGCGATCGCGCTTTTCACCGACAATCTCGCGGTCGTCGTCTCGGCTGTCTGCCTCAGCCGTGTCGCCGGCACCGCGGTCTTCCTCTACCTCTGCTTGCGGGTTGACCCGCTGCTGCGAACCAAGCCGAGCTTCGACCGCAGCATGGTCGGCACCCTGCTCCGCTTCGGCGGCTGGGTCACGGTGGCGGCGATTCTCACCGGGGTGATGCTGAGCCTCGACCGGCTGATCATCGGCGCCGCAGTCTCGGCCAGCGCCGTCGCCTGGTATGCAACCTCCTACGAAGGCGCAAAGCAGATGCTGCTGGTCTCGACGGCTTTCTCCAGCGTCCTCTTCCCCGGCTTCGCCGCCAACGTCCACCTCGATCGCGAGCGCACGGAGCTGCTCTTCAGCCGCGGCGCCCGCGCCACCTTCGTCGGCCTCTTTCCGCTCGCCCTGATCGCCTCGGTGCTCTCCCACGAGATCCTCGAAGTCTGGATCAACGCCGAATTCGCCACCGAGGGCGGGCCGGTTCTGCGGCTACTTGCGATCGGAGTGCTGATCAACGGCCTCGCCTTCGTCGCCTACGCGCTGATCCAGAGCACCCGCCCGGACGTGATCGCGAAGCTGGTCGCGGCCGAGCTGCCACTCTACCTCGCCCTGCTCTGGGTACTGCTGGAGACGACCGGCATCACCGGCGCCGCCGTCGCCGTCTGCCTGCGGGCGATCGGCGACACCAGCGCGCTCTACTACCTCACCAACAGGCTCGGGCTGGTGAGGGCCGCGGTCCTCATCCCGATCGCGGCGATGACCGCGATCGGGGTCGTCGTGATCGGGATCGGCGCCTTGGCGCCGAGTGCGCCGCTGCGGATCGCTTACGTGCTGGTCGTGATCGCCGCCTTCCTACCGGTCGCCTGGCGGCGCATCCTCGCCGAGCCCGAGCGCGAGCGAATCGTCGAGCGCCTGGGCGCACTGCGCGGCTCACGGCGCAAGCGCTCGGCAGCGGGGGTCGTCTGAGATGCGGGTCGGGATCTTGACCAGCGCCCTCGGCGGCGGCGGCGCCGAGCGCCAGTCGCTGATCTGGGCACGGACCTGCGTCGAGCGCGGCCACGAGGTGACCGCGATCTCGCTCTGGAACCACGCCCACATCGCCGTCGACCGCTCCGACCTGCGCCTGATCGAAATTCCCAAGCACGGCGCCAGCGACCTCGCCCGGATCGCCTGGCGCCTGCGCAAGCTGGAGCGCGAGCTCGACGTCCTCGTCGCCTTCGAGCCCTACCTCGCCTTCTGCTGTGCCCTCGCCCACTTGCGCATCCCCTGGATGCTGGTCACCGGCAAGGTTCCAAACCAGCTCGCGGTCGACTCGGGGATTCCGATGCGCGCCTACCGCTGGGCGTTCGACCGCGCCACCCTCGCCTCCGCCCCCAGTCGCGGCATGATCGATTCCCATCTCCAGACCGGCCTGCGCCCCAACAAGCCGTGGGCGCTGATCCCCAACGTGACCGACCCGGCAGCCTTCGTCGAGCGGGATGGGCCCGGGAGCGGGATTCTCTTCGTTGGTCGCCTGGCGACGGTCAAGAACCCGGTGCTGGCGATCGAAGCAGCGGCGGCGGTACCGGCGCCCCTCACCCTCCTCGGCGAGGGGGAGCTGCAGGGCGAGGTCGAGGCGGCGCTGGCGGCGCGCGGCGAGGGGCCTGCGGTCGAGATCCTGCCTTTCAGCGGTCAACCGTGGAGCGCCTACGCCTCCCATCGCGTCCTCGTCGTCAGCTCCCACTACGAGTCGTTCGGGAACGTGATCGTCGAGGCGCTCGCGGCGGGCACTCCGGTGGTCTCGGTCGACTGCGACTTCGGCCCGCGCGAGATCATCGGTGAAGCGACCTACAGCACCCTCACCGAATCGAGTCCCGAGGCGATCGCCGGCGGCCTTCGCGAGGTGCTGGAGCGACCCTACTCCGAGGCCGAGGCGACGGAGTGCCACGAGATCGCCAGCCGCTACCGCCCCGAGGCGGTCAGCCCGCTGATCGTCGAGGCGGTCGAGGGGTTGCGGAACTGATCCTCGGCGCCCCGCTGTTTTGGCAAAATGCGCCGCCACGCGAAACAGGCAGGAGGGCCTTTGAAGCAGCTGAAGAGAATTCGCAAGAAGGCATACAAGGTGCCTTGGTACGTCTCTTTCGTCCTCGACCGGGAGATCGGAGCCGAATACGGGATCGGCATACGACAGAAGGTTCGGCTGCTCCGCTCGTTTCACCGCAACGCGGGGCAGGTAGAAACCCTGAGCAGCATCGGCGAGCACCTCGAGCTGGCAGCCGCGATCATGCGCGTGCCTAAGGCGGTTTCCGGCGACATAATCGAGTGCGGCTGCTACCGGGGCGGCAGCACGTGCAATCTCTCGCTGGTCTGCCGGCTGGTCGGGCGTCGCCTGATCGTCGCCGACTCGTTCGCGGGCCTACCCCCGATCACACCGGGCGAGGGGTTCCACCCGATTCCTCACCAGAAGCGCGCCGAGGAATACGTCGAGGGTCAGTTCGCCGCTTCCCTGGAGACGGTGAAGGAGAACCTGGCTCGACACGGCGACCTGGAAGTCTGCGACTTCAAGGTGGGTTACTTCCACGAAAGCCTGTCATCACTGGACCGCCCGATCGCGGCCGCCTTCCTCGACGTCGACCTGATCGAGTCGCTGAAGCCCTGCCTCGAAGCGATCTGGCCACGACTCCACGCAGGCGGCAGGCTCTACGTCCACGAGGCGAATGATCTCAAGCTCGTCGGGACCTTCTTCGACGCCGCCTGGTGGCGCGAGCAGCTAGCCAGCGAGCCGCCCGGCTTCGTCGGCGCCGGCTCAGGACTTCCCCTCGCTCCGCTGGAGGGCTCCGAGCTCGGATACGCCGAAAAGCCAGGCACGGAGTCTCGAGTCGAAGCGACCGAGGCTCGCGTCTAGGGGTCCGCCGGCCAGGCCGCTACCGCGGCGGCGATCCGCTCGAGATCGGCGGGGCGCAGCTCCTGGTGGATCGGCAGCAGCACGGTGATCTCGCGCCGTCGGTCGATCGCCGGAAAGGCACCGGCTGGCGCTACCGGATGCGGGACCGACCAGAAGTCGACGCTGCGAATGCCGCGCTCCAGCAGGTGGGCGCGCAGGCCAGCCTTGTCGGCGCTGGTCACCGGCAGGTAGAGCGGGCAGTCTTCGCGCAGCTCCCGGTCGAAGGGCACCGGCACCCTCTCCCCCACCCGCTCGCGCAGCCACTCGTAGTTGCGGCGGCGGATCGCGGGCAGGTCGGGACGGTAGAGGCGGCGCAGCAGGTCGAGGGACAGCTTCGACATCCCCAGGTTCGGGTCGTCGATCGCGTACTCGCGCTCGGGATCGAACGGCGGCTCCTCACGACGGGCCAGTGCCTCCGCGGCGCGGCGTGACCGCTGCGCCAGCGAGCGCGCCGCGCCCTTGGCAATCGTCGTCAGCGATAACCGTGAGGAAAGCGGCAGCGGCGGCGGTGGGGACTGACAGAGGAGAGCGCCGGCCTCCGGCACGCCGACCAGCTTCCAGGGCGAGAAGATCGCCAGGTCCCCCCAAGAACCGACCGGCCGGCCTGCAGAGCCGGCCAGCCAGGAGGGAGCGGCGTCCTCGAGCAGCAACAGCCCCCGCTCGTCACACCAGCGGCGCCAGCGAGCACCGTCCTGAGCGAGGCCGAGGTAATGGATCAGGTAGAGGCCTCGCGTGCGCGGCCCGATCAGCCGCTGCAGCTCCTCGGGGTCGGGCTCCAGCGCCTCGGTGCCCCCCCAGAATCGAGGCACGATGCCGCGGTCGACCAGCGCCCCCACCTCGCTGCCGCAGTGATAGGCGGGAACGAGCAGCTCATCCCCCTCGCCCAGCCCGAGCGCGCCGAGACCGTGCCAGAGGGCGTGACGGCCACGGTCGTAGAGGCGGCAGCGATCCTCGTCGTAGGGAAAGGGAAGCGGCACCCGCCGCGAGTAGAGCGCTCGCGGCGGCAGGGGCGGGGTGACGTCGAGCAGGCCTTCAGCCACGCGAAGGGAGCGCCTTCAGCCGCCTGCCGACCCGGCGCCGCATGTTGAGCAGGCTCGGCCCGAGGTCTCCAAAGGAGAAGACGTGCATGTAGAGCGGATAGCGGACGAGACTGGCGATCCAGCGCGGCCAGCTGAGATCTCCCTCGCGGCGCATTTCGCCGGCGGACTTGAAGTCGATCCCTGGCATCCAGAGCCGGACCGAGCGCCAGTCGCCGATCGTGATCGGCTGACCGAGAGCCTGCCGGTAGGCAACCAGGGGGACGTCGACACCCGCCCTCCGCAGCGACTCGTTCGACGCCATGAAGCGGTGGTTGCACTCGATCAGGCGCAGGCTGCCGTCGCGGGTGTCGCGCTTGAACTCGACGTTGGCCATCCCCCGCAACCCGGCACCGCGCAGGAAGCGCATCCCCATCTCGGCGACCTCCGGGTCCCAGTGGACGAAATGGTAAGTGCCAACCCCGAAGTGGACCGGATAGGAGCGGAGCTTCTGCTTCGTGACTTCGAACAGCGGCTCGCCATCCTCGCCAATGAAGGTGCTGAAACCCCAGACCCGGTCGTCGGGACCGGGGATGATCTCGGTGACCAGCATCTGCAGGCCGTGCTCGTCGGTGCTCGAGAGCGCCGCGGCGAGTTCCTCGCGCGCCTCGGCGACGAAGAGCTTGCGGTCGCCGAAGTAACGCGAGAAGAGGTGGGAATGAAGCGGCTTCAATGCGCACGGGTAGCGGAGCTCGCCGTCGATCGCCGCCAAATCCGCCAGCGAGGAGACGCGCCAGGTCGAGGGCGCGGGGACGCCCGCCTCGTGGGCGATCGCGTAGGTCTTCTCCTTGTCGAGCATCGCCAGGGAGGCCTCACCGGCGGTCGCCAGCGGAAACAGGCCCCAGTCGCGAAGCTCGTCCGCGTGGGCGGCGACGAGGTCGAGACCGTCGTCACCGCAGGGCAGCACGACGGCGCCCTTGGGCGCACCCCGCAGCCACTCGAGCCAGCGATCGACGACGTCCACGTCGGAGCCGAGATCGACGAACTCGTGGCAGTAGCGCGAGGCGCCGGCGAGCGAGCTGCGGGAGTCGCCGAGGACATGGACCGGGACGCCACGGCGACCGAGGCTGCGGGTGATCGAGAGCGCCGCCCCGACTCCACCCAGGACGATCGCCGGCGGCTGCGCGGTTGCCGAGCTAGCTTGCACGGCGGGACCTTAGCTCCTGCGCAAGGCGCTTTCGCAGCTGCGTCGAGGCAAGGCGCGCACGGGCCAGCGGGTAACCGCCTCCGCGCGGAAGCAGGGCGTGGGTGACGGCGTTGTCCTCGGAGTCGGAGAGCCGGTACTTGTAGTCCTGGGCGCCAGGACCGAGGCTCATCCTGCTCTCGCCCCGCTCCGACCCATCCTTGAGGGCATGGATCAAGCACTGCATCGAGGGCGAGAACTTCGCGTAGGCCTCATCGAAGCCGCTGTTCCAGGCACTCAGCTCGCGACCGGCCGCGAGCAGCACCTGCCCGGCGACGACCTGCCCCTCGACCTCCATGCAGAGCAACCGGAAGCGGCCGCTCGCCAGCAGCTCGCCGCCCACCTCGACCAGCATCCGGTCGACGCCGGCGTCGGTGAGGCTGGAGCCACCTTGGCCGGCCAGCCGCGCCCGGTGCAGGCGCATGAAGGCGGAGACGTCGTCGGCAAGGGTCTCGGCGTCGGCGAAGCGGAACTCGCCTCCGGCCTCGGCCAGCTTTTTGTGCTTGCGCTTGTTCTCGCGCCGGAAGCTGCCGCTTTTGCCTTTCAGCCACGCCTCGTACCCGCCCCCGAGGTCCACCCGCGGCAGCGGCTCCGAGGAGACCTCCCAGGAGCGGGCACCTTTCGGCCAGGAGGCGGTCAGCAGCCCAGCCCACTGCGGCGAGCTTGCCGCCGTTTCGAGCCAGACGCTGCTCGGCGAGGCCGCCGCGAGCCCGGCCGCAAGCAATGGCGCCACCTCGGCCTCACGGCCGGGCGCGGCGATCGGCTCGGCAGCGGCAACGCCCTTGCCGAGTGGCCGCAGGGCACCGCCGGTCAGGTGCATCGGCGCGATCCCGACCAACTGCTCGCCCTCGTGGACCGCGACGATCCGCAGCTCCGCTCCCTCGGGCCGCAATTGCTCCCACCAGGCGAGCGCCCAGGCCGGCGCCGCGAACGGCTGCTCGACCGCGACCGCCAGCTCGTCCCACTGCCGACGCAGCTCGCCCAGTTCCTGCGGCGTCGCGACCGCGCGCCAGCTCAGTGCAATGCTCATCGCCGACATCCTATGAGCCGGCTGCGGCGGTGCCGCGCGAGCTATGTTCCGCCGCGATGCGCCTCCTCTCACCGGCAGAGCTGACCCCCGACCAGTTGCAGGCATGGGAAACGCTGGCGGCGCGGGCGGCGGAACCGAATCCTTTCTTCGAGCCGGGCTTCGCGGTGGTCGCCGCCGAGACGCTCGGCAGCGCTGATGCCGCCTTGCTCGTCGCCGAGGGGCCGAGCGGTGAGTGGACCGGCTGCATGGCGGTCAAGCCGATCGGCAAGCTGGGCCTCCGCCTCGCCCTCTCGACTTGGAACCACCCCTACTCGTTCCTCGGCACGCCCTTGGTCGACGCCGCCCATCTCGACGAGTACGCAGCCGAGCTGGTGGAGGCGCTCGAGCGTCGCGAGCTGGGGCGCTTCCTCGTCCTTCGCGACGTCGGCGAGGGCGTCGTCCTCGACGCAATCCGCGCCGCGCTTGCGAGCGCAGGGAAGGCGGAGATCGCCTTCGAGCGCAGCTTCGAGCGCGCCGCGCTCAAGCGCCGGCCCGAGGGCGACTACACCGCGCACCTGAAGTCCTCGCGCCGCAGCGAGTTGCGGCGCCACCGGCGCCAGCTACAGGAGCTGCTCGGCGGCGAGGTCAAGGTCGACGACCTCGAGGGCGGTACCGCGGCGCTGGACGAGTTCCTGCGGCTCGAGGGGGCGAGCTGGAAGGGCGGGACCGGCACCGCGATGGCCTGCGATCCGCAAGTCACCGCCTTCTTCCGCGGTATGGGCGAGTGGTTCGACCAGCGCGGCCGCCTGCGGATGCGCGCCCTCAAGGTCGGCGACCAGACCGTCGCGATGCTCTGCTCGTTGACAGCGGGAGACACCGTCTTCGGCTTCAAGTCCTGCTTCGACGAAGAGCTGCGCCGATACTCCCCCGGCATCCAACTCCAGCTCGAGGATTTCGATGCCTTTCACGAGGAGGGAGCGGCGCGCATGGACTCCTGCGGCGAGCCCGACAACACGACGCTCAACCGCTTCTGGCCTGACCGGCTGCGGCTGACGACGCTGGTGGCGGCGCGGCGCGGCGCGGCAGCGAGGGCGGCGCGAGCGGGGCTCGAGTACTACTACTCCCCCTCCGGCCGCCGCCTCGCCGCGCGCCTAAGAAACCGCGGCAAGAAGAACTAGCTCGCGCTCAGTCGACGTTGTCGGCGGCGGCTTCCGGGGACTCGCCCGGGTTCTTCTTCGGCACCAGCACCAGCCGCTTGAACTCGGCGACGAGGACGCCGTCCTGGTTGAGGACGCGGGTGTGGACCTTGACGATGCCGCGGTCGGGCTTCGATTTCGACGGCTTCACGTCGAGGACCTCGGTCTCGCAGAAGAGGGTGTCGCCGTGGAAGACCGGATTCGGGTGGCTGAGTTCTTCGGTCGCGAGGTTGGCGATCGCCTTGCCCGAGATGTCGGAGACGGACATCCCCAGCGCCAGCGAGTAGACCAGCGGCCCGACGACGACGTTCTGGCCCTGCTGGGAGCCGCTGGCGTAGACGTCGTTGATGTGCAACGGGTGGTGGTTCATCGTGATCAGGCAGAAGAGGTGGTCGTCGGCCTCGGTCACGGTCTTCGCCGGCCAGTGCTTGTAGTTGGCGCCGACCTCGAACTCCTCGAGGTAGCGGCCGTAGCTGTGCGCGCCGGATGCCTCGCGCTCGGCCTGGTCAGTGGTCAGCTCATAACTCTCGCTCATGCTCGCTCTCGTCTCCTTCGAAGTTGGGCGGCGCGGATGCTATCTGCCGCCCCTGGGACGCAGCGCCCCGGGCGTGCGCCGCAGGCCTATCTAGACTGCCCCTGATGCAGATCGGGATCATCGGCCTCGGCTACGTGGGGCTGCCGCTGGCCGTCGCCTTCGCCGAATCGGGCTGCGAGGTGGTCGGGCTCGACGTCGACCAGTCGAAGGTCGAGGCGCTGAACGGCGGCCGCAGCTACATCGAGGACGTGCCGGACGCAGCGCTGGAGCCGCTTGGCGAGCGCTTGCGCGCGACCACCGAATACGCCGAGCTCGCCGCCTGCGACGCGGTCATCCTCTGCGTCCCCACCCCGCTCTCGGACTCGCGCGAGCCCGACCTCACCTATCTGGTCGAATCGGCGGAGGCGCTGGCGCAGGTGCTGCGCTCGGGGCAGCTGGTCGTGCTCGAGTCGACGACCTACCCCGGCACCACCCGCGACCGCCTGCTGCCGATCCTCGAGACCTCCGGCCTCACCGCCGGCAGCGACTTCCACCTCGCCTTCTCGCCTGAGCGGATCGACCCCGGCCGCACCGACTACACGGTGAAGACGACGCCGAAGCTGGTCGGCGGCGTCACCGCGGCCTCGACCGAGCGCGCGCGAGCCCTCTACGCGGAGATCTGCGACACCGTCGTCGTCCTCTCCAGCCCCGAGGCGGCCGAGCTCTCGAAGCTATTGGAGAACATCTTCCGCTCGGTCAACATCGCCCTCGTCAACGAGCTCGCCCAGCTCTGCGACCGGCTCGAGATCGACGTCTGGGAGGTGATCGATGCCGCTTCCAGTAAGCCGTTCGGGTTCATGCGCTTCGACCCGGGCCCCGGCATGGGCGGCCACTGCCTCCCGGTCGACCCCTTCTACCTCGCCTTCAAGGCCCGCCAGCACGACTTCTACCCGGAGTTCATCGAGCTGGCCGGAAAAGTGAACCAGGCGCAGCCGAGCTTCTGCGTAGAACGGATCGAGCGGGCGCTGAACAGCATCCGCAAGCCCGTCAACGGCTCCCGCATCCTCATCCTCGGCGTCAGCTACAAGGGCGGCGTCGGCGACACCCGCGAATCACCAGCGCTGAAGATCATCGGCCGCCTCCAGGACCTCGGCGCCGAGGTCTCCTACCACGACTCCTTCGTCCCCGAGCTGCCCGGCCACGGCCTCGCCAATGCCGAGCTCGAGCAGGCGCTGCGGGAGGCGGACCTGGCGGCGATCGTCACCGCCCATCCCGACGTCGACTACGAGCAGGTGGTCGCGAGAGCGCCGCTGGTAATCGACTTCCGCGGCGTCACCCGCGAGATCGAAGCGGACAACCTCCTCCGCCTCTAGTCCCCGCGGCGCTAATGGACTTTGCGCAGGCGGTTGCGTTCTTCTTGCTTTTCGACGACCTGGCTGACCAGCTTGACCACGTTGGAGTCGCCGGTGGCCTTGATGTGGCCGGTCTCGGCCGCCCGCCGGTAGCTCTTCAGCGTGCCTTTCTCGGCCAGCTCGTTGAACTGAGGACGATCGATTTCGACCAAGATCCGCTCGTCCTGGGCCAAGTCTTTGGAAATCTTCGGCCCAGGCAGCTCGACCCGGTAGAGCTGGACGTCGTGTTTGGCTTTCAGCTGCAAGCCGATGACGATTTTCAGGTTCGCCAGGGCCGGGACTTCGGCCTGGAAGCGCTCGACCGCGGTGCGAATCAGCTCAGGGGTGGAAGCCATTGCGTGATGCTAGCCCACGATCCGTGCTCTTACCCTTGGAGAGCGATGAGCGACTACGCGAGCTGGAACTTCGAAGAGGGTGAGGAGATCGTCCCGGGGCGCTTCGTGCTGGCGCCGATCGGGGGCGGTAACCGCTACGAGGTCTGCCTGGTCTGGGACGAGCGGCTCTACGCGCTTGGCGTCGCCAAGATCCTGCGCCCTGACCAGGCCGCAGACGAGAAGGCGCTGCGCGACATCGCCCTCGAGGCGGAGGCTCTGAGCGCCCTCGCCCACCCCACCCTCGTCCGCAGCTTCGACGCGGTGCTCGGGGGGGCGCGACCCCACATCCTGATCGAGCACCTCGAGGGGCCCTCACTGCGGCGGTTGATCAAGCGCGACGGCGCGATCCCGGTTGAGCAATTGCTGCCGCTCGCCGCCCACGTCGCCGGAGCGCTGCAGTACATGGCCCAGGCGGGCTACGTCCACCTCGACGTGAAGCCGGACAACATCGTCATGGGGCTGCCGCCGCGGCTGCTCGACCTCAGCATCGCCCGCACCCTGACCCGCGCCGCGCGTACCGACGGCCCGCTCGGCACCGACCCCTACATGGCGCCGGAGCAATGCCTGCCCCGCGAGGAGGCGGCGGCGCCGATCGGCCCGGCAACCGACGTCTGGGGCCTCGGCGCGACCCTCTTCCACGCCGTCAGCGGCGAGAAGCCCTTCCCACGCGGCTCGGGTAGCGGCGGAGCGGAGCGTTTCCCGCAGCTGGCCGAGGACCCCGTGCCGCTGCCGCGCTGGGTGCCCGAGGAGCTGGCGGAGCTGATCCTCGAGATGCTCGAGCGTGACCCTGGCGAGCGCCCCAGCTGCGCCGAGGCGGTCGAGCGCCTGCAACCGCTGGTGGCGGCGTTGCCCCGGAAAATGACCCTCTCGCGGCGGGGCACGCTCGGAGGCTGAAGTTTTCTCGAACTGGGCGTGATCCTCGCGTCGCGCCCGTGTTGCAGCAGATAGACAACGGGTATCGAGCCCGAAGACACCGACCAGGAGGAAAAAGATGTCTCACAGATCCAACAGCAGGCGACAGGTTCCCGCCGCCGCTCGCGTATTCGGAGACCTGCAGGCAAGCGAGGTGCTCTCCCCGGGCGGCGTGTCGGCTATGCGCAGGGGCGGCGCGCTCTTCCTCGTGCTCCTCTTCATCGGGGCCATCCCGCTCTTCTTCGCCGCCTTCGCCGCAGGCGTAATTGGCGACACGCCGACGGCGCTGGCCAAGAGCAGCAGCAGCGGGTCAAGCAGCGACGACGACAGCAGCGGTTCCTCCGGTTCGGGGAGTGGCGACGATGACGACGACGACAACGACAACGGCACCCAGACGCGGACGCGGACCGGTCGCGACGGAGCCGCGAACGAAGGCGCCGCCGGCGAAGCGCCGGTAGGGGCCGAAGCGACGGACGACACCAGCCGCAACGGCGCCTCGACCCGCGGCACCACCGACGACGACGACACCAACACGCGCCTGGGCACTGACGACACCAGCCGCAACGGCGCCGACACCCGCGGCACCACCAACGACAACGACACCAACACCAACACCGGCACGCACACCAACACCGGTGGCGATGACGGCGAAGGCGACGACACGGGCACGGGCCAAACCCGCACCCGCACCGGCTCCTAGCCCCTACCAGCTAGCAACCGGAAACAAGCCGCAGCCGAACTACAAAGGCCGTAACAAAGGGGGCCGGGAGGTCCTCTCCAGACACTCAACCGCGAGCCATAAGCGAGCGGTGTCTGGAGAGGACCTCCCGGCCCCTTTCCACTGCAACGCCCTAAATCTTGTGGCGCTGCAGCAGCTTCTTACCGATGACCATCCGCTGAATCTCCGAGGTCCCCTCGCCGATCAGCAGCAACGGCGCATCGCGGTAGAGCCGCTCGATCTCGTACTCCTTCGAGTAGCCGTAGCCACCGTGGATGCGGAAGCATTCCTCGACGCAGTACTTGCCGGTCTCCGAGGCCAGGAGCTTGGCCATCCCCGCCTCGAGGTCCGAGCGCTCGCCGGCGTCCTTCATCCGCGCCGCTTTGCGGGTGACGAGGCGGGCGGCCTCGATCTGGGTCGCCATGTCGGCGAGCTTGAACTGGATCGCCTGATGCGCGGCGATCGGCTTACCGAAGGTCTTGCGCTCCTGGCTGTAGCGGAGGGCCAGCTCGAGGGCGCGCTGGGCGATGCCGACGCCGCGGGCGGCGACGTTGACGCGGCCGACCTCGAGCGCGTCCATCATCTGCACGAAGCCCTGGCCGACGCCCTCTTCGCCGCCGAGCACGCGCTCGGGCGGGCACTTGTAGCCGTCATAGACGAGCTCGGTGGACTCGACGCCCTTGTAGCCCATCTTCTTGATCTTCGGCGGCACCGTGACCCCGGAGAAATCCCCCTCTTGGGTTTCCTTCCAGGGCTCCTTCTCGGTGATGAAGCAGGTCATCCCCTTGTAGGCCGGTTCGGCCTTCGGGTCGTCCTTCATCAAGACGAAGACGACGCTGGAGCCGAGGCCGTTGGTGACCCACATCTTCTGGCCGTTCAGCTCCCAGTTGCCGTCCTCGTCCTTCTTGGCGGTGGCCTTGATGCCCTGGACGTCGGAGCCGACCTCGGGCTCTGAGAGCGAGAAGGCGGCGCGGATCTCACCGGTCGCCATCTTCGGCAGGAAGTACTGCTTCTGCTCCTCGGTGCCGAACTTCATCAGCAGGTAGGAGCCGATGAAGTGGGTGTTGACGACGCCGGAGATCGAGATCCAGCCACGCGAGAGCTCTTCGACGATCATCGCGTAGGTGGCGAGATCGAGGCCCATGCCGCCGTACTCTTCCGGGATCGTCACCCCGAAGAGGCCGAGCTCTTTCATCTGCTCGACGATCGGCTCCGGGAAGGAGTCCTCGTGGTCGTAGTGCTCGGCGTTGGGGATGATCTGCTCGTCAGCGAACTGGCGGACCATTTCGATGATCGCCTGCTGATCGTCGGTCATTTCACGGTAAGCGACGGTGTCTACGGCCATGGCTCCTGCTCAGGTAGTGGGAAGACGGACTAACGCGGCAACGCGGTTGCGGCGGCGCTCTGCAGAGCCAAGGATATAGACGCGGGGTCGGCCTCGGGGTCGATCGCGCGCAGCGCCGCGACGGCCTTCAGCAGCATCTCCTCGTACTCCCGGACCGGATCGGACTGCAGGACGATCGCCCCGCCCGCCCCGATCGTCGCCCGGCCATCGGTGATGACGATGGTGCGGATCGCGACCGAGAGGTCCGCCGCACCGCCGAGGCCGAACCAGCCGATCGCGCCCGAGTAGACCCCGCGCGCCGCGCCCTCGAGCTGGTCGAGGATCTCGGTGGTGCGCTTCTTCGGGGCGCCGGTCATCGAGCCCGGTGGGAAGCAGGAGCGAACGCAGTCGAAGGTCGAGAGCTCGGGCCGCAGTTGCCCCCGCACCTCGGAGACCAGCTGGTGGACCGTCTCGTAGGTCTCGACCCCCATCATCTGCGGCACCTCGACGCTGCCGATTTCGCAGACGGCGCCGAGGTCGTTGCGCAAAAGGTCGACGATCATCAGGTTCTCGGCCTGGTTCTTCTCGTCGGCGGCGAGGGCGGCGGCAAGGTTCGCGTCTTCGGCCGGGGTCTTTCCTCTTCGGCTCGTGCCCTTGATCGGGCGCGCTTCGGCTTTTCCCTCATGGCTGACGCGGAGGAATCTCTCCGGAGACGAGCTGAGGACGGCGAGGTCTCCGAAACGCAGATAGCTGGCGAACGGCGCAGGGTTGACCTCTCGTAGACGCAAGTAGAGGTCCAAGGGGTCGACTTCCAGGTCGAGGCGGAACTGGTTGGTCAGGCAGATCTCGTAGCTGTCGCCTTCTAGGAGGTGGTCGAGGCAGGTGTCGACGTCCTTCAGGTATTGGTCTCGGGGGGGAGAGCCGGGTGAGGGTCGGCGGACAACAGCGGGGAGGGTCCGGCGACCCTCACCCGGCTCTCCCGACAAGCGGCTCCCTACTTCAGAGATCCAGCCGTCGGCAATTTCTTCTTCCCCAGGTTCGTGCAGGCAAAGGAGATACGTAGAGCCCTCCTGATGATCGAACGCGATGACTCGATCGGCGATGAGGAAGGCTGCGTCGGGGTGCTCGGAGCGGTGGGGTGAGGCGTAGCCGCACTCGGACTTGAGCTCGTAGCCGAGGTAGCCGACGACGCCGCAGTTGAATTCGAAGGGGAGGATGGGGAGCTCGGCGGGGCGCAGTTGCTCCAGGCGCTGCTGTAGGCGCGTGAGGAGCGGCTCACCCTTCCCGGCTTCGTGGTGGATCACCTCTGCCAAAGGGCCGCTGGCGTCGCCCATGAAGGAGAAACGGGCCTGGGGACCGGGGCGGTTGCTGTCGAGCCAGAAGGCGTGGTCGCTGTCGCCGTAGAGCGAAGTGAAAGTCGTCTCCGGGTCCGCAGGCACGTCGAGCCTGCGGACCTTCAGCGCTGTTGCCATTGCTCGGTCAGGTCGCGGAAGTTCATGAGCAGGCGCTTGCCGTGTTCGGTTGCCACTGACTCCGGGTGGAACTGGACGCCCCATTGGGAGCGGTGGCGGTGTTCTGCCGCCATCGGGACTCCGTTGCTGGAGGCTGTCTCGCGCAGGCTGCTCGGGAGCGGGTGCGCGAGGGCGAGCGAGTGGTAGCGAACCGCCCGGAACGGGTTGGGGATTCCGGCGAAGAGGCCCGTCCCGTCGTGCTCGACGGCAGCGATGCGCCCGTGCATCGGCTCCGGCGCTTGCTCGACGCGGCCACCCTCGGCCGATCCCATCCCCTGTAAGCCAAGGCAAACTCCAAGCAGCGGCCGTTCGCAGCTACGGATCACCTCGGCGCAGACACCAAAGTCCTCCTCTCTCTCCGGACGCCCGGGACCGGGCGAGATGACGACGTTGTCGCACTCGAGTCGCTCCAGCTCTGCCCAGCTCGCCTCGTCGTTGCGGACAACCACAGGCTCGCATCCGTTCACCTCCGCCAGCAGTTGGAAGAGGTTGTAGGTGAAGGAGTCGTAGTTGTCGATCAGCAGGGTGCGCATCACCGGAAGAGGCCGGGGAGCAGAATATGGCTCCGATGACGCCGCCCCGGAAGCCGGACCCCTCGCAGGGGATCTTCGAGACGATGCTCGTCGTCGACGGTGCACCGGTGGCGCCGGAGGCTCACCTCGCGCGGCTGGAGGCGAGCCTCGAAGCCGTCTACGGAACCCAGTTGCCCGCGGGGACGCGGAAGCTGCTCGCCAAGCACGCGGCGGGCCTGGAGCTTGGCCGCCTCCGCCTCACCTTCATCCCCGGCAGCGAGATCGAGCTGGAGTTCGGCGAGATCGACCGCTCGCTGCACTTCCCCAAGCACGCCATCTCTCTGCGCTCGTATGCCGTCAGCGGTGGGCTCGGCTGCCACAAGTGGGCCGACCGAGCAGCGCTCCCTCCCAGCGATAAGGGCGAGGCAGCGATCCTGGTCGCCGGCGACGAGGTGCTCGAGGCCGACCGTGCCAACGTCTTCGCGGTCCGCAAGGGGACCGTCTTCACACCCCCGCTCGACGGCCGGATCCTGCCCGGGGTCACCCGGGCGACGACGATCGAGCTGGCGCGCGCCGAGGGTGCCGAGGTGATCGAGGGCGGCATCACTTTCGACCAGCTGCGCCAGGCCGACGAGGTCTTCCTCACCAACTCGATTCGAGGGATCGAGTCGGTCGGCTGCATAGACGGAATCTCACTCACGCACCAAAGGCCATTTACCCGGTGCCTCGTCGCCGCCTTGCGGAGCAGGTGGCGAAACGAAAGCGGCCGCCCGGAGGCGGCCGCTTCGCAATCGGTGTGACTCCCGCTAACTAGCCGAGCGGGATGACCGTAATGGTCCGGTTCGAGAAGGACGAGGTCCCGATCGAACTTTTGTACTGCAGGGTGAACGTGTTGTTACCTGCGGTCAGGTTGGTGATCACGGTCGTCGTGCTGGCCTGCACGCCACCGGTGTTGCTGCTGCTGCCGTGCTCGCGGATCACCGCTCGCGCATCGGTCGCGGCCTGGGTCGTCGCACCTGAGACGTCAAAGCTCATGTACGCCGTCCTGTCGCCTGCCGGGTCAACGAACCCGGTGATGATCACCATCGCTTTGGTACCGGTATTCACCGTCACCGACGGATTGGTGGCTCCGCCGCTGGCCGCGTAGCTGTTGGCGTTGCGGGTTACGGCGGTGGTGCTGTCGTCGATCACCGGGGCGCCGAGACCAGGGTCGCCTTTCGGCCCCTGCGAACCGGTGTCGCCTTTCGGACCCTGCGAACCGGTGTCGCCTTTCGGCCCCTGCAGGCCGGTGTCGCCTTTGGACCCCGGGGGACCCTGCGGACCGACCTCGCCCGGGGCACCGGGCTCGCCTTGGGGACCAGCCTCGCCCTGCGGGCCGGGAGCCCCTTGCGGACCGACCTCTCCTTGCGGGCCGGGGGCACCCTGCGGACCGACCTCGCCCGGGGCACCGGGCTCACCTTGCGGGCCAGTCTCGCCCTGGGGGCCGGGGGCCCCCTGCGGACCTACCTCACCCTGCGGGCCTTGGAGGCCTTGCGGGCCCTGCGGACCGACCAGCGACGTCGGGTCGCCCCAACCGCCGTCCTTCGGGCCGTAGATGTCACTGCTGGTGGTGTCGATGTAGAAGTCGCCGTCGACTCCCTGGCCTGCGGCGGGTGCATCCGCGCCGTTGAGGATGGTGCTGCCGTCCTCACCGGGTACGCCCTGCGGGCCCTGGACTCCCTGCGGACCTTGGTCGCCCGGGAGACCCTGCGGACCGGTCTCGCCGGTCAGACCCTGCGGACCCTGGAGGCCCTGCGGACCCTGCTCGCCTTGCGGGCCGACCAGCGCGGTGCCCTCCTCAGGCCACTCGCCGTTGTCCTTCGGCCCGTAGATCTTGGCGGCGTCAGTGTCGATGTAGAAGTCGCCGTTGGCGCCGATCACGTTCGACGGCGGATTGGAGCCGTTGAGGACGGTCTTGCCGTCGGCTCCAGCCTCGCCCTGAGGGCCCTGCGAGCCGGCATCACCCTGAGGACCTTGATCGCCCTCGGGGCCCTGCGGACCAGTGGCGCCGGTCTCACCGGTGTCGCCCTTCGGGCCTTGCTCGCCCTGCGGACCAGTGGCGCCGGTGTCGCCGGTGTCACCCTTCGGGCCTTGCTCGCCCTCATCGCCTTTCGGACCCTGGTCGCCGGTGTCACCCTTGGGCCCCTGCGGTCCAATCGCACCGGGCTCGCCGGGATCGCCCTTTGGCCCCTGGTCGCCATCGTCGCCCTTCGGCCCCAAGGGGCCCTGTGGGCCCTGCGGACCGGTTGCGCCGGCGTCGCCTTTAGCGCCTTTTTCGCCCGTTGCGCCCGCATCGCCTTTGGTCCCTGGAGCACCGGCGGCACCGGCGGCGCCGCTTTCACCGTTGGCGCCACTTTCGGCAGCGACGCCGAGGACGCCCTGCTTATCGGTGCCGGCAACCTGGACGCGTTTCTCGCCTTTCTTGCATTTCAGGCTCTTACCGGCAAAGCGAACAACACCCTGTTCCGGGCCTGACTGTTTGACGCAGAGGGTCAGCGTTTCGACCGTGGTGGTTTTTGCGATTGCGCCCGGGGCTGCCAACAAGGCAAGCAAGCCCAGGCAAATCGCAAGCACGGACAGCCGAGCTGACCGTGAAGTTGAAGCACTCATTGCGGGTCTCCTAACTGCTGTTTGTGAACTGGCTAGAAAAGAAAAGAGCCCGCAAATGGCGGCCTCCGCGCGGCGAACGTACACACGCAGAGGACGTTTAACCAATTATTTCGATCGAACATCCGGCCAAACTCACTACTTTTACTTAAGTTCGCCGGGTAATAGTTCTGCTTCGAGCCGGAAATGGACGGCTTTTCTCACCTGGACGTTTGTCCAATGCCCAACCGTGAGGGGTGAATCCGAAGCGAGCGGGAGGCGATAGGGATGGCATGCCTTGCCGTCTCCCACGTTTTTTGCTTGCCCTTGCGGCAGCCGCCGCCTTACTGGCCGCGACGACCACCGCCGCCGCTGCCACGGTCAACCTCAGTGAGGCCACCTCGGTGGGACCGGCAACCGCACATCAGGCGACGGTCAGCAGCCAGTGCCCGCAGTCGGTCGGCCCCGACGCCCCGCGGGCGGTGCAGGAGCAGGCGATGGCTTGCCTGGTCAACGAGACCCGGGGCCGGTACGGGCTACCGCCGTTGAGCGAATCCCAGACCCTGCGCCAGTCGGCTGTCGCGAAGGGTCAAGACCTGATCGACTGCAACGAATTCAGCCATACCGCCTGCGGGCGCGAGTTCTCCTATTGGATCCGAGAGACGGGCTACCTCTCCAGCGAGTGCTGGCGCGCCGGCGAGAACCTTGCCTGGGGCGTTGACGGGCCGGGCACGGTCGACGCCATCTTCCGCGCCTGGATGCACTCCCCCAGCCACCGCGAGAACATCCTCGGCGACTTCGGAGAGATCGGCATCGACCTCAGGGTCGGAGACCTAGGAGGGCTCGACGACGTCCACCTCTGGGTCCAGCACTTCGGCTCCCACTGCGCTTAAGCGGGCACGCCTTCCAGTTTCCTTAGCCTCGCGGCCACTGCATCGGCCCGCGCGTTGAACCGCTGCAAGGGATCGATAACTACTTCCCGGGTTGGCTGCTTCTCCTCCTGCGGAGCCTCTCCATCCTCCGGCGCGGGAGCCTCACCGGCACCACTGCCGGGGGGTGGCGCCGATTTGGGGGACCACCCCGAAAGGGATGGTGGGACCAAATCGGTGACAGGACCCGCCGGCCCGGAGCTCCCCCGAGCAGCCTCCTGAGCGGCCCTGGCGCTCTCCTCCGCCATCTCAGCCGCCCGCCGGGCCTGCCGAGCGGCATCAAGGGCGATCTCACCGACCTCGCGCACCCCCTCCTCGGAGGCCCGGGCGATCACCACCGCCTCGTCGATGCGCGTTTCCAGCTGGCCCACGGTCGGCACCGTGCCTCGGGGCACGACCCAGTCCTGGGTGCTGTCGCGTTGCGTTCCCTCCACCTTGCGCAATTTAGGCGTGCGGGAGGCGGCAAATCCGCACGCTCAATAGATTTAGCCGCCCCGACACCCCCAGAAACGACCCGAGGAGCAGCGTGAGACACCCCAGAGACTTCTTCCTGCCGCAGGCGATCGGCGCACCGGAGCCGCTTCGCGAGATCCCGGTGAAGCCCTCGCGGATGATTCATTTCCTCGACTTCTCGAACGAGAAAATGGTCGCCAAGGCAGGCGCCATCGCCGAAAAGACCGACATCCTCCTCGGCAACCTCGAGGACGCGGTGCCCGTCGACCGCAAGGAGGCGGCCCGCGCCGGCTTGATCCGCGCCGCCAAGGAGACCGACTTCGGCCAGACCTCGCTCTGGACCCGCGTCAACGCCCTGGAGAGCCCCTGGGTATTGGACGACTTCACGCAGCTGGTGACCGAGATTGGCGAGCAGCTGGAGACGATCATGGTGCCGAAGGTCGAGGGCGCTCACGACATCCACTACGTCGACCGCCTGCTCGCCCAGCTCGAGGCGAAGGCCGGGCTCTCGCGGCCGATCCTCATCCACGCCATCCTCGAGACCCCGCAGGGGGTCGTCAACCTGGAGGAGATCGCCAACGCCAGCCCGCGCATGCAGGGCATGAGCTTCGGCCCGGCCGACCTCGCCGCCGCCCGGCGGATGAAGACGACCCGAGTCGGCGGCGGCCACCCCGGCTATCGGGTGATGGAGGACCCGGTCGACCCCGAGAACCCCGAGGCCGATCGCGTCTCAGCCCAGCAGGACCTCTGGCACTACTCGATCGCCCGCATGGTCGACGCTTGCACCGCGGCCGGCATCCTCCCCTTCTACGGTCCCTTCGGCGACATCAAGGACACCGCCGGCTGCGAGACCCAGTTCCGCGCCGCCTTCCTGATGGGCTGCGTCGGCGCCTGGTCGCTGCACCCGGTCCAGATCGGGATCGCCAAGCAGGTCTTCAGCCCGCCGCCGGACGAGGTCAAGTTCGCCAAGAAAGTGATCGAGGCGATCCCCGACGGCCGCGGCGTTCACATGATCGACGGCAAGATGCAGGACGACGCCACCTGGAAGCAGTGCAAGGTGATGGTCGAGCTGGCGGAGATGCTCGCCGAGAAGGACCCCGAGCTGGCGGAGGCCTACAGCTCGTAGGAGCTCCGGCGCGCGGGTCCTGTCGGGGGGAGGGGCTCTCGTCCTCCAAAGTGCGGGCGAGAACCCCTCCCCGCGCCACCCGCGCGTGGAGCGCTAAAGCAGGACGCCGGCACTGGGCCGGCGTCCAAGAGGTTCCTGAGGAGTGGATCTAGCTCAGGCGCTGTTCCAGCGCTTGCAGCTGGGCCGAGATCTCGGCCGGGAGCTTGTCGCCAAATTTGGCGAGGTGCTCCTTTACCTGCGGCAGCTGCTCTTTGACCTTGTCGAGGTCGACGGTGAGCAGCTCCTTCATCGCCTCGGAGGAAATATCGAGCCCCTCGGTATTGATCTCGCCCTCGGCAGGCAGCAGCCCGACCGGGGTCTCGACCGCCTCGGCTTCGTCTTCGCAGCGGCGGAAGACCCACTCGAGGACGCGGCTGTTCTCGCCGAAGCCGGGCCAGAGGAACTTGCCGTCGGCGTCTTTGCGGAACCAGTTGACGTAGAAGACGCGCGGCAGCTGCGCCCCCTCCTTCTGCCCCACCTTGAGCCAGTGGGAGAAGTAGTCGGCCATGTTGTAGCCGCAGAAGGGCAGCATCGCCATCGGGTCGAAGCGGAGCTGGCCGACGGCGCCGGCGGCAGCCGCGGTCGTCTCCGAGGACATCGTCGCCCCCATGAAGACGGCGTGCTCCCAGTCGTACGCTTCCTGGACCAGCGGCACCACGGTGGCGCGGCGGCCACCGAAGAGGAAGGCGTCGATCGGGACCCCGGCCGGGTCCTCCCACTCCGGGGCGATCGAGGGGCACTGCGAGGCGGGGGTGGTGAAGCGCGCGTTCGGGTGCGCGGCGGGTTTGTCGGACTCGGGAGTCCAGTCGTTGCCGTGCCAGTCGATCGCGTGCGCCGGCGGCTCGCCGGTCATTCCCTCCCACCAGATGTCGCCGTCGTCGGTTTTGGCGCAGTTGGTGAAGATCGTGTTCCGCTCGATCGTGTCCATCGCGTTCGGGTTCGTCTTGTGGCTGGTGTTGGGAGCCACGCCGAAGAAGCCGGCCTCGGGGTTGACCGCGTAGAGACGGCCGTCCTCGCCGAACTTCATCCAGGCGATGTCATCGCCAACGGTCTCGACTTTCCAGTCGGGCAGGGTCGGGACCAGCATCGCCAGGTTGGTCTTGCCGCAGGCCGACGGGAAGGCGCCGGTCACGTACTTGACGGCCGTCGGGGGCGGTCAGTTTGAGGATCAGCATGTGCTCGGCGAGCCAGCCCTCGTCGCGTGCCATCGCCGAGGCGATCCGCAGCGCAAAGCACTTCTTGCCGAGCAGGGCGTTGCCGCCGTAGCCGGAGCCGAAGGACCAGATTTCGCGCGTATCGGGGTAATGGACGATGTACTTGTTGGCCTCGTTGCAGGGCCAGGAGACGTCTTCGACGCCCTCGTTCAGCGGCATTCCGACCGAGTGGACACAGGGAACGAAGTCGCCGTCGGAGCCGAGGACTTCGAGCGCGGCCTTGCCCATCCGGGTCATGATCCGCATGTTGGTGGCGACATAGGCGGAATCGGTCAGCTGGACGCCGATTTCGGAGATGTCGGAACCGAGCGGGCCCATCGAGAAGGGGACGACGTACATGGCGCGGCCCTTCATCGAGCCCTTGAAGAGCTCGTTGAGGGTGGCGCGCATCTCGGCCGGGTCGCGCCAATTATTGGTCGGGCCGGCGTCCTCCTCCTGCTCGGAGCAGATGAAGGTGCGGTCTTCGACGCGGGCGACGTCGCCGGGGTCAGAGAGGGCGAGGTAGGAGTTCGGCCGCTTCGCTTCGTCGAGACGCTCGAAGGTGCCGGCGTCGATCAGGACCTGGGCGAGGCGGTCGTACTCCTCGGCGGAGCCGTCGCACCAGTAGACGGAGTCCGGTTCGGCGAGCGACGCAATTTCGTCGACCCAGCTGAGGAGTTTGCTGTGGGTCGTAAGCTCGTCCGGGGCAGTCGTCAGGTCGCTCATTCGCCTCTCTCTAGTTCTTGGGTTTGAGGCCGACTAGGGAGATGTCGGCATCCTTGTTGCGGATTTCCAAAGTCGCTACTTCCCGCCTGTCATCAGAAAAAATCACGTCGCACGTGAAGGTCGCGCCAGGGTCAACGGACTGATCAGAAGGGCATTCGACCTCTTTGATCTTCTCATGAATCGAGTCTTCGAGGCTCGGCTGGATGGTGTCCTGGAGCTTTTCCCGGTCGACGACGGTGCCGCATCCGAGGACCGGAAGAACGGCGGCGATCATGGCAATTGCCGCGGCGCAGCGGCGCGTCCGGCTCACCGGGCCGCCTGTCGAGCGGAGCACACCCGGGCAGTATCGCATCGTCGCCGGGGTCATCTCCGCCGGTTGTGACAGAGTTGCGCCGATGAGACGGAGTTGGCTTGCCGCCACTGCCGCGGCTGTCGTCGCCGGCCTCGCTCTTGCCCAATCGGGCGGCGAAGCGTCAGCCGCCAAGGCGGGCTGCGCCGGCTACTCCTCCCAGGCCGCGGCTCAGGTGGCCTTCCTCGATTCGCTCGCCCGCGAGGACAAGCAAGGCCCGGCGCCGGGGCTCGACCCGGACCGCGACCGCATCGCCTGCGAGGGCCTCGACGGTCCTTTCGCGGGTTACGCGATGCTCGGGTACAACCGGCGCGAGTCGTTCCTCTACGGATTCGTCCGCCTGCCGCTCAACCCGACCGAGGAAGGACGCTACCCCTGCCTCCTCGGCAACCGCCACTTCCCTGACGGCCCGCGCCTGGTGCACCTCTTCCGGGTCAGAGACGGCGAAGACCTCCGCATATCCGCCGACCACGGTTGGGGGGCTCAAGCGGAACCCGAGCAGGGACGGCTTGCCTGGAAGGCGGAGAAGCCCCCGCTCCCGGCGGGCAGCTACTACCTCGAGGTCGAGGAGCGGATCCGACTCGCTCCTTTCGGCGCAAACCTCTGCCCGGCCTTCCGTTCGCCGACCTTCCAGCTCCCCTGAGCCAGCGGCTCAGCGGTCGAAGATCGGCGAGCGCGGGTTGAGCGACCTCGCCCGGCGGTAAGCGACCAGCGCCGCGTCCGCATCGCCTCGCTTCGCTTCCAGGCGCGCCAGCACCAACCAGTTGCGCCAGTTGGTCTCGCCCCGGTCCGTCGCCTCACGCGCTGCCTCGGTCGCGGCGGGAAGATCGCCGGAGAGCTCGAGGACGAGCGCCTGCTGCAGGCGTGGCGCGGCGGCACCCGGCTCGACGTTCTGGGCCGTGCGCGCCGCCTCCAGGGCAGCGGGCAGATCGCCGTCGCGCACGGCGGCTTCGCTCTCGCGCAGCTGACTGGTCGCGGCGAGCGGGATCGCGTTGACGAACAGCGCGACGACCGCAACCGCGCAGATGCCCAGTCGCGGCGTCAAGCCGAGGGGGGAATCGCTCGCGGCCTCTTTCCGCGGCAACACCAGCAGTGAGGCGAGCAACAGCATCACCGCGACCAGCACGGGGATCTGCCAGAGCCAGTCGACGGTGGCGGCGGCGAAGAACGCCAGAACTCCGGCCAGCGCCGCGGCCAGCAGCGATCGCTCACCGGCGGCGGCGTACCAGATCGCCCGGGCGCCGCCGATCGCCACGGCGAGCATGAAGGCGAGCAGAAGCAGCAGGCCGACGATCCCGACCTCACCCAGCGTCTGGAAGTACAACGAATGGGTGTCGAGGACAGGTTCGCCGGAGTCGCGGTCGCGAGTCCACCAGAACTCGAAGGTGCCCGAGCCGGTGCCCCGGAGCGGATCGGTGGCGTTGGCGTCCAGCGCCGACTGCCAGTAGGACCAGCGGTTCTGACCAGCGGCGCTGACCAGGCGGCTGCTGCCCTCCCCCGGGCTGACCGGTTCCTTGAATTCGGTCCAGGCGTCGCCGGCACGCCCGGAGACCACGAAGGCGAGCAGGCCGACCACCACCAGGCCGGCGGCTACGGCCCCCACAGCGCCGGCGTTGCGGCGGGGCACCACCGTCCAGCCGGGCCGCCGCCGCTCGTCCATCGAAGCCGAGATCGCCATCTGCGCCGCGGCAACCGCCAGGCAGACGAGGATCGTCCAGACGATCATCTCGTCGCCCTGCGAATCGGCGGTCCCGTTTTGCAGGCCGTCGTAGAGCGCGTCGTGAGTGGTGATCAGCAGACAGAGGACGAGGCCGCCGAGGCCGGCCGCGGCCAGCGAGAGCAGCTTCGGCAGTCGGTTCGACGCCAGCGAAAGGAAGACGACGAGGGCGAGGACGGCGGAGCCGATCCCACCCCGCGAAAAGGTCAGGAAGGCGGCCAGGATCAGCGCCGGCATTGCGGCCGCGGACAGTGCCCGCAGGACGGCCGAACGCGCCTCGGCGGCAAAGAAGAGCAGCGCTGGCAGCCCGATCGCGATCAGCGCCGCGAGCCCGTTCCAATAATGGATCGGGTAGGAGAGTCGCTCCTCGTTGCCGTTCAGCAGTTGCGACGTCTCGTTGGCGCTTGGAAACCAGACGGGGTGAAAGCGAGAGAGCAGGCCGATCGCGGCGACCAGGGCGACGCCGGCGGCGACGCCCCCGAGCAGGCTGCGACCGTCGTCGCGCCCCCGTGCCAGCAAGGCCAGGGCGAAGATCCCGAGGTAGCCGCTGACCCGGGCGAGGTCGTCGAAGGTGCTTTCAACGCTCTCGGTCCAGGTCAGGCTGAGCGCGGTCCAGGCGACGAACGCGGTGAGCAGGCCTAACGCGGCCCAGGCGTTTCCCCCCCAGCGACGGCGCGGCAGGGCTGCAACCGCGGTCCCGGCGAGCAGTAGCCACCAAATCGCAATTCCAACCTGCTCATGGATGACCTCGTCGTAGCCGCCGCCTTCGAGTCCGAGGTAGGAGACCAGGCCGAAGCCGAGCAGGAAGAGGGCGAGCTCGTTCCAGGCAACCCGGTCGAGCAAGCCGGGGGCCGCATCGCGCGGCGGCATCGAAGCTGACTCCATCCGGCTCTATGCTATGGGCACGCTGCGGACAGATGCCTACAGCGGATCGTGACGATGAAAGCACTCAAGCTCGGAATCCTCCTGCACTCGCTCGCACTTGCGGCGGTCTTCGCGATCCCGGCTGTCGCAATCGGCGCCGAAGACGTCGTGCCGCCCAGCAACGGGGGTGCCAACCAGTACACCGAGACTTACCCGACCGGCGGCGGCAACAGGAATGCGCTCACCGAAGGCGATGAGATCGCGCCCGGCAAGGTGATCGGCGACCGCAACGCGGAGAAGCTGGAGGAACGAGGCGAGGAAGGCGAAGAGGTCGCCGAACTGGCCGCTGAAACCTCTCCCACCACCGATTACGTGGTTCCGGTTGCCCAAGCGCCCAGCTCCGGCGGAGGCGGTGACAGCGGCAGCGCAGGCGCCGGCGGTGTCAAACCGAGCGCCGGTGGCGGTAGCGGTGGAGGCGCCCCGGCTAGCGAGCCCGCGGACCGGCAGAAGTCATCCCAGGCCGATCCTGTCGCCAACCCGACCGGCGACACCGACGTCGAAGGCTCAGGCGCGCTCGGGGAGATCGTCGGCCAGGCTTTCGGCACTTCTGAGAGCGGCATGGGAGCGCTGCTCCCGATCTTGATGCTGGCAACGATCTTCTGGGCCTTCCTCTTTACGGCCCGCCGGCAGCGGCACCCGGCGGAATAGCTTGGTGCTCCTGCGCCAAGACGGCAGCTCGGCTCGCAGCGGTGGACTGTTCCTTACCTGCCTCTGCCTGCTCGTCGCCTGCGCCATGCTCGCCGCCCCCTCGGGGTCGGCGGCGGCAGGACGGCCTCTCACCACCGGCATCTCCTACCTGCACGTCGACGACTTCGCACCGGTCGCCTTCGACCACGTCAAGGCGACCGGGTCCCGGCTCGTCCTCACCCCGGTCGAATGGGGCCACATCGTGCCCGAGGAGCGGCCGGCGAACTGGCAGCCGGACAACCCCGCCGATCCGAACTACGACTGGGACGCATACGACCAGTGGGTGAGAAATGCCGTCGCTTCCGGCCTGACCCCTGTTTTGCAGCTTCGCGGCGGTCCCCGCTGGGCGCAGCGCTGCCACTTCACCTCCTTCGACCAGCCCTGCGATCTCAATCCGGCCGATCTCGCCGCCTTCTCGACCGCGGCGGCCCGGCGCTACAGCGGCAACTTCGGCGGGCTCCCCCGGGTTCAGTACTGGCAGGGCCTCAACGAGCCCAACCTCAGCCTCTTCTTCGGCCCGCAGTACGTCAACGGAAAAGCGGTCTCGGCCGAGCTGTACCGGACCTTGATCAACACCGTCTACTCGGCGGTCAAGGCGGTCGATCCGTCCAATCTCGTGCTCCTCGGCGGCCTAGGGCCGATCGCGGTTCCGAAATACACCGTCGGCCCGATGCAGTTCACGCGCGAACTGCTCTGCATGCGCGGCGGCTCGAAGAAGCCGCGCCCGGCCCCCGGCGACTGCGGCGGTGGCGTCAACTTCGACATCTTCGACGTCCACCCGTACACGACCGGCAGTCCCAGTCACGAAGGCGGCCCCAACGACGTCCAGCTGGGTGACCTCCAGAAGCTGCAGACGCTGATTCGCGCCGCCGACCGCGCCGGACGGATCAACAGCACCTTCAAGCGCACGCCGCTCTGGATCACCGAGATCTCCTGGGACTCGAAGCCGCCGGATCCAGGCGGGCTTCCTTTCCCCATCCTCAACCGTTGGACCGCCGAGATGCTCCACACGGCCTGGTCGGCGGGAATTAGCAACGTCTTCTGGTACAGCCTGCGGGATCGCAGGCCCGAAGCGGGCGTGCCCTTCAGCGAATCGCTGGAGTCCGGCCTCTACTTCTCCGGGGTGTCCCTCGCCGAAGACCAGCCGAAGCCGAACCTCTACGCGTTCCGCTTTCCCTTCGTCGCCTATCCGCAGAAGAAGGGCCTCAGCTTCTGGGGTAGGACCCCGACCAGCGCCGGGGGCAAGGTCTTGATCCAGCGCAAAAAGGGCAAGGGGTGGCGCACCGTCCGCAGCATCAAAGCCAACTCGGTCGGGATCTTCCGCGGCACCGCCAAAACGAACTACGGCCTCCAGAAGAAAGGCTACGTTCGCGCTCGGTTCCAGGGCATTGACTCGGTGCCCTTCTCGATGAAGCCGGTGCCGGACTTCTACCAACCGCCCTTCGGGAAACCGGTGGGGTAGGAGGAGTTCCGGCAGTTCGGATAGGGTTCCGCGCCCGATGCGCTTCTACGAGTACGAGGCACGCAAGATCGTCGAGCTGGCGGGCATTCCCGTCACCAAGTACGGCTTTTGCACCACCGCCGACGAGGCACGCAAGGTCGCCGAGGAAATCGGCGGCTCGGTCGTGATCAAGTCGCAGGTGCTGAGCGGTGGCCGAATGAAGGCCGGCGGCGTCAAGTTCGCCGACACGCCCGATGAGGCCGCCGAGCACGCCGAGGCGATCCTCAAGCTGGAAATCAACGGCCACATGCCCCGCGGCGTCCTCGTCGACCCCAAAGCCGAGGTCAAGCAGGAGTACTACGCCAGCGTCGTCTGGGACGGCACCGCGAAGAAGCCGCTGATGCTGTTCAGCGACATGGGCGGGATCGACATCGAG
>Ga0190275_10000679_pt1 | contig 27849 bp, 19 predicted proteins | sample Popmic550T_FD_133745 | JGI IMG/M metagenome (GOLD analysis project Ga0190275, IMG submission 133745) | Populus adjacent soil microbial communities from riparian zone of Yellowstone River, Montana, USA - 550 T | ecosystem: Environmental > Terrestrial > Soil > Riparian zone > Trees stand | place...
CCAGGTCCGCGAGGCCTGCGTTGGGCTCCTCGGGAGCCTGAGTCTGCGGAGGGCCCGAGGGAGCCCCTCCCTTCCCCACACGGTCCGCCTCGGCGCGCAGCTTGGCGAGCGTGCGGTCCTCCTGCTGGGGCGGAGCCTCGTTCTTCGTGCAGCCCCATGCGAGGGCCGCCACCAGGAGCATCGGGGACAGAGAGGGACGCCCGCTCATGCGTGGTCCTTGACCAGCTGGTACAGCTTGTCCAGCGCCGCGGGGATCTTGGAGGCGTCTGGACCGCCCGCCTGCGCCATGTCCGCCTTGCCACCGCCCTTGCCGCCCACCTCCTTGGCCATCTCGCGCACCAGGTCGCCGGCGCTGAAGCCCCTGGCCACCACGTCCTTGGTGGCGGCCACGAGGATGAGCGCCTTGCCGTCCTTCTCGCCGCCGATGGCGATGACGCCCGAGCGGATCCGGTCGCGCAGCTGGTCGGCGAGACCGCGGTAGACCTTGTCGTCCGCCGGGTCGATTCGGGTGGCCAGCACCTTCATGCCGTTCACCTCGCGCGCCTGGTCGAGCAGGTCCTTGCTGGAGGCCGTCTGCGCCTTGACCGCGACCTCCTCGACCTTCTTCTCCAGCTCCTTCACACGCTTCTGGGTGGCCTCCACCCGCTTGACCAGCTCCTTGGGGCTGGTCTTCAGCAGCTCGGCCGCCTTGCGCAGCTCGCGCTCCGTCTCTCGCAGGTATTGGAGGGCGCCCACGCCGGTGACGGCCGTGACGCGCCTCACGCCCGAGGCGATGCCGCTCTCGCTGACGATCTTGAACAGGCCAATGTCACCGCTGCGCCGCACGTGCGTGCCGCCACACAGCTCGGTGGACTGCGGGTGCACGGTGACGACGCGCACCACCTCTCCGTACTTCTCACCGAACATGGCCACGGCGCCGGACTTCTTCGCCTCGTCCAGCTTCATCATGCGCGTCTGGGACTCGGCGTTCTCGCGGATCCAGCCGTTGACGAGATCCTCCACCTGATCGAGCTGCTCGGGCGTGGGCACCGCGAAGTGCGAGTAGTCGAAGCGCAGGTAGTCCGGCGCCACCACGGAGCCGGCCTGCTTCACGTGGTCACCCAGCACCAGCTTGAGCGCCTTGTGCATCAGGTGCGTGGCCGAGTGGTTGGCGCGGATGGCCTTGCGCCGCTCGCCGTCTACGCCGGCCTGCACCATGTCGCCCAGCTTGAGCGTGCCCTCTTTCACCTCTACCTTGTGGACGGTGAGGCCCTGCACCGGGCGCTGCGCGTCCAGCACCTGCGCCACGGCCTTGCCCCCGTGGCCGGTGATGCGGCCGGTGTCACCGATCTGGCCGCCGGACTCGCCGTAGAAGGGCGTCCGGTCCAGCACCAGCTCCACCGTGTCGCCCGCCGTGGCCTGCTGAAGCTCCTGGCCGTCCTTGACGATGGCGCGCACGGAGCCCTCACCCTCGTGGCCCTCTCCTTCGTAGCCGAGGAACTCGGTGGGCCCCAGCCGCTCCACCAGCTTCAGGTAGACGGCCTCGACCGCTTTGGCATCGGTGAGCTTGCCACCCCCCGCGCCGCGCGGGTTGCGCATGATCTCCTTGTACTTCTCCTCGTCGATGTCCAAGCCGCTCTCGCGGGCGATGATCTGGGTCAGGTCCCACGGGAAGCCGTGCGTGTCGTGGAGGAAGAACGTCGCCTCGCCGGAGATGATCTTGCCGCCGCTCTCCTTCAGCCGGGCGATCTCCTCCTCGATCATCTTCAGGCCGCGGTGCAGCGTCTTCCGGAAGGACTCCTCCTCATGGCGGGAGACCTCGATGAGGAACGTGCGGCTCTCGCGCAGCTCGGGGTAGGCGTCGCCCATCAGCTCGATGACGCGGTCCACCACCTTGAAGAAGAACACCTCGTCCAGCCCCAGCAGCGAGCCGTGGCGGATGGCGCGGCGCATGATGCGGCGCAGCACGTAGCCGCGGCCCTCGTTGGAGGGCTGAACGCCGTCCGAGATGAGGAACGCGGCGGCGCGGCTGTGGTCTGCGATGACGCGCATGGAGGCCCCACCCTCCTGGGTGTAGGGCTTGCCCGCCAGCTCGCTCACCTTGGAGAGGATGCCCTGGAACAGATCCGTGTCGTAGTTGGAGCGCTTGCCCTGGACGACGGAGGCGATGCGCTCCAGCCCCGCACCCGTGTCGATGGACGGCTTGGGCAGCGGGATGAGCGGCGCGTCCTTCTCCTTGCGCTCGAACTGCATGAACACCAGGTTCCAGATCTCCAGCCACCGGTCACAGTCGCACGCCACGCCCTGGCATGCCTTGCCCGCGACGACCTCGGCGCAGGGGATGTCATCGCCCTGGTGGAAGTGGATCTCCGAGCACGGGCCGCACGGGCCCGTGTCACCCATCGCCCAGAAGTTGTCCTTGAGGCCGAGCTTGTAGATGCGATCGCGGGGCACGCCCTGCTTCGCCCACAGCTCGAAGGCCTCCTCGTCCCAGGGGATGCCCCCCTCGCCGTTGAACACGGTGACGGCCAGGCGCTGGGTGTCCAGCCCCAGCGTCTTCGTGACGAACTCCCATCCGTAGGCGATGGCGTCCGCCTTGAAGTAGTCGCCGAAGGAGAAGTTGCCGAGCATCTCGAAGAACGTGTGGTGCCGAGCCGTGTAGCCCACGTTGTCGAGATCGTTGTGCTTGCCACCGGCGCGCACGCACTTCTGCGAGGTGGTGGCGCGGCTGTAGTCGCGCTTCTCGCGGCCGGTGAACACGTCCTTGAACTGGACCATGCCCGCGTTGGTGAACAGCAGGGTCGGGTCGTTCTGCGGGACAAGAGAGGACGAGGCGATGCGGCGATGGCCGCGCTCCTCGAAGAACTGGAGGAACGCCTCGCGGATCTGGGAGGCGGTAAGAGCGGAAGGCATGGTGTGGGTATATGCCACAAGAGGGCGCCTCGCAGGAGTTCTTGCTGACCTCCCCCCGCCCGGCCAGCAGCCGGGCATCAGCAGAGGGCGCCGGGAGCCCCCCTCTCACCAGGGGGGGTAGGGAAGTCTCGGAGATCATTCCAGAGGGTGCTCAGGGTGCGCTAAACTGCGCGGCTGACCTATGCGGATGCTGCCCGTTGCGCTCCTGCTGTTGGCCCTGCCTGCCCTGGCGCAGGTGGACGCGCGCGTGGCGTTCCTCACCAAGCAGCTGGAGAACGGCAAGGATCCGCGTGCGCGCTCCCAGGCGGCGCTGGTGCTGGGGGCCACCGAGGAGCCCGAGGCCGTCCGCCCGCTGTGCTCGGGGCTCGGGGATGCGAGCGAGCTCGTCCGGGCCGCCGCCGCCAAGGGGCTGGCGACGCTGAAGGAGTCCTCCGGCCTGGAGTGCCTCAAGAAGCACAAGGAGACGGACGCGGCCACGCTGTCGGCCGTCCGCGAGGCCATCAAGATCCTGGAGGCGTTCAAGGCCCGTCCCCCGCGCCTCTACGTGGCCTTCCTGGGAGTGAAGGACAAGACGGGCTCGCTGTCTCCGGAGCTGTTGAAGATCACGGAGGAGCGCCTGCGGCGGAGGCTCATCCATACAGGAGCGCTGCTGGCGCCTCCCAAGGAGGCAAAGAAGGCCGCCAAGGGTGTGTTGAAGAAGCACCGGATCTCTGGTTTCCAGCTCAATGTGGAGATCCAGAACACGGAGGGCGGCGGGTTGCGCCTGGCCCTCCTCTGTCTCACCTACCCGGATCTGGCGCTGCTCGGTCAGGTGGACGTGCAAGCCGCCGGGGCCGGGCCCGACGCACTCCTCAAGGCGCTGGTGCCCAAGGCCATCGAGGATGTCGCGCAAACCTTCGAGTGGAGTACCTGAACCCCATGTCTCGAGATCCGCAGCAGGCTGGAAGCAAGAGGCGCCAGTGGCGCAACTTCCTCATCGAGCCGAAGTTCCAGCTCAAGTTCGCGGCGTACCTCATCACGACGACGGTGGTGCTGGCGGGGGTGCTGGGAGTGTTCCTGTACCGGAACACTCAGGCGCTGCTGGACGAGGCCAGCCACTCGCTGGAGTCCCGCTCGCGCGCCGCGGAGGCCAGCCGCGAGCTGTCCAACGCCACGCTCTCCAACGAGCTGATCAAGAAGATGGGGGATCCGGTCTTCGTGGCGCAGCTGGAGGCCACCTCCAGGACGATCGACGAGCGCTTCGAGGCCGAGCGGGCGGCCATCGTGGCGCAGCGGGCGGAGCTGGTGCGGCGCCAGCGCATCATGTGGCTGGTGTTCATGGGCACCCTGGTGGGCTTCATCTCCTTGATCACCCTGGTCAGCATCGTGCTCACGCACCGGGTGGCCGGGCCGCTGATGCGCATCCGGCGCATGGTGAAGGACGTGGCCAGCGGGACGATCCGCCCGCCGCCGTACGGGCTGCGCGACACGGACGAGCTGAAGGACATCTTCGACGCGACGCGGGGCATGATGCATGTGCTGCGCAAGCAAGTGGAAGATGACGTGCTGGTGCTCTCGCACGCGCTGGAGCGTGCGCAGCAGGAGGGCGTCAAGAGCGAGTGGCTGGAGGACCTGCGCACGCTGGAGTCGCGGATCAAGAGCCGGCTGTGAGGGGCTCGGGCCTGCTCAGTGCCGGTGGCCCGCCGGCTTCGGCTTGAGGACGAGCTCCTTCGCGATCAGCATGGCGGACTTCCGCTCCTCGGCGCCCTTTCTGGCTGCAGGATCCTCGGCGCGCGCATAGCGATTGGGCTTGGGCGCGGAGACATAGAAGTTCTGGGAGTTTGGGACGGCTAGCACGTCGTGGACTCGCTGCGCGAGCTCGTCCTCCTGGCCCTTCGTCTTCGCCTCGATCGCCAGCTGCAGCAGCGCCTCGAACAGGAGCTCCGTGGTACCCCGTGAGCGCGTCTCCGCGGACAAGGAGGACAGGCCCTTCACGCCCTTCTCATAGAGCTCCAGCGCCCGGGGGTGCTTGCCCTCGAGATCCGCGAGCCCTCCCAGGATGATCCACCCCTCCGGGAAGGGCTCCAGCTTCCCGCTGGCCTCAGCGCGGCGCAGGGCCGCGAGGAGAGCCTTGCGCTCGGGTCCGCGCCCCTCCAGCAGGAGCAGCTGGAACTCGACCACCCGGCTGCGGAGCCGGGTATCGGGATCCTGGCAGAGGGGAAGGAGCTGCTCGAAGAGTGCTGCCGTGGGTGGCTTCTTCGCGAGCTCCGTGATGGCGCTCTCGCGCACCTGCGGGGAGGCATCGCGCAGCCCCAGCGCGAGGCCGCGCTCCGCTACCGCCCCCTTCCGGCCGAGCAGGTAGGCCACCGCGGCCTTGCGCAGCTCCTCGGAGAGGGAAGGCTTCTCCAGGAGGCGCATCGCATAGGCCTCGGCCTCCCGAGGCAGCCTGGCATCGAGCGCCCCGAGGACCTCGGTGCCCAGGTCCTCCTCTGGGAGCGTGGCCAGGCCGCGGACCTCGTCGTCCGTCCCGATAAGCTGAAGCCCCCTCACGGCGGCAACCCGCTCCTCTTGCTGAGCACTCGTCGTGGAGAGCTCCACCCAGAAGCTGCGCAGCTCGGGGTGCGCGCCCGGCTTGCTGGCGCTGCTGGCCCGGATGGAGAGCTCCTCCAGGAGGGCAGTGCGCTCGCTTCCAGCGGGGGTGGTCCGCCAGCGCTCGAGGAGCTCGGGGAGCTTCGGCGCGTTTCCAGTGATGACCCGGGTGAGCTTGCGTGTCTCGGGATTGAGGCGGAGGAGTATCCCCGGAGGCTGGGGCTCGGTGGGGGGGAGCATGCCGCCGGTGCGCACGGACAGCTCGAGCAGCTCGCCCTTGAAGGAGGCGCCGCCCAGGAACATGGGGCCGCACGAAGTCAGTGGGATGCGGGCCTGCTCGGCCTTCGTGAGCGAGGCTGCGATGTCCCAGGTGCCGATCTGCTTCCCCTTCGGCCCGTACAAGAGGACAGAGCCTCCTTGGCTGACGATCGCCACGTGCCGGCCGCTGGGGGAGATGAGGGCCTCACTGGGGTAGACGTAGGAGACGTCCTGCTTCCAGAGCACCTTGCCTCGAGCATTGCGGAGCGTGAGAGGCACAGGGCCCTGGGTGAAGCGCATGTTCTTCGGTTTCCCTGCTGCTCCCTGCACCTCGAGCGTGAAGCGCCCGTTGCCGCTGCGCTTCGTCCATGGCGTATGAGGCGAGAGTGAGCACGCAAACGCCACGGCAGGCCCCAGGATGGCCAGGAGGACCCATCCTGAGAGCCAGCGGATCGATGCGCGATTCATGGGTCCTGAGGGTAGGCCACCCGGTCCCGCTCCGCCAAGACCGGGGGCAGACGCTCCGAGTGTCCCTGGGAGGGCTGCGCGTCAGGCAGCTCGAGCTCGCCCGAGAGGAGCTGGGGCAAGAGGAGGTCGCGAAGCGCTGCGAGCGTGCGGCCTTCCTGGACGTTGGCGTGGAGCTTGTCGAGGAGCGGCCGCATGAGCCGGTTGAGCGCTTCGGCGCACCTCGGATCCGGGAGGGCGATCGGGTAGCGGGCCATGCGCTCCCAGCTCGTTCGCGGCATCCGCGTGCCGTCGGAGCCGGAGTCGGTGAAGCTCACGAACTCGACGCTGGAGAGGTGGCCGAGCACGAGGCTGTAGAAGGCCGGGTCCGTGGGCTCCACGACGACGATGTCGGTGGAGCAGACGCCGTCCACCGGGGCGATCCCCACCTTATGGAAGTAGGGGCGCAGCTTGCCGAACAGGAGGTTGCCTGCTCGGAACCTGCACTTCGGGCTCTGCACCTCCGTGGCCGTGCCCCACTGGGAGAGGGCGATGGATCTCTGCGGCATGTGTTCCAGGCCGATGTAGGGCGTCGAGCCCTCGAGCTGACCTGGGTCGACGACCTCGCGGAACTGGCGGGCGACGTCACCGAGTGTTCCCCAGCGCCAGCCGCTCGGCACCGGGCCCTCGTTCGTCATGGCGAAGTCATCCGGGAACAGCGCTGCGACTTCGTCGCCCATCCCGAGCGGCGGGTGTCCCTCGGACTTCGCTACGACGGGGTAGAAGTCGACGAACCACGACTGGAACAGCGTCGAGGCCAGGGCCTCCAGCGTGAGGTTGAGCTGCCGGGTGAGCTCGATCCGCTCGTCGAGCGTCCCAAGAATGTCTGCGATGCGCCGCTGGAGCGGGAGCGGAGGCAGCTCGAGCTCGATTCGCCCCAGGGCGGACGCCTTGAGGTACGGCAGCGCCGAGCCCTCGATCAGCTCCTCGAAGTTGAGCGTGCAGAGCAGATAGTAGAGGAATCTGGGCTCCACGCCCTCGCGCGGGACCGCCGCCATGAGGTTGTTGTCCAGGAGGATCGGGCGCTTCGTCAGCCGCTTGCGGTTGTGGCGGATCGCCTCGCCGATCTTCGCGAAGATGACCGAGCCCGCTGGAACGGGTCTGCCCCGCAGCTCCGCGGCCGCCTGGGTGTCCACCGAGTTCTCCGCCCCCACGATGAACAGCTCGTTGCCCGGGCGGCTCAGGTCACTGACCTTGAGGAACGGGAACTCGCCTCTGGAGCGTCCCTGGAACCGATGGGGGAAGGCGACTCCGGCTCGGAACTCACACAGCTCGTCGAGCGTCACGGCCTTGTGCTCACTGCCCACGGCTGAGCTCCTTCACGAGTGTGCGCAGCCGCTCGTCCAACTCCTGGGCCCGGGCGAGTTGCTGCTCCAACTGCGCGGTCAGCCTGGGCAGCCGCTCCTCGAAGTCCTCGGCCTCCTCCACATCTGCCGCCTCCACGTATCGCCCCGGCGTGAGGGCGTAGCCCTGGTCCCGCACCTCCTGGAGGCTGGCCACCCTGGCAAACCCTGGCACCTCCTGGGGACGAGCCGTGAGGCGGAACTCCCGGTAGACGGAGGCGATGCGCTCCACCTCCTCGTCGCTGAGCTGCTTCTGCCTGCGGGACCCCGGAATCAGCGCACCCAGCGAGCGCCCGTCAATGAACAGGATCTCTCCCAGCCGTCTGCGGCTCGCCTTCCCGCCGGTGCGCGACTTCGAGAGGAACCAGAGCGTGCAAGGGATCTGCGTGTTGGCGAAGAGCTGCGTGGAGAGCTGGACCACGCAGTCCACGAAGTCGGCCTCGACGAGCGCCGTGCGCACCTCGAGCCGCCCGGTCTGGTTGTTGGACAGCTCCCCCGCCGCCATCACGAACCCCGCCGTGCCGCCGTCCTTGAGGTGATACAGGAAGTGCATCATCCACATGGGGTTCGCGTTGCGCGGGGAGAGCGGCATCTTCTTCCCGGCGATCACCCGGCGCGGCTCGTCCTCGGAGAGCTGGTTGGCCCCCCAGCCCTCGCGACCCTTCGAGCCATCATTGAAAGGGGGGTTGGACAGGATGTAGTCCGCCTTCAGCTTGGGGTGCCGGTCATCCGAGTAGGTGTTGCCCAGGCGGATGTCTCCCTCGAGGCCGTGGATGAACAGGTTCATCCGGCAGAGCCGGTAGGTGAACTCCTTGCTCTCCTGGCCGAAGAACGAGAGCTGGCGGCTGTGCTTCGCGAAGAGGTCCGTCTGCACGAACATGCCGCCGGAGCCACAGCAGGGGTCGTAGACGACGCCGCGCCGGGGCTCCAGCATGGCGACGAGCAGCCGCACGATGCTGGCGGGCGTGAAGTACTCGCCGCCGCGCTTTCCCTCCGAGGAGGCGAACTCACCGATGAAGTACTCGTAGACGCGGCCCAGAAGGTCTTCCCCGCCGTGCTCCTGCGTGAACACATCGCGGGAGAACAGGTGGAGCAACCGCGTCACGTTGTGCCGGTCCATGTTGGACGCGGCGTAGAGCCGCGGCAGCAGGCCGCGCAGCCGGTCCGGATACGCCTTCTCCAGGGCCTCCAGGGCGTCATCGAGCCGGGCCTTGATGTCGTCATCGCCGGCATGCGCGAGCAGCTCGCTCCAGCGGGCCTTTCTGGGCACAGGGAGGGCACCGGGCCGGTGGTGCTCAATCCGGAGCGAGAGGAAGCGCAGGAAGATGAGCGGCAGGACGAACCGCTTGTACTCGGCAGGCTCGATGGATCCGCGGAGCGTGACGGCGGCCTGCCAGAGCTCCTTGACCAGATCCATGACGCCGGTGCCCTTCGATGCGCTGGGCGTCTGGCCTTTTTTCAGTCCCATGGGTGCTGAGTTCTTGGTCAACATCCCCCCCTGGTAAAGCATCCCGATCGTAGCACCGCGGGAGCGCGCACGCTGACCGGGCGAGTGCGCTGGGTCCTCTAGTTACCCACAAGGGGGATGTCCACGCCCAGGATCTGCTCCAGCTCGGCGAGGGTGAAGTGGCTGATGAACGCCTGGGCAAACTCCGTCACGCTGTCGATCGCCTTGGCCAGCCTCCGCCGCTGCGCCCAGAGCGTGGCGACGAGGTGGCTGCCGATGTCGAGCCCGGTGCGGCCCACGAGCTGCGCCACCGCCGTGAGGCCGCCGCTGTCGTAGGCCCGCGCGACGACCTTGAAAGCGTTCTCAGTGGCGTGCAGGAAGTCCTTCACGTCCTTGCGGTTGCCGACCTGCATGAGCGTGTCGAAGACGCGGGTGGCAAACTGCACGGGCGCGGATCGCTTGAGGGTCTCGAGCGCACTCCGCGCCAGCGCGCCGCCCTTGCGCGCCAGGCTGTCGAGCGCCTTGAATGCCGCCTGAGCACCCTTGCGCATCAGGGCCTCGAGGTGCTTCAGCCCCTCCTGGACCAGCTGGCCGCCCTTGGCGACGGCGCGGCCGAGCGCCTCCGCGCCGGCATCCCCCACATCCTTGAGCCCGGCAAGGACCGCCTTGCCGCCCTCGGTCAGGTTGACCTTCCACGCCTCGAGGATGCGCTCTCCCGCCGCCTTGCCTTGCTTGATGAGATCGATGATGACGGCCCGCGCCTCTTTGGCGACCTCCAGCTGTCCCTCGGCGAACTGCACCAGCTTGTTCACCGCGCTCTTGGCAAGCTCGGTGGCGCCCTCGGCCAGGTCCTTGACGGCGCCCACGGCGGCCTGCACCACCTGCTTGGCCGCCTGGCCCGGGTTCTGCGCCACCCAGACGATGAGCTTCAGTCCCTCCTCGGCCTTCTCCTTGAGGGCCGTGATCGCCTTCGTCACATGCTCGAGGCCGGCCTTGCCCAGATCCACGAGCATCTTGAACGCCTGCTTTGCGGCCTGGCCCACGCCGGTGATCACCTTCACGAGCTTGTCCTTCACCATCCTCGCGGCGGTGCCGGGGTTGTTGAGCACCCAGCGCAGCGTCTCCAGGCACTGCAGGCCCTTCTGGAGGGCGTAGTCCACCGCCTGGTTGAAGGCCTCCTTCGTCGCGGCCACCGCCTTCTCGAAGCCTTTCTTGATGCGCTGCTTGGCATCCAGGTAGAAGTCGTGCAGCTTGCCGAGCGCGGCGAGCCCGAGCTGGACCATCTTCTTGGCGGCGGCCGTGGCCAGGAGCAGGCCCTCCTGCACCAGGCTCTTGAGGGCCTCGATGGCCAGCTCGGCGAACTGGCCCGGGTTCTGGGCAATCGACCGGAGGATCTCGATGCCCTGCTCCCAGCGCTGGCGCAGCTCGGCCAGGGCCTCCTTCATCAACGTCCAGGCCTGGGAGGCCAGCTCGCCCCCCTTGTTGATGACGTACACCACCGCGTCCGCGGCCTTCATGGCCACGCTGTTGATCACGGCCCAGGCCTTCTCGCCCGTGGCCTTCACCGTGGCTACCGCCTGATCGATCTTGACGTTGAGGATGTCCAGGTACTTCCCGGGGTTGCGGATGAGCTCCGCGAGCCCGTGGAGCATCGCGCCGGTCATCTTCAGCTGGCGGCCCGTCTCGTTGGCGGCGGAGGTGGCGAGCTGCTCTCCGGCCGCGATGCCCAGCTTCCCTCCCATCGCCGCGGCCTTGAGGAGCTTCCGCTCAGCCCCCGCGACGCCGAAGGTGGCCACCAACAGGACCATGCCATGGGGGCTGCTGGCCAGGGCCGTGGCGGCAATGAGCGCATCCAACCAGTCTGGCGCCTTGTAGCTCTTCGGGTTGGCCTTGAACTTCTCCAGCTGGGAGAAGATGACGAGATCCAGGAGGAGCTCAGCCGCGCCCAGGGCGAGCTGGATGGGCAGGTCCACGTTGGTGACGCCCAGCACCTCGATGATGCCGAGCACCGCATCCACGGCATTGAGGGAGCCGCTCAGGCTCGCCAGGTAGCGAAGCTCCGGTGGGACGCTGGGATCCACGGCGAGCTTCGCGTTGTCCCAGACCGCCAGCGCAGCGGGGACGGCGCCGGCGACCGGCACCATCTTGGCCAGCCCCTTGAAGATCTTGCCGGCAACCTCCTTGCCCAGCTTGAGGCCGACTTTTCCAAAGATCCGGTCGGCCTCCTTGAGCGCCTTGAGCAGCGCCTTCGACATCCCGCTCGCCACCTTCGAGTCGAAGTTCTTGGCGGCGAACTCGAGAAAGGTACCGAGGATCTTGCTGTCCACGGGCTCGGCGCACTTGAGGAAGCACTTCAGGGCCTCGTCGTCGAAGTCCGCGATCAGCTTTCCGAGAGACTCCCGAGACGACTCGGGGAGCCTGGCCATCAGCTCGGCGAAGGCCTGCGCCAGGGGCTTCCCGCTGGCGGTGGTGCTGGCGAGGAGCTTGTTGAGCACCCCGTGCTCCAGGCCGGAGAGGGCCGCGACCACCGCCGGGCAGACTGCGGGATTCACCTTGGCGAGCACATCGATGAGGGTGTGGGTGGCCGTCGTGCCCTTCACGGCCTCCATCAGCTTGGGCAGCGACTTCTCCAGCTTTGGATCGACCACCAGCCGCTTCAGCTGCTCGGCGTCATTGGCGGGGAGCTCCTGCACCACCTTGGACTCGACGTCCGTGACGGCGTCCGCGCTGTGCAACGCCGAGGGGGGAAGCTTGCGCACCTCCTCGATGATCTCGGCTACACCCTTGATACCCCGCTCGGTGAGCCACCGCTTCAGCGTGTTGAGGTCGTCGAGCAGCTCCCTCGCGTTGGCGAGCAGCTTCACCACGGCCTGGGCCTTCTCCCGCCACGAGGCGTTGCCATCCAGCAAGGTGAGGGCAGAGCCAATGACGGCCAGGCGGGACTGGAGCTTTCGCAGATCGTTGGCGAGGTCGGGAAACAGCTTGCCGGCCGCACTCTTGGCGGCGACGACGAATTCGAGGGCGGCCTTGGCCTTCTCCGGGATGCTCTTCTTCGAGTCCAGGAGGACGAGCACTGTCTGCGCGAGCTGGGTGGCCGCGGGCAGCCCTTCGAAGATCTTCGTCACCAGGGGCGAGAGCTGGTCCTCGGGGACGAGCCCGGCCACCTCCGTGAGCAGCTTCAGGCCCGCGCTGATGCGGTCCGCGGCGGTGGCCTGGGTGTCGAAGATGTCACCCAGCGCGGGGATCAAGTTCGCGTTCTCGGTGACCTTGAGGACCGTCTTGTCCTTCACTCCGGACTTCTTGAGGGCGGACCCGAGGTTCTTGGGGAAGGCGGCGGCGAGCTTCGCCGTGGCGGACAGCTTGTCGGCGAGGGAGGTGGAGGGGCTCGCCACTGTGTGGAGGGCGTCGACGAGCCTCTGGACCTCCGCGTTCGTCTTCTGGGTCAGCTCCGGGTGACGCTTCCTGGCCTCGTGGATGTTCTTGGGGGGCTTGTCCTGGCTCGAGCTGTTCCCATCATCCCGGTAGGTCGTTCTCATCGGAGGCAGCGTCTTCTGGAGCACGCGTGCCTTCGGGATCCTCAACACCTGGCCGGGGAAGATGCGGTTGACGTCGCTGATACCATTGAGCCGGGAGAGCACCTCGACTGTGACGTCGTGGCGCCGCGCGATCGCGCTCAGGGTGTCGCCCGAGTTCACGCGGTATTCGATGCCGCCCATGGCTCGTCCTCGCTCCTCCCTCCAGGATACCGCCTCCAACATGGGCGGGGGAGGACCGGTGGCTTGAGGCGGCTCAAAGCAGAACCGGCCTCACGCCGGGCTGCTGAGCCCACGTGAAGCCGGTCCGTGTTGCTACCACCGCTGGGGGGAGAGCTACCCGCCGATCATGCGGATGGTCGTCTTCGACAGCTCGTTGATCTGCTTCATCGCCTGGGCGAGCGCCTGGATCAGCTCCTGCTCCTTCTGCATCGTGATCTGCGACCGCATCTGCTCCTGCATCTCCGGGGGAGCGCTGGCCAGCCAGGCCTGCTCCTGGGACGTGTTGGCGCGAACCCCGCCTGCGATGGTGGAGACCATGTCGTTGATGGCTGTGCTGCTCATGGATATGTCCTCGGATTTCAAAGCTTCCTTGAGGGAAGCAGGCCTTCTTGATCTGGATTGTCGGCCCCAGCCGGCAAAAGTTTCCGCCAGGCCGCCGCTTTGCACCAGCTCTCCGATCAGGAACGGGGCAGGCGTCGTTGGTCATTCCTACATTTGAACACATTGCCTCACGGGCGGTGGGGGTCAACGGTGAGGCCCATCTCCCGCAGCTCGGCGTGGAGCTTCAGCCGGGCCTGGGCCCAGGGCAGCGCCTCCACCCGGTAGCCCGAGAGCGCGTCGAGCAGCTGGGCCCGGTAGCTCGGGTTGCCGGGATCGGCGATCACCACCACGCCGCGATCGGCATGGGAGCGGATGAGCCGCCCCACGCCCTGGCGCAGCAGCAGCAACGCCCTCGGCAGCCGGTACTGGACGAAGCCCAGATACTCGCTGCCTCCGCGCGTCAGTGCTTCCTCGCGGGAGGCCACCAGGGGCCGGGTTGGCGGCTCCAGCGGCAGCTTGTCGATGAAGACACACCCCACGCCACGGCCGGGGATGTCCACGCCCTGCCAGAAGCTCTTCGTGCCCAGCAGCACTGTCCCCGCGTCCCGCTCCTGCCTTGCCGCCAGCGAGCGCCCATGCCCGCGCGTCTGCCGCATCACCTCGATGCCCAGCGGCTCCAGCCGCGTCTGGACGGCCAGCGCCACCCGCTCCATGCGCCGCGTGGAGGCGAACAGCCCCAACAGCCGGCCTCCCATGGCCTGCGCCAGCCCGGAGACGCGCATTGCCGCCCACTCCACGAATGGCTCCTCGTGGGCTCGCGGCGCGTCTGTCACCAGCACCACCAGCGCCTGTTCGCGCAGCCGGAAGGGGGAGGGGGCTCGCAGCAGCCGAGGCGCCGGCACCTCGCTCCGTCCGGACAGTCCCAGGCGCCGCAGGACGAACGGGCTCTCGGGCCCCGTGCTCAGTGTGGCCGAGGTGAGCACCAGCGCTCGCTTCGTCGCCGCGAAGTCCTTCGACACGAAGGCCGAGACATCCACGGGCTGTGCCCCCACGCTCCACCGCTGCCGCTTCGGCTCCGCCGTGGCCGCGTAGCACCGCCCCTCGGAGGGCGCTCCCGCAAGCTCCTCCGCCAGGCCTGTCAGATCCGCCAGCTCCGAGGCCGCTCCCGCCAGCTCGCGCTCCAGTGCTGGCTGCCGCACCGCCAGCTCGGGCAGGGCCTCCAGCACGCGCACGGACAGCAGCCTGTGCAGCTCTCGCAGCGCCTCGCGCACCTCCTGGATCCCGTCGCGGACCGGCGCCCACGGGGGCGAGGCCCGCACCGCCGCGGTGATCCTCAGCTCCGGGGCATAGGCCGCCTCGTCCGAGTCCTCGTTGGGCGCCGCCGCGGGCTCGCACAGCGTCGTCACCCGATCGCCCAGGCTCCGGGCCGCGGAGAGCAGGCCGCTGAGCGCGGACTCCACCTCGTTCATCAGCCCGCGCCCCTCCGCCCGCCGCGTGCTCACCAGGGCGCGCCGCAGCTCGGCGAAGAGGCCTCGCCGCCCATCCCGTCCGTGCAGCCGTTCGGTGAGCCGGAAGAAGGCCAGGTCCGACAGCTCCAGGGTGAGCGCCGTGGTGGCCACATCCTCCACCTCGTGCGCCTCGTCGAGCACCAGGTGATCCAGCCGCGGGTAGCGGGGCGGCCACGCGAAGGCCAGCGACTGGTTGATGACGAGCACGTCCGCCGCGCGCGCCTGTGCCACCGCCGAGTGGTAGTAGCAGCGGTGGTAGTGCGGGCAGCGCTCGCCCAGCGTCGTCGCCGCCTCCGAGCGCACCGCTGGCACCAGCATGTGCAGCTGCGGGAAGCGCTCGCGGAACCAGTGGCTCAGCCGATCCAGGTCTCCGTCCGAGCTGCGCCGCAGGAAGGCGCGCAGGTACGCCCGGGGCGCGCGAGCCTCGTGCCTCATCCCCGGCTCCACGAGCGTCGCGTCCAGCGCGCGCCGGCGGCACATGTAGTTCGTCTGTCCCTTGAGCAGGGCGTACCCGAAGGCGCCCCCCGTGGCGCGGTGCAGCCGCGGCAGGTCCTTCTCGATGAGCTGGTCCTGTAGCGTCTTGGTGTGCGGCGCCACCGCCACCTTCCGCCCGTTTCGCGCCGCGAACAGCGCCGCCGGGGCCAGGTAGGCCAGCGACTTGCCCGTTCCCGTGCTCGCCTCGACAGCCAGCTGTCCTCCCTCGGAGAGCGTGCGCGCCACCGCCTGCGACATCTCGAGCTGGGCGGGCCGGCTCTTGAAGCCCTCCTCCAACTGCTCCAGCGCGCCCCCAGCGCCCAGCAGTGCCGCCACCTCCTCGGAGCGCACGGGCTGCACGGGCGTCCCAGGCTCGGGCTCGGGCGGAGCCTTGGCGCCCCCCGCACGCAGGCGCTCCGGACGGCCTGGCAGGAAGCCCCCGGTCCGCTCCAGCTTCAACGGCACCGGCGTGGCCCGGCACGCCTCCCACAGGCGGTAGAGCAGCGCCACCAGGGGGCCTTCCTCCGACGCACTGGCCTCTTCCACCGACGCCTCGCCCGCCTCCGCCTGGGCCAGCCTCAGCACCGCACGCGTCCGCGGCTCCAGCGTGGTCAGCAGATCCGCGATGTCCTCCGCGCGGCCCTCGCGGATGCACCCCTCCAGCGCATGCACGAGCACCGCGTGCGTCGCCAGGCAGTCCGTCACCACACGGTGCGCCGTGCGCGGCTTCTGCCCCGCCCACCGCAGCATCGCCTCCAGCGAGTGGCTCGACAGCTCCGGGTGCAGGTAGTGCAGCAGCTCGCACGAGTCGAGCACCGGGGCGCGGATGGGCCCCAGCAGCTCCGGCAGGAAGCCCTTCTCGAAGGGCGCGTTGTGCGCCACCACCGTCCAGCCCGTGAGCGCCTCGCGCAGCTCCTCCATATCGCTGCCGAACCGAGGCCGGCCCGCGAGCAGCGCATCGTCAATGCCCGTCAGCCGGCGGATGGTGATGGGCAGCGGCCGGGAGGGCGAGTACAGCCGGGCGATGCGGCGTACCTCCTGGCCGTTCTCGAAGAAGAGCGCGCCCAGCTCGATGACCTCGTCCACACGGGGATCCAGCCCCGTCGTCTCGAGGTCGAGGAACACATGCCGCGTGAAGAGCTCCGCCGCGCCGCCCATGGGTAGGGCCCAGCCTAGCCGCCTTCCGGCGTCGGGCCGAGCCTCACTCCACCATGAACGTGCCGCTGATCATCTGCCCCATCGCGCAGCCATAGGTGAGGGTCCCCGTCTTGTTCGGGGTGAACGCGATTTCCACGGGCGTGTTGAGGGGCAGCGGCGCGTTGACACCGTGCTCCTTCATGATGATCTCGGTGGCGCAGGTCTGCTCCGTCTTCCGTGTCACCACCAGCATCACCGGCTCGTCCTTCTTCAGGGTGATGGGGGAGGGCTCGTAGCCCTTCTCCGTCACGCTCAGGGAGATGACGCGCGGGCCCGCCCCGGACTTGCGAGCCTCCGCGGGCGGCGGCTCTGCCTTCGGCTCCTTGGAGCACCCCTGCTGCGAGAGGACCGCCGCTGTGGCGGCCAGCGCCAGCAGCGGCTTGATGATCTTCGAGAATAAACGCATGCGGTCCTCTTCTACTCGGCGGAGGCCGGCTCCGCAGGAGGCGGGGCGCCCGCCTCGAAGCGCAGGATGGCGTGCAGAGGGACGAAGACCTCATTGCCAGGCTCGCCCAGCAGCAGATCGAACCGACCCGCCTTCTGCAGCGTCATCTTCAAGGTAACACCGTTGCGGAGCACCAGGCGGACGGGCTGGCCCACCTGCGGCAGGAAGGGACGCGGATCAGAGTACGGGCGCTTGTCCGGCTGCCGGGCCACGCTCGAGGGCTTCTGGGTGAGCTTCTGATCCCGCTCCAGCGAGGGCAGCATCTTCTCCCAGTCACTGCGGCGCGTCAGCAGCACCACCTGGAGCTTCTCCAGCCGCCCGGTGCGCTCGAAGACGAAGGCGATGGGCTCCTCGGAGATGAGGGTGTCCAGCACCGTCCGCTCGGCCAGCACCACTGCCAGCTCCGTCTTCGCCGTCACCAGCCCGGACAGGAAGTCGGCCACCGCGGCGTTCTCCACCTCGCCACGAGCCTGCTTGATGGCGGCCTTGCGCTGGGTGCGCTCCTTGCGCGCCATGAACTCCGTGACGGTCATCCCGCTCTGCACCACGCCGAACGCGTCCCCGAGCGACAGCCCCGGGGTCTTGCCGATCAGCTCGTACACCTGGTCGAAGCGCTTCGCCTCCTCGGCGTGCAGCTTGCGCCAGATGCGGCACTTCATCTTCCCTTCCAGCTCACCCTTGGCGATGCGCGCGGGCACACGCTCTTTCACCGCCAGAGCCTGGATCTGCTCCGGCGTCGGAGGAGGGCGGGGAGGGCCTCGCGGGGCGAAGCGCGCGGCCCCCATGGGACGCGGCGCTCCAGGCCCCGCGCCCGGTCCTCGGGGAGGGCCTCCTGGCCGGGGCGCGGGCCGCGGTGCCGGTACGGCCACGCTGGAAGGGTCGCTGGGAGAAGCGCTGGGAGGGGCGCTCGCGGTGACTGGCCGCGGTGTGGGGGCCGGCAGCGGAGCGCTGGGGATGGCAGGCCGCGGTGCCGCTGGCACGGGCACGCTGGCAGCTGCGGGCCGTGGCACGGGCGTCGCTGTGGGACGCGGCGTGGGAGTAGGACTGGGGGTAGGGCCCTGTGTCGGGGATGGCGCGGGCGACACGCTACCCGGCGTCGCCGCAGCAGGGCGCCGGATGACCTCGACTGCGGGTACGACCCGCCGTGGTTTCCGATCGTTCACGTTCTCACGCTACCTGATAGCCATGACGGGAGGGAGCACAAGGGCTCATGGCTTGAGTGAATCCGATAAATCAACCTTCCACCCAGAGGGCTCGCGGACCAGCCGCACCTCGCGCGCCTGTCCAGAGGAGACCACGCGCACAGTGGCCACGCCCCCCTCCTCTCGCACCAACGTAATCTCCGTAACATCCGAGGGGGGACCGGAATTCATGAAGAGCAGCTCGTAGGGCTCGGCCTTCACGTTGCCCCCGGAGGCCTCCTTCATCACCTGGGCTCGGGCCGTGAGCAGGTCCCGGGTGGCTTGGGACAGTGCGCCATAAGCCTTCTTGAACTCCCCCCGCTGCACCTGCTCATGGAAGGAGGTGTAGGCATTTTGGGGCGTGTCGAATCCGGACTTGCCACAGCCGCCAAGGGCGAGCAGGGCCAGCACGAGCAGGGCGGGCAGACGCATGAGCTCCGATCTAGGCCAAAGACCGCCCGGCGCAAAGCGCTACGACATCACTCTTCATGCTGGCGGACGCGGTTGCGGCCTGCTCCCTTGGCTGCATAGAGGCACTCGTCCGCGGCGCGCAGCAGCTCCTCGGGCGTCTGGAGGGAGGGGGAGGGGATGGAGGCCAGCCCCAGCGAGGCGGTGCAGCGCACCATCTTCTTCGTCCCATCCGACCCCTGGTACTCCAGCTCCAGGGCTTCGATGGCCTCGCGCACCCGCTCACACGCTAGCAGCGCCTCCGGGGGGTTCGTCTCCGGCAGCAGGGCGATGAGCTCCTCGCCCCCGTAGCGAGCCAGCATGTCCACCTCGCGCAGCCGCGCCCGCGTCACCTGGGCCACCGCGCGCAGCACCTCGTCCCCGAAGGGGTGCCCGTAGGTGTCGTTGACGCGCTTGAAGTAGTCGATGTCCAGCATCACCAGGGACAGCGGCGCGCGGTAGCGCCGGGCGCGGGCGAACTCCTCCTGCAGCCGCTCCTCGAAGTAGCGGCGGTTGCTCAGGCTGGTGAGCGGATCGGTGCGGCTGAGCGCCAGCAGCTCCTCGCGCTTGCGCGCCAGCTCCTTGTTGGCCCGGTCCAGCTCCCGGTTCTTGTCAATCAGCGCGTCCTGCAGCGCCTTGAGCCGCAGCATGGACTTCACCCGAGCGCCCAGCTCCAGCATGTCGAAGGGCTTCACCAGGTAGTCATCCGCGCCCAGCTCCAGCCCCTCCACCTTGCCGGCCGCCTGCCGCGCCGTCATCAAGATAACGGGGATGAACCCAAAGCCCCCCTCGCCCGAGTTGGCCTTGATGATGCGGCACACCTCCACCCCACCCAGGCCCGGCATCTCCACGTCCATGAGGATGAGATCCGGCCGGTGCTCGCGGATGGCCGACAGCGCCTGCGCCCCATCCCTTGCCTCGCGGAAGCGGTAGCCGTGCGGCGCCAGCCCCTGGCGCACATGCTGCACGTGCGCCGGATCGTCATCCACGATCAGGACGGTGCGGTCCGAATAGTCGCCGCCGGACACCGCACGGCGGCTGCCCTCCGGCGACTTCTTGGTGGTGCTGCTCTCCGGCATTGTCTCCCCCATCCGGAAGAATCCTCCTGCCGCACGGGCGGTGCCGGATTCTCTCCAGTCAGGGGGGGGAAGCCAAGCCACCCCCTCGGTGATTTTTCAACCCGGCTTGACGAGTCGGCCCCGGTAGACGGGCTCGCCACTCTGGAGGTAGCGCCGCTCTCGGGTGGAGGGGACCTCCTCGGGATCATACGGATGGAAGGCCCCCGGCCCGAGCGGGTTGACGAAGCCAGCCTCCTCCAGGATGGCCAGCATCCCGTGCCCCCGATCCTCCACGTCCGTGCGCAGATCGAACCGGCCGCCCGGGTGCAACCTGTTCAAAAGGAGACGGGCGAACTCCGGCTGGATGATGGCGCGCTTGAAGTGGGCCCGCTTCCACCAGGGATCCGGGAACTGGAGGTGGATGGCGGACAGGGAGCCTGGGGCGAAGATGCGGGGCACCACGGAGCGCGCGTCGGCCTCGATGACGCGCAGGTTCTTCAGGCCCATCTTCTCGCCGCGGGACAGGGTGTCGCGGGCGTACTTCTTGCGCCACTCGAAGGCCACGTAGCGCACCTCGGGGTGGCGCCGGCAGTACTCCAGCGCATGGCCTCCGGCTCCCGAGCCCATCTCCAGCTCCAGCGGGCCGGAGAAGCCGAACTCCGCGTCCCAGTCTGGAGGAGCTTCCAGCTTGACGAACTTCAGGCCGACCGGGTCGGGCAGCAGGCGGGGGCGAGCCATGGGGTACGCCGCGCTCTATGCCCCACAGGGGCGGGCTTGAACAGGGCAAAAGCGCGGGGTTGAAGGTATACCGGCGGCATGAAGCTCTTCCACTCGATGGCGGAGGCGCGGGAGCTGGCCGGATCAGCCGTCGCGCTGGGCAACTTCGACGGCGTGCACGTGGGCCACCAGGCCCTCTTTGCCGAGGCGCGCCGCCACGCTCCCTGCGTCGCGCTCACCTTTCAACCCCACCCCGGCAAGGTGCTGCAGCCGGAGCTGGCGCCCAAGCTCATCACCCTGCTGCCGCGCAAGCTGGAGCTCTTCGAGACCCATGGCCTGGACGCCGCGGTGGTGCAGCCCTTCACCCGCGAGTATGCACGCACCCCGGCCGCCGCCTTCGAGGAGTCCCTGCTGGACGTGATGGGCGCCCGGCATCTGGTGGTGGGCAGCGACTTCACCTACGGGGCGGCCCGGGCCGGCACCGTCCTCACCCTGCGAGACGCAGCGGCCCGGCGCGGCGCCGAGGTGCACGTGGTGCCGCCCGTCGCCGTGGATGGCGTGGTGGCCTCCTCCAGCAAAGTCCGCGAGTACATCCTCGAGGGCCGCGTCTCCGCGGCGCACCGGCTGCTCGGGCGGCCCTTTGATCTGGACGGCACGGTGGTGCCGGGCGCAGGGCGCGGCCGGGGCATCGGCTTTCCCACCGCCAACGTGGACACGCAGAACGAGCTGCGGCCCGCCCCTGGCGTCTACGCCATCCGGGTGCGCCTGAAGGACGAGCTGCACGGCCCCTGGCGCCCTGGAGCCGCCAATATCGGCGTCAAGCCCACCTTTGGGGGGTCCGTCGTCACCATCGAGGCCCACCTGCTGGATTTCCAGGGGGATCTCTACGGGAAGGAATTGCGCGTACAGTTCCTGGAGCGCCTGCGCCCCGAGCAGCGTTTTGGCTCCGTGGCCGAACTCGTGGGGCAGATCAAGCGGGATGTCGAGGCTGCTCGCACGGTGATCGCGCGAGCAGACGATTGAGGCCCTTCCAGGGTTTTCCTGTGTCGGTTCAATGGTTTGGCGCTTCTGGACGCTTTGGGCACTTACCTTGACAGGCTGTGTGCCGCTTCTCTCTAATCCAGGGAGGATCTGACATCAGGTCCGTTCCACCTGCCCCTGCTTGGCGCATGGCGTCCTGGGGGCGATTGCTCGTCTTTCCTTCCGTTCGAGGCTGCTGAATGTCTGGTCGACTTGGTGAACTGCTGGTCCGCGAGAACCTCATCACCGTTCAGGCGCTGCGCAAAGCGCAGGAGGAGCAGCAGAAGAGCGGGGCGCGCATCGGCACCGCGCTCATCCGGACGGGGGCCATCGAGGAGTCCAAGCTCACGGACTTCCTCTCCAAGCAGTACGGCGTCCCCGCCATCAACCTGAAGGACTTCGACATCGACCCGGAGATCATCAAGCTGGTCCCCAAGGAGGTCGCCGAGAAGCACCTGGTCATCCCCGTCAACCGCGCGGGCCCCTCGCTCATCGTCGCGATGTGTGATCCGTCCAACATCTACGCGGTGGACGACATGAAGTTCCTCACCGGCTACAACATCGAGTCGGTGGTGGCCTCGGAGATCTCCATCCGCGAGGCGATCGAGCGCTACTACGCGGAGAAGGGCCCCTCGCTGGGCGACATCGTCAACGAGATGGACGACGCCGACATCGAGGTCGACAAGAAAGAGGACGAGAACATCGAGGAGATGGCCAAGGCCGCGGACGACGCGCCCGTGGTCAAGCTGGTGAACCTCATCCTCATGGACGCCATCAAGAAGGGCGCGTCCGATATCCACGTGGAGCCCTACGAGAAGGACTTCCGTGTCCGCTTCCGCATCGACGGCTCGCTCTATGAAGTCATGCGCCCGCCGATGAAGCTGCGCAACGCCATCACCAGCCGTCTGAAGATCATGGCGGAGCTGGACATCTCCGAGCGCCGCCTGCCGCAGGACGGCCGCATCAAGATCAAGATGGGTGGCGGCAAGGAGATGGACTTCCGCGTCAGCGTGTGCCCCACGCTGTTCGGCGAGAAAGTCGTGATGCGTCTGTTGGACAAGTCGAACCTCCAGCTGGACATGACGAAGCTGGGCTTCGATGCGCAGCCGCTCGCGTGGTTCAAGGAGGCCATCGAGCGTCCCTACGGCATGGTGCTGGTGACGGGCCCCACGGGCTCCGGCAAGACGACGACGCTGTACTCGGCGCTCTCCTCGCTCAACCAGATCGACACCAACATCTCCACCGCGGAGGACCCGGTCGAGTTCAACTTCGCCGGCATCAACCAGGTGCAGATGCATGAAGACATCGGCCTGAACTTCGCCGCGGCGCTGCGCAGCTTCCTGCGTCAGGACCCCGACATCATCATGATCGGCGAGATCCGAGACTTCGAGACGGGTGAGATCGCCGTCAAGGCGGCGCTCACCGGCCACCTGGTGCTCTCCACGCTGCACACCAACGACGCCCCAGGCACGGTGAGCCGTCTGCTCAACATGGGCATCGAGCCCTTCCTCGTGACGGCCTCGCTCAACCTCATCCTTGCCCAGCGTCTGTGCCGCCGCCTCTGCAAGGAGTGCAAGCGTCCGGCGACCGAGGTGGACGAGAAGGCACTCATCGACGCGGGCGTGCCCCCGGAGAAGATGGGCTCCTTCACCATGTATGAGAAGGTTGGCTGCCGCGAGTGCAACGATCGTGGCTACCGCGGCCGTGTGGCCGTGTACGAGGTCATGCCCTTCTGGGACGGCCTCAAGGAGCTGGTCATCAACGGCGCCTCCACCAACGAGCTGAAGCAGGAGGCCATCCGCCTGGGCATGAGCTCTCTGCGCATGTCCGCCCTGGCGAAGATGATGGACGGCGTCACCACGCTCGACGAGGTGGTCTCCAACACCGCTCCTGACCGCTTCTAGCCGCCGCTCTCTCCACCCATCTCCACCCACTCCACACCCCACAGCATCTGAGGGATTCCTTCCGTGGCAAACCTGCACCAGCTTCTCAAGGCGATGGTCGAGAAGGGCGCTTCCGACCTCCACATCACCACTGGCTCACCGCCCCAGCTCCGGGTGGACGGCGAGCTGGTGCCGCTGAAGACGGCGCCCCTCACGCCGGTGGAGACCAAGCAGCTCTGCTACTCGATCCTCACGGATGCCCAGAAGCACAAGTTCGAGGAGGACAACGAGCTGGATCTGTCCTTCGGCGTGAAGGGCCTGTCGCGCTTCCGCGCCAACGTCTACATGCAGCGCGGCGCGGTGGCCGGTGCCTTCCGGACCATTCCGTTCAAGATCCTCACCTTCGCGGAGCTGGGCCTGCCGCCCATCGTGGCGGAGCTGGTGAAGCGCCCCCGCGGCCTCATCCTCGTCACCGGCCCCACGGGCTCCGGCAAGTCCACGACGCTGGCGTCCATGATCGACAAGATCAACAGCGAGCGTCATGAGCACATCATGACGATCGAGGATCCGATCGAGTACCTGCACCCGCACAAGAACTGCCTCGTCAACCAGCGCGAGGTGGGCGCGGACACGCGCAACTTCAAGACGGCGCTCAAGTACATCCTCCGCCAGGACCCGGACATCGTGCTGGTGGGCGAGCTGCGAGACCTGGAGACGATCGAGGCGGCGCTCACCATCGCCGAGACGGGCCACACCTGCTACGCCACGCTGCACACCAACAGCGCGGTGCAGACGATCAACCGCGTGCTGGACGTGTTCCCGCCGTACCAGCAGCCGCAGGTGCGCGCTCAGCTGTCCTTCGTGCTCGAGGGCGTGATGAGCCAGTCCCTGGTGGCCAAGGCGGGCGGCCCGGGCCGCGTGCTGGCGCTGGAGGTCATGATCCCCACGCCCGCAATCCGCAACCTCATCCGTGAGGACAAGGTCCACCAGGTCTACTCCTCCATGCAGGTGGGCCAGGCGAAGTACGGCATGCAGACGTTCAACCAGGCCCTGGCGGCGCTCCTGGCGCGGCGCCTCATCAGCCAGGAGGAGGCCTTCGGCCGCTCGAGCGATCCCGAGGAGCTGCGCAACATCCTGTCGGGCAGCATGCCGGGCATGCAGCAGGGGCGGCCAGGCGGCGGAGCCCCTGGCCGTTAGTTATGGGTTTTAGAGACGAGCGGTAGACTGGCAGTTCCCGCGGAGGTCCAGAGTCATGGCGGCACCAGCACTTCAGAAGACATCGTCGGCGAAGAAGACCACCCAGTGGCTCTGGGAGGCCAAGTCCAAGGGCGGGGAGGTCAAGAAGGGCGAGATGGAGGCCTTTGACGCCGAGGCCGTCAACGCGCGCCTCAAGTCCCTGGGGCTCAACCCCGTCAAGGTCAAGAAGAAGCCGTACGAGATCAACCTCCCCGCGTTCGGCGGCGGAGTGACAGGTAAGGACATCCTTATCTTCACCCGTCAGTTCGCGACGATGATCGACGCCGGCCTCCCGCTGGTGCAGTGCCTCGACATCCTCGGCAGCCAGATGGACAACCCCATCTTCCGCAAGGTGCTCTTCCAGATCAAAGCCAAGGTCGAGCAGGGCTCCACCTTCGCGGACGCGCTCAAGGAGCACCCCAAGGTCTTCGACGAGCTCTTCGTGCAGCTGTGCGCCGCGGGCGAGGTGGGCGGTATCCTCGACACCATCCTCAACCGTCTGGCGGCCTACCGCGAGAAGGCGGAGAAGCTCAAGCGCAAGGTCAAGGGCGCGATGATCTATCCCGCCATCGTCCTCGTCGTGGCCATCGGCGTGACGGCGCTGCTGCTGCTCAAGGTGACGCCCGTGTTCGCGAAGATGTTCGGGGACTTCGGCTCGGCGCTGCCAGGGCCCACCCAGTTCGTGGTGGATCTGTCCGAGTGGCTGCAGAACTGGATCCTGCACCTGCTGGCCAGCATCGCCGCCTTCTTCTTCACCATCGTCACCATCTACCGGAACCCCAAGGGGCGAAAGGTGATGGACAAGATCATGCTGAAGGCGCCGCTCTTCGGGCCCGTGCTCCGCAAGGTGGCGGTGGCGCGCTTCACCCGCACGCTGGGAACGATGATCTCCTCGGGTGTGCCCATCCTGGACGCGCTGGACGTGACGGCGAAGACGGCCGGTAATCGCACCGTGGAAGAGGCCATCTACTACGTCCGCGGCAAGATCGCGGAGGGCAAGAACATCGCCGGCCCGCTGAGTGACACCAACGTGTTCCCGTCCATGGTGGTGCAGATGATCGGCGTGGGTGAGGCCACGGGCGCCATGGACGCGATGCTCAACAAGATCGCCGACTTCTATGATGACGAGGTGGACACGGCTGTTGCCGGCCTCACGGCCATGATCGAGCCGATCATGATGGTGTTCCTCGGCGGCGTGGTCGGTGGCTTCCTCATCGCGATGTACTTGCCCATCTTCTCCATCGCCGGTGCCATCAAGTAGATCTCCGGTGCTCGCTCCTCTGCCGGGCGAGCCCGAGCTGCGGGTCCGGTTGACGTGGCTGTCCGTCTTCCGGACCATCGCCACCAGCCTGCTGCTGGCCGTCTTCGCGCTGCGGCTACTCGCGTCTTCACCGACGCGTGAGCTGTCGCCCGAGGACTCGCTGGTCTTCCTGGGCATCGGGCTCGTCTACGTCCTCACGCTGATCTACGGCCTGTGGCTGCGCAAGGGCCGGGTGAGCCGCACCGCCGCCGTGGTGCAGGTGGGGGGAGACATCCTCATCGCCTCGGGCCTGGTGTCCGTGACGGGTGGGGCGGACTCTCCCGTCTCCTTCACGTACTCGCTGGCGGTCATCGCGGCGTCCATCCTCCTGTCCCAGAGGGGGGCCTTCGTGACAGCCGCGGCGTGCTCCGGGGCCTACGGCGCCATCGTGGCCCAGCACCTGCTGAAGCTGGGGGCCCAGGCACCCGCGGCGATGGGGGTGCGCATCGGCTTCACCTTCGCCACCAACGTCCTGGCGTATTTCCTCATCGCCGCGCTGGCGGGCTACCTCAGCCGGCAGCTCTTGGCGGCCGGTGGGCGGCTCTCGGCCAGCCAGGCGGATCTGCAGCGGCTGGCCACGCTCCACGAGCAGATCCTCGACAGCACCCCCTCCGGGCTCCTCACGTGCGAGGAGGATGGGCGCATCACCTTCATCAACCGCGCGGCCCTGAGCATCCTCGGCCTGGAGGGCTCCGCCGCGCGGGCCCGGCGGGTGCAGGAGCTGCTGCCCGGGCTGCCGGAGATGGAGCGGGTGCCTCGCTCCGAGCTCAAGGTGGACACCCCTCGGGGGCCTCGCATCCTGGGCCTCACGCTCGCGCCGCTGGAGGGTACAGGCCGCGCCGCGCGCCTCATCGTCTTCCAGGATCTGACGGCGCTGCGGCGCGCCGAGGACGAGCTGCGGCAGGCGGACAGGCTCGCGGCGCTGGGGACCATGGCGGCGCAGCTGGCGCACGAGATCCGCAACCCGCTGGCGGCCATGCGGGGCTCGGCGCAGATGCTCGCCCAGGATGGAGCGGGGGATCCGGGCTCGTCACGGCTGACGGCCATTCTCCTGCGCGAGTCGGATCGGCTCTCCCGGCTGGTGGAGGAGTTCCTGCGCTTCGCTCGCCCGCCCAAGCCAGTGCTCCGGCCCGTGGGGTTGGAGCTGCTGGTGCGGCAGCTGATGGAGATGCTGCAGACGGATCCGCTCAGCCGCGGGGTGGAGCTGGAGCTGGAGCTGCAGCCCGTGGCGGCCATGGTGGATCCGGATCAGGTCCGCCAGGTGCTGCTCAACCTGGTGCGCAATGCCTTCGAGGCGGTAGGGACAGGGGGAAGCGTCCGGGTGACGCTGTCGGGCGAGGGTGGGATGGCGCGGCTGTGTGTGTGGGATTCGGCGGGCTCCATCCCCGAGTCACACCTGGGGCGTATCTTCGAGCCATTCTTCACCACACGAAGTGGCGGGACGGGGCTGGGGCTGGCTACGGCATACTCCATTGTGCGGGCGCACGAGGGTCGGATGCAGGTCACCTCCACGCCCGAGGCGGGGACGGAGTTCGTGGTGGAGCTGCCACTGGCCGCGGAGGAGGTGCAGGGTGCACGTGCTAGTAGTGGATGACGAGCTGTCGATGCGCGAGTACCTCGAGATGCTGTTGGCTCGGGTGGGGTACCGCGTGAGCGTCGCCGGGAACGAGAAGGCCGCCGTCGAGACGCTGGGAGCTGGCGGCGTGGACGTCGTCATCTCCGACATGAAGCTGGGCGGGGGCAGCGGGCTGAACGTGCTGAAGGCCGCGCGTTCGGTGTCTGCGCCGCCCGAGGTCATCCTCATCACCGCCTTTGGCACGCCCGCGGCCGCGGTGGAGGCGATGCGGGCGGGCGCTTACGACTACATCTGCAAGCCCTTCGACAACGAAGAGCTGAAGCTGCTGGTGCAGAAGGCGCTGGAGAAGCGCGGGCTGCGCGAGGAGAACCGGCAGCTGCGCCGCTCGCTGAGCGGCATGCGCGGGCTGTGGGTGGGAGAGAGCCCGGCGATGCAGGAGGTCTGGGGCCTGGTGGAGAAGGTGGCCCCCAGCCGCACCACCGTCCTCATCACCGGTGAGAGCGGCACCGGCAAGGAGCTGGTGGCGCGTGCGCTCCACCTGCGGAGCACGCGTGCGGGCGCGCCCTTCCTCCCCGTCAACTGCGCGGCGCTCAACGAGGGCGTGCTGGAGAGCGAGCTGTTCGGCCATGTGAAGGGGGCCTTCACAGGCGCCCAGGCGGACCGGGCCGGCATCCTCGTCTCGGCGGGGGAGGGCACCGTCTTCCTCGATGAGATTGGCG
>Ga0190275_10000680_pt1 | contig 27848 bp, 34 predicted proteins | sample Popmic550T_FD_133745 | JGI IMG/M metagenome (GOLD analysis project Ga0190275, IMG submission 133745) | Populus adjacent soil microbial communities from riparian zone of Yellowstone River, Montana, USA - 550 T | ecosystem: Environmental > Terrestrial > Soil > Riparian zone > Trees stand | place...
GGGATCAGCATCGCGAGGTTCGTCTTGCCGCAAGCCGACGGGAAGGCAGCGGCGATGTACTTGATCTCCCCCGCCGGCTAGGTCAGCTTGAGGATCAGCATGTGCTCGGCCATCCAGCCCTCGTCGTGCGCCATCACCGATGCGATCCGCAGCGCGAAGCACTTCTTGCCGAGCAGCGCGTTGCCGCCGTAACCCGACCCGTACGACCAGATCTCGCGCGTCTCCGGGTAGTGAACGATGTACTTGTTGTCTGCGTTGCACGGCCAGCTGACGTCCTCGACGCCGTCTGCCAGCGGCATGCCGACCGAGTGCACGCACGGGACGAAGTCGCCGGTCTCACCGAGTGCGTCGAGTGCAGCCTGGCCCATGCGAGTCATGACGCGCATCGAGACGGCGACGTAGGGCGAGTCGGTCAGCTCGACACCGATATGGGCGATCGGCGAGCCGAGCGGACCCATCGAGAACGGCACGACGTACATCGTGCGCCCCTCCATGCAACCGTCGAAGAGCTGGCCGAGGCTCTCGCGCATCTCGGCGGGAGCGCGCCAGTTGTTCGTCGGGCCGGCGTCGGCCTCGTCCTCGGAGCAGATGAAGGTGCGGTCCTCGACGCGTGCCACGTCGCCCGGATCCGAGAGGGCGAGGTAGGAGTCGGGGCGCTTGTCGTCGGAGAGGCGCTCGAAGGTTCCCGCGTCGACGAGCGTCTGACAGAGCGAGTCGTACTCCTCGGCGCTGCCGTCGCACCAGTGGATGGCGGCCGGCTTGGTGAGGGCGGCGATCTCCTCCACCCAGGCGACGAGCTTCTTGTTCTGAGTGGGGGGTGCGGTCATCTCGCTCATGGGGGTCACGACGGGGGTCTGCTCCTCGGTGGCTGGCATTCCAGGCGCTACGGGCGCTTCGGGGGACCGAAGACGGTACCGGACCGCCGGGCGGGTAGGCGGCCGGCAGCCCGCTACCCGCGTGCGGTTTGCGGCAAACCAGGGCAGCGCGCCCGACCGCCCCCTGGCTATACTCGCCGCTCGCGCGGCTGTAGCTCAGCTGGCTAGAGCGTCTGCTTGCCATGCAGAAGGTCGTGGGTTCGAATCCCATCAGCCGCTCCTCGGAAAGCCCCGCTCCGGCGGGGTTTTCTCGTTCTTGGGGCGCTCCGCCTCAGCATGTCGGCCCATGTTCAGCTTCGCACCGCTGGGGTAATCGCCGAGGAGGCGACCAAGGGAGCAACCGGATGACTGAGCGACGCGACGTGCACGACCCGCTGGTGGACGAGGCCGAGGAGGCGGCCGCCGAGGAGGCCGCGGAGATCGGCGGCCCCGATCCAGAGCCCGGGGTCGATCCGGCCCAGCGCCCGGTGGTCGAGGGCGGCGAGGGTTGGGCAGAGGGGTTCGAGGGCGCGGAGGAGCAGCTCGAGCGCAATGCGTCGCACGAGGACCGCGGGGCGGACCCGATAGGGGATGCCGGCGAGGACGAGGAGGACGCGGGCAGCACCTACGGCGAGGCCGACCACGCGGGGGCGCAGGGCGACGGCTCCTGAATCGCGAGGTGAGCCTATTGTCCGTTGCATGGCCTACACGACCGCAGAGGGACGACAGGAGCTCCTGGAGTCGCTCGCCGACGCGATCGACGATCTCGGCTTCGCGCTGGCGACGCTGGGAGCCGCCTACGAGCAGCTCGACGTGATGTCGGCCGACAAGCTCGAGGAGGAGCTGTTCGGGCCGGTCCAGCGGGCCTATGGCCGGGCGAAGCGGACCTATGGCGCATTCGCGGAGCGGGCCGGGCTGGAGGCCGAGTCGTTCGGCCCCCAGGAGGCCGGGCTTCCGTCGACCGGCGCGATCGGGTTCATCGGCGAGGCGGTCAACGCCATCGCCTCCGCCGGCGGCAAGCTCGCGACGCTGCAGGACGCCCCCCAGCTGCTCGAGGTCGGCGACGTCGAGCTGCGCCGGGGCGTGGCCGAGGTGCGCGAGCTGATCGACCCGCTCGCCCACGTGGCGCGCGACCTGCTGCGCCGCCTCGGCCGCTAGGACGCCGTCGCGATCAGCGCCAGCTTCTCCGCCCGCGGCAGCCGCTTGATCCGCGCCTCCTCGCGCAGCGCTGCCGAGCGGTCGGCCGCCTCGAACACAGCCGCCAGCTCCACCGGGCGACGGCTGCGCGTGTAGCGGCTAGCCGTGCCGGCGCCATGCTCCCCCACCCTGCGCTCGACGTCGGTCGTCCAGCCGCAGTAGAGGCTGTCGTCGGCGCAGCGCAGCAGGTAGACGAATGCCATGCTGGGGACTTCGATGCCGCGCATCGTCGACCTCTCCGCTTCCCGCCTGACAGCCCAGCTCTTGGCGGGCGAGCCGGCGCGCAGTCCGACCGCGGTGGCGGAGCGGCTGCTGGCGATCCAGGGCCAGGACCTGCGCGGGGCGCGGCTGGCGGTGCGGGCGCGAACGAGCGGCCTGTCGGTCGCCGACATCGACGGCGCGCTGGCCGACCGCTCGCTGCTGATCACCTGGGTCAACCGCGGCACGCTGCACCTGATCCGCTCCGAGGACTACCCGTGGCTGCACGCACTGACCGCGCCGACGCTGCTGACCGCCAACGCGCGGCGGCTCGAGCAGGAGGGCGTCGGCCAGGCCGCCGCGGAGCGCGGCGTGTCGGCGATCGAGCGCGCGCTCGTCGAGCACGGGCCGCAGACCCGTGACCAGCTGCGCGAGCAAGTCGCCGCGGCCGCCGGCGAGCCCGCCGGCAAGGCGCTGCTCCACGTGCTGCTGCTCGCCAGCCTGCGCGGCCTGACGGTGCGTGGGCCGATGATCGGCAAGCAGCAGGCCCACGTCCTGGTGCGCGACTGGCTCGGCGAGCCGGAGCCGATCGACCGTGACCGGGCGCTCGCTGAGCTGGCACGGCGCTACCTCGCCGGTCACGGCCCCGCGAACGACCGCGATCTCGCCCGCTGGGCGGGCCTGCCGCTGCGCGACGCCCGCGCCGGCCTCGAGGCGATCGCGCCGGAGCTGGAGCAGCGCGACGACGGCCTGGTCGACCTCGCCGGCCGGCCGCCGGCCGCGGCCCAGCCGCCTCCCCCGCGCCTGCTCGGCCCGTTCGAGCCGCTGTTGCTCGGCTGGACGTCGCGCGAGCCGATCCTCGGCGACAACGTCTCGGTGGTCACGATCAACGGGATCTTCAAGCCGATCGCGCTGGTTCGCGGCCGTGCGGTCGCCACTTGGACGATGCCGAAGGGACAGGTGGAGCTGGCGCCGTTCGGCCGCCTGCCCGCCTCCGACCGCAAGGCGCTCGAGGGCGACGCCGCCGATCTGACACGGTTCCTCGCGTCATGACTCGTTACGTCGCCTTCCTGCGCGGGATGAACGTCGGCGGTCACCGCATCGCCAACTCCGAGCTGTGCGCGGCCTTCGAGGAGATCGGCCTGCCGGACGCCGCGACCTTCCGTGCCAGCGGCAACGTGATCTTCGACGCGCCCGACGGCGGCCGCCGCTCCGATATCGCCGCGAAGATCGAGCAGGGTCTCGAGCAGGCCCTCGGCTACGCCGTGCCCGTCTTCCTGCGCGACGCCGCCGAGACGCGCGCGATAGCCGCGCACGAGCCGTTTCCCGCCAAGCAGGTCGACGCGTCGAAGGGCAAGCTCCAGGTCGTCCTGCTCGCCTCGAAGCCGAGCGCCAAGACCACCGAGGACGTCCTCGCCCACGCCAGCGACAAGGACCGCCTCGCGATCGAGGGCAGCGAGCTCTACTGGCTGCCGAGCGGCGGCACGCTCGACTCCGAGCTCGACCTCAAGGCGATCGCCAAGCTGCTCGGCGGCCTGTCGACGATGCGCACGAAGGGCACAGTCGACCTGATCGCCGCCAAGCACTGCGCCGAGTAGGCCGGAGGGCGCTTCAAGCGACGACGCGCAGGTGCCTGAACGGCCGTCCGCGCAGCTCGCGCACGACGGCGTCGACGAGGCGCTCCTCGTTCTGGACCCGGCCGTCGGTCACCGCGTCGATCAGGCTCCGCTTGCGCTGCAGAAGCTCCGCCATCGTCTCGTCGATCGTGTCCGGAGCGAGCAGGTACCAGGCCGTGACGGCGCTGTCCTGGCCGATGCGGTGGAGGCGGTCCTCCGCCTGGTCGTGGCGGGCGGGAGTCCAGTCGAGCTCGAGGAATGCGACGTTCGAGGCCCGCGTCAGCGTGATGCCCTGCGAAGCGGCGCGCATCGAGCAGACGATCAGCTGCGGGCCGTCCTCCTCCTGGAAGGCGTCGACGGCGCGCTGACGGGCCTGGGTCGAGTCGGCCCCGAGGATGTGAGCGGCGTCGGGGAAGCGCTCGATCACCGCCTTCTGCGTCGCGATGTGCTCGGCGAATACGACCAGCGGCTCGCCCGACTCGAGGAAGTCGGCGATCCAGGCGAGAGCGGTCGGCAGCTTGCCGCGGGCCGCGAGCTGGCGCAGGTTGTTCAGCCGCACCAGCTGCTCGGCGCGCAGGGCGGCGGCGATCTTCGCGTCGAGCGTGCCGAGGTCGAGCGGCAGCGTCTGCAGCCAGGCGATGACGTCCTGCTCGGCGAGCCGGTACTCGTGCTCGTTGGAGAGCAGCACCGGCACCGTGTCCTGACGCTTGGAAGGCAGCTGCGGCAGCACCTGCTGCTTCGTGCGGCGGACGTAGCAGACGGCGCGCAGGTTCCAATGCAGGCGGTCGTCGGCGCCGGCGGCGCGGAAGCGGCGTGAGAGCCGCGCGCCACTGCCGAACTCGCGCAGCCGCCCGAGCACGCGCAGCTGCGCGATCAGCTCGTCGGGGCGGTTGAGGATCGGCGTGCCCGTCAGGGCCAGGCGCAGCGCGTCGTCGGGCAGCCCGGCGGCCAGCTCCAGCGCGGCCTTGGTGCGCCCGGCGCGCGGGTTCTTGACGTAGTGCGACTCGTCGAGCACCAGCGCGCGCGGCTCGTGGTCGAGCAGCCTTCGCAGATGGGCCTCGAGGATGTCGTAGTTGAGGACGACGATCTCGGCCTGTTCGGTGGCCGTGGTCCACGTCGCCTCGGTGCGGCCGTCGAGCACCGCGACACGACGGTTCGGCAGCCAGATGCCGGCCTCGCGCTCCCAGGTCAGCTTCATGCTCGCCGGGCAGACGACGATCGCCGGGAAGGCGTCGTCGGCCTCGAGCGCGGCGAGCGCCTGCACGGTCTTGCCGAGTCCCTGCTCGTCGGCGATGAACGTCCGGCGCCGAGCGAGCGCGTAGCGGACGCCGGCGCGCTGGAACGGGTGCAGCTCGCCGCCGAGCGAGAGGTCGCGCAGCTCGGCGTCCTCGGCGTAGGAGAGCGCGACGGTCTCGGACGCGCGCTCGTGCTCCTCGACGATCTCGTCGAGCATGTCGCGCGCGCGCTCGTCGAGCGCAACACCGGGATGCGCGGCGACGAACTCGGCGAGGTGCTGGGCGAGCGCCGGGTCGGCCGGGACCGCGACGCCCCAGGCGGAGTCGCGGTTGAAGACGCGGGCGCTGCGCGGAACGGGCTTCGCCTCGGGCAGCTGCTTGAAGTCGCGCGCGACGGCCGGATCCCAGATCGTGAAGAGCGTCAGCTCGGGCTCGCCGTCCTCGCCGATCTCCACCCCGAGCTCGGCCGGGGCGGGCATGCCACCCGTCGCGAGCTGGCGGATGCAGGCCTGGGCGAGATCGTCGATCCGGGTCCCCTCCAGCCGCGCCAGGCGGGACGACGTGGCGGGGTCGAACGGGAAGACGACGCGGTCCTCGCCGGTCACGATGCCGCCCTCGAGACCCGTCGACGGCGGGTCGCCGACGACCGTGCGTACGACGAAAGCACCCGCTCCCTCGTGGATCACGACCGACACGAGCGCCTGCCAGCGGTCCGAGTCGGTCAGGAAGGCGGTGACGTCGGGCTCGACGACCAGCTCCGGGAACTGCTCGAGCAGGTCTGCCACCACCTTCGCCGATCCGGTCTCCGCCGGCACCCGCCAGTGCTTGCGGCGCCAGTCGAACCAGCGGCCCGGCAGCTGCTTGACCGCCTCGTTGAGGTCCTCGTCGAACGGGAAGTCGAAGACCAGCTCTCGCTTCGACCGATCCTCGACCAGCATCCACACCCTGCCCTGGGCAGGTCCCTGGTTGCTGTCGACGGGTGACTGCATCAACCCAACGAGACTAGTGAGGCGAGCGGCCGCGGTGCGTCAACGCGCTTGCAGCTCGGCGTCGAGCGCCGCGTTGACGAGGGCGTCGGCGCGCGTGTTCGATTCGCGGCGGACACTGCGGACCCGCCAGTCAGCGAAGCCGCGCAGCGCCTCCATCGACTCGAGGTAGAGCGGCTTGAGCCCCGCGTGCTTGACGCGGTAGGCGCCGGAGATCTGCTTCGCGACCAGCTCGGAGTCGTTGATCACCTCGACGTCGTCGGCGCCCAGCTCGCGCGCCAGCTCCAGTCCCAGCAGCAGCGCCCGATACTCGGCGACGTTGTTGGTGGTCTCTCCGATGTAGGCGCCGCGCTCCAGGAGCACCTTCCCGTCGGGATCGGCGGCGACGGCGCCGACGGCGGCGGGGCCGGGATTGCCCCGCGCGCCCCCATCGACGTTGACAACGACCTTCACCGACCGGCCGGCGCGTCGATCGCCGGAAAGCTGCCCTTGGCCCGGACGCGCCGTCGGTCGGTCATCGGGTCGTGGGTGCCGGGCACCCCGCCCTGAGCGCGCCGGTCGACGATCACCTCGACGTTTGGCTCGTCTTCGTAGTGCTCGACGAGCTTCTCGTACAGCTCGTCCTCGAGCGCCCTCGGAATCACGCAATAGATCATGAGACAGCTCCTCCTTCCACCACCAGCCGGCCCTCCTCGTCGAGTCCGGCGTTCCAGCGCCGCAGCGCCTCGTCGATGTCGTTCAGCTCGTCGCCCTTCTCCTGCAGCGCGACCGGGTCGGCGGTGTCGCCGAGGTCGATCCGGAAGCGATACCAGGACAGCTCCCAGGCGACGACCAGCGTCACCGCGCTGGGCGCCGAGCTGTCCGGGACCGCCGTCGCCCACGGGAAGCCGAGCGTCCGGGTCAGGCCGGCGACCGTGCGCTGGTGCTCGGAGCCGTTGAACAGCTCGAGCGCCCGCTCGACCTTGACCTCGGCCGTCGTGGGAACGGCGCGCACATGACGCGGGTCCTGCGGTGGCTCGCGGCGCCGCGGGGGCGCTACGGGCTCCTCGATCGGAACGTCGAAGGGGGTGCTCGGCTCGTCCTGGACGGAGGCGGGCTCGAGGTCCTCGAAGCCGTTCGCCGATCCCGGCTCGACGCGCTGGCCGTTGAGCGGGGCGTCGCGACGACGACGCAGGCGACCGAAGATCTGGCGCCGCTCCTGCGGCCGGCCGGCGCGCGTCGGGATCTGGTCCGCCGACGACTCGCGGATCCAGCCGGCGTGCTCGGCGCGGACGAAGCAAAGCTCGCAGACGAGGTTGCGGTGGCCGCCCGGCGCGAGGAAGTTCTCGGTCCGCTCGCCCTTCAGGATGGTCCGCCCGCAGACGTCGCAGGAGACGTTGTCGTGGAACGGGCGGAGCTCCTTCTTCACCTGTCCGATGCTACTGGCCCCCGACCGCGGCCTCGACGGTCGCATGGACAGGGGCCACCGCGCGGACGTCGGTCAGCTCCAGCACCCGCCGCAGGGGCGAATCGTCGGGCATCGCGATGCGCAGCTCCTGACGCCGGCGACCCAGCCGCCGCGCCAGCTCGAACAGCAGCTCGATCGCCGCCGAGTCGAGGTACACCGTCTCGCCGAGGTCGACGACCAGGCCGTCGACCTCGCCGGGTATCGAGCGCGTGAGCTCGTCGCGGACGTAGCTGCAGTTGCTCATGTCCAGCTCGCCGCCGATGCGCGCTACCGTCCAATCGCCGAGCCGCTCGATCGCGATGTCCGCTGTCGTGCTCACAGAGGAGCGCTACTCCATCACTTCGGCGAGGGTGTCTCCCTGGAGCTTCGACTTCAGGCGCAGAACGGCCTTCGTGTGGAGCTGGGAGACGCGCGACTCGGTCACGCCGAGGACCTCGCCGATCTCGCGCAGGGTCAGGTTCTCGTAGTAGTAGAGCGCGATCACCAGCTTCTCCCGCTCGGGCAGCCGCGCGATCGCGTCGGCGAGGCTGTCCTTCATGTCGGTCAGGTCGAGCTCGCGCGCCGGGTCCGCGGCGTGCGGGTCGGGGATCGTGTCGAGCAGCGAAACCTGGTCGCCGGAGGAATCCGAGACCGTCCAGAGCTCGTCGAGCGCGACGACCGACGAGTTGGCGATCTTGACCAGCGACGCCTGGAACTCATCCTCGGTCACGCCCATCGCGTTCGACATCTCGGCGTCGGTCGGCGCGCGCTGGAGCTTGTTCTCCAGCTTCGCGTTGGTCTGCTCGATCTCGCGCGCCTTGGCGCGGACCGAGCGCGGAACCCAGTCGAGCGAGCGCAGCTCGTCGATGATCGAGCCCTTGATGCGGGTCACCGCGAAGGTCTCGAAGCGGATCTCGCGCTCGAGGTCGAAGCGCTCGATCGCCGAGATCAGGCCCAGCAGGCCATAGGAGATGAGGTCCGCCTCCTCGACGTGGGCGGGCAGGCCGCTCGCCATCCGGCCGGCGACGTACTTGACGAGCGGCGAGTACGCGAGAACGAGGCGCTCACGCGCCTGCTGGTCGCCGTCTTCCTTGTAACGGCTCCATAGATCCTTCAGCTCAATCGCCTTGAGGTTTGTCTCCACCTCGTCCTAGTACCCCTCACGCGCGCGGATGGGCCTGCGCATATGCCTTCCTGAGACGTTTCGACTCTACCCGAGTGTACGTTTGGGTCGTGCTCAGGGAGCTGTGTCCCAGCAGCTCCTGGATCGTCCGGAGATCCGCGCCGCCATCCAGGAGATGGGTCGCGAACGAGTGCCGGAGGGCGTGTGGAGAAGCCGCGGCCTGCACGCCGGCGCGCCGCAGCGCGGTCCGCAGGCGGCGCCGGACGTCGGTGGTCGCGAGCCGCCGGCCGGTGCGCGAGAGGAACAGCGCGGGGTCGCGGACGAGGCCGTCGGCGACCAGCTCCGGCCGTCCGCGCTCGACGTAGGCGTCGATCGCGCGCCAGGCGTGCTCGCCGGCCGGGACGACGCGCGTCTTGGCGCCCTTGCCCTCGACGCGCAGCTGCTCGCCCTCGCGGTCGAGGCTCTCGACGTCGAGGTCGACCAGCTCGGCGGCGCGCAGGCCGGCGGCGTAGGCGAGCTCGAACAGCGCGCGGTCGCGCAGCTGAAGCGGTGTCGAGGCCGGCAGCGAGTCGAGCAGCTGGTCGATCTCGCCGCGGCTGAGCACGGTCGGGAGGTTGCTCTCGCGCTTCGGGCTGGCGACCAGATCGGCCGGGCTGGCCTCGAGGTCGCCGCGCTCGACGAGCACGCGGTAGAACGCGCGGATAGCCGCCAGCTTGCGTGCGACGGTCGAGCGCGAGTTGCCGCGCTCCGACAGCACGCCGGCGAAACGGCGCAGGACGCGCGCGTCGACGGCCCGCGGCTCGATCTCCTGGGCAGTCGCCCATCGGGCGAGCTGACCGAGGTCGGCGCCGTAGGCACGACGGGTCTGCTCGCCGAGCCCACGGGTGCGCAACGCGGTGTCGAACGCGCCGAGGGCGCGAGCCCAACTAGGGTTGGGCGCCGTGTCGAGATTCTTCGTCAACACTCAGGACGGGCGGGTCGCGGCCCGCTCCCAGCTCGTCGATGCCGACCTGACCGACGACGACGGCAAGCCGCTCGCTCCCTGGCATCCGATCCAGGGCCCGGGCGAGGAGTCGACCCTCTGGTACGCGGTGATGCGCAAGCTCGAGCGTGGCGTCTTCATCGGCACTCTGTGCATTCGGCATTCAGAGCGCCAGGCCTCTTTGGAGGCAGCGGGATGGGTGGAGGCGCCGGTCGAGCAGATCGGCGTCGACGGTCAGCCGATGTAGATCGGGTCTCCGACCTCTACGCGCTCGTAGAGGTCGATCACATCGGGGATCGCCATCCGGATGCAGCCGTGCGAAGCCGCGCTGCCGAGCGATCCGACGTCGTCGGTGCCGTGCAGGCCCGCGCCGTCGGAGATCCCCATCCAGCGTGCCTTGAGCGGATTCTCCGGAGTTCCTCCGGGGACGACGGTTCCGGCGAGGTCGCCGGCCCAGTCGCTGTTCGGGACGCTCCAGACCGGGTCGACCTGCTTGTTCTGGATGTTGAACAACCCGCGCGGCGTGTCGTAGCCGGCTGCGCCGAACGCGACGGTGTAGGTCTTCACCAGCTTCAAGTTCTCGTAGACCCGCAGCTCGAAGCTGGCGTGATCGGCGACCAGGACGGTCGGGTACTCCTTGGCGAGCTCGTCGCGGGTGACCTTGGGCTTGGTCGTCTTGACCGGCGCGTCGACGGTGCGATCGGTCGGTGACAGCAACGCGCTGCCGACGGCCTGGCGCAGCTCGCCACGCTTGACCGCGATGCCGTCCTGCTCCTTGACCGCGTCGAGCGACGGGAAGTCGAGCGTCGCGTCCTTGGGCTCGCGATCCAGCTTGTCGCCGACGCGCTTGACGAGCTGCTGCGCGGCCTTCGGCGAGTACGTGGCGCTGACGCTGACTTCGACGTCCTCCTCGTTCCCGCGCAGATCGCGCGAGACGCGGGCGAAGACGTTCCCGTCCCGGCTGGCCGCGACCGCGTCGTCGACCATCCCGCCGACGTCGGCGTGAACGCCGGCGTCCTCGGCTGAGAGGGTGAAGCGGGTCTTGCCGTAGGTGACGGCGATCGGCTGCTCGAGCCCGCGGGCGACCTGGCGCCGGACCTTGACGCGTGCCTCGTCGGCGTCGAGCCCTCCGACGGGGATCCCGCCGATCGTGACTCCCTCGGCGATCCGGTCGCTGCGCGACGAGTCGTAGGCATAGACGGCCACCGACCCGGCGATCAACATGACCACCAGGACAGCGACGAACGTGAATGCCTTGCTCTTCAAGATATGGGGTTCCCCTCCGGCCCAAGGGAGCCGACTCACTCAGTGTAAGCAGGGTGTCGGCCCGCGTATAGGGCTTCGCGCCTCCTGCAACCTCCCTTGCGTACGTCGTTACCGTTGAGGTTGTGAAGAGCCTCCCGATTCCGCCCCCTCCGGCACGGCGTCGAGTAGCTGACCGCGCCGGCGACGGCTACGGGGTCAGCGATCGCCCGAACTGGCGCGATGTCGACTGGGCCAGCCACCTGAATACGATGGAGATCGGCGGTACGACGGTCAACTACGTCGACGTCGGCCAGCAGGGCGATCGCCGCCCGATCGTCTTCGTCCACGGGCTGAGCGGCCAGTGGCAGAACTGGCTCGAGAACATCCCGCGTTTCGCCGAGCGGCGTCGCGTCGTCGCGCTCGACCTGCCCGGCTTCGGCATCTCGCCGATGCCGGAGGAGCAGATCTCGATCGACTACTACGGCCGTGTCGTGGCCGAGCTGTGCGACCGTCTCGGTCTGGCGCCCGCGGTCCTGGTGGGCAATTCGATGGGTGGCTATGTCGCCGCCGAGGTGGCGATCGACGCTCCGGAGACCGTCGAGCGCCTGATGCTCGTATCGGCCGCGGGAATCTCCCAGAGCGAGCTGTCGGTCGACCAGGTACTGCGCGTCGGCAAGCTCTTCGCACTCGCGACGCGTGCTTCGACGGCACAGCGCCGCCGTCAAATGGCGCGACCCGCGCTGCGTCACTGGATCCTCAGCCTGATCGTCCGGCACCCCACGCGGCTGCGCCCGGACATCGCGTTCGAGGGGCTGGTCAAGGGCGCCAACAAGCCCGGTTTCATCGACGCGCTCGGCGCCTGCATCGACTACGACTTCCGCGACCGGCTGCCGGAGATCGCCTGCCCGACGCTCGTCGTCTGGGGTGAGGACGACGCGATCATCCCGGTCCGCGACGCCGACAAGTACGTCGAGTTGATCCCCGGCGCGCGCAAGACGATCTTCGAGGACACCGGCCACGTCGCGATGGTCGAGCGGCCCGTGGCCTTCAATGACGAGCTCGAGCGGTTCCTCGCCTACGAGGTCAGCCCCAACGAGCTCGATCGCGACTCCGCGACTGCGGCTTAGCGAGCAGCTAGCTGGTCAGGGCGCCCTGGGCGGCCGAGCCGACGTGGCGCGCGTACTTGCCGAGCACGCCGGTCGTGTACGTCGGCGGCGGCGGCTCGTAGGCCGCGACGCGACGGGCGATCTCGTCGGCGGGCAGGTCGACGTTCAGCTCGCGCGCCTCGACGTCGAAGATCACCATGTCGCCGTCCTGGACGGCGACGATCGGGCCGCCGCGGGTCGCCTCGGGGGCGACGTGGCCGGCCATGAAGCCGTGCGTGGCACCCGAGAAGCGGCCATCGGTCAGCAGCGCGACCGAGTCGCCGAGCCCCTCGCCCTGGATCGCGGCGGTGACGGCGAGCATCTCGCGCATCCCGGGGCCCCCGTTGGGGCCCTCGTTGCGGATCAAGACAACGTCGCCGGCCTCGATCGAGCCGGCCTTGACGGCCGCGAACGCCGCCTCCTCGCCCTCGAAGACACGTGCTGGGCCGCGGTGCTCGCGTCGGCCATGGCCGGCGAGCTTGACGACGCAGCCGTCGGGAGCGAGGTTGCCGCGCAGGATCGCGAACCCGCCGCGGGGTGCGAGTGGCTCGTCCAGCGGCAACACGACGCGCTGGCCGTCGATCTCCTCGGCCGCGTCGGCCTCCGCGCCGATCGTCAGCCCGGTGACGTTGAGCGACTCGCGGTGCAGCAGCCCGGCCTCGTCGAGACGCTTGGCGACCAGCGGCATTCCGCCGGCGCGCCAGAGGTCGGGCGCGACATAGCGGCCGAAAGGCTTCAGGTCGGCAAGCAGCGGCGTCTTGGCCGCGATCTCGTCGAAGTCGTCGATGTCGAGCTCGACACCCGCCTCCGCCGCGACGGCGAGCAGGTGGAGCACGACGTTGGTCGAGCCGCCGGTCAGCGCGGCGGCGGCGATCGCGTTGCCGAGCGACTCCTTGGTGATGATCCGGCTCGGTCGCAGGTCGCGCTCGAGCACGTCCATGATCAGCCGGCCGACGTCCTCGGCGACCTGGCCCTTCTTGCCCTCCTCGGCCGGCACCATCGAGCTGCCCATCGCGGAGATCCCGAGCGTCTCGAAGGCGAGCGCCATCGTGTTGGCCGTGAACTGGCCGCCGCAGGCGCCGGCGCCCGGCGAGGCAACTCCCTCGAGCTCGTGCAGGTCGGCGTCGGAGATCCTGCCGGCGGCGTGCGCGCCGACGGCCTCGAAGACCTCCTGGATCGTGACCGTCTCGCCGCGGAAGGTCCCCGGGGCGATCGAGCCGCCGTAGAGCATGATGCTGGGGATGTCGAGCCGCGCGAGCGCCATGACGCAGCCGGGGCTGGTCTTGTCGCAGCCGGACAGGGCGATCACGCCGTCGAACAGGTGGCCGCGCGCGACGAGCTCGATCGAGTCGGCGATCACCTCGCGGCTGACGAGCGAGGTCTTCATTCCCTCGGTGCCCATCGTGATGCCGTCGGAGACGGCTACCGTGTTGAACTCCATCGGCGTCCCGCCGGCGGCGAGGACCCCCTGCTTGACCCGCTCGGCGAGCCGGCGTAGATGGAAGTTGCACGGCATCACCTCGGTCCAGGTGTTGGCGATGCCGATGATCGGGCGGCTCAGCGACTCGTCGTCGTGGCCGATGCCCTTCAGGTAGGCGCGCGCGGCGGCCCGGTCCGGGCCGTCGAGTTGAGCCCGGCTGCGTGCGCGGAGGTCTCTGCTCACGCGGCTCGTGCCCCGATGCCGCCGGCGCCGAGCCGCTCCCACTCCGACAGGCGCCAGATGTCGCGCCGGACGTGACCTGGATCGTGTTGACGGCCCACGAGGTGCATGTTCGCACGCCCGATCACGCGCGCCTCGTCAGATGTGAGCGCCATCCACTTCGCGAGCACATCGTCGGAGGCTGGCAGCCGCGTGCGGCCGCCGCCGGCCAAATCCGGAAACTCGACGCAGTACTCGCTCAGCAGCCGGCCGCTCTCGGGCACGTAGGCGACGAGCGGCTTGTGCGGGTAGATCAGGTAGGCGTACGGCGGGGGCGCGTCCTCGTCCAGGGGCGAGTCCGGGAGCGCCTGGCCGTCGACGCGGATGAAGCCGAGGTCGCGGTACATCGCCCACTCGACGTCGTTGACGCAGGAGCGCAGCAGCTGGCGGGCACGCTGCTCCGCGCGGCGCTCGCGGCCCGGGTCGAACGCGTGCGGCGCGTTCTCCACACGGCGCTTGCGGCGTCCTCTGAAGCGGGCCAGCGTCGGCGAGCCGAGCAGGAACGCGGCGAGCACGATCGCCATCAGGCCGGTGATCAGCAGCGCGAGCATCCGGCTCAGCCCCCGGACGCCCGCGGGAAGAAGATCACCCGCTGCGCCTCCGGCGGGATGTCGGCGTAGTCACGCACCATCTGGGCCTCGCGGCGGCCGCTGCCGGGACGCTCGGTGGGCACCGCCGCCCACATGCCCTCGTCGAGCTGGCGGCGGAACTCGTCGATCAGCGCCCGCTCGTCCTCGCGCACGTCTCGATCGCCCTCAGCCAAAAGGACCTCACCATGACCGGGCTTCATGCGCAGGAACTTGATGGGTCAATCCTAGTGGGCGCGCTGCCTGGCGAGGCCGAAGACGTCGACCGGACCGGCGCCGGCACCGATCCCGCGCAGGCCGTCGCGGACCGCGCCGGCGGCGACGATCCGCGCCGCGCGAGCCGCCTCGAGCGCCGTGTCGCCGTGGGCGAGCCGTGCGGCGAGCGCCGACGAATGGGTGCAGCCGGAGCCGTGCGCCGCGCCGTCGGGATGGCGCTCGCCGGGAATCGCGACCGGCTCGCGTCCATCGAAGAACACGTCGGCGATCTCCTCCGCGTGGCCGCCGGTCACGACGACCGCGCCCGGGCCAAGCGCGTAGACGGCCTCCGCGAGCTCCTCCCCCGTCGCCGCCTCGCCCAGCCCGGTCAGGACACGCGCCTCTGGAAGGTTGGGCGTCACGACGGCCGCGCGCGGCAGGATCAGCTGGCGCAGCGCGTCGAGAGCCTCGGGATCGAGCAGCGTCGCGCCGCTCTCGGCGACCATCACCGGGTCGACGACGACAGGCGCGTCGCCGACCAGGGCGAGCGCCCGGGCGACGGCGGCGATCGTCTCGCTGGAGCCGAGCATCCCGACCTTGACCGCGTCGACGCCGATGTCCGCGGCCACGGCCTGCACCTGCGCCACGATCGCCTCGGGAGCTACCGGGTAGACGGCCTCGACAGCAACCGTGTTCTGGACGGTGATCGCCGTGATCGCGGTCATGCCGTGTGCTCCGCAACGCGCGAAGGCCTTGAGGTCGGCCTGGATGCCGGCGCCGCCGCCGGAGTCCGATCCGGCGATCGACAGCAGAAGAGGCGGTGTCGAGACAGACATCGAGCGCAGCATAGGCAGGCTCCGCCTCAACGGGCCGGACGTCTCCGCTCCCAGCCGAACAACCCGTCGCGACGGATCAGCCCGCGTGTCTCGAGCCGTGCCAGCGCCGCCCGCGTCTCGTTGACCGGCAGTCCGGTAAATGTCGCGATCCCGTCGATGTCGAGACGCGACTCGACAGCGTCGAGCAGTCGCCGGTCGACCGGATCGACGTCAGGCTCCGCGCGGGGCATCGGAGCAGTCGCGCCGCTTCCGACGCCGAACAGCTCGTCGAGCACATCCGACGCGTCGCGGACGACCGCCGCTCCCTCGCGCAGCAGTCGGTTGCTGCCGGCGGCCGCCCGCGTCGAAACCCGCCCCGGCACGGCGCCGAGCGTCCGGCCGAGGTCCTGAGCGAAGTCCGCTGTGATCAGCGTGCCCGACGCCTCCCCCGCCTCGACCACCACCGTCATCCGGGCCAGCGCGGCCATCAGCCGGTTGCGCGCCGGAAAGCTCCAGCGATAGGGCCGCTGGCCGGGCGGCAGCTCGGCGACGACCAGGCCGCTCTCGACGATCTGGCGATGGAGGTCGCCGTGCCGGCGTGGATAGACCACGTCGGGACCGCCGGCCAGCACCGCGATCGTCGCCCCGCGCGCGCCGAGCGCACCGCGGTGCGCCGCGCCGTCGACCCCGAGGGCCATGCCGCTGATCGTGGTGATCCCGGCGACGCCGAGCCCGCGCCCCAGGCCGTGTGCGACCTCGATCGCATCCGGCGTCGCGTCGCGCGTCCCGACGACCGTCACCGCCGGCTCGGCCTCGACCGCCGCCAGCAGCTCGACGCGCCCACGACAGAACAGGACGGCCGGCTGGTCGTTCAGGTCCTGGAGCGCCGACGGATAGCTCTCGTGGTGCTGACAAACCGCCGCCACGCCCGTATGGCGGAGGTCGGCACGGGCGCGTCGTGGCTCGAAGCGGCCGAGAAAGGCGAGCGCCTCCTGCTTCCCCCTGCCTCCGACTGCGGTCGCCAACGAGGTGTCGTCGAGCGCAAGTAGCTCCAACGGCGCGCCTGGACGACCTAGCAGCCCCGCGATCCGGCCGGAGAGCAGGCCGATCAGGTAGCCGCGTCGGAGGCAGCTGTCGCAGGCTCCGCTCACGCCGCCGCCGTCCGCCCCGGGGCCACGGCCCGGTAGCCGAGGGCTTCGGCGACATCGTCGTGGCCGACCCGCTGCCGGCTCGCCAGGTCGGCGATCGTCCTCGCGACACGCAACACCCGATCGTGGCCGCGGCCAGTCAGCATCCCGGCGTCGAGTGCCGCCGCAAGCGGCCGCGAGGCCTTGGCGGTGAGCGGCACCAGCAGTCGCGTCGCCCCGGTGCCGAGCTCCGCGTTGCACGTCGCCGAGGAGGCGGCCAGTCGTGTCGCCTGCCGCTCGCGTGCGACGACTACCCGCGCCCCCACGACGGCCGAGCTCTCGCCCGGCGTGCTGTCGGCGGCGAGCGCCAGTGCCGGCAACGGAGCGAGCTGGCAGACGAGATCGATCCGATCGATCAACGGCCCGCTCAGCCGGGCGCGGTAGCGCTCACGTGTCAGCACACCGCATTCGCAACGGTCGCCGCCGATTCCGCACGGACACGGGTTGGCCGCCGCGACGAGCAGCACCCGCGCCGGGAAGCTGAGGCCGACCTGCCCGCGGACGATGTCGACGCTGCCGTGCTCGAGCGGCTGGCGGAGCGCCTCCAGCGCCGGGCGCGCGAACTCGGCCAGCTCGTCGAGGAACAGCACGCCGCGATGCGCGAGCGTGACCTCGCCCGGCCGTGGCCGGGCGCCACCGCCGACCAGTCCCTGGGCGGAGATCGTGTGGTGGGGCGCCCGGAACGGACGCTCGCTGGCCAACCCGTCGCCGCTGTTGCCGGTGACGCTCTGGACGCGGGTGATGTCGAGCGCCTCCTCGATCGTCGGCGGCGGCAGGATGCCCGGCAGGCGGCGGGCCAGCATCGTCTTGCCGGCCCCGGGTGGGCCGATCATCAGCAGGCTGTGACCGCCGGCCGCGGCGATCTCCAACGCCCGTCGCGCATCGGCCTGTCCACGCACGTCGGCGAGGTCGGGTGGCGCGACGGCACGGCTGGCGGTACGCGACTCGCGCGGCGCGGGCGGCTCTGGCTTCCAGCGGCCGTGGAACAGGTCCACGAGCCGTGCCAGGCTCGGGACCGGACAGACCTCGAGCTCCTCGACCAAGGCGGCCTCGCCGCCGATCTCCGGCGACACGACGAGCCGCCGCAGACCGGCGGCTCGACAGCCGAGAGCGATCGGAAGCGCCCCGCGCACGGGCCGCAACGCGCCGCCCAGCGACAGCTCTCCGGAGACAGCGACTCCTTCGAGCGCCTCCGGGGGAACCTGACCGCTCGCCGCGAGGACGCCGACGGCGATCGCCAGGTCGAAGCTCGCACCCGCCTTGCGCACCCAGGCCGGCGCGAGGTTGACCGTCAGGCGCTGGAGCGGGAACTCCAGCCCGCTGTTCAGGAGGGCCGACCGCACCCGCTCGCGCGCCTCGCGAACCGCGGTGTCCGGCAGGCCGACGACGGTGAACACCGGCAGGCCGCGGCGGGCGTCGACCTCGACGGTGACCTCGCGGGCATCGACGCCCTCGAGGGCGAAAGTGGGAACGCTGGCTAGCACGGAGAGCACGCTAGGCGGGCCCGACACACCGGTCACAGCAGTTGCGTAGCGACTCCGTGACAGCCCGTCGCGATCGCCGTCGCGGACTCGTTACACAGGTCGGTCCGCCGTTACCCGGCCCCGCCTAGCGTCCCGCGAGTGACTGCCGGCAACGCCCGCATCCTTCTCGGCGCCCATGGTGAGGACATCGCCTGCGGCCACCTAGAGCGGGCCGGCTACACGCTGATCGAGCGCAACAGCCGCTGCGGGCGTGCCGGCGAGATCGACATCGTCGCCCGCGACGGCCGCTGCCTCGTCTTCTGCGAGGTCAAGACACGCGTGACGGGCGGCTCGGCCGGTCCCGACGGCCCGCTCGACGCGATCGGCCCCGTCAAGCGCAAGCGCATCCGCAAGCTTGCGGCCGAATGGCTGCGCACCCGCCCCAGGCTCTCCCCCGCCCCCGCCTGGATCCGCTTCGATGCCGTCGGCATCGTCGTCGACCGCCAAGGACGTCTCCTTTCCCTCGACCACGTCGAGGACGCGTTCTAGCCCAGTGTCAGTTGCTGGTAGGCGATGGAGTTGAACGACATGCGGTGGATGGGCGAGGGGCCGTGAGCGGCGATCGCGGCGCGGTGGTCCGGTGTCGAGTAGCCGACATGGGCGCCGAAGTCCCACTCGGGGTGGCGCTCGGCGGCGCGACGCATGTAGCGGTCGCGGCTGACCTTGGCGAGCACCGAGGCGGCGGCGATCGCCGCGCTGCGTGCGTCGCCGTCGACCACGGCCTGCTGCTCGTGCTCGAACGGCGGCACGCGGAACCCGTCGACGAGACAGATTGTCCCGGGCACGGCGACCCGTCGCAGGGCTGCACGCAGAGCATCGAGGTTGCTCACGTGCAGTCCACGCGAGTCGATCGCCCGCACCGAGCGCGACACGACAGCGGTCCGCGCACAGGCCCGCATCACGAGCGGGTACAGCTCCTCTCGCGCCTCCTCGCTGTGCTGCTTGGAGTCGTTGAGCTTCGTCAGCGCACGACGGTCGGCGAGCGTCAGCCGCTCGAGATCGAACAGCACCGCCGCTGCGACCAGCGGCCCCGCGAGGCAGCCACGCCCGGCCTCGTCGGCGCCGGCCACGAACCGCGAACCCAGCTCCCGGTCGAACGCGAACAGCCGGCGGCCGCTATGCGCCGCCTTCCTCCTCCGCCGTCGCACCGCCTTGCTCTGCGGCCCTGCTGTGCTCGCATCACCCACGTCGCGCCGATCATAGGCGCCGACCCGGAGTGTTAGAGGCCGCCCCACTTACTTGGAGGCCAGTAGGTCGCAAAGGCGTTGCCGATCATGTTGTCCTTCGGCACGGGGCCCCACTCGCGGCTGTCCGCACTTGCTCCACGGTTGTCGCCCATCATGTAGTACTGCCCCGCCGGGATGACGATCGGATCGGGCATGTTGCAGAGCGCGCACTGCGCGTCAGGCTGGATGAACGGCTCCTTCTGCAGCTTGCCGTTGATGTAGACGCGACCTGCCCTGACGGACAGTCGCTCACCGGGCAGGCCGACGACGCGCTTGATGAAGTTGGTCTCGGACTTCCCTGGCGCCGAGCGCGGGCATGGCTGCTCGGCCGGGTGACTGACGCCGCACATGTTGTCGTCGGCGCCCTTCGGCGGCTTGAAGACCATGACGTCACCGCGCTCGGGATCGCCGAAGTGCTCTCCGAGACGGTTTACGAGCACCCGCTGCCCGATCTCGAGCGTCGGAACCATCGACTCGCTCGGAATGCGGAACGGCTTGACGAGGAAGGCTTGGATGCCGAGCGCGACACCCAGCGCCACGGCGACGATCACGACGAGCTCGATCAGCGAGCCGCCGGTGCTCTGCTTGCCGTCCCGAGCCACTAACCCTCCGGCCCGTTGCCCGTCAGGAGTCCGACTTGGCGCTGGTGTCCTCGGCGTCGGCCGGGGCGGCCTCCGCCTCGGGTGCTGGCGACTCGCCGACGGTGTCGGTCGACTCGGCCTCGACAGTCTCGCTGGTCGGCTCGGCGGCGACCTCGGCCTCCGGCGCCTGCTCCTCGACGGTCTCCGGAGCGTCGAGCTCTGGAGCGTCGAGCTCTGGAGCGTCGACGACGGCATCGGTCTCGGGCGGCGGCATGACGCCCTGGAGCTCGTCGTCGTCACGGCCGAAGCGGCGCTCGCGAACGCGGGCGCTGCGGCCGACGCGATCGCGCAGGTAGTAGAGCTTCGCGCGCCGGACGTCGCCGCGACCGGCGACCTCGATCTGCTCGATCTTCGGCGAGTGGATCGGGAACGTCCGCTCTACGCCGACGCCGAAGGACTGCTTGCGCACGGTGAACGTCTCACGTGCGCCGCTGCCCTGGCGCTTGATGACGACGCCCTCGAAGACCTGGGTGCGCTTGCGAGTGCCCTCGACGACCTGGAAGTGGACGCGCAAACGGTCCCCAGCCTGGAACTTGGGCACGGGCCGCAGTTGCGCCCGCTCGATGGTTTCGATGACTCCGCTCATGGCATGAAAAGGCGCGAGCACCACTGGGTGCTTCGCGCGACGGCGAATCCTAGCGGAGCCGTAGCCGGCTCTGCTCTGCGCGCCACTGTCGGACCTTGCCGTGATCGCCCGAGCGGAGCACTTCAGGGACGTCGTGGCCACGCCAGTCGGCCGGCCGCGTGTAGTGCGGATACTCCGGCGCGCCCCCTAGCGCAGCGGAGAACGACTCCTCCAGCGCGCTGTCGACGTGGCCGAGCGCGCCGGGCAGCTTGCGCAGGATCGCGTCGCAGGCGACCATCGCCGGCAGCTCGCCGCCGGCGAGAACGTAGGGGCCGATCGACACGACATCGGTTGCGAGGTGCTCGTTGACGCGCTCGTCGAAGCCCTCGTAACGGCCGCAGAGAAACGCGACCTCCTCTTCGGCGGCGAGCTCGTTGACGAGCTGCTCGTCGAGCTGGCGGCCAGCGGCGGCGAGCGCGATCACGCGGCGTCGGCCCCGGCCGTCGACCGGGTCGGCGTCCCAGCGGGCCGCGAGCGCCGCCTCGACGACGTCGACGCGGATCACCATCCCGGCGCCGCCGCCGTACGGCGTGTCGTCGACCTGGCCGGCGTTCAGCGGCGTGGTGGCGCGCAGGTCGACGGTCTCGAGCCGGTGCCCGAGGTCGAGCGCGTTGCGGACGTGACGCTGCTCGAGGAACCAGTCGAACCAGGCGGGAAAGAGCGTGAAGACGTCGATGTTCACCTGCCCTCCTCCGTCTCGAGGCGTAGGAAGCGGCGATCGATCTCGATCGTTCGCGCGCCGAGGTCGACGTCGCGCACCGCATCGGAGATCAGCGGCACCAGCTCGCCGCCCTCGAGCTCGAGCAGGTCGCAGGACGGCGCGTCGATCACGCGGACGACGGCGCCGAGTCCCTCGACGCGACAGCCGACGAGGTCCGCGGCGAGCCACTCCCCCTCGTCGAGCGACGCTTCGACGAGCAGCAGCTCACCGCGCAGCGCTCTCGCCGCCTCGCGCGTGCCGATGCCGGCCAACCGCACCAGCGGCTTGTCGTCGGTCCCGGCCCGGCGGTCGACGGTGCGCTCGCGCCCTTCGAGGCGGACGACCGTGCCGAGGCCGAAGGGATGTTCCGGGCGCTCGACGTAGAAGCTGCCGTCGAGGCTGTGCGTCCGGCCGACCACTCCGGCCGTCACCAGGCGCGTCTCGGTCGCCACGCGGATCAGACGGCGTCGACGACGTCGATCAGCACGCGCTTCTCACGTCGCGTCGCGCTCGCCTTGAGGACGGTGCGCAGCGCTGAGATCGTTCGCCCGCCGCGGCCGATCAGGCGGCCGGCCTCGTCGGGCGGGGCGTGCAGCTCGAGGACGATCGTGCCGTCCTCCTCTTCGAACGAGTCGACCGACACCGAGTCGGGGTCGTCGACGAGAGCGCGAGCCAGGTAGGCGAGCAGCTCCTCCACGCCAGCCGGCTAGGAGTCGTCGCTGGAGTCGCCCTCGGCGGGCGCGTCGGCTGCAGCGGTCGCGTCGGCGTCGGCCTCGGCATCCGCCGCGGGCTCAGCTGCCGGTTGCTCGGACTCCTCCTGCTCGGCCGCGGCCTGCTCGGCGGCGGCATCGGCGGGAGCCTTGCCCTCGGGAGCCTCGTCTCCGGGAGCCGCGGCCTCGGCGGCCGGAGCCTCGGCCTGCTCGTCGGCCGGCGCAGCCTCGGCGGCCGGCTTGGGCGGCGTCGCGACCGGCGCGGGCACGTCGCGCGCGGGCATCTCGTAGCCGGTGTTCTCGGCGCGCATCAGCTTCTTGACCGTGTTGCTCGGCTGAGCGCCGCGGTCGAGCCAGTGCTGGAGACGCTCGCGATCGATCTCGATCCGCGACGGCTGCGTCTGCGGGTTGTAGTGCCCGATCGTCTCGATCGAGCGGCCGTCACGCGGCGAACGGCCGTCGGCGACGACTACTCGCCAGATCGGGTTCTTCTTGGAGCCGACGCGGGTCAGCCTGACTTTTACGGCCAAGGTCTCTTCTCTAATCGGGTGCTAGTTGGATACCGGTAAATCTGTGAACCGGCCTGGGAACGTTACCGGCCCGAGGCGATCTGCGCCAGCGAGGGCATCTTGCCGCGCGCCATCTGGCGCATCAGCTTCTGCATCTGGGCGAACTGCTTGACGAGATTCGACACCGCCTGGACGTTGGTTCCCGACCCGCGCGCGATCCGCCGGCGGCGGGATCCGTCGATGATCTTCGGATTCGCGCGCTCGGCCGGGGTCATCGACGTGATGATCGCCTGGAGGCGGTCGAGCTCCTTGTCGTCGACCTTCAATCCGTTCAACTGCTGCCCCACCCCGGGCAGCATCTTGAGGATGTTCTGCAGCGGACCCATGCTGCGCACCTGCTGCATCTGCTCGAGGAAGTCGTCGAGCGTGAACTGGTTCTTGCGGATCTTGCGCTCGAGGTCCTGGGCCTGGCGCTCGTCGATCCGCGCCTCGGCCTTCTCGATCAGCGTCATCACGTCGCCCATGCCGAGAATCCGCTGGGCCATGCGATCGGGGTGGAAGCGCTCGAACGCGTCGAGCTTCTCGCCGGTAGAGGCGTAGAGGATCGGCTTGCCGGTGATCGCCTTGACCGACAGCGCGGCGCCACCGCGCGCGTCGCCGTCGAGCTTGCTGAGGATCACGCCGTCGAAGGCGGTGGCGTCGGCGAAGGCCTCGGCGACGTTGACGGCGTCCTGACCGGTCATCGCGTCGACCACCAGCAGCACGTCGTGGGGCTTGGTGCGCTTCTTGATCTGGCTGAGCTGGTCCATCAGCTCGGCGTCGACGTGCAGGCGGCCCGCCGTGTCGACGATCAGCACGTCGCGCTTCTCGGCGCGCGCCTGGCCGAGCGCCCACTCGGCGACGTCGACGGGGTCGCGGCCTGTCCCCTGCTCGTAGACGGTCGCCCCCGCGCGCTCGCCGACCTTGATCAGCTGGTCGACCGCCGCCGGCCGCTGGAGGTCGCAGGCGGCCAGTGCGACGTCGAGGCCCTTGTCCTCCTTGAGCTGGCGCGCGAGCTTGCCGCAGGCGGTCGTCTTGCCGGAGCCCTGCAGGCCGGCCATCAGGATCACCGTCGGGCCGCTCTTCGAGAAGACGAGCTCGCGGCCGGAGCCGCCCATCAGCTCGGTCAGCTCGCTGGCGACGACCTTGACGACCTGCTGGCCGGGGTTCAGCGAGTCGAGCACGTCGGAGCCGGTCGCCCGCTCCTTTACCGCGTTGGTGAACTGCTTGACGACCTTGAAGTTGACGTCGGCCTCGAGCAGCGCGAGGCGCACCTGGCGCATCGCCTTGGCGACGTCCTCCTCGGTCAGCGCGCCGCGTGAGCGGACGTCGCCGAGGGCGCCCTGAAGTCGGTCGGCGAGTGTGTCGAACACGCAGTCAGGCTAGCCGGGCGGCGAGGGCGGATGCATTCATATGCGCGATCGCCTCGATCGAGACCATCGGGTTGACGCCTGAGGCGCTCGGGAACGCGGAGGCGTCGCAGACGACGAGGTCGCGGACGTCCCACGTCTCGCCGGCGGGCGTGCAGGCCGAGGTCGAGGGCGTGCCCCCCATCCGCGCGGTGCCCATGATGTGGAACGAGGCGAGCGAGACCTGGCCCGGTCCCCAGCCGCAGCGGTCGGCGTCGCGCATGAAGCGGTGCCGGTCTCCATTGGTGCCGGGGTCGTAGGAGACCCAGGCGGAGTGCGAGCTGAAGATCCGCCTCGCTCCGACCGCCTCGAGGATCTGGGCGGCGCCGTCGAGGCCGGTGCGCAGGTTGTCGCGGTCGAAGGTCGACAGCCGGTAGCGGACGACGGGCTCGCCGTCGCGGCCGACGCGCACCTCTCCCGCGTCGCGGTCGCGCAGCAGCGCGCCGACGCCGGCGGCGTTCGGCAGCGCCCGCATCAGCTCGTGGTGAGCGCGGCCGCCGCGCCATGGCCAGAACCCGTTGACGACGTGCGGGTGCATCGCGGCGGTCTCGTACTTGACTCCGAAGCCGTCCTCGAGGTCGCAATGCTGGTCGGAGTAGAGCGCCTGCATCGCCCCCTCCCACGGCCGCAGCTCGTCGTCGAACAGCCCCCAGGCGACGGTCACCGGATGGAGGTGCAGGTGCTGGCCGACGTTGCGGTTGCGCAGCGCCGAGCGGCGCAGCAGCGCCGGCGTCTGAATCGAGCCGCACGCCGCGACGACCGCGCGTGCCCGGACGGTGACGCGGTGGCCGGCGTCGGTGACCGCCTCCACCCCGCGTGCCGCGCCGCTCTCGACGACCACGGTGCGGGCCTTGGTCCCGACGAGGATCCGCGTGCCGGCGGCGTGGGCGTCGGCGAGCCAGGTCTTGACCGTCGACTGCTTCGCGCCGAGCCGGCAGCCGAACGGGCAGTACCCGCAGATCTCGCCCTGATCGCAGCCCCGCACGTCGCGCGGCATCGCGTCGATGTGCCAGCCGAGGGCCATGCAGCCCTCGCGCAGCGCGCGGTCGCGCGACGACGGCGAGGAGTGCTCCTGATTGACGCCGAGCCGGTCGCAGACGGCGTCGAGGCTGGCGTCGAAGGTGCGCTCGGCGAAGGCGTGGACGCCGTGTCCGGCCCACTCTTCGCGGATCGCGTCGGGCGTCCGGAACGACGTCGTGTAGTTGACGACGGTCCCGCCGCCGAGGCAGGCGCCGGCGAGCAGCGACAGACTCTGGTCGGCGCTCGCGGTAGGCGCGCCCGCGTACATCGTGCGAATCGCGTTGCGCTCCGAGCCGTCGAAGTCGGCGTCGTCGTAGTAGCCGCCGGCCTCGAGGACGACGACATCGAGGCCGGCGGCGGCCAGCACGCCGGCCGCCGTCCCTCCCCCGGCGCCCGATCCGACGACGACCACGTCGCATTCCAGGTCGGTGTCGCCATCGACCGCCAGCGGCACGATCGCCTTCGGCGGCGCCTGATCGTTGGGACCGAGCGGACCGGGGTAGCCGATGTCCGCCCACGCCGGGCTGGGGCTCCCGTCCGGCGCGGGGAGCATCCAGTAGAAGAGTCGCGTCCCCTTGCAGAGCGCGTGGAAGGCCGCCCGTCGCTGCGGCAGCCGCGAGTCGCACCACGACAGCAGGACGCGCTCGCGGGCCTCCTGGGGCAAATCGGAGAACCGCTTCCAGCCTCCTCCGCCGATCGCAGTCAGCGGCTGGCTGTCCCAGAGCGAGAGCAGCTGCGCGAGCTGCCGCCGCTCCGACGCGCGCGGGTTGCGGTCGATCGCCTCGAGCAGCGCCTCGGGTACGCCGAGCTCGCTTGCCGACGGCAGGCCGTCGCCGCCCGGGCAAACGGTGTCGCAGATCGCCCCCAGTGCGTGGCGCTGTCCCTCCGTCAGCTCCATCGTCCTAGACCAGCTTTGGCGGCTCCGGTGGCGGCGGCTGGGGCCGATCCTCCGGCTCCGTCTGTGGGCCGAGCACGTTGCCCAGCTTTCCGAGCGCGTTGGTCAGCTCGCTCGGGATGATCCAGAGCTTGCTCGCGTCGCCCTCGGCGATCATCGGCAGCTTCTGCAGGTACTGGTAGGCGAGCACCTTCTGGTCGGCATCGCCGCGATGGACGGCCTCGAAGACCGTCTCGATCGCCTGAGCCTCACCTTGAGCCTCGAGGATCTGCGCCTCGCGGCGACCCTGGGCGCGCAGGATCGCGCTCTGCTTCTCACCCTCGGCGGTCAGGATCTGCGACTGCTTGACGCCCTCGGCGGTCAGGATCGCGGCGCGGCGGTCGCGCTCGGCTCGCATCTGCTTCTCCATCGCCTCCTGGATCGACTGCGGCGGGTCGACCGCCTTGAGCTCGACGCGGTTGACGCGGATTCCCCAGCGGCCGGTCGCCTCGTCGAGCACGATCCGCAGGGCGCCTGAGATCTTGTCGCGCGAGGTCAGCGTGTCCTCGAGCGTCATCCCGCCGATCACGTTGCGCAGCGTGGTCACAGTCAGCTGCTCGATCGCGCCGATGTAGTCGGCGATCTCGTAGCTCGCGGCCTTCGGGTCAGTCACCTGGAAGTAGATGACCGTGTCGATGCTGATCACGAGGTTGTCCTCGGTGATCACCGGCTGCGGCGGGAACGACACGACCGTCTCGCGCAGGTCGATCAGAGGCTGGACGCGATCGACGTAGGGAACGACCAGGGCCAGCCCGGCATCGAGCGTCCGGTGGTAGCGGCCGAGCCGCTCGACGATCCCCGCACGCGCCTGCGGGACGATCCGCACACCCTGCGCGATGGTGAACAGCACCACCAGCGCCACGACTCCTAGAACGATCAACGTCGCCACATCAGCCTCCAAGCCCGTTCGCATCCAGCGCCGTGGCGCCCTCGATCTGCATGACCTCGACACGGGTACCCGCCTCGAGCACCTCGTCCTCGGCATAGGTCCGCGCCGACCAGACCTCGCCGGCCAGCTTCACAGTCCCCCCGTCGCGGTCGACCCGCTCCAGAACGACCGCCGGCGCGCCGATCAGCGCCGCGGTCCCGGTCCGGATCCTCGCCGGCGTCATCAGGTGACGGCGCGCGACCGGCCGCAGGACCACAAGCGAAGCAGCCGAGGCGACGATGAACACCACCATCTGAAGCGCGGTTCCGGCCCCCAGGAGCGCAGCGGCGGCGGCCAGCACGGCCGCGACGGCGATCGGCCCCATGAAGAACGACAGGGTCACGATCTCGCCGATCGCGAGCAACCCCGCAACCACGATCCAGATCACCCACGCGGACATGAGACTGATCCTATGCGGTGTCGCCCCTATCCTCTCGGCGCTGATGGCACGCGAGTGGAATGAGCTGTTCGTTGTGGGCGGGGAGCCGATCGAGGCGTCTGCTGCTGACGCCGTTGTCGAGGACAGCGAGGAGAAGCCGAAACGACGCTTCTTCAAGCGGCTGCGCGAGAACATGTCGAAGACGCGCCAGGCACTCGGCGCCGAGATCCAGGCGACGATGTTCGAGCGGCTAGACGACGAGGCGTTCGAGCGGCTCGAGGAGGCGCTGATCTACGCCGACGTCGGCGCGCCGACGACCGCGTCGATCGTCGAGCGGCTCGAGGGCGAGGCGGCCTCGGGCGACCTGGAGAGCGGCGAGGACCTGACACGGCGGCTCAAAGAGCTGCTTGCCGAGACCGCACGCGTCGAGGGCGACACGATCGAGCTGTCGGCCAAGCCGACGGTGATCCTGATGGTCGGCGTCAACGGCACCGGCAAGACGACGACGATCGGCAAGATCGCCTGGCACCTCCAGAAGGAGCTCGGGCAGTCGGTGCTGCTGGCCGCCGGCGACACCTTCCGCGCCGCCGCCGCCGAGCAGCTCGAGGTCTGGGCCGAGCGCGCCGGCTGCGACATCGTCCGCGCCAACGAGGGCTCCGACCCCGGCGCGGTGATGTTCGACGCGATCGAGGCGGCCACCGCGCGCGGCCACGAC
>Ga0190275_10000681_pt1 | contig 27824 bp, 20 predicted proteins | sample Popmic550T_FD_133745 | JGI IMG/M metagenome (GOLD analysis project Ga0190275, IMG submission 133745) | Populus adjacent soil microbial communities from riparian zone of Yellowstone River, Montana, USA - 550 T | ecosystem: Environmental > Terrestrial > Soil > Riparian zone > Trees stand | place...
CAGTCTAGGTGGAGTAGCCGAGGCGCGACCATCTCGGGTACTCCGCCGATTGGCTGCATCAGTAGGCGGTAGTTGTTGCGGTTGCGGAGGCCGCGCGCGGCGCGGCGGCGCAGCTCGCTTGGTCCTGTGCCGAGATCACCTCGAATGCAGCCGTCGATCGATCGGTGCTGGCGGCGAGTGTCTGGCCGAGGACGCGGTCTCGGCCCTCCGTAGCTCACTCCGCGTACCGGCCCCCGCTGAAGGTGATCACCCCGCTCGTCGAGTTGGCCGAGGCATGGCTACGGGCCTGCATCGCGAGAAGTCCATGGTGATCCGTAACCCGTTGGTCGCCGAGTACGCTTCACCGGCAACTGACAGCGCACCGAGATGCGAGGGGTCGAGGTCCGACCGCAGATTGCTGCCGAACCTCGCTCTTGCGGGAGAACCCCGTTGACCGGGCTCGTAGGGAGGGAGCGCCAGCCCTATCTCAGCGAGGCTCCCCGTTGGGCAGCCGTACGTGGCACTGCGGGAAGATTCGCGCCTCGCAGTCTCGGCATATCTCACTGTCGAGCTTGGGGTAGATCGAGTCGATGGGGTGGGACTTGGTTGGGAAAATGTGGTGCTCGCCGATCTCGTCGAGGTAGTCACCGCGAGAGAGAAGCTCACGAACCTTGTCCGGCAACCGGTAGAAGTACAAACCGCCCCCGATCCGTCGCCGGCGGGCCGCCTCCTGGGCCAGCATCTCGGCTCCTGCGACATCAATGAAGTTCATGCCCCGTGAAACCAGCAGGACGTGTTTCTGGTCGGGATGTCGGTCATCGATCCTCTTCAGCGCACTCTGCACGTGGCTCACTGCCCCGAAGAAGATGGAACCGTGGATGCGGATCATCTTGTACTGGGGGCACTCGGCTCGACCCTCGGCAGGAACGAAGTAGTAGCTCCCCGGGTCGGGATCGGGGACCACCGAGACCATTCCGGGCCGCGAGGTGCGGTAGAGGTAGAGCGCCAGGGACAGGATGATGCCGACGAAGATTCCCTTCTCCAGGTCCAGGAGCGTTCCGATGAATGTGACCACCATGACCGCGGTCTCCGGTCGGCTGGTTCGCACGATCGACCGGATGTGGGTGAAGTCGATGAGTCCGTATGCGACTAGGAACAAGATCGCCGCCATGGCAGCGGTCGGAAGGTACGCGGCAAGGGGCGCCACCCCTAAGAGAATTACCAGCAGGAAGACGGATGCAAGGATCGCGGCGAGTGGCGTTCGGGCCCCTACGGCGTAGTTCACACCGCTTCGGTTGAAGGAGCCGCTCGACGCATAGCTGGAGAAGAAGCACCCGATCAGGTTCGACATGCCTTGACCGACGAACTCTTGGTTCGGGTCGATGTGTTGGCCTGACTTCACGGCTATCGCACGCGAGATGGAGACGGCCTCGGTGAGCGCGAGCATCGTGACGATGAGTGCCGGGAAGACCACTTGACCCAACGCGTCCAGGGAAAAGTCCGGAAGACTCAACGGGGGCAGGCTTGCGCTCAGCGCGCCGACCGTCTCGATGCCGGTGTTGCCCTCGCCTCCCGCGAACCGGTTGAGCAGGAGCGCGACGAGGCCGCCCAGTACCATGGCGACGATCATGTAGAGCCGCGGTGCAAACTTCCGCACGAGGACACCTGCCGCGAGGGTGACGAAGCCTACGGCAGCCGCGTAGGGGTTGATCTTGTCGAACTGGAGCACGACCTGTTGCAAGGTCTCGTGGAGATAGAGCCCCCGTTCCATGTCCAGACCGAGGAAATGCTTGACCTGGCTGCCGGCGATGAGGACTGCCGCACCGGCGGTGAACCCAATGACGACCGTGTGCGAGATGAAGTTAACCAGCCCCCCCATGCGGGCCAGCCCCATGAGAAGCTGAAACAGACCCGTCAGGAAGGTGAGCGTGAGAACAAGGCTGATGTACCCAGCAGTCCCTGGCTCCGCCAAGGGAGAGACCGAGGCGAACACAGCGATCGAAATCGCTGTCGTGGGTCCCGTCACCAAGTGCCAGCTGGACCCGAACAACGCGGCCACAATCGCCGGGACCATCGCCGCGTACAAGCCGTACTCGGGTGGAAGACCAGCGATCGTCGCGAAGGCCACGCCCTGCGGTAGCACGATGAGAGCCCCGGTCAACCCCGCCGCCAAGTCAGCCTTGGCAGTCTCCTTGTCCATCCCTGGCCAGCGCAGGAACGGGAAGACCGCGGAGAGCGCGGCGTGATGGGTCATCACTCAACACCTCGGCGAACGGATGGGGCGCCGTGGTCCACACCACGAGACTGGGCCACCATACGACGAGGAGCCCGTTTCGCAGCCCAAGGCCCGTATCTGAGGGCATTCCACGCCGCACCACATCGGCACCAGAGCTGACAGACCGCTCACCGGAAGTTGCTCCGTGGGCCAGATGATCCAACTGCGGCAGTGACCGTGCCGACAGCAGGAAGAGCACGGCTCCCTGCCCCGACCGCCGCGAAACGGCGCTCCGCCGACGTCGCCTTCCTGACTGGCGACTCCTCGACGCGTGCTACCGGCGCCAGTGCTGAGGCTGCCGAGGCCGCGGACACCTGTACCGGCGGGGGGCCAGGCCAGCTCGCCGTCGCGCACGCACGACCTGGATCGACCGTCGCACCACGTCGTCGAAGGTCCAGGACGAGTTGCCCGTCCTTGCCTGGGGTCATCAGCTTCATCAGGTTGACCAGGTTGGTGCCATAAGGCTGGGACGCCTGTGCCGGCAGTCTGCCAGCGAAGTCGGTGTAGCCGATGATCGTCTCACCCCCTTCGCGGTGACCACCGCCTCACCGGCCACGTTGCCGCCGCTGGGCGCCCGGGAATGAGTGCGGTGGTGAGGGCGATGTCGACATCGGCGCAATGCTCGGCGTACAGCCGGGCGGCGCGCGCGTTGTACTCGTCCGACATCTCCTTGGCGTAGCCGGTGGAGCTGACCTCCACGTCTGCGGCCTCCACCGAGAGGTACTCCCCGCCCAGGGATCGCACCTGGTCAGCCACCTCCGGACGCGGGTCGGTTGCCACCACGATCGCACCTAGGCGTCCCGCGGCGCCGATAGCCGCCAGTCCGGCCACACCGAAACCGGCCACCAGCACCTTCGCCGGCGGTACCTTCCCGACCGCAGTCACTTGGCCAGTGAAGAACCGGCCGAACACATGCGCTGCCTCCATCACCACCCGGTACCCTGCGATGTACGCCATCGAGGAGAGGACGTCCTCGCGAGATCCGTGGCACCGCATCCGTCGCCAATGCCGTGATCGGACGACGGGCCAGGTCCTCGACCAGCTCCGGCTTCGAGCTGGGGCCTCAGCAGACTCACCACGGTCGCACCCTGCCCAACCCGTGGAGCTGGGCCGTCGACGGGGCGTTCACCCCAAAGACCGCGTCCGCCCTGAGCGCGTCGTCCACCGACGCGCTCAGCGTCGACGTACTCCGCGTCGAGAAACCAGACGCCATCCCGGCTCGCGGCTCCACCACCACCTCATAGCCCAGCTTCACAGATGTGTCACCGATGCCGGCGTCGCCGCCACCCGAGTCTCGCCCTTCCCTGCTTCTTTTCAGGACACCGATGAGCATCACTTCGCCTTCCTTCCACACCACGAGCTTTCACGGACGAAGCCCTTCGGCTCCCGCGCTCGCTGTCACCGCTGGCAACCCGACCAATGCCCGGCAACCGCGCTCCTGAACGGGTATCCTCATTTCCCGACCATCTCAGCGCTCCTCCTGACCACAGGCCTCGCTCACACTGAGGGACTGGACCGCGCTCAACAGGGCCACCGAGACGATGTCGCTGGCTGAGCACCCTCGCGACAGGTCGTTCATCGGGGCAGCCAGTCCCTGCAGGATCGGGCCGAATGCGGCGGCGCCACCCAACCTCTCCGTCATCTTGTACCCGATGTTTCCCGCCGAGAGTGTAGGAAAGATCAGAACGTTGGCTCGCCCGGCGACGTCGGAACCAGGAGCTTTGGACCGGCCTACCGCCTCGACAGTGGCAGCGTCGAACTGGAGCTCACCGTCGATACAGAGGCTGGGGTCCAGCTCACGAGCGATGACAGTTGCCGCGCGCACCAAGTCCACCTCGGGATGCTCTGCACTACCCATCGTGCTGAAGGAGAGCATGGCGACGACCGGCTTCTCGCCGGAGAGCTCCCGGAAGGTACACGCGGTGTCCAGCGCGATCTGGGCGAGCTGACGCTTGTCAGGCGTAGGAAGCACAGCACAGTCACCGTAGGCCATCTTTCGGCCATCGGGAAAAACCATGAGGAACGAGCTGGAGACGGTGGATGCGCCAGGGGACAGGCCGATGACCTTGAGGGCAGCGCGCAGCACGTCCGCCGTCGCACGCGTTGCCCCGGCCAAGCACGCCGCGGCGTGCTTGGCGGACACCTGGGCCGCAGCCAGGTAGACCGGGTCAGCAGCCATCGTGGCGACCTCTTGCTCGGGACGCGTCGAGCCGTCGGGGCGGCTACGCAGCGCAGCCAGGACCGCGGGATCCTCCGCGAGCGCGGCGATGTCCCATGTCTCGACCCCTGTGGTGTCCCGCGTCGGAACTGAAGGGTCGGAGCGTTCCCCTACCGCGAGGAGAACCGGCCGCACGGGCGTGTGTTCAGCGAGCCAGCCTGCCGCTGCCACAGCGCGGTCATCCTCGCCGTCGGCGAGCACCACCCGCGGGCTTCGTCCGCTGAGCCTGGAAACGAACTCGCGAATCTGGCCGACGTGATGAGGTGCCACGACCGGGTCACGATCTCCAACTGGTTCGCCCGTCACCTGCGCGTTCCCACCGTCTGCCCCTCGATAGATCATGCAACCCTCCGCCGAGATGCCCATTTGGTTGCCACATGATGGGAGAGACTCCCAAAGCAGGGTAGGACCCGGCGGTGGCCCCGTCAAGACTCAGGGACACCTGCTCAGGGGCGTCGGGCCGCGTCTGCGTTCAGGCCGAGAGCGCGTCGCTCCCACTGCTCGCCCCAGGACGGCCTGAGAATGAACGGAGCGCCTGATCGGCCACGAGCCCCGCCCACTGCTGCCAGACCCGACGCTCGGGTAGACTCGACTTCCACATGGTGAGAGGAACGACAACAGCATGACGCAACTGGCGCGGCAGCCAGAGAGAGCCGAAGGGCGAGTCTCAGGCACGAAGTCCATCTCGCGCGCCTTTGCGGTTCTCAATGCGTTCCGAGAGGCCCCGGGAGATCTCGGGGTGGTCGAGGTCGCAGAGCAACTGGGCCTCACCCTCTCCACTGCCCACCGGATCGCCCGCGCTCTGGTTCTCGAGGGGTATCTGGCCCAGGAAGTGGGTCGCGAGCGGTACCGTTTGGGCCCCCAGGCCTTGCTTCTCGGTCAGGCGGCCCAGCGCGCCTTGGGCATGGACCTGGTGCGCCCGGTACTGCGGCGGTTGGCCGACCACACCGGTGAGTCTGTGAATCTCGGCCTGCTCGACGGCGACCATGCCGTAGTGGTCCAGCGAGTGGAGTCGAACCAACCCCTGCGCTTCTCGATGGAGATCGGAGACCGGATCGAGCTCCATGCCACCTCGATGGGGAAGTCGCTGCTTGCGTTCAATGACGGATTGTCCGCGTACGTCGACAGCCTCGCCGCCGACCTTCCGCGACTCACCGCGAAAACACATCCCACCGTCGACAGTCTCAGGACCGACCTCGCACAGATTGCTCGTCAGGGCTGGAGCATCGACGACGAAGAGTCGATGGTGGGCGTGCGTTGCGTCGCAGCACCCGTCAAGGACGGTGCCGGGCAGGCACGCGCCGCGGTGGCGATCCAGGCGCCGGCGGTTCGGATGCCCGACGAACGGCTCGCTGAGCTGGGACCGAAGGTCCGCGACGCCGCCCTGGCACTGACCGGCCTGCTCCCCATCTGACCCCCCGAAGCCGGCGCAACGGCATCGCGCGGGACGCGACGGAGGGCCCCAGCCTTCTAGGTTGGGACCCTCCACGACGCGATGAGCGCTCGGCGACCGATCAGACGTAGTCCTTGTACTTCTCGAGCAGCCGCACCGGCTTGGCCAACGCATCCTTACGGAACGGGTCACCCAGCTCCCGGGTGCACATGATCTCGATGACGGTCGTCTTGCCCTCGTTCATCTGGGCGTCGATGGCGCTTCGGAGCGCAGGTCCCACCTGATCGAGCTTCTCGACCACGATGCCCTCGGCACCCATCGCTTGGGCGATGCCGGCGAAGCTCTCGCTCTCGAGCTCACCGGCCACGAAACGCCGGTTGTAGAAGTCCACCTGGTTCTTCTTCTCGGCACCCCACTGACGGTTGTGGAAGACCACGGCAGTGACCGGAATGTCATGCCGCACCGCGGTCATGATCTCGCCCATGCTCATACCCCAAGCGCCGTCACCGGCGTAAGACACCGCCGGCCGGTCCGGAGCGGCGGCCTTGGCGCCGATGATCGTCGGCAGCGCGTAGCCGCAGTTGCCGTAGCTCATTGCGGCGAAGAAGCTGCGTGGCTTCTCGAAGCGGAGGTAGCTGTTGGCCACGGAGTTGATGTTACCTATGTCGGTCGAGACCATGACGTCGTCGGGCATGGCCTTCTCCAGCTCCCGGAGGACCTGGCGCGGGTGCAGCCAGCTGCCCTCTTCCTGCTCGGCCTCAGCGATGGCATCCAGGCTGAAGTCGTCGGTCTCGTGGGTCCACTCTTCGAGCTCCTTCTCCCACGCGTCCTTCTCCGCGTTCATCCTCGCGGCCCGCTCCACGCGGGTCGCGTCACTGGCCAGGGTCTTGCCCTCGAGGCGCTGCGTCAGCGCCACCGCGGCCGCTTTGGCGTCGCCGAAGATGCCCACGCTGATCTTCTTGACCAGCCCAAGCATCCTGTGGTCGGCGTCGATCTGGATGATCTTCGCGTCCTTGGGCCAGTAGTCCATGCCGTGCTGCGGCAGCGTCCCGAACGGGCCGAGCCGGGTGCCCAGGGCCACGACGACGTCGGCCTGCGAGATGAGCTTCATGGCGGCCTTGGAGCCCTGGTAGCCCAGCGGGCCGCACCACTGCGGGTGGCTGGCCGGGAAGGAGTCGTTGTGCAGGTAGCTGTTCACCACGGGGGCGCCCAGTCGCTCGGCGAGCGCGATGCACTCCTGCACAGCGTCACCCATCACGACGCCACCTCCGGAGATGATGACCGGGAAGTCAGCCGCTGCAAGCAGCTCCACAGCGGCCGCGAGGCTCTTCTCCCCACCCGGGCCGCGGTCAAGCCGGGTCGGCTGCGGGATCTCGCACTCGATCTCGCCGTAGAAGTGGTCCCGCGGGATGTTGAGCTGGGTCGGACCCATCTCGGCTATCGCGCGATCGAAGCAGCGAGCAGTCAGCTCCGCCATCCGCTTCGGGTTGGCCACGTGGCCTTGGAACTTGGTGAACTCCTCGAACATGGGGAGCTGGTTCGCCTCCTGGAAACCGCCCAGTCCCATGCCCATGGTGCCCGTCTCGGGGGTTATGACGACTACGGGGGTGTGAGCCCAGAAGGCAGCAGCCACGGCGGTCACGGCGTTGCTGATGCCTGGACCGTTCTGACCGATCAGGACGCCGTGGCGGCCGCTGACGCGGGCGTAGCCATCGGCCATGTGACCCGCACCCTGCTCGTGCACCACCGGGACCAGCCTGATGCCCGCCGGAGCGAAGATGTCCATCGCGTCCATGAACGCGGAGCCCATGATGCCGAAGATGTCGGTCACATCGTTGGCGACGAGGGTCTCGACAAACGCCTCGGACGGCGTCATCTTCTGGACGCCCTCGACCACGGTGCGGCTTTGGGGGCGATCATTCACTGTCGTCATACTTATCCCTCTTCCGTGCAGAGCTTGATCGGGGTGCATGTCCAAAAAATGGAACGTGGGGTACCTGTGCAGGCACTATGCGACCCAACGTTAGAAGGCTGCGCACCTGAAGTCAAGATATTCCGATAACCGGAACTTTCTGGTACTCTTCTCGAGATGACGCTTAAAAAGGCACCCACGACTTCCACTCCGCAGCCCAGCCCGGCGATCGACGTGCACGGAGAGACGCCGACACTTCGGCTCTTCGCGCTGCTCGAGCTCATCGCCGGCAAGGACGCGTTGGTCTCCTTGCAGGGGCTGGCCGAGGAGACGGGCATGCCGAAGCCCACGCTGCACCGCATGCTGCAGCAGATGGAGAGCGCCGGCCTCCTCCTCCGTGAGGGTGGTGGACGTTACTACGGAACCGGCACGCGCCTACGGCGGCTGGCGGAGAACCTGCTCCTGAACTCCACCCAGCACGGCGCCCGTCATGCCGCGCTTCGCAGCCTCGTCGACGAGGTGGGCGAGAGCTGCAACATCACCGCGCTGTCCGGCGACGAGGTCGTCTATCTCGACCGGGTGGAGACCCCTGAGCCGCTCAGGTTCTACCTCCGCCCCGGTTCCCGGGTCCCGGTGCACTGCTCGGCCAGCGGCAAGATCATCTTGTCGCAGCTCAGCGCCTCTCAGCGTCGCAGACTCTTAGCCCATGCGCCGCTCAAGCCCTATACAGGCAAGACGCTCACCGACCTCGAGTCACTGGAGGCCGAGGTCAGAAGGGCCCGCCGCGACGGCTTCGCGATGGACGACGAGGAGTACCTGCCCGGACTGATCTGCGTGGCTGTCCTGGTCGACACAGGCAGCAGCCGTTCGAACATGGCGGTGGCCGTTCAGGCGCCCGTGATACGGCTGACTCCGGACAAGGCTCTCCAGCTCCTTCCGGCGCTGCAGCGGGCGGCCGCGGTACTCGGTCAGATCGAGAGCGAGGGCACGGGTGTGTCCAGGGGCTCCGAGGACCAGACGTTCTCCGACAGTTCAGCGTCCTGAACACCGAACTTCTGCGAACCAGTGAGGTCGTCATGAGCACGCACCAACCCGACCGGCACGTCCATGTCAGCGACATGTTCGGCTTCGAGTCCGACCTCGTCGTGCCCGCCTTCAGCGTGCCGAGCGACCACGTGCCGGACATCGACACTGCCTACCGCTTCAACCGAGACGTCACCCTGGCCATCCTTGCCGGCTTCACCCGCGACCGGAGGGTGATGATCCAGGGCCGGCACGGCACCGGGAAGTCAACGCACATCGAACAGGTTGCTGCCCGGCTGAACTGGCCATGTGTGCGAATCAACCTGGACGGGCACATCAGTCGTCTCGACCTGGTCGGACGGGACGCGGTGGTGGTCCGAGAGGGCGTCCAGGTCACCGAGTTCCAGGAGGGGATAGTGCCGTGGGCGCTCCAGCGCCCCACGGCCCTCGTCTTCGACGAGTACGACGCCGGACGCCCCGACGTGATGTTCGTGATCCAGCGGTTGCTCGAGCGCAGCGGCAAGTTCACCTTGCTGGACCAGAGCAAGGTGCTCGACCCGCACCCGTCGTTCCGGCTGTTCGCCACGGCCAACACGGTCGGTCTCGGCAACCTGAACGGCATGTACCACGGCGTCCAGCGACTCAACCATGCGCAGGTCGACCGATGGAACATCGTTGCCGCGCTGGACTACCTGCCAGCGGAGGAGGAGATCGAGATCGTGCTCGCTCGTGTCCCGACGCTCGCCGACGAGACCGGCCGGGCACTGGTGACATCGATGGTCGCTGTCGCAGCCCTCACCCGCAAGGGGTTCGACGCGGGCGATCTGTCGACCCTCATGTCTCCCCGGACTGTCATCTCCTGGGCCGAGAACGTCGAGCTGTTCGGGGACGCGGCGGTGGCCTTCCGCCTGTCCTTCGTCAACAAGTGCGACGAGGCCGAACGGCCGGTGGTGGCCGAGTACTTCCAGCGCTGCTTCGACCGCGAGCTCGAGGAGTCCTACCAGCTGACGACGGTGACGGCCTAGCCGTGACGGCACCGGCCGAGCAGCGCCAGGCGGACTCGGCGCAAGCCGCCCGACGTCATCAGGAACGGGTGGAGGAGCTCTGCGCCGCCGCGATCCGGGCGCTCAGCGGCGAGCCGGACGTCCATTTTCGCGCCGGTTGGCTGCACCGTGACCGGGTACTGCTGCCAATGTTCGCACCGCACCTACACCCCTCCCCCGAGGACGACTACGCGTCGTTCCGCGGCGCAGCCGATGGGATGGCCTTGCGGCTCGCGCACTCCGACACCGACCTGCACCTGAAGCTCCGCCCCAGCGCGCCCGTCGAACGGCTGGTGTTCGAGATGCTGGAGCAGTTCCGGGTCGAGGCGATGGCGTCACGCGAGCACCCCGGCGTGGCCAATAACCTCCGTCACCGCCACGTTGCCTGGTCGCTGGAGTTCTACCACTCAGGACTCACCGAGACCTATCGCGGCATCCTGATCTACACCATCGCCCAGATCTGCCGTTCCCGGGTGACGGGCGAGCCCGTCGTCGAGGAGACCGAGGACGAGCTCGAGACGACGCGCGGCTCGCTCGGCCCCGTCATCGGCAACGACCTCACTGGGCTCCGACTGCACCGCCAGGACCAGGCCCGCTACGCACAGCATGCCCTGGCCATCGCGCACGTCGTGGGAACCATGATGCGGAGCGTGGACCAGAAGGAGGACGCCGTACGAGACGAGAAGGAGTCCTCGAGCCGTGGACGCCTGCCACTGTTCCTGGACCCGGTCTCCGACTCCGAGGCCTCGGGTGGGGTCGCGTCGACCCGAGGTGGCGCCGCCACCAAGAACGGTCCTGCGTACAGCGTCTACACGACGGCCTACGACCGCGAGCAGACCGCGTCCTCCCTCGTCCGTCCAGCGCTGCTGAGGACGTACCGAGAGGAGCTCGACAGGCTCGTGGCCGAGCAACGGGTGAACGTGCCCTTGCTGGCGCGCGAGCTGCGGCTCGTGCTCGCTGAACCGACCATGGACGGCTGGGAAAGCGGTCTGGATGCCGGGCTCATCGACGGCCGACGCCTCACTCAGCTGATCAGCTCGCCGACAGAGCATCGGCTCTTCCGGATGCCGCGGACAGAACCCCTTGGGGACTGCATCCTCACGATCCTGCTCGACTGCTCCGGCTCCATGAAGCAGCACAGCGAGCAGACAGCCGTCCTGACCGACACCTTCTCCCGGGCCCTCGAGCTGGTCGGCGGGCAGTGCGAGGTGCTCGGCTTCACGACGGGCGCCTGGAACGGGGGCCGAGCCCTTCGCGACTGGCGCAGGGGCGGCCGACCCGCCGGACCGGGGCGCCTCAACGAGCGGAGTCACATCGTCTTCAAGGATGCTGGCACCTCATGGCGGCGGGGGCGTACCGGAATCGCTGCGCTGCTGAGACAGGACCTCTACCGCGAGGGCGTCGACGGGGAAGCCGTGGACTGGGCCTGTCAGCGCCTCGAGAGCCACGACGCGACCAAGCGGCTTCTTGTGGTGGTCTCCGACGGCGCTCCGATGGACAGATCCACCGCGTTGCACAACGACGACGACTACCTCGACCGACACCTGATCGACGTCGTGCAGCGACAGGAGCACCACGCCGCGGTCCAGATCTACGGGCTCGGCGTGGGGCTGGACCTCAGCCGGTACTACAGCCGGTCGCACGCCATCGACATGTCGGCGGGTGTCGACAACAGGGTGCTGCGCGAGGTCGTCGCGATGATCGCCGGTGCGGGCATAGGTCATCGGTGAGATGGCCAGCCGCGCCGGAACGTCTTCCAGCAGCAGACGCAGCAGGGCCCATCCTCACGCTGTCCGACAGGAGCTCCCTGTGACAGCGGCACGGTCCTGGTCCACGACCCGGAGAACCCAGACCGGCACCTGAGCGTCGCCCTTGACCGCGACGCGCAGGGGTTCGTGCATGGCGACGGGCACGACGTCGACTTGCACCTCCGCGGCTCCGACCGTCGTGGACACTTGCCCGACTTCGAACGTCTGGCCGACCGTGGCATCGTGCGCGACGTGGTCGACATGCCTTCCCGGGCGCTCGGCCCGTCATGACGCTCGTCGTGGCCTTCCTCGCCGTGCTCGTCGGGGGCGTCGTCCGGGGGTACGGCTGGGTTCGGTGCCTCGATGTTTCTGGGTGGCCAGCCTGTCGTTGCGGCCTGGCCGGATTGGTGGACGCAGGTGCTCGTCACGCCGTTGTGCGCTAGGAGGGAGCGACACTGACCCGGAGCGAGGTCTCACCCGCCGGATGGGACAGGCATCGGTGTCACACCACAGACAGCGGCAACGACCGACCCACGAGACTGCGACGGACCACGGGGAGCGCGGCGGCGATCCTTCGGAGCTCCTTTGCGGAGTGGGACTGTGGCGCGGAGATCATCGCCGGCACCCCGGCGTCCCCGGCCTCGCGGAGCTCGATGTCGAGCGGCACCCGGCCGAGCAGCGGCGCTGCGATGGACTCAGCCAGCCGGTCACCGCCGCCGCTGCCGAACAGCGCGGTGCTCTCGTGGCAGGAGCCGCAGACCAGTGCGGACATGTTCTCCACGACCCCGGCCACCGGCATCCGTGCGTTGCGGGCCATCCGGCCCACCCGCTCGGCGACGGTCTGCGCGGCGGGCTGCGGCGTGGTCACGGCGATCAGTGCGGCGTCCGGAACCAGTTCGAGCAGCGACATGGTGATGTCGCCGGTGCCGGGCGGAAGGTCGATCAGGAGCACGTCGAGCTCGCCCCAGTGGACGTCAGTGAGGAACTGTGCGAGCGCCTTGTGCAGCATCGGGCCGCGCCACACAACCGGCTCCTCGTCGGTGACGAAGAAGCCGACCGACATGAGCGAGACACCGTGCGCCTCGATCGGGAGCATCAGCCCCTTCAGCGCGACGGGTGCGCGACGTACGCCGAACAGGTGCGGGATGGAGTAGCCCCAGACGTCGGCGTCGAGGATGCCGACGCGCTTGCCCTGCTCGGCAAGGGCGATCGCGAGGTTGGCGGTGACGGTGGACTTGCCGACCCCGCCCTTGCCGCTGGCGACGGCATAGACCTGGGTGGAGGAGTCGGGGCCGAACCGGTGTCCACCCTCGGGGATGTCGCCCCGTAGGCGGACGGCGAGCGCCATCCGCTCGTTCTCGCTCATCGCGCCGAAGCTGACCTCGACCCGCTCAACGCCGGAGACGGCGCCCACTGCGGCGGTGACGTCGCGGGCCAGAGCATCCTTCATCGGGCAGGAAGGCGTGGTGAGCCGGATGGTGACCTTGACGCTGCCGAACCGGTCGACCTGCAGGTCGCCGAGCATGCCAGCCTGGTCCAGTGGAAGGCGCAGTTCAGGGTCCTCGACCGTGCCGAGCGCAGCCCGGACCGCGGCCAGGTCGACATTGACGGGGGGCCGTCGACGGGTCAGGAGACTCACTGGCTGTCACCGGCCTCGGGCGCGGTCGCCACGCGGTACGCCGAGCGCTTCGGCGTGACGTGCCGCATCATGAACTCCGGTCGACGCTGGCCATCCGGCCCAGGCCCCGGCCGGGTCATGGCGAGCCATCGACGATAGACCTCGCGTGACTTGTTCACGTCGACCTCGACGTCGCCGTACTCGTCGCCGGGATGGGCCTTCTCGATCCGCACCTTCTGGTGCCAGCAGTGCATCCCCGACACCGGGTCCGGCTGGACGGGGAAGGTGAGGTTCTGGTGCACCCCGGGGTCGTCCCAGTAGATCCGCTCCGAGTCAGGGTCCTCACTCTTGAACGGCTTGACGCCGTCGGTGTAGCGGAGCTTCCAGATCCCCTGGTCGGAGCGGTCGAGCTTGACCTTGCCCATCGCCCAGCGGCTGCCGGGGGCTCCTTCCTGAGTCCAGCGGCCCATGTGGTGGGACAGTCCGACCACTCCGGGCCGAATCGCCTCGGTGGCCCAGACGCGGACCATGAAGTGGCCGATCTCGGTGGTCACCCGAACCAGGTCGCCCGTGGTCAGGCTGAGCGCGGTGGCGTCGTCCTGGTTGAACCACAAGGGATGGGTGTTGCTGAGCTCGTTGAGGTACTTCGCGTTGCCCGATCGGGTGTGGATCAGCGTGGGCAGCCGGAAGTTGGGCATCAACACGAACTCGTCGTTGGAGCGGTCGATCTGCCGGGCTGAGACATGCGACTCGATGTATCCCGGGGTCGCCTGTTCCGGCCATCCCCACTCCGCCAGCGTCGTGGAGTAGAGCTCGAGCTTGCGAGAGGGCGACAGCCAGCCGGCCGTCTTAGTGCCGTCCTCATGCACGACGCCCACAGCACCGGCCTCACCGACCAGCGGCGGGGCGGCGTCCATCGTGACGGGCTTGCGCAGCACGCCGTTCTGGTCCGCGGAGGCCCCGTCGAGCTCCGCCTCTGTCAACATCCGCTCGTCCAATCTGTAGATGTCCTTCGCCACCTCGAAGACGCCGTACTTGCGCATGTACTGCAGGGGCGTCATGGCCTGAGCTTCGGCGGCCTCCGGGAGCCCTGGGACGCTGGTGCCGAACAAGATGTCGTAGTACTCGTCTTGCGTCATCTTCTCGCCGGGGTGGGCCTTGGACTCGAAGTACTTGCGGATTCCGAGCGAGCCGTCCGGGTCGATCTGCCACGACACGTCGAACCAGAACTCGTTCTCCTCCCACACCTCGCCGGGGTTCGAGTCCCGACTGTCCCGGTAGGGCATGCCGCGCTGCTCCATCGCGACCCTCTGGACGGGCTGCCTGAACGCGATCCACTTGGAAGTGTGCGTCTCGAACGACATCGTGTCGTGACGTTCCGAGGCATGTCCCATCGGGAGGACGTAGTCGGCGAAGGTCGCCGACTCGCTCCAGGTCGGGGTGAGCGCGACGTGAAGGCCGATCTTGCTCTCGTCCTTCAAGACATCGATCCACGTGAACCCGTCCGGGTTGACCCACAACGGGTTGTAGACCCGGCTGAAGTAGACGTCGAGCTTGCCGCGGCCGTCCTTGAGCAGGTGCGGCAGCAGGATCGACATCTCGTTGGTGGTGAGGGGGTACTCCGGCGGCCAGAGCATCTCGCTCCAGGTGTCATTGGCCTCCGGCATGTCCGGGTAGTGCGCGATGAACTTGTCCCAGCCGTTGGGGTGGGTGCCGCCCTCGGTGCCGACGCTGCCGGTGAGCACGTTGAGGAAGAAGAGGCTTCGGGTGATCTGCCACCCGCCGAGGTTGCCCGCCGCCGCGGAGCGCCACGTGTGGGTGGCGAGCCGGGTGTCCGCGTTGCCGACGATGTGCGCCAGCTCCTCGATCTGCGCGACCGGGACGTGAGCCTCGTTCGCGGCGTACTCGAACGTGTACTGCGCGTAGTCCTCGGTCAGCCGATCCAGGAAGACCTCGAAGTTCTTGGGCGCATCAGGGTGCAGCCGGTCGAGGTAGACGTCCCAGTTCACCCAACGCCGGATGTGCTCCTTGGCGATCTTGCGCGTGCGCAGGAGGTACGACGCGACCGCCAGGAAGATCGCAGACTCGCTGCCGGGCCACGGCGAGATCCAGAGGTCCGCATGTGAGGCGGTGTTCGACAGTCGCAGGTCCAGGACGACCAGCTTGGCGCCGTTCTGCTTGGCCTCCATGATCCGCTGGGCGTGCGGATTGAAGTAGTGCCCGGTCTCGAGATGGCTCGAAAGCAGAAGCATCACCTTGGCGTTGGCATAGTCCGGTGATGGCCTGTCGTAGCCCATCCAGTGCGTGTAGCCGGTGCGACCGCCCGACGAGCAGACGTTGGTGTGGCTGTTGTGTCCGTCCACGCCCCAGGCCTGCAGGACGCGCTCCACGAAGCCGTCCTCGCCGGGCCGACCGACGTGGTACATCACCTCGTCCTTGCGGTCCTCGATGATGGCCTTGCGGATCCGGCCGGCGATGTCGGCAACGGCCACGTCCCACGAGACCCGCTCGAAGTGGCCGGACCCTCGCTCACCGACCCGCTTCAGCGGGTAGAGGATTCGGTCGGGGTCATTGACCTGGTTGATCGTCGCCGGGCCCTTGGCGCAGTTGCGTCCGCGCGAACCGGGGTGTGCCGGGTTCCCTTCGAACTTCTTGATCGAGAGGTCTTCGTGGTCCACGTAGGCCAGCAGGCCGCAGGACGACTCGCAGTTGAAGCAGATCGTCGGGATCAGCGAATAGGTGTGCGGGACCTTGCGCGGGTGTGCCTTGGCGTCGTACTCGACGTGGTTGTCCCAGTCCTCCGGCGGGGGGTAGCTGCGCAGGTTCTCGTGGGAGCGCGCACCAGGCATGGGGACCTGCTGGCTCCCGCGTTCCAGCTCAGCCGTCATGGCAGTTCCTTCCAGGTTGGGTGCGCGAGGCGACGTTCTCGGTCATGAGAGCGGCGGGTCCTGACCTGCGCGGACGAAGACACTTTCGTAAGCAACCAGGGCGGGCTGGACGATCAACCCTGCGACTGCCAGGAGCACGACGGACATCCCGCTCACGGTGAGTCCGCCGAGCACCGCGGCCACGACCGTGGGCACCACGGCGGCCAGCCAGAAGGTCTGGGCGTATCGACCGTGGGTGACGATGTGGGCGGCGACCGCGGCCTGCCGGCTGGCATGCTTGCCGGAGTACTCCAGCCCCAGGATGAGCAGGTGCATCACGGTCGAGATCACGAAGGAGGCCGCGATGAGGCTCCAGGCAGCGTCGGAGAGGTCGACGAAGAGACCCGCCACGGCGAGCGCCCCGGTGCCGACCATCACCGCTTGGGCCAGCAGGTGCCAGAACAGCACCGGTGACTGCCACAGGTCCCGACCCTCTGCCTGCCCGAACAGAAAGGCTGTGTAGCCGGCCATCAGAGCGCTCGCCGGGATCCCCAGCCGGGCCAGCGTGGTCATCATCCAGCCGATGTCGAGGGCGGCTGAGAGGAGCCACAGCACCGCACCGCCGGAGAAGATCGTGAGGGCATAGGCGCCGAGCACGATCCACGACGTGAAGTTGGACTTGAGGAAGATGTACAGGAAGCGCTCAGGCCGCTTGAGGTCCCACACGAGCAGCGCGCCCGTGGTCGCCGCGCCGAACAACCCCAGCAGCGGCGCGACATAGTCACCGGTCACGCCCATGTCCACGCCGAGAAGGTGAGCGAGGCAGGCCAGCGCGAGGGCACCTGCACCGATGCCTTTGGTCCAGAGGTAGGTGACGACCTTCCAGCCCCACGGTCGCGGGTGTGAGGTGTTCAGGGTGGTCCGGGCGTTCGTCGTCGGGTCGCCCGGAAGATCGCCGGCGGTCTCGAGACGATGCGCGTCGGGCTTTGCCCAGATGTAGGTGTCATCGACGGGAGCCGTCAGCGGGTCGAGCACCGCACGGTCTGCTCCGAGGTAGAAGACGTTGGGTCCGGTGTTCTGCTCAGGAGCCCTCACCGCGGTCGCGTTGTTGTTGACCAGCTTGCTGATTCCCGAGGTGGGGTCGTCGAGGTCGCCGACCCAGATCGAGTGGGTCGGGCAGACCACGACACAGGCCGGTTCGAGGTCCTCGTCGATCCTGTGCGCGCAGAAGTTGCACTTGGCGGCGGTGTTGGTGTCTGCGTCGATGTAGATGGCGTCGTAAGGACACCCCTGCATACAGCTCTTGCAGCCGATGCAGCGATCCTTGTCGAAGTCAACGATGCCGTCGTCCCGCTTGAACAGCGCCTCGGTCGGGCAGATCTTGATGCATGGAGCGTCCGTGCAGTGGTTGCACCGCATCACCCCGAAGTCCCTCGTCGTGGCGGGGAACTCGCCGGAGTCGACGTACTTCACCCAGGTGCGGAACTGACCGAGCGGCACCTCGTGCTCGGTCTTGCACGCCACCGTGCACGCGTGGCACCCGATGCACGTGCGCTGGTCGATGGCGAAGCCATACTTCATGACGGGCCAACGGAGGTTGTCGGCGCGACACCGAGCTGCTGCAGGGCGGCGCCCACCTGGCTGGGGATGTCGACGACGATTGCGCCGGCCTTGGTCAGCGCCTCCACCTTCGACGCGCCACTTCCACGGTTGCCGGTGACGATGGCGCCGGCGTGTCCCATCCGTCGACCCGGCGGGGCGCTCCGGCCCGCGATGAATGCGACGACCGGGATGTCGAGGTCGGCGATCTCCTCCGCAGCGTCCTCCTCCATCGCTCCTCCGATCTCCCCCACGAGCATGATGGCCTCGGTGTTCGGGTGCTCCTGCAGACTGCGGACCGCGTCGAGCGTGGTGGTGCCCAAGATCGGGTCGCCACCGATCCCGACGAACGCGGACTGACCGTAGCCGGTGTTCACCAGGTTGAGCGAGATCAACGTGCCCAGGCTGCCGCTGCGCGAGACGACGCCGATCTTCCCCGGCTGGAAGATGTTCGACGCGAAGCCGGGCATGATGCCCACGCTGGACTCTCCGGGCACGACCAGGCCTGCCGTGTTGGGACCCAGTACCTTCGCGCCGTGGTCGCGAGCGACCGCAAGCATCTCCATCACGTCGTGGGAGGGGATGTGCTCAGCGAGGCAGACGACCTTGCCGATCCCCGCCTCCACAGCTTCGACCACCGCCGCCCGCACGCCGCTGGGCGGCACGAACAGCACGGTCGCATCGAGGCGGTGGTGCTCAGCCGCCTCTGCCACTGTGTCGTACACGGGCCGGTCGTGGACTGTCTGACCAGCCCGCCCAGGGCTGACGCCGGCTACGACGCGGGTCCCGCACTCCATCATTCGCTGTGTCCAGTACTGGCCCTGACGGCCGGTGATGCCCTGGACCAGGACTTCGTCGCGGCCGGTGATGATCACGAGGTCGGCTCCGTCATCGCTTCGCTTGCTGCCTGGACGGCTGCACGGACGGCGTCGTCCATCAGGTCGTAGGGCTCGACACCGAGCCGTTCGCGAACCAGGGCGATCGCCTCGTCCTCCCCGGTCCCGTGGATCGTGAAAGCAATCGGCAGGGTCGGCTTCAGCTCCTCGATGGCGTTGACGACGCCCTCCGTCATGACGTCAGTGCGTGCGAACGCACCGCAGAAGTTGACCAGCAGGCTCTTCACCCGCGGGTTCGACAACACCAGCTCGAGCGCAGGGGTGGCCTTCGTGTACGCGTCACCGCCGATCTCGAGGAAGTTCGCCGCGCTGCCGCCGAAGTGACTGACCACATCGAGCGACGTCATCGTGAGCCCGGCACCGTTGGCCAGGACGCCGACGTCGCCGTCCAGCTCGATGAACTGCAGTCCGAGGTCGCGGCCCCGGCCCTCGAGATCGGTGCCCTGCTCCGCGGGAGGGCCGCCTGGCAGCTCGTTGAGCAGCGCCGCCTGCCGGGGTACCGATCCGGGATCGATGGTGACCTTGGCGTCCAGCGCGACCACCGAACCATCCTTGGTCAGCACCAGAGGGTTCACCTCGACCAGGCTGGTGTCGCAGTCACGGTACAGCGCGTAGAGGTTGACAAGGGCGCTGCCGACGGACGCCTTGCCCGCCTCGTCCAGGTCAGTGCCGGCAAGCAGTGCGGCCGCGCCCTCGTCGTCCAACCCGGCGCGAACGTCGACGGCGACCCGGTGCACCAGCTCAGGGGTCTTCTCGTTGACCTCCTCGATGTCCATGCCGCCCTCGGTCGAGAAGAGCACGAGCGGACCCTTCGAGGAGGGGTCGTCGAGCACTGCGGCGTAGAACTCGCGGTCGATGTCGGCTGCCTCCTCGACGATCAGCTCGACGACGTCGAAGCCGCCGACCTGCGAGCCGAAGAGCCGCTCGGCGAAGTCAGAGGCCTCCTCCGGGGAGGACACCAGCTGAACAGCGCCAGCCTTCCCGCGCTTGCCCGTGGGGACCTGCGCCTTGCACACGACGGGGCACCCGATCGTGGCGGCTGCGTCGGCAGCCTCGGCCACGGTGGACACCACCTTGCCCTGGGGCACACGTAGGCCTGCACGGGCCAGGAGAAACTTGCCCTGGTGCTCGAGAAGGTTCACGCCGCCGTCACCGTCCGTACTGGGAGAAGTAGCTGCCGAAGAGCTCGTCCTCGCTGGGTTCGCGGGGAGGGATGACCCGCGCCAGGCGGGTGATGTTGAGGAAGTGCCGGAAGGACAGGTTCTCGCTGATGCTGTTGCCCGCCCACGTTCCGCCACCCATCGTGAGGGTGAAGCCGAGTCCGTTGTCGAAGCCTCCACCGTTGCCTTGGGCGTGCGCCTGGTTCACCAGTACGCGCGCCACCTTCAGCCGCTCCGCCACCAGGCGGGCACGCTCCTCGTCGGCCGTGTGGATGCCACAGGAGTGGCCGGCCCCCTGGAAGTCCAGGATTCCCTGAATGCGCTCCAGGGCGGCGTCGAAGTCGGACCACCGATAGACCGTCAGCACGAGCGACAGCTTCTCGCCGCTGAACAAGAAGTCGGGACCGAAGTAGTCCTCCTCGACCATGAAGAACTTCGCCGAGCCGGCCTCTGGGCTGTCGAGCCCCGCCGCGGCGGCGATCTTGTGAGCGTCCTGCGCCATGATCGTCGCGCTGAGCTGGCCGCCGGGCCACATCGCGTCCTGAAGCCGCTGCTTCTCCTCGGCAGTGCACAGGTAGCCGCCCTGGGCCTTCAGGGCCTCGAGGGCGGCGTCGTACACGCCGTCGTAGACATGGATGGAGTTCTCCGACGAACAGCTCGTGGCGTTGTCGAACGTCTTGCTCCGCGTGATCTTCTCGGCGGCGTCCGCAAGGTTCGCGGTCTCATCGACGATGACGGGGGCGTTGCCGACCCCGACGCCGATGGCGGGTGTGCCCGAACTGTAGGCAGCCTTGACGTTCTTCTGCGAGCCGGTGACCACTACGAAGTCGGCCTGGCTCATGAGCTCGTAGGTCAGCGCTTTGCTCGGCTGGTCGATGTACTGCACCAGGTCACGCGGTGCGCCCACCTTGTCCAGCTGCTCGTGGATGTAGCACACGAGCAGCTTGCAGGTTGACAGTCCCTTCGGCGAGGGTGACAGGATCACCGCGTTGCGCCCCTTCAGGGCCATCATCGTCTTGTTCGCGGGCGTGGCTGCTGGGTTGGTGGAGGGGCAGATTGCGGCGATGACGCCCATCGGCTTGGCGTACTCGGTGATGCCGAGCTCCGGGTGTTCCGCGATCACCCCGACGGAAGGCGCCCCGAGCAGGTCACGCAGCGTGCCCGAGGTCTTGCGCCGGTTCTTGGTGATCTTGTCCGCCACGTTGCCGAGACCAGTGTCCTGCACGGCCAGCTCGGCCAGCTCGCGGGCGCGGCCTGGCTCAACGATCGCCCAGGCGACGGCAGCGACCGCAGCGTCGACCTTCTCCTGGTCGAACTCCTCGAACAGCGCCTGAGCAGCGCGGGCTCGCTCCATCAGCCCCGATATCGTCTGTCGCACCTCCGGATCCGGTCCCGTGTTGAGCGCAGTTGCGGACTCGGCCTTTGCAGTCATAACGCCTCCGAAGCGACTCATAATGTGGGATTGACTTCCACGCAACTCAGGCTATGCAACCGATCTGACGCCGTCAATAGCGCTCAGCCCAGGTCAACAGAAACCCCTGCGGGGCTTGGCGAAACCGTCGCCGAGCACCACTCGCACAAGCACCGACCCCCCAGCGAGCCTAGCGCGGTCAAGGCATTTGCCCTGAAACAGGCTCTTGACGACTGGGGGTGTGGCCGGGGCTGCGGCCCGCCGGTCTCGAGCAGTGATCTGGCGATGCAGCTGGAGCGCTTGCGGAAGCCGGGGCCCAGGCCCACGCAGGTGTTCGAGGCGTCCGTGGACCGGTCCATCGCGACGGCCTCAACCCCCTCTCGCGGGCTTGCGTAACGATCAGCGAGCCATCGTTTGTACCCGCCCTCGGAGCGGCCCTCCACCATGTCACAGATCCTCGCGGTGCCCATGCCATCAGCGATGCCGGTGAGGTCGCTCACGGTGTCGAGGCGCCGCCCAACGGCCTCACGGGCCGAGCTCGTCCAGCGGCGGGACGTGATCAGGGCAGGACAAGCGAGGTCGCGTTGGGCACATGGAGGCTTACCGCTGCGAAGAAATGGACTAGCGGTTGTACTTGGGAACAGGGCCCCGCAGCCGTTGCCACACCTCGTCGCACTCCTGCAGCGCGCTGGCATCCAGCGGTGGCCCTTCCGCCGCAGCAAGGTTGAGCTCGAGCTGCTGCAGCGACGACGCCCCCACGAGCACGACGTCCACCACTTGCCGGGAAAGAAGCCATCGGTAGGACAACTCGATGAGGGACAGCCCGTGCGCGCGGGCGACCTCCGCCAGAGAGTCCACAGCCGCAAACTGTCGATCGTTCCAGTACCGCTCGCGGTAGGCCGGCAAGGTGAATCGAGAAGCATCAGGAGGGGTGTCGTCCGGACGGTGCTTTCCCGTCAGTAACCCACCGGCCAAGGGATTGTATGCGACGTTCGCCATTGCGTACTCGCTGGAGAAGTCGGCGTACTCGTCGTCAAGATGGCGAGCAATCAGGTTGTACATGACTTGCGAGACATGGATCCGCGGCAACTTCGCTGCCTCGGCGTAGCAGTGCGCTTGCGCCACTTGCCATGCAGCATAGTTTGAGAACCCGGCGTACCTGATCTTGCCCTCGTCAACCAGTTCTGCCAGGACTTCCAGAGTCTCCTCGATGGGCACGGCCCAGTCGGGCTGGTGGAGGTAGTAAAGATCAACGTAGTCAGTGCCCAGCCGTCTCAGACTCGCATGTAAGGCTGCTCTCACGGCGGGTGCAGACAACCCTCCCGGTTCGGCGGGCTCACGCAGCGGCATGCGCACCTTGGTCGCCAGAACGACATCCGCACGCCGACGGCGGATCACGCGGCCGAGGATCGTCTCCGCAGCGCCGTCGTGATAGACGTTCGCGGTATCGAAGTGGTTGATCCCGAAATCGAGACAGCAGTCAACCATGGCGCTCGCCGTAGCCTCGTCAACCTGTGATCCGAACGTCATAGTTCCAAGGGCCAACCGCGATGTCGTAAGCTCAGTACCTGCCAGGGAGCAGAATTCCATTGCAAGCAACCCTTTCGAAACCTTGTGCACCTCCCAGGGGGTTCCCACCCAAGGCTTCACCACACGGCAACCCCGAAGTGAGCGCTGCTGCGAAGCAACGGGCCGGGCTGCTCCCAATTCGAGTGCAGCCAGGCCGATGCCGATCCCCTAGGAAGTGGAGATGTTGTACTGCTCGAGCAGATCTGCAATCACCGACTCTTGTTCCTTGATGTGATCGTTGAATGCGTCTGCCGGCATGTAGCTGTCCTCCACCGCGTAAACTTGCTCTTGGAACTTTTTGAACTCGGGCGTCTCGACGGCCTTCCCGCACGCATCGCTCAAGGTGCTGACGATCTCCTTGCTCGCTTCAGCTGAGATCACCAAGCCACGGAACTGCGGTAGAATCACGTCCGCCGGAACGTCCAGATCTGTCGACAGAGGCACGTCCTCGTATCCCGCTACCGGCTTCTCAGAAAAGATCATCACCGGAATGAAGTCCCCACTCTCGATGTACTGTCGCACGTCGCCGAGCTGCTCGTACATCACGTCGGCCGAGCCACCTAGCACTGCGGCATACCGCTGACTCGGGTCCGCGTACGGCACGGCGCGGAACTCAGTGCCCTTGGAATCAGCAAGTGCGGCCAGAACCACGTCGTCAACGCCACCCGCCCCGACCGTCGCCGCCTTGAGACTGCCCGGGTCACTCGACGCAGCGGCCTCAAGATCCTTCCAGTCCTTGTAGCCGGTCTTCTTGCCTACAAACAGTGCCGAAGGCATCTCCTGGAGACGGCACACGCCCTGTATCTCTTCGAGCTCGAAGGCCGCCGAGCCGGCAGGGATGGTTGCCAGGGTGTCCTGGATCAGTGCGGCCATGGACTCGTCGGGTCTCCCCGAGAGCATGCGGGTCATTCCGGTGCTACCGGTCCCGCCCTCGACGTTGATAACGGGCACACCTACTCCGAGCTCATCCTCCATTGCAGCGGCTGCGGTACGGGCGACCGAGTCGGCTCCACCGCCCGGACCGAACGGTACAACCAGCGTGATGGGCCTGTTCAGCGAACCACCTCCCTCGCCTCCGTTGTTTCCACCGGACTCCCCTCCTCCGCAGGCAGCAATCAATAGCGCGGAAATACCGAGGACCACAACTCGGCCAAAACGCAGACGCCGACCGGTTGTTGCGCTCTGCAGTAACTTCATGGATAACCCTCTCCTATTGGATGATAGTAGCCAAAAACTCATTACGTCCGTGCGCCTTTCTTGGCGGCCTGACGCCTGGCCAGTGCTCGGTCCCGCGACGCCTGGTAGGACTTGAACCCCAGGAAGAATATGACGATCAGCCACACAATCGTGAGAACCAGACTGATAGGTCGATTGACGAATATCATCCAGTCACCCGCGGATGAGATCAGGGCTGTCTGAAGATAGGATTCGGCCAGCGGTCCGAGAATGGCGCCCAACACCAACGGCGCGAGCGGGTAACCGCCGCGCATCATGGCCACACTGAGGATTGCAAATCCTGTCATGATCCATACGTCGGACATCGACTGGCGCAACGCGAAGGAACCCACAAAGGCAAAGAGGACGACGAACGCCCCGATGTAGACCTCGGGCACCTTGAGCAAGCGGATCATGGGCTTCACCGTCGCGATACCGAGCACGAACATCATCACAAGCCCGATCAAGAGAGAGCCGATGATGGTGTAGACGAGCTCAGGCTGCGTCGTGAAGATCTGCGGCCCCGGCTGAATGTTGTTGAGCAGCAGGGCACCTAGGATCACCGCGGTGGCGGCGCTTCCGGGGATGCCCAGCACGAGCATTGGTATCAGCGCGGTTCCCACGGTCGCAGTGGAGGCCGCTTGCGGCGCAATCACGCCGCTGGGAGACGCGTTTCCGACCTCCTTCCGGAATTTGCCGAACTGCTTCTCCAAGCCGTAGGCGACGAAAGAGCCCACCGTCGCGCCGGCGCCCGGTACCGTGCCCATCGTTGCGCCGACCGCTGTCCCCCGCGCCAGGGACCCGGACCGCTCGCGAAGGGAACGTAGTCCGGGTATCGCCGTCTTGAAGTTGCCCGGCTGAGGTGGGTTGGCCCCAGCGAAGCGTTCGCCATATCGCCGAAGCACGTCACCTAGCGCGTAAACCCCGATCATGACCGCGAGATAGTCCACACCGTCACGCAAAATGTCGGTGCCGAAGTCGAACCGTACGGCCCCGTACACGGCGTCAACGCCGACAGTGGCCAGCAGCATTCCACCGACCAGCGCCATCAACGCTTTGACGATCGAGTCGCCCGTAAGGGCAAGGACGCTCGTGAGGCCTAGCAGGACGATCAAGAAGTACTCACTGGAGGAGAAGCGAAGGGCTACTTCGGCAAAGGGCCTGGCCGCAAAAGTGAGGATGACCCAGGATACGAGGCCACCAATCAACGCCGCCATTGCCGTCCAACCCAGTGCCTCTGCCGCGCGGCCCTTTCGGTTCATCTGCCAGCCATCCCACAGGAGAGGCACGTTGTTGGGTTCACCGGGAATATGCAAGAGGATCGAGGTGAGGGCTCCGCCGTAGGTCCCGGCGACATAGACCGCCAGCATCAGTATGATGCCCGCCTCGGGCTCCATTCCGTAGGTGAAGGGCAGGATCAGCAAAACACCCATGACGAAGGTGAGGCCAGGGAGAACACCGACCACGAGCCCGATCACAATTCCGAAGGCGAGCAGAAGGTACGTCTGCCAATCCATCCCGATAATCGCCTGAACGACTCCATTGAACGTTTCCATGGCGTCCCGTTTCAGTAGATGTTCATCAAGTTGTAGAGCCACACAGTGAAGTCGTCGAAGATCCAAACACCTGTCGGCAATGCGATGTACACCAGCTTGACGAAGATATAAGGAAAAGCCAGCGCTGTGACCAGGGCCACCCCAACCGCTGTCCAGGAGAACCTAGAGCCTGTCCAGATAAAGGCAAGCACCAGCAGCAGCGTCGCCAATGGGTAACCGAGATAGATCGTGCCGAACACGTAGCCAATAGCCAAGGCGAACCCCAGCAGCAGCCGCTTCGGATCGGTTGGGTACTCCTCCTCCGCGAGGGCACCCTCTTCGAGGGACTGACTCGTCACTGCACCAAGGGCCGTGCCCGGCTGCGCGTCATCTTCCAGCGCGACGGCGGATCGCCTGGCCTCCATCACCTCTTGAAGAACCCTTATGACGATCGAGAGCGCAAACACCACGATGAGGAGCCGAGGGACGAACGTCGGCCCGAGCTCTCCCGGGTTGACCTCCTGGTCGAATTTGTTCGTCTGCACCCAGAAAACAGCGCACACGACCAAGAGGACGGCCTCGGTCGCCAGCGAGCCGATGAGCGACCAGCGGTTCGGCTTCTCGACGCCGACTTCCGCGCCCCGGGCGACACCGTCGCCACCCTCCTCCTCGCTAGCTCCGCTCGCCGGCACCATGAAGGTCCTTCCCACTGTAGGTAAGCGAACCGTCCAGGGATCGCTCCCTTTGCTCATGCTTCCTCAGGTTGAGCCCCGGCATGATGGCGGCAGCTACGGCGTCCTCGACACCGCCGCCTCGGGACAAGTCGTTCACTGGCGCGGCGAGACCCTGGAGGACCGGTCCCCACGCGACGGCACCGCCGATCGGCTCAGTGATCTCGTAGGCGATGTTTTCGGCCTCGCGGTCTGGGACGACGAAGACGTTCGCGCGACCGGCCACCGAAGAGCGCGGAGCCTTCACCTCACCGACCTCAGGAACGTAGGCGGCGTCGAATTGCAGCTCCCCATCCACGACCAACTCTGGGGCTCTCTCATGCACCAGTCCCACCGCCTCCCGAACACGGTCGATGTTCGCGTGAGCCGCGCTGCCCTTGGTGCTGAAGGACAACAGGGCAACGATCGGCGGCTCACCGGTGAGTCGCTCGACGGTGCTCGCAGTCTGGATCGCGATGTCCGCCAGCTGGCCCGGCGTCGGCGTCGGAATCACCGCCCAGCCTCCATAGGCCAGCGTCCGGCCGTTCGCCAGTGCCATCAGGAGGCAACTGGTCACTGCCCTCGATCCCGAAGCCAGCCCTAAGACGCGCAGGCCGGCACCGATCACGTCGGCGGTGGCGCGTGAGGCGCCGGCCACTGCGCCATCGACATGCCCGAGGCGGACCATCAGCGCGGCTACGTAGACCGGGTCTGTCGTCAGGCCGAGGATGAGCTGCCGACTCACCCTCTTGTCGGACAGGAGGTCTGCAAGAACCTCGCCGTACTTCTCGGCGTGGGCGGTGCCCGCTGGATCGTGGATCGCAAGGTCGCTGGGAACAGGCATGCCGATGGACCGCCCAACCCGGCGTACCTCTGCCGGCCGGACGATCACCACAGGCGTCAACGCGCCGTCGGCCTGGAGTCGCAACCCAGCCCTGATGAAGCGCGGGTCCTCGCCGTCTGCCAAGCAGATGCGCTTTCGCATCCCCGCAATGTCGCGACTCCAGCCATCGATCGGCGCTCGAGCAGCGGCCGAGGCTGGGGCACTGTTCACCGACGCCACGCTAGCCGGAAGGTCGCGGCGACGCGAGCCTCGTTCCCCGGACGGGGCATCACAGACAGCTGACCCACGGTCCGCCTCGGTTTTCGGTGCTTTGCCATGACCGCCCAAGTTTCCACATGATGGGAGTGACTTCCAAGCAGGACCGTATCCTGTGGCTCCAGTCACAGTCAACGACCTGTGGAAGACCCCGCCCGGCTGGCCTTTGGAGTTGAGTCGCACGTGATGCACCCTCATCTGTCTCCTGCGCAAGACGTTGGCCGACTCGCTTCTCGGGGCACCCAGCACCCATGCATGATGCGTAGATGGGTCGTCTGCGTCGTTGCTTTTCTTGGTCTATCTGACCGGAGTAGAGTGGTGTATGGCTTCTTGGTGAGCGCGTCGCCCAAGTAGTCGACGGGCGCCGGCGCGGGTCGCCACCGGGTCAACGCCGACGGCAGCGCGAGATCCGCCGCCACACCGACGTGGTCGGGATTTTCCCAACCGCAAGCCATTACCCGACTCGTCGGCGCATCCTCGTCGAACGAGCGCGCGGAATGGGCTGCAGGACGCCGCTACCTCGGCCGGGGCGTCATCACCCGAGCCCACGCCGC
>Ga0190275_10000682_pt1 | contig 27823 bp, 31 predicted proteins | sample Popmic550T_FD_133745 | JGI IMG/M metagenome (GOLD analysis project Ga0190275, IMG submission 133745) | Populus adjacent soil microbial communities from riparian zone of Yellowstone River, Montana, USA - 550 T | ecosystem: Environmental > Terrestrial > Soil > Riparian zone > Trees stand | place...
ATAGAGGCTGAACAGGACCAGGCCCTGCAGGCCGATGCCGCCGCCGACGTTGCGGTCCGGGATCAGCGCACCGATGATCAGCGCATAGACGGGGAGCCGGGCCGAGCAGGTCATCAAGGGCGCGATCAGGATCGTGGTCAGCCGCTGGCGCGGATCCTCGATCGTGCGGGTCGCCATGATCCCGGGAATCGCGCAGGCGAAGGAGGAGAGCAGGGGGATGAAGGCATGACCCGAAAGCCCGGCCTTGGCCATCAGCCGATCCATCAGAAACGCGGCCCGGACCATGTAGCCGGTCGTCTCCAGGAGCAGGATGAAGAGGAAGAGGATCAGGATCTGCGGCAGGAAGACGACCACCGCGCCGACCCCGCCGATCACGCCGTCGACGAGCAGCGAGCGCAGGAAGCCCTCGCCGAGGGTCGCGACGACGAGGCCCTGAAGCCCGCCCATCGCGGCCTCGATCCAGCCGATCGGCGCCTCCGACCAGGCGAACACCGCCTGGAACATCAGGAACATGAGCAGGGCGAAGATGATCGGCCCGGCGACCGGGTGAAGGACGACCTTGTCGATCGCCAGCGTCGAGCGGCGGGTCACCGTCTCCTCCGCCGTCGCGGCTTTGGCGATCGCCCGGGCGCGGCGCTGGACGCCGGTGAAATCCTCTTCGGGGCGGGCGGCCTTGCGGCCCAGGGTGACCGCCTCGCCGAGCGCCTCGCGGACCGCGTCGAGCCCGCGCTTCCTGACCGCGACGGTTTCGACCACCGGCACGCCGAGCTCGGCCGACAGCCGCTCGACGTCGATGGTCAGCCCGTCGCGCTTGGCCAGATCGACCATGTTGAGCGCGACCACGACCGGGTGGCCGAGCCCGATCACCTGCAGTGCGAAGCGCAGATGATTGTCGAGATTGGTCGCGTCGAGCACGATCAGCACCGCATCGGGCAGCCGCTCGCCGGCCTGCCGGCCGAGGACGACGTCGCGGGTCACCTCTTCATCCGGGCTCGAAGCATCGAGGCTGTAGGCGCCGGGCAGATCGACCAGCTCGATCGGGCGGCCGTCGTCGAGCGCGAGCCGGCCGGAATGGCGCTCGACTGTGACGCCTGGATAATTGCCGACCTTCTGCCGGGCGCCGGTGAGCATGTTGAACAGCGCGCTCTTGCCGGCGTTGGGATTGCCGACCAGGGCGACCAAAGGAAGGGTGGTCATGCGCCCTGCGCTTCCACCATGATCGTGCGCGCCTGGGCGCGGCGGATGGCGACCTGCATCCGGCCGATGCGGACCGCGAGCGGATCGCGGCCGAACGGCGCCCCGTGCAGCGCTTCGACCGCGACGCCCTCGTCGAAGCCGAGATTCCGAAGCCGCCGGGCATCGCTCTGGGTCAGCGACTCCCAATCGATCGCGGCGACCAGCGCCGGCCGGTGATAGGGCAGTTGATCGAGGCTCACCCGCATGCGAGGCTCATGGCCTGTTTGCGAGTGATTATCAATAACAGCTGCGTTCGACGGCTACCTAGACTGCGGGGTAGCGCAGGCGACCGAGAAAGCGGCTGAGCGACGGGCGGTAACTCTTGCTGCCCTTCCAGCGCGCCTTGGCCTGTTCGAAGCGCATCACTTCGCCGATCCTGCGGTCGAGAAAGGCGCGCGTCTCGGCCATGTCCTCGCTCTCGTCATCGAGGAAGGCGAGCAGGGTCGAGCCGTAGACCCCGACCAGGATGGCGCGCTTCGAATAATGGTTGAAATCGCTCGCCCGGTCGCCGGCGAGCCGCCAGATCCGGTCGGCGCTCCGCCAGGCCAGGCGCGCCCCGGCCAGGCCGTTTTGCGGCATGGCGAGGATCGCGACGGCGCGACGAAGCGCTTCCTTGTGCGGCCCCACCGCGGCGAGGCGGAAGAGGAGGAGATCGCGGATTCGCTCGCGGATCTTCAGCGCCGCGATCCGCTCGGGCGGAAAAGCGAGCAAGGTGGCCTTGTCGATCGCATCGAACCAGGCGTCGATCATCGCCATCGCCCCGCCCGGGAAAGCCAGACGGGCGCGATCGGCGGGAACGCCGAGCTCCGCCGCGGCCATGGCGAGCGCCGCCTCGTTCCAGCCGTCGAAGGCGGCGTGAGCGGGGATCAGCGGCGCCAGCGCGGCGCGCAGCTCGTCGAGGTTCATGTCGGCCGGGGCGATCATCGAACGCTCAATGGGCCTCGACCGGGATGCTGGCAAGCCTGCGGTCGGGGACGCGGATCATGACCAAGGCGATGCAGATGAGCAGCGCGCCGAGCGCATCGATTGCCGACAGGCTCTCGTCATAGGCCCACCAGCCGATCGCCGCCGAGGCGATCGGCTGGGTGAGGAAGCACAAGCCAACGAGGATCGGCGAAAGGTGGCCCATCGCATAGACGAGCAGGCCCTGGCCGATCAGCTGGCTGGAGATGGAGAGCAGGATCACCGGCGTCCAATCGGTCGGCACGATCGCCTCGCCGAGCCAGAGCGCGAAGAGCAGGAGCGGCAATGTGCCGGCGATGGTGGCGATGGCGAGCACCGGCCAGGGCTTCATCGTCCGCCGGGCGCGATCCACTCCGATCAGATAGAAAGTGTAGAAGACGCCGGCGAGGATGGCGAGCAGATCGCCGGTGAAATGTTCGTGGGAGAGCTCGAAGCTGCTGCCGAGCAGGAGCGCGGTGCCGGCCAGCGCCAGCAGCAGGGCGATGCCCTGGATCGGGCGCGGCAAAGCGCGCAGCAGGATGAAGCCGTAAATCGCGAAGAGGAAGCTCGCGAAATTGCCGAACAAGGTGGCGTTGGCGAGCTTGGTGCGAAGGATGCCCTCGTGCCAGGCGGCGAGATCGGCGGCGAAGAACAGCCCGCCCGCGGCGATCGCGGCGAGCAGCCACCAGCCGGGCAAGGGCCGCCCGACGCTTTGACGCCAGCCGAGCCAGGCCAGGAAGGGCACGGCCAAAGCGAGCCGCCAAAAGCCCGCCGCCACCGGCCCGACGTCGGCGAGCCGCACCATCCACGGCCCCGCGGCGAGGACGAGATTGGCGAGGAGCAGGGCCGGGAAAGCCAAGCGGGGCGGGCTCTGGTGCATTTCGATTTGCAACCCTTATATAGCCGGCAACACCGCATTCGAAAGGCCGCCAATGCCCTCCCTGTTCGACCCGATCAAGCTCGGCGCCATCGACGCGCCCAACCGCATCCTGATGGCGCCCCTCACCCGGGGCCGGGCCACGCGCGAGGCCGTGCCGACCGAATTGATGGCGACCTATTACCGCCAGCGCGCCGGCGCCGGGCTGATCATCACCGAGGCGACCGGGATCAGTCGGCAGGGGCTGGGCTGGCCTTATGCGCCGGGCCTGTGGAGCGAGGCGCAGGTCGAGGGCTGGAAGCCGGTTACCGACGGCGTGCACGAGGCGGGCGGGCGGATCTTCGCCCAATTGTGGCATATGGGCCGGCTCGTCCATTCCAGCCTCGGCGGCGCGCAGCCGATCTCGGCCTCCGCGACCACCGCGCCCCACAAGGCGCACACCTATGACGGCCGCCAGCCTTATGAGGAGGCGCGCGCCCTTGATCTCGACGAGATCCCCGATCTGATCGGCGATTATGAGCGCGCCGCCGCCAATGCGCTTCGCGCCGGCTTCGACGGCGTCCAGATTCACGCCGCCAACGGCTATCTGATCGATCAATTCCTGCGCGACGGCACCAATCAGCGCGACGACGATTATGGCGGGCCGATCGAAAACCGGATCCGCCTCTTGCGTCAGGTCACGCAGGCGGTGGCGGGCACGATCGGCGCCGATCGCACCGCGGTGCGGCTCTCCCCCAATGGCGATTCACAGGGCGCGAACGACAGCGATCCCTTCAGCTTGTTCCCGGCGGCTGCCGCGGCCTTGTCCGAGATCGGCATCGCCTTCCTCGAGCTTCGCGAGCCCGGCTTCGACGGCAGCTTCGGCAAGGCCGAGGTCGAGCCCGTCCACCCCTCGATCCGCGCGGCGTTCACTGGGCCGCTGGTGCTCAACTCGGACTATCGGCGGGACCGCGCCCAGGCCGCGCTCGACGCCGGCGAGGCCGACGCCATCACCTTCGGCCGCACCTTCCTCGCCAATCCCGACCTGGTCGAGCGCCTGCGCGCCGACGCCCCGCTCAACGACGACGTCATGGCGACCTGGTACAGCCAGGGGCCCGAAGGCTATGTCGATTATCCGGCGCTGGCGCCGGAGGACGCCTGATCCCGCGCACGCCAATCGGCGGCGCTCTGCCCCCAGGCATCGACTCGCAAGTGATCGAACGGCGACGGCAGCTTGACCGGCCCCTGATTGACCGAGCCGAGTCGTCGGGCGAGCCGGATCGAGCGGACATTGTCGGGGTCGATGGTGTGGATCGCATCGTCCCAACCGAGAATGTCCACCGCATAGTCCATCGCGGCGACGGCGGCCTCGAAGGCATAGCCGCGCCCGGCAAACTCCTGCGCGACGCCCCAGCCGACCTCCCGTCCCGGCCAACCCTCGGGCTGCCAAGGGCCCACGCGGCCCACCCAGCGCCCGGTCGCGCGCTCGATCATCGAGAACATGGAAAAGCCGCGCACCGCCCAGGCTCCGGCCATGACGCACAGGCCGCGCCATGCCGTCGCCCGGTCCTGCACGCCGCCCAGGAAGCGCATCACCTCCGCGTCGGCATGGAAGGCCGCCCAAGCCTCGAAATCCTCGCCGTTGAGCGGGCGCAGGATCAAGTTCCGCGTGAACAGGATGGGCTCGTTCACGCGCCGAACCTTTCCTTTAACGCCAGCATCGCCAGCGCCGCTTTGGCCGCCTCGCCGCCTTTGTCCTTCTCGTCCGGACGGGCGCGGACGAGGGCCTGGGCTTCGTTCTCGACGGTGAGGATGCCGTTGCCGATGGCGAGGCCGTCGAGGGTCAGCGCCATCAAAGCGCGGGCGCTTTCTCCGGCGACGATCTCGAAATGCCAGGTTTCGCCGCGGATCACGACGCCGAGCGCGACGAAGGCATCATAGCCGCCGCTCTCCGCCGCCAGCGCGATCGCGCCCGGCACTTCGAGCGCGCCGGGGACGGTGATCATTTCGACCTCGTGACCGGCGAGCGCCGCTTTCGCGCCCTCGAGCAGCAGATCGTTGAGATGGGCGTAGAAGCGCGCCTCGACGATCAGGATCCTGGCCATGCTCAGCCCTCCATCGCGGGGATCGGCCGTTCGCCAACGATGGCGAGGCCGTAGCCGCCGAGCGCGACCGGGGTGTGATGGCTGTTGGTCAGCAGGATCATGTCGTGCACCCCCAGTTCGGCGAGGATCTGCGCGCCGACGCCATAATCGCGCAATTGCTCATTGTCGGTGGGCGGGGCGGCGCCGCCGCGCACCCGCAGCGCCTGGGTGAGCGCGTCGGGAGCCGGGCGGTTGATCACCACGATGACGCCGCTGCCCTGCGCCGCGATCGCCTTCATCGCGCCTTCGAGCAGGCCGCCGCGCGGGCCTTCCTCGGCGAAGACGTCGGGGACGAGGCTCAGGGCGTGCATCCGGACCAAGGTCGGCTGGTCCGGATCGACATGCCCCTTGACCAGAGCGATCTGCTCGACCCCCGAGGCCTTGTTGAGAAAGGTCCGCGCCGTCCAGGTGCCGCCCCAGCGGCTTTCGAACTGCGCCTCGGCGGTCTGTTCGACCAGCCTGTCCTTGCGCAACCGATAGGCGATGAGATCGCGGATCGTGCCGATGCGCAGGCCATGGACCTGGGCGAAGGCGAAGAGATCGTCCATCCGCGCCATCGCACCGTCCTCGCGCATGATCTCGCAAATCACCCCGGCCGGATTGAGCCCGGCGAGACGGGCGACGTCGACCGCCGCCTCGGTATGGCCGGCGCGGACCAGCACGCCGCCGTCGCGGGCAATCAGCGGGAAGACATGGCCCGGCGAGACGATATGCTCCGGACCCTTGGAGGCATCGATCGCGACCGAGATGGTGCGCGCGCGATCGGCGGCGGAGATGCCGGTGGTGACACCGTCGCGGGCCTCGATCGAGGTGGTGAAGGCGGTGCCGAGCCGGCTCCCGCCCGAGCGGCTCATCGGCTGCAGAGCGAGTTGCTCGACCCGCTCGCGGCTCATCGCCAGGCAGATCAGGCCGCGGCCGTGCTTGGCCATGAAGTTGATTGCGTCGGGGGTGGCCATTTGCGCGGGGATGACGAGATCGCCCTCATTCTCGCGATCCTCGTCGTCGACCAGGATGAACATCCGCCCGTTGCGCGCCTCGTCGATGATCTGCTCGGGACTGGCCATGATCCCGCTGGAGCCGCTGGCGAGGAAGCGCTCGAGCTTCAGCAGGGTCTCGGCGGTCGGATTCCAGTCCTCGTCGCCAAGCTTGCGCAGGGAATTGGGGTGAAGCCCGGCGGCGCGGGCGAGGCCGGCCCGGCTCATCTCGCCGGCCGAAACGAGATCGCAGACGCGATCGATCAGGAGCGTGCTCATGCCGGGGGCGTATCACATCACAATGTGATCTGCCAAGCGCGAATCACACTGCGCTGGCGCGAGCCTCCATCATTCGCCCGAGATAGCGGGCCAAGATGTCGATCTCGATGTTGATTTTCTGGCCCAATCCGACATCGCCGAAGCTGGTCTGCTCGGCGGTGTGGGGGATGATGTTGACGGTGAAGGCGACCTGCCCGCCCGGCAGCGACTGGGCCTCGTTGACGGTCAGCGAAACCCCGTCGAGCGCGATCGAGCCCTTGCCGGCGACGTAAGGCGCGAGCGCGGCGTCGGCGACGAGGCCGAGCTTCAGCGAATCGCCCACGGAATCGAGCGCGATCACCTCGCCGATGCCGTCGACATGGCCAGTGACGATATGGCCACCGAGCTCGTCGCCGACTCTGAGCGCGCGCTCGAGGTTGAGCCGGGCGCCTTGGGCCCACAGGCCCGGCGCGGTCCGGCTCTGAGTCTCGGCCGAGACGTCGACCGCGAACCAGCCTTCGCCTTTGTCGACGACGGTGAGGCAGACGCCCGAGCAGGCGATCGAGGCGCCGAGATCGACCCTGGCCATGTCGTAGCCGCAGCCGATCCGCACGCGCAGATCGCCGCGCGCTTCGACGGCCTCGATCCGGCCGACCTCGGTGATGATCCCGGTAAACATCAGCGGGTCCGTTCGTAGACTTGCAGCGTATCGCTGCCAAGCTGGCGCGTGTCTGCCGGCCGCCAGCGCCCATGCGCGCCGCTCAGCGCGTCCACGCCGATCGCCCCCAATGCCGCCAGGCCCTCGCCGATCAGGATCGGTGCACGGTAGACGAGCAGGCGATCGACCAGATCGGCGGCGAGGAAGGCCGCCGCGGTCTCGGCGCCGCCTTCGACGAGCAGGTCGTTGACGCCTTCGAAGCGGGCGATCTCATCAGGAGTACCGAGGCGCTCCCAGCCCTCCGGCGCCTCGTCGCGGGTGAGCAATGCGCGGCGCGGCGAGTATTTCTCCAGGCCTTCGATCCGCACGTCGAGGCGGGGCGCGTCCGCGTCGTAGGTGCCGCGGCCGACCAGGATCATATCCGTGCGCGCCCGCTCCAGATGGGCGTGGGTCCGCGCCTCCTCGCCGGTGATCCAGCGGCTCTCGCCCGAGGGCAGAGCGATCTTGCCGTCGATCGACATGGCGAGCTTCAGCGTGACGAACGGGCGCCCGCGCCGGACCCGGCTGAAGAAGCCGGCCATGCTCACCTCGGCCTCGTCCCGGCAGAGGCCTGTCTCGACCTTCATGCCGGCCGCCTCGAGCCGCTCGATGCCCAGGCCGTTGGTGCGGGGATCGGGATCGCCGGCGGCGACGATCACCCTCGCGGGCTCCGCCTCGGCCAGCAGAGTCGCGCAGGCCGGCCCGCGCACGCTGACATGGGCGCAGGGCTCGAGCGTGACATAGATATGGGCGCCGCGCGCCGCTTCGCCCGCCTCGGCCAGCGCCATCGCCTCCGCATGCGGCCGGCCGCCGTCCGCGGTCCAGCCGCGCCCGACGACGGCATCGTCCCTGACGATCAGGCAGCCGACATTGGGATTGGGGGCGGTGCGGCCGCGCGCCCGATCGCCGAGCGCGATCGCCGCCTCCATCCACGCCCGATCGTTCAAAGGCCGAGCCGGTTGAGGCTCTCGTCGAGCCGCTGGAACTCCTGGCGGCGCTCCTCTTCGGCGGCCTCACGGCGGGCGAGGTCCGCCTTCTGCTTGGCCTTGATCTCCTCGTCGCTCCGGCTGGTCGGCCAGCTGTCGACGAAGATCACCCGCTCGCCCGGCGCGATGTTGGTCCGCGAATCGAAATAGAAAGCGGTCAGGATCCCGGCGGGGATGACAATGGCGAGCGCGGCCGCGACCCATTGGTGGCGCGGCCGCTCCCGCCAGAAGGCGCGAAGGTCCTTCCACAAGGCGCGCGGGCCGGAGGGGCGGGGAAGCGGCATGCGCGTCAAGATAATGCGCCGCCGCCTCCCGCGCCAGACCCGCGCGTGCGAGGCTGGAGCGAGTTCGACCTCAGTCGAATCGCTCCAGGACTATTTGCCGCGATTTCCGAGCCGTTGCCTGTTTCAGCCAACTCGAAATCGCTCTAGATATCCTCGATGTTGAAGCGGACATTGAGGGTCTTGGTGCTCTCGACAGGGCGGCCATCGACCGTCGCCGGGCGGAAGCGCCAGCGGTTCAGCGCGTGCCGCTGGGTTGCCGCCCAGAACGCTTCGCTGGTCGCCATCAACCGGGCGACCGCGAGCACCCGGCCGTTGGTGCCGATCGTCACCCGCACCCGCACCGTGCCGCCGCGCTGGGCGCGCTCCTCGGACGGCGGGTAGGGGGGCTGCAATGCATTGGCATGGCGCGAATCATATTCGGCCTCGCGGCGCACCGGCGGGGGTGCCGGGGGGTCGACGGGAGGCCGGGTGACGATCCCTCCTCCCGGCTGATCGAAGATCGGGGGCAGCGGGGGCAGCGGGTTGCTCGGTGCTTCCGGTCCCTTCGTCTGTGGCGGCGTGAACGGCGGCTCCGGAACCGTCCAGGTCGTCGACGGGCGCTGATCCGGCTCCCGCTGCTTGGGCTGGGGCTCCGGCGGGGGCTCGGGCGGGACCGGGATCGAGTCGACGATGATCGGTCCATCGGGACGAACAAGCTGCGGTCCCTTGATCAATGCCAAGGCGCCGAGCACCCCGACATGGGCCAGGACGACCAAAGCGAGCCCGGTGGGGCTGCGGCGCTTGGGTTGGTGCAGATAGCCTGATTGCTGCATGGCCTGTCTCCATCCTCTCGCCGACCCAGCCATCGGGCCGGCCTGGGAGGGATGATACATTATATCGTGATGTTATACTATAGCATTAATGAGGGGCGTTATTATATTTCGCGTACCCACTCGACTCCGCTCGGTCGCGTGATATGACTGGTGCGTGGGGAACCAGCTCGAACAAGAATGGCAGACAGTGAGCGGCGCCCCGTTCCTCACGATTGCCGTTGTGATCGTGATCGGCTTTGCTGTGTGGGCGATCTTGCACTTCCTATACCGACACCGAATCGATGGATTGAAGGAAGAGGTAGAACGATTGCGGGCGAGGGAGCCGACTCCCTCGGCGACGGCCAACCAGCTACCGGTTTCGGCCCCCGTTCCGCCACGACCGGCAGCGAAGAAAAGGAAGGGCGAAGCCAGCGCCGATACGGAGGCGGAGGTTCCCCCTCAACCTGCCGATCGTGTATTTGTGGGGAGCAATGTCACCCCTGGCTACCTGACAGCCCTATTTGATGGGGTCACGAAGGTCCAAGGCCATCGTAGAACGGAGGTCTACATCGGCAAATGGATGAGAATTTCTGGGACCGTTAAAAACGTATATCCCAGTGGCAGAGTGGCTATTAATCATCCGGACCGAAAGCCCGTCTCAACCTTTATGTTGAAATTCGAGGCCCAGATGGAGAAGCTCGAAATCCTGCATCCCGGCGACAAGATTGAAGCGATTGGCCGGATAGACTCAATTGATCAATTTGATCTTATGCTTGAGGCGTGCGAGTTCCTAGCTAGCGGCTAGGCTGGCGGTCCCTGGCTACTTGACCCAGGACCTACATGCGAATTTGACCCAATGAGCTGAATCCGGGCATGATCCCGCCGTGGCGGGCGACTCAAACACACCCAAAATCGACTACAGCAAATTGCTGGGCGGCGCCGCAAAGCCTGTCGAGCTAACGGTGGCGGAGAAGCGCGCCGGGTTGCGTGTCGTGGAGCAAGAGATTTACGATGTTTGCCTGAAACCGAGGGCGGCGCTGGCCACGTTCCAGTTCGGCATTGAACTAGCGATCAAGCAACTTCGGCGTGAGATTGATGCGAACCGCGTTGTGGCCATCGCAGATGAGGCATTCTGGCAAGAGCCGACTGAAAGCGGCAGCGCACGATTCTTGATCGTTCCTGTGTGGGCGTGGCCCTACAGCGATATGAAACCAAGCGACGACTTCTGGGACACCGGTTTCATGCAAAGATCGTTTGCAAACATTCCGGGAACGGTCAGCGGCTATAACGATGGCATCAAGTTCTATGACGTGCGCTTTCACCCTAACGGGCTCAAGGTTCCCGACCCGGTCGCCCCGTTTCCAATACAAATGGGTCCGTCGTTGCCGACGCCCGAACCTCTCGAAAGCGCGCCACGATCTAACCGAGGCCGTAAGCCCGCAGCATGGTGGCCCGCGTTCGCGGAAGAGCTAGCTGCCTACATCCATGAAGCTGGCATTCCGCCCGGCACCGGCTCCGATGGTCAGGGCGAAATGATCGACGCGATACTCCAGCGCCTCCAGAATAGAGACGTGGAGGCGAGCCGGACGACAATTCAGCCAGCAATTCAGGCAACGCTCGATCGCTTACGGAAACCTGCCGGAAAATAGCCGACGAATTTCCGGCACGCTCCTAATTCAATTTCCGGCAACCACCCGGCAATTCTTGGCGGAGTCCGGCTGACGGCCTCGCTCGCCAAGCCTAGCTTAGCCCCATCCACCCGGAAAGCCGGGCAGCGAAGGAGGTGCAACATGACTATCAGGAGGGCGACCACTCGCCGCATGCACGCTTGCGGTGGCGGCGGGGTGGAATGAGAGCAGCCGCAAAACCCGGGCCAGGGTCTGCGGCTGCAAGTGAGCCGATCGATCGAGCGGCGGCGGTGTTCATAGCATCGCCGCCGCTTTATTGGAATCGCTAATCGCCTTTGACGGCTGCCTTCCGGACCAGTCCGTCAAGCGCGGCCTCGGCCTCGGTGGGGCTTAGTTCGCCAGCGGCAATTAGCTTTTCGGTCTCGCTTACGAACCTTGCGCTCTGCTCTGCCGGGGTCTCCGGCTTTGCCTTCTTTGGCATCACGCTCTCCCACAAGACCTTTGATAGGTGAGGCGGCGCCCAACGACACCGGCCAACAGAATGTCGGCGCGATCCTTGTCGTTGATCCCGTTCGCCTCACGGTTGGAATAGCGGAAATCATACTCGGCCAGATAGCGGTGAAGGTGGTTCTTGCCGCACCACTGGTAGATGCCCCGCATGCCCCGTTTGAAGATGCTGAAATAGCCCTCGATGGTGTTGGTATGGATCTCGCCGTAGCCATACTGCCCCCGGCTGTGGCGGACCACGCCATGGGCGGCAAAATCCTTGATCGCGCGGCGATAGACGCCGTGATCGTCGGTCGCGAGGCGGGCTTCGCGGGACAGATTGGCGCGAAGGATCGGCATGATCACGTCGGCCGCCACCACGTCCACAACGAACGCCTTTGAGCGGCCAGTCTCGCGGTCCACAAGGGCCAGAACCTTCATCTTGTGATGGGAGCCACGCTTGCCAGCTCCGAACTCGCCGGAGCGAACGCGCGGCTCGATCCCGATGAAAGTCTCATCAGCCTCAACGATCCCGCCGCCCTCGCCGAAGAAGCCCGGCGCGTCGGAGCGCATGGCTTCGCGGATGCGATGCGACATGAACCACGCCGTCTTGAGGGTGACGCCAAGGGTCCGGTGAAGCTGGTTGCTGGAAATGCCCTTCTTGCTGCCGGCGATCAGATACATGGCCTGAAGCCAGACATTCAGGGGAACGTGGCTGGCCTCAAAGATGGTGCCGATCTTGACGGTGAAGGGCTTGCGGCACTGGTAGCACTTGTAGGTGCCGATCCGGGTGGACTTGCCGCCCATCTTGCCGACGCGATCCACACCGCCGCAACGCGGGCACACCGGGCCTTCCGGCCAAAGGCGCGACTCGACATAGGCGTAGGCCGCTTCCTCATTGTGGAAATGCGGGGCTGAAAGCACGGAAGCCATTCTCTCTCTCCTGTTACAGAGAGGGATAGCCGATCACGGTGGGTACGTCAAGTATAATAACGCCTAATGAGGGGCGTTATTATAGTTCGCGGACCCACCCGCGCGCCCGCGACGCGCCTCTAGGGGAGCACCCGTGAGACTAGCTATCTTGGCCGCGCTGGCACGAGTGCCGCGCATTCAGATCCAACTTGAGGGCGTGCCCTATGTCCGGAGGTGGTGGACAGCAGACAGGCGGCTTCCGACCGCCCTCTGGTGAAAGCTGCTGGTCCGGTTTATCTGCGAAACATCATGTCTCAGGCCAAAGCCTATATGCTTCACGGCTTCCTCGGCGTTGGTAAAACGACGTTCGCGAGGCAATTGGAGCAGGAGCACCATGCCTTCAGGTTCAGCCATGACGAGTGGATGAGCCGGCTCTATGGAAATGATCCACCGGCAGAGCACTTTCGGGAGCATGCCTCCCGTGTCTCAGGCCTGATGCAGGAGGTTTGGACTCGCTGCCTCGAGCTTGGGTCAAGTGTCGTTTTGGATTTCGGCTTTTGGTCGCGGGCGGAGCGAGTACGGGTTAGCGCTCTTGTGACGATGCACGGCGCGGAGGCCGTGCTTTACAGGCTGACTTGTCCAGAGGACGTCGCATGGCGGCGGATTGAACAGCGAAACGACCGTCTAGCCGGCAGCCTGTACATCGCACGAAGCACCTACAATTTACTGAAAGCTGAGTTTGAACCGCTTGGCGCTGACGAACCCTTTGCGGATGTGCCTCGGAAAGAGAACCCATAGGAACTGGCGACGACCGCATTTGGGTTTGCTCCCGGCGACCGAACGGCGGAAAATGGGCGTTAGCGGTCATTCTTGGGCTGGGTCAGTCACGCATATAGACCCCTGATGAGGCCGCAGTCCGCGCGGAGCGGGCCCCGCCCAAAGGGGTCAGGCGCCCGCCGCGTTCCGCAGACGCGAGAGGGTTTCCTCGCGGCCGATCAGCGGGAGCATGGCCGCCATTTCCGGGCCGCTGTCGCGACCGGTGAGGGCGCGGCGGAGCGGCTGGAACAGCGTCTTGCCGGTGCGCCCACTCGTTTCCTTGAGGCGGGCGACAAGCTGCGGCCAGGGCGAGTCGGCCCAGTCGATCGCGGCCGCCGCCTGTGCCGCCCCGGCGAGGAAGGAGCGGTCTTCGCTCGCTGTCGCCTGCTCGACATGGCCGTGCAGGATTTCCCACCAGTCGGCGGCCTCCGCGACATGGCGCAGATTGGGGCGGATCGCGGCCCAGTCGGCCTCAGCCATGCCCTCCGGCAGGCGCCTATGCACCGCTTCGAAGGGCAGCAGGTGAAGGGTGCGGGCATTGAGCGTTTCGAGCTCGGCCATGTCGAAGCGCGCAGGCGCGCGACCGAAGCTCGCGAAATCGAACGACTCGATCAGCGGCGCCATGTCGGGGACCGCCTCGACCGGCAGGCTGGTGCCGATCCGGGCGAGCTTGGCGATCAGGGTCAGCGGCTCGATCCCCGCTTCGCGCATCGCCTCGACGCCCAGCGAACCGAGGCGCTTGGCGAGCTTGCCCTCCGAGCCGACCAGCAGCGCCTCATGCGCGAAGGCCGGCGGCGGCGCGCCCAGCGCCTCGAACATCTGCAGCTGAAGCCCGGTATTGGTGACATGGTCCTCGCCGCGCACGACGTGGCTCACGCCCATCTCGATGTCGTCGACCACGCTCGGCAGCATGTAGAGCCAGGAACCGTCCTCGCGGCGGATCACCGGATCGGAGAGCAGGGCCGGATCGAAATGCTGGGCCCCGCGAATCAGATCGTGCCATGCGATTGGGGCACCATGATCGAGCTTGAAGCGCCAGTGCGGGCGCCGTCCCTCGCTCTCCAGCGCCGCGCGCTCCGCCTCGCCGAGCGCGAGCGCGGCGCGGTCGTAGACCGGCGGCAGGCCCCGCCCCAGCAGCACCTTGCGCTTGAGCTCGAGCTCCTGCGCGGTCTCGTAGGCGGGATAGACCCGGCCGGCCGCGCGCAGCCGTTCGAGCGCCGCCTGGTAGCGGTCGAAGCGCTGCGACTGGCGATGCTCCTCGTCCCAGTTAAGCCCGAGCCAGCTCAGGTCCGCGCGGATCGCCTCGGCGAAGGCCTCGCTGCTGCGCGCCCGATCGGTATCGTCGAGGCGCAGCAGGAAGCGCCCGCCTTGCTTGCGAGCCCAAAGCCAATTGTGCAGCGCCGTGCGGATGTTGCCGACGTGCAGCCGGCCCGTCGGCGAGGGGGCGAAGCGGGTAACGATCATGGCGCGGCTCTATGCGCGGGCGCAGCGGCGGGCAACGGCCTTGCCTTCGCGGCCATGCTTCGCCACAGCGGCGGGGCTCCTCCCCAAGCAGGATCCTCGCCGCCATGAAGCTGATGACGGGCAATTCGAACCTGCCGCTGGCCCAGGCGATTTCGGCCTATCTCGAAATTCCGATCACCAAAGCGAGCGTGCGCCGCTTCGCCGACGAAGAGATTTTCGTCGAGATTTTGGAGAACGTCCGCGGCGAGGACGTCTTCCTGGTGCAATCGACCTCCTATCCCGCCAACGACAATCTGATGGAGCTGCTGATCTCGATCGACGCGCTGCGGCGCGCCTCGGCCAAAAGGATCACCGCCGTCCTGCCGTATTTCGGCTATGCCAGGCAGGACCGAAAGCCCGGCCCGCGCACCCCGATTTCGGCCAAGCTGGTGGCCAATCTGATCACCGTCGCCGGCGCCAACCGGGTGCTTTCGATCGATCTTCACGCCGGCCAGATCCAGGGCTTCTTCGATATCCCGACCGACAATCTCTACGCGGCCCCGGCGATGTCGGAGGACATCAAGGCGCGCTTCGCCGGCAAGAACATCACCGTCGTCTCGCCCGATGTCGGCGGCGTCGCCCGCGCCCGCGCGCTCGCCAAAAGGCTCGACAACGCCCCGCTCGCGATCGTCGACAAGCGCCGCGAGAAGCCGGGCGAATCGGAGGTGATGAACATCATCGGCGACGTTTCGGGGCGCTTTTGCGTGCTGATCGACGACATCGTCGATTCGGCCGGGACGCTGTGCAACGCCGCCGCCGCGCTCAAGGAAGGCGGCGCGGACGGCGTCGTCGCTTATTGTACCCACGGCGTGCTTTCGGGCGGAGCGGTGTCGCGGGTCGACACGTCGGTCCTGTCCGAGCTGGTGATCACCGATTCGATCGCCGCCTATGAAGCGGCCGAGGCCTGCAGCAAGATCCGCCTGCTCACCATCGCCCCTTTGCTCGCCGAAGCGATCAGCCGGATCGCGGACGAGACGTCCGTGTCCAGCCTGTTCGACTAGGACCCCGGCTCCGCCCAGGGGTCGTAACTGCCGAAGCTCCAGATATTGCCCTCCGGATCGCGCGCCGAATAGACCCGGCCGCCATAGTCCTGATCCTCGGGCTCCGTGACGATCTCGGCGCCGGCCGCGCGTGCCCGCTCGGCGTGGGCGTCGACGTCGTCGATCACGATATAGGGCGCCTGGGTGTTGCCGCCGGCCTCGGCGACGGTGCGCATCCCGGCCTTCGCGGCCCAATCCGAATCGGTGACGGTGGCGAGCATGATCATGAGGCCGCGATCGACCAGCTGGGCGTGGTGGACGAGCGACGGATCCGCTTCGTCCGCATAGACCGCGCGGCGCTCGAAGCCGAAGGCGTCGCAGAGGAATTCGATCGCGGCGGGGGCGTCGCGGTAGCGCAGGCAGGGGATGATGGCGGGTTTTACCGGCATTGCGATTCTCCTCTGCCCCGATCCTAGCGCACCGCCGCTTGATTTTCATGCCCCCTGCCGGTAGAGGCGCGCCTTCTTTCCAGCTTTGGAAGAATCGAACCGCCCGGCCATCAAGGGCTGCCGTGGCTGTTCACAACCGTCCGCCCCAGTGGTGGCCAAGGAGACGAAAATGCCCAAGCTCAAGACCAAGAGCGGTGTGAAGAAGCGCTTCAAGCTCACCGCCACCGGCAAGATCAAGTGCGGCTTCGCCGGCAAGCGGCACCGCCTGATGAGCCACAACGGGAAGTATATCCGCCAGAACCGCGGCACCTCCGTGCTCGCCGACGCCGATAAGGCGCGGGTGATGCAGTGGGCGCCCTACGGGCTGAAATAGGGAGTACTGACCGATGGCAAGAATCAAACGCGGCGTCACCACGCGCGCCAAACACAAGCGGATCCTGGAATCGGCGAAGGGCTATTACGGCCGCCGCAAGAACACGATCCGGATCGCCCGCCAGGCCGTCGAAAAGGCCGGCCAATATGCGTATCGCGACCGCAAGGTGAAGAAGCGCTCGTTCCGCGCGCTCTGGATCCAGCGGATCAACGCCGCGGTGCGCGCCGAGGGCCTGACCTACGGCCGCTTCATGCACGGCCTCAAGCTCGCCGGCGTCGATCTCGACCGCAAGGTCCTGGCCGACATCGCGATGCACGAGGGCGCGGCGTTCAGCGCGATCATCGCCCAGTCGAAGGCGGCCTTGCCGCAACAGTAAGGCGTGCCGGCGCAGCCCCTACGGGGGCGCCGGAACTTCACTGTGGCTTTGCGGATTCACCTGGGGATCAATTTGTGGAGATACCTGTGCAAGGATTCGTAAGCGATTGCCAGTAGATTCCCCGGCTGTTACGCTGATGAATCGATTGCCACGGAAGGCAATTCACATGAATCAAAGTGAGAAGAAAATGGGCAGTTCGGGCCGGCACGGCAAGACCGGAGGGCGACTTGAAATCACCGATCCCGTCGATATCGCCCGCTATCAGCTGCGGCTTTCTGACAATGATATCGAGGAAATCCGGGCTTTCGAAGAGGGCCTGATCGCAGCCGAGCAAGACTTAGGCACGGTTCGTTTCGGCTGAAGACCTATTGATATTCATACCGGCTTATGAATGATGCCGGCGCATGCACGCTGAGATCACAGTCAGAACACCGAAGTCCGACGCCGATTGGATCAAACTCGCTGAAGAGTTGACGCCCCAGGCTTCTCCCGCTGACAGCCTGCTACTGACATTGCTGCAGCGCTTGCGCGCCGCTGGAGCGGTCAGCATCCTGCAAGAATGTGGGTACATCGACCGGGATTTCTCCTCATCCTACTCGGAATTCTACTCGACCCTGTTCGAGCCTTACCGGAAATTCTGTCGCCGCGTGCATTTCTTCAGCGATGATGTTGCTGCCTGTGTCGGGCACGCTGACGTGCGCAAGCGGGTTTCCGCCCTCGAGGCACTGAGTGACCGATATCTTGGGAACATCGTCATCCGTCCCGTGGATCATGCTCCCGTGAGTTCGGCCCATCTGGCAGCCTCGGTTCTCGCTGGTGGTCAGCTCCAAGAAGTTCAGGTGAAATCTCGCTTCAAGTTTCATGTCATGGGCGTCGAGTTCCATGTCGACGCGGCGCCGCTCACTCAGCAGGACACGCGCACGGGCGCGTGCGCACAAGCGTCGATTTGGATGGCGGGAAGGCATCTTCACAATCGGCGAGGCGCCCCGTGGTTCTCCGTCGTAGACATCACGAAGATCGCGCTGCGCCCCATCGACAGCGGAATCACGCGTTCGTTGCCCGCGGGCTCAGAATGGCTCACGGACGACAATATAGTCCGCGCCCTGCGCAGCATGGGGCGACACCCGGTAACTTACCGACGCAATGCTGCCGGAAATTGGCTCACACCCCCGGCTGAGGTAATCAGCAGATACTTGGACTCCGGAATCCCGGTCCTCCTTGGTCTGCATGAGAAAACGGCGGCGCTGGGGCACGCCGTATTGGCTGTGGGAACGGAACGAGCCCCCATCCCAATTGCTCCCGCAGGCGGAGGAACAACGGCGGAATTTGTGACCCATTTTCTCGTTAACGACGATCAGCGCGGGCCTTATTGCCGCCTTGCGATCCAAAGTGCGGATCGCGGCACGTACCCATTCACGATCGAAAGTGATTTGGTGGTCCTCATCGTGCCCCTGCCCGACAAGGTCTTCATGAAGGCGGAAACCGCCGAGCTTGGCGCGGTAAAGGCATTGGAGAGGCTCGCCAACACCCGCCTTCCACTTGCTCAACGAGTGCTCGGAGGCGCCAGGCCATGGAACGTGGAGCCCGGTTTCTATGATGATGTGGCTCAACACCGCACGATGCGACGAACCTACCTGACCTTTGGGTGGCGCTACAAAGCGCGCGCAGTTCGTAACTCGCTGTCCAACGACCTGAAGGAGGAGCTGCTGGAGACACAGTTTCCGCGGTTTGTGTGGGTAACGGAGTTTTATTCGCCAGGGGGCTCCGTCGCGGCCGCCGGCTCGCAGCGACCGGTGATGGCTCATGCGGTGATTGACGCGACGGGAAGCCGCTTCTCCGACTCCCCCCTCGTCCTTGACGCGCCAGGGATTTCGCTCATTTGGCGCTACGATCCGACGGGCAAGGAGCCCTCGTCTCAGCGCACAATTCTTGCCGACCCGGTCTGGTCACCCTCGCAGCCAAAAATCCGCGGATCATTCTGAGCGGCAACGAATGTTTCGCCCTGACAACGGTCGCTTCCAATCCGAAGCCTGCCTTAGCGCACCGCCTCGGCGGCGATCGAATAGCGCGTGGTCGCGGGGTCGGTGCCGGGGCAATAGGTGAGCCGCAGCCATTCGTTGCGCGCCTTGCGCTCGTCCTCGAACGGGCCGGCCATCGTCTCGGTGCCCGGGATCAGCGCGCTGAACCCCGGGTCCCGATATTCGCCTCCGACGATCCAGTAACGCGTCGTCATCGTCATTCTCCTCAGGCGGCGGTCTTGAACTGGGCGGCTTCGGTCGACTCGGCGAGCGCCGCGGTCGATGAGAGGCCGCCCGCGAGCGTCTGCGCGACCAGATCGAAATAGCCGGTGCCGACCTCGCGCTGATGGCGGGTGGCGCTGTAGCCGGCAGCCTCGCTGTCGAATTCGGCCTGCTGAAGCTCGGAATAAGCGGCCATGCCGCGGTCCTTGTAGCCGCGAGCCAGCTCGAACATGGCGTGGTTGAGGCTGTGGAAGCCCGCCAGGGTCACGAACTGGAATTTGTAGCCCATCGCGCCGAGCTCGCGCTGGAAGCGGGCGATCGTGGATTGGTCGAGCTTGGCCGCCCAGTTGAAGCTCGGGCTGCAATTATAGGCCATCAGCTTGCCCGGATATTGCTTCTGGATCGCCTCGGCGAACAGGCGCGCTTCGTCGAGATCGGGGTGGCTGGTCTCCCACCAGAGCAGATCGGCATGGGGGGCGAAGGCGAGGCCGCGCTTGATGCAATGGGCAAGGCCGCTGCCCTCACGCAAGCGGAAGAAGCCCTCGGCGGTGCGCTCGCCGGTGAGGAATTCGCGGTCGCGGTCGTCGATGTCGGAGGTGATCAGCCTGGCGCTCTCCGCGTCAGTGCGGGCGACGAGCAAGGTTGGGACGCCGCACACGTCCGCGGCCAGCCGCGCCGCATCGAGGTTGCGGATATGCGCCTGGGTCGGGATCAGCACCTTGCCGCCCAGATGGCCGCATTTCTTCTCGGCGGCGAGCTGGTCCTCGAAATGGACGCCGGCGGCGCCCGCCTCGATATAGGCCTTCATGATCTCGAAGCAGTTCAGCGGCCCGCCGAAGCCGGCCTCGGCATCGGCGACGATCGGTACGAACCAGTCGCGCGCCCCTGTACCGTCCTGGGCGCCGCCTTCCATATGCTCGATCTGGTCGGCGCGCTGCAGGGTGCGGTTGATCCGGCGGCAAAGCTCGGGACCGGCATTGGCCGGGTAGAGCGACTGATCCGGGTACATCGCGCCGGCGGTGTTGGCATCGGCGGCGACCTGCCAGCCGGAGAGATAGATCGCCTGGAGCCCCGCGCGGACCATCTGCATCGCCTGATTGCCGGTGACGGCGCCGAGCGCGGTCACCCGGTCCTCGCTATGAAGCAGTTCCCACAAGCGGTTCGCGCCGCGGCGGGCGAGGCTGTGCTCGATCGGCACCGAGCCGCGCAGGCGCTCGACCTCGGCGGGCGCATAAGGCCGCGCGATCCCGTCGAATCGTCCGGTCGGGGCGGGCACGAGCTGGCTGAAATCGGTCATAGGGTCCTCAGTGTGGACGAATTGCACGCCTGAAAACCCTAAAGCAGGCGCCGGGGACAGAGGGAAAAGGGTCGCGTAGTCATATTCCGACTTGCGAGTCTTGTGAATATTTGACAGAAATTTGCCATGGCGGGCGAACGTAAGCTCTATCTCGGACGGCGACTGCGGCGGCTACGGCGCGAACTGGGGCTCAATCAGAGCGCGATGGCGGCCGAGCTCGGCGTCTCGCCATCCTATCTCAACCATCTCGAACGCAATCAGCGGCCGGTGACGGCGCAGGTGCTGCTGCGCCTCGCCGAAGCCTATGACGTCGATCTCAAGAGCTTCGCGGCGGAAGGCGGTGAGGGCACCGACGTCGTGCAGCTCGCCGAGATTTTCGCCGATCCGATGTTCGCAGGCCTTGCCGTGCCCCGCTACGAACTGGTGGAGGTCGCCGACAACGCGCCGGCCGTGGCCGACGCGGTCTCGCGGCTTTATGCGGCGCTGGCCGAATTGCGCCGGGCGCCGGCCGCGAGCGCCGAGGACGGGCCGGCTCTGTCCCCGCAAAATTGGGTGCGCGACCATATCCAGGCCGGCCGCAACCATTTCCCCTATCTGGAAGAGGCGGCGGAAACCCTGGCGGGCGCGCTCGGCGATCCGCTGACCATCGCCGAGCCCTTGCGCCGGCGGCTGCGGGAAGGGTTCGGGATCGAGGCGCGGATCGTGCCACCCGAGCTGCTCGACGGCGCCAGCCAGCATTACGATCTGCACCGCAAGCGGCTGATGCTCTCGGCGTTGCTGCGCCCGGAGAGCCGGATCTTCGGCCTCGCTTATCAGCTCGCGCTTGTCGAATTCCGCCCCCTGCTCGAGAAGATGGTCGAGGCCGCCGCGCCGCCCGACGCGCCGACCCGCCGGCTGCTCCACATGAGCCTCGCCAATTATGCGGCCGGCGCGGTGCTGATGCCTTATGCGCCCTTCCTCGCCGCCGCCGAGACCCATCGCTACGACATCGATCGGCTGTGCGCCGGTTTCGGCACCAGCGTCGAGCAGGTCGCGCACCGGCTGACCACGCTGCAGCGCGCCAATGCCCGCGGCATCCCCTTCTTCATGCTGCGCGTCGATGCCGCCGGCAACATCTCCAAGCGCTTCGCCGGCGAGGCCTTTCCGTTCAGCCGCTTCGGCGGCACCTGCCCGCGCTGGAACCTCCACGCCGCCTTCCAGACGCCGGGGCGGGTGGTGACGCAAATCGTCGAGACACCCGACGGCCAGCGCTTCTTCACGATCGCGCGCACCGTCGAGCGCTCGGTCCGGCTCGACCCGCGCGACGACAGCCCGCTCGCCATCGGCCTGGGCTGCGACCTCAAGCATGCCTCGCGGCTCGCTTATGCCGAGGGGCTCGACCTCGCGGCGCCGCACGTCACCGCGATCGGCCCGGCCTGCCCGATCTGCCCCCGCGTCCGTTGTCCGCAACGGGCAGCACCGCCGGCGGGGATGACACTGACGGTGAACGAGACGCGCAAGACGATCTCGCCTTTTCCGTTCCTCGGAGGTTGATCTCGCTCCACCGCTCAGAGCGGCGAACCCCTTGCCCCGCGGATTACGCGCCTGTTACGGACGAGCGACAAATTTGCTGGAAGTCAAAGTGGAGCTTCTCCCCCTCTCGGTCGCGGCCGCCGCGGTCGTGACCTTTTCCGCGACGGTCCTGCTCTGGCCGATCGCGATCAGGCCGGCTTTGCGCCGGCGCTACGAGCGTGAGCACCAGCGTCGCAAGACTCGCGCGGGCCGCCGGGATAAATCCTGAACGATAGCAGACGGCCCCGGCGCGAACCGCACCGGGGCCGTCGTTTCCCCTGGGGCGGGGGGAAATCTCGCGGCCGTCCGCTCAGGCCAGCCGGCCGACCATCTGCACCGGCTGGGCCAGGTTGAAATAGTTGGGCGAGGTGGCCATCACCGCCTGGTGCATCTCCTCATATTGCTCGCGTGAACCGTCGCCCTCGAGGGTGACGGTATAGCTGAGCCGCCGGTAACCGGGCGGGACGCTTTCATCGAGACCGAGGAAGCCGCGCAGATCGAGCTCGCCCTCCATCTCGATCCGGCAATCGTCGAGCGTGATCCCGCGGACCGCGGCCTGGGCGACATAGCCGACGGTCATGCACGAATTGACCGCCGCCATCAGCAGCTCCTGCGGGTTGGGCGCGGTGTTGGTGCCGAACAGCTCCATCGGCTCGTCGGCGACGATGATGAAGTTGCGCTGCACCTCCTCGCCGCCGAGCGTGTAGGATTCGATCGTGGTCTCGGAGCGGGTCTGCCCTTTCCACTCGGTCGTCACCCGGAAATTGGCGCGGCCGCAGCCGGCGTCGGCGACGATTTTCGCGACATGCTCGTCGAGGCCGTCGAGATCGATGCCGTTGACCGGCGGGCGTGAAGTCTTGGTCAGCATGGTTGTTCTCCGTCAGTTGAAAGGTTTCAAGAAAAGATCGGCGCGACACCGGCGATGCGGTCGCGGGCCGCGGGCGAGATCGCCTGAACGGTGGCCAGGAAGCGGGGATGGACGAGGCCGGAGCCCAGATAGGTGAAGCGCAGCGCCTGATGCTGCTGCCCCTCCAGCGCCCGGCGCTCGCGCGCCGACAGCCGCCGGCCGCTCGCCTCGACGAAGGCGTCGAGGTTCATCGCGGTCTGGTTCTTGAGGCCGGCGTCGAGAAACAGGCCGATCTCGAGAAAGCCGTCGATCGCCCGCTCGATCGCGGCGGCGCTGCGCCCTTCGGCCAGCGCTTCGACCATCAGCGTGTCGAGCTTGGCGTGCTGCGCTTCCTCCATCCAGTGATGTTTGAGCAGGCTCTTGAACAGGGGATCGAGTTCGCCGTCGTCGCGGACGCTGTCCAGGTAATGGTTCTGGGTCATCCATTCGATCATCAGGATGACGAGCGCGACCGCGAGCGGATCGTGGCGCAAAATCTCCGCGCCGATCGCCTCGGCCGGGCCGATCACCGCGCAGGGCGTGGCGAAGCTCTCCTGAAACAAGGCGTGGAATTTGCGGAAGAGGTGGATGTGCTTGGCCTCCTCGCTGGCGAAGCCGAGCAGGGCGCGGACCCGATGATCGTCCTCATTGAGCTGCGGCCGCGCATGATCGAGCACGAACGGCAGGATGAACTCCTCGACGAGCCCGAACAGGGCCAGATATTCGTGGCCGCGGATCTGATTGAGCAGCCTCGCTTCCTCCTCGCTCAGGAAGGGGATGGTGGCGGTGCGCGCCAGCGTCTCGGGCATGAAGCGGCGGGAGAAATCGAGGCGGCTTCCGTCGGGCAGCACGTCCTCGATCGCCCAGCTCGCCCGCGCCGAGGCGGTGAGCACGTCCTTGAAGTTGAAATTGTGGTGCATGGCGTAAGACCTTCCCTGAAATCTGGTGGAATGCGCGCTCAGGCCAAGGTGGCCTGAACGAGCCCGGCGCCGGCCGAGGATTGCTGAAGGGCCAGCGAGCCCAGCGTGCCGCTGAGGCTCGCGGAGCTGCAGCCCAAAGCCAGCGCCAGAATGAGCAGCTTGCCGAGCCGGTCCTGCTTGCGATCGTAGTTCATCGTCTTTCTCCCATTCGAGCCGCGGATACGCAGCGGCGATGGGACCGGTATGAAGGCGGGGCGTGTCAGCCGGATGCCGGGGGCGCCGGAAAAGTGTTTCAATTGTTACAGAGGCGGTCCGAATGCTATGCGGGCGGGCGGAGGGTGCAAGTGAGCGAAGCGGGCCGCAACGAGGGCGAACGCCACAACGATCTGGCGGTGATGCGCCAGCGGCTCGAGCTCGCGATCGAGGGCGCGAGGCTCGGCATCTTCTCGTTCAACCCGCACAGCGGCACGGTCTGGTTTTCGAACCGCGGCGTCGAACTGTTCGAACTCGACGGCAATTTCGTCGAGGATGCGCGCGAACTGAAGAAGCGCATCCACCCCGACGACTGGATGCGCTTTGCCGCGCCTTATTACGGCCGCTTCCCCGATCAGCCGCTGGCGATCGAATATCGACTCGTGCTGAAGGACGGTTCGATCCGCTGGATCTACGCGCTCGGCGCGGCGGTGCGCGACGCCCAAGGGGTCGCCCAGGCCGTGCACGGGATCAATATCGACATCACCGAGCGCAAGCGGGCCGATGACGAGCTCGCCGCGACCAGGCGCCAGCTCGACCTCGCCGTCGAAGGCGCGAAGCTCGGCATCTGGACGGTCGATCCCGAGACCGGCGCGACCTGGTATTCGGATCGCTCGCGAGACATGCACGGGCTCGACAAGGAGCTCCGGCTCGATGCCAGGACGCTGAAGGCCTATATCCATCCCGACGATTGGGAGCTGGTACTGGATTCCTACCGCAAGGACTTTCCCGGTGATTCGATCGAACTGGAGCATCGGGTGGTGTGGCCGAGCGGCGACGTACGCTGGGTCCAGTCGATCGGCACCGCGTTGCGCGGCCCCGACGGGCGGGTCCACACGGTGAGCGGCATCCATCTCGACATCACCGACCGCAAGCACGCCGAGGCGGAGCTGGCGCGCTCGCGCGACGCCTTGCTCCAATCGGAAAAGCTCGCCTCGCTGGGGGCGTTGCTCGCCGGGGTCAGCCACGAGCTGAACAACCCGCTCGCCGCGATCGTCGGCCAGGCCGAGATGCTTCAGGAGGACGCGCGGGGCACCGAGTTCGAGGAGCGGGCGCGCAAGATCGGCGCCGCCGCCGAGCGCAGCGCGCGGATCGTGCAGACCTTCCTGGGGATGGCGCGGCGACGCGAGGCGGCGACCGGGCTGGTCGACATGAACGCGCTGATCGCGGCGGCGCTGGAGATCACCGAATATGGGCTGCGCACCGCCGCGATCTCGGTCCGGGTCAATTTGGGCACCGGCCTGCCGCCGGTCGAGGGCGATCGCGACCAGCTCCATCAGGTGCTGGTCAATCTGATCGTCAACGCCCAGCAGGCGATGGAGAAAGGGGAGGCGTTCGAAAAGGTGCTGACCCTGCGCACCTCGGTCAATCAGGCCGGCCAGATCCTGATCGACGTCGCCGACACCGGCCCCGGCATTCCCGAGAAGCTGCGCACCCGGATCTTCGAGCCCTTCTTCTCCACAAAGCGGCCGACCGGCGGCGCGGGCACCGGCATCGGCCTCTCCTTCAGCCAGGGGATCGTCGAAGCGCACCGCGGCACGATCCAGGTCGAGCCTTCGAAGCGCGGCGCCCATTTCCGGATCGCCTTGCCGCCCGCGCCGGGAGCGCCGGCCCCGGTCGTCACCCCCTCGGCCAAATTCGATATGGAGAGCGTCGTCGAGTTGCTCGGCGGACGACGGAAAGCTTTGGTCGTCGAAGACGAGCCCGACGTCGCCGATACGCTGAAGGAGCTGATCGAGCGCGAGGGCTATGAGGTCACCGTCGCCAGCAACGGCACCGAGGCCTTCTTCGCGCTCGACCATGCCGAGTTCGATCTGCTCTTCTCGGACCTTCGGATGCCGTTGCTCAACGGCCCGGAGCTGCACGCCCGTCTGCTCGAAATTCGCCCCGAGCTGGTCCGGCGGATGGCGTTCGTCACCGGCGATACGATGGGCGATCAGATGGGCGAGTTCCTCAAGCGCGCGGGGCGGCCGATCCTCGAAAAGCCGTTCACCAAGGCGGGCGTCCGCGCCGTGCTCGCCGCGTTGATCGTCGCCGAGGGCGAGCGATGACCGAGGCCGCCCATATCGTGGTGGTCGACGACGATCGCGACGTGCGCGTGACCGTCGCCGAATATCTGCGCCGCAACGGCTATGCGGTGAGCGAGGCGGACGGCGGCGCGGCGCTTCGCGACGTCATGGCGGCGCGGCCGATCGACCTCGCTCTCCTCGACATCTCCATGCCCGGCGACGATGGCCTGACCCTGGCGCGCGAGATCAGGAGCGCCGGGCCCGCCGGGATCATCATGCTGACCGCCAACAGCGACGATCTCGACAAGATCGTGGGGCTCGAGGTCGGCGCCGACGACTATGTCACTAAGCCGTTCAACCCGCGCGAGCTGCTGGCGCGGATCAAGGCGGTGCTTCGCCGGGCGAGGCAGGCGGGCGCGCCGACCGCGACGCTCGGGCGCGAGGTGCAGATGGGCAAATGCCGGCTCAACCTCGACGCGCGCAAGCTCTTCGCGGCGGACGGCGGCGAAGTGCCGCTGACCGCGATGGAATATGACCTGCTGCGGACCTTCGCCGAGCATCCCGGCCGACCGCTTACCCGAGACCGCCTGCTCGACCTCGCCCATGCCAAGGAGATGGAGCCGTTCGACCGCTCGATCGACACCCGCATCGCCCGGATCCGCCGCAAGATCGAGCTCGATCCCGCCAAGCCCGACTGCATCCGCACGGTGCGCGGCGCGGGCTATCTCTACAATCCCGATTGCCGCACCGCCTGAGGCTTTCTTTTCGAGCGCAAGTTCCTCTAAGGGCTGGCCGATGACCAGCGACCTTGAATCCCTGAAAGCCGAATGGCTCGGCCGGATCGACGCGGCGGCGGACTTGCCGGCGCTTGAGGCGGCGCGCGTCGCCGCGCTCGGCAAGCAGGGCGCGGTCACCGGGCTGTTGAAGACGCTGGGCGCGATGTCGCCCGAGGCGCGGCAGAGCGAGGGGCCGCGGATTCATGGCCTGCGCGAGGCGGTGAGCGATGCGCTGGCGCAAAAGAAGGCGACGCTCGAGGGCGCCGGGCTGGAGCGGCGGCTGGCGACCGAGCGGCTCGATATGACGCTTCCGGTCGACGGCGGCGCGCAAGGCTCGATCCACCCGGTCAGCCAGGTGATGGACGAGCTCGCCGAAATCTTCGCCGATCTGGGCTTTTCGGTCGCGACCGGGCCGGAGATCGAGGACGATTGGCGCAATTTCACCGCGCTCAACATTCCCGAGAGCCATCCGGCGCGGGCGATGCACGACACCTTCTATTTCGACCGGGCCGATGCCGAGGGCCGGCCGATGCTGCTGCGCACCCACACTTCGCCGGTGCAGATCCGCACGATGCAGTCGCAGCCGCCGCCCCTCTATGTGATCGCGCCGGGGCGGACCTACCGCTCGGACAGCGACGCCACCCACACGCCGATGTTCCACCAGGTCGAGGGTCTGGTGATCGACAAGGGGATCACGCTCGGCCACCTCAAATGGACGCTGGAGACCTTCCTCACGGCCTTTTTCGAGCGCGACGACATCGTGCTTCGCCTGCGCCCCTCCTATTTCCCGTTCACCGAGCCTTCGGCCGAGGTCGATGTCGGCTACCATATGGAGCAGGGGCGCCGCGTACTCGGCGGCTCGGACCATTGGATGGAGCTGCTCGGCTCCGGCATGGTCCACCCTAAAGTGATCGCCAATTGCGGGCTCGATCCGGAGGTGTGGCAGGGCTTCGCCTTCGGCTGCGGGATCGACCGGCTGGCGATGCTGAAATACGGAATGGACGATCTGCGCGCCTTCTTCGACGGCGACCTGCGCTGGCTGCGCCATTACGGCTTCCGCGCGCTCGACGTGCCGACGCTGAGCGGGGGCGTCGGGGCATGAAATTCACCCTCTCGTGGCTGAAGGAGCATCTGGAGACCGAGGCGGATCTTCAGACGATCCTCGATACGCTGACCCGAATCGGGCTGGAGGTCGAGGGCG